>Ga0208979_100087_pt1 | contig 184385 bp, 158 predicted proteins | sample HotLakConsUCCSLE_FD_184738 | JGI IMG/M metagenome (GOLD analysis project Ga0208979, IMG submission 184738) | Hypersaline microbial mat communities from Hot Lake, Washington, USA - Hot Lake Consortium UCC-SLE (SPAdes) | ecosystem: Environmental > Aquatic > Non-marine Saline and Alkaline >... | reverse complement strand
GCGGATTGATCAGATGAAACTGATGTAAGTCCCCCTTTAGGGGGCTCAAGGAACCGCAGGTTCCGTAAATGCCGCTTTGAGCGGCTCACAAAATTAAAGCCCCCGGCTTTGCCGGGGGATATTTACTCGATCTTGAGTTCGACGAGCCCATCCTGGCGGGCGAACCAGGCGGCCAGGTCGGCGATATCGCGGTCGCTCAGGTTCTGCGCGAAGGAACTCATGATGGCATTCTGGCGATCGCCGGAGCGATAGGCCTTCAGTGCCATGACCAGGTAGTCTTCGTGCTGACCGCCCAAGCGCGGATATTCATCGGACAACACCAGGTTGCCGTCCATGCCGTGGCAGCTCTGGCAGACCTCGCCGGCCAGTTCCTGGCCCCGGCTCGGATTGCCGGCTTCGGCAGAAATTGACAGCGAGGTCAGCAGCACGATGGCTGCAAAACTGATCAGGCGATTCATTCGCTGTCCTCCGTCAGACTTACGAAATAGGCGGCGACATCGGCAATATCCTGATCGGACAGGGTATTGGCCTGGGCCTGCATGGTGGGATGCTTGCGTTCACCGGAGCGGTAGGCCTTCAGTGAAGACACGATGTAGCCTTCGCTCTGGCCGCCGATGCGTGGCACCGAGTAGGTCGGGTAGACGTTTTTCTGGTATGGAATGCCGTGGCAGCCGGTGCAGGTGTAGCCAATGACGCTGCCGCGTTCGGCGTCGCCGGATTGGGCGAATGCCGGCGCACCGGAAACAGCGATCAGGGCAATCGCGAATATCAGTCGATTCAACATTTGGAACTCGGCCAGTCTGGGGAATTTCAGTCCGTCCATTATAGCGTTGCATGGGGCGTGCGTGGAAGCGTCGATTTCATCTCATCGAACGGTCAAATCCACTAAACTATTGCTTATCCCTCGACGTCCCTGAGAATTTCAATTTTATGGCCAGCCTCAACCCCCTGGATCTCTTCGATATCAATGATCAGCTCTCCGACGAGGAGCAGATGATTCGTGACAGTGTCGGCCGATTTGTCGATGAAAAAGCGCTGCCGCTGATGGCCGAGTGCTTCGATTCCGGTCGTTTTCCGACCGAACTGATCCCGGAAATTGCTGAAATGGGCCTGCTTGGATCCAGCCTGGACGGGTATGGCTGCGCCGGACTGAATGCGGTCAGCTACGGGCTGATCTGCCAGGAACTGGAGCGCGGCGATTCGGGTTTGCGCAGTTTTGTCTCGGTACAGTCCTCGCTGTGCATGTATCCGATTCATGCCTTCGGATCCGACGAGCAGAAAGATCGCTGGTTGCCTGATATGGCTGCCGGCAAGGTCATCGGCTGCTTCGGTCTGACCGAACCGCATGGCGGCTCCGACCCGGCCAATATGAAGACCCATGCCCGACGCGACGGCGACGACTGGATTCTCAACGGGGCCAAGATGTGGATCACCAACGGCACCATCGCCGATATCGCGATCGTCTGGGCCCGAACCGAGGACGGAATCCAGGGTTTTCTCGTTGAAAAGGGATTCAAGGGCTTCGAGTCTCGTGACATCAAGGCCAAGATGTCCTTGCGCGCCTCGGTCACCTCCGAGCTTTACTTCGACAATGTTCGCGTCCCTGATGCCAACCGCCTTCCCAATGTGAAAGGACTCAAGGGTCCGCTGTCCTGCCTGAGCCAGGCCCGCTACGGCATCACCTGGGGTCCGATCGGCTCGGCCATCGCCTGCCTGAAGGAAGCCATCGACTATACCGGCGATCGTGAATTGTTCAAGCGTCCGCTGTCGGCCAACCAGGCCGTGCAGCTGCGCCTGGCCGACCACTCTCGCCGGATCACCCTGGCGCAACTGATGAGTCTGCGCCTGGGACGTCTCAAGGATGCCGGCAAGGTTCATCCGACCCAGATTTCCATGGCCAAGTGGAATAACGTACGCATGGCGCTGGATATTGCACGCGATTGCCGCGACTTGCTAGGCGGGGCCGGCATCACGCTGGAATACGTTGCCATCCGCCATGCGCTCAATCTCGAGTCGGTGATCACCTACGAGGGTACCGAGACCGTTCACCAGCTGGTCGTCGGGCGTGAGCTCACCGGGCACAACGCATTCTAGACCAATAGCTATCGGTAGTATTCAGTCATGAGTCAGGAATCGGGAGCACGCCAGATCAACCGGGCGGAAGTGGTTGATCGTGCGCTGATTGATCATGTCCGGGCGATTGCCTCGGGGCAGGTGACCGCGCAGCGAGGCGGGAGTATTTCCGATGCTGATCTGCTGGAACTGTTTGACAGCCAGATGGTGTCGCGTCAGCTTGACCTGATGGCCCGGGTCAAGCGCCTGGAAAACAAGGTGTTTTACACCATCGGTTCATCCGGCCACGAAGGCAATACGCTGGTCGGTCGCCTGACCCGTCATACCGATCCGGCGTTTCTGCACTACCGGTCCGGCGGCTTCATGGCCGAGCGTTATCGCCAGGTTGAGGGCATGGACTTCATTCGCGATACCTGCCTGTCGTTTGCGGCGGCCATCGCTGATCCCGCCTCGGGCGGCCGGCACAAGGTGTGGGGCAGCAAGCCGTTGTGGGTGCTGCCGCAAACCTCCACCATTGCCTCGCACCTGCCCAAGGCCGTAGGTACAGCGCTGGCCATAGCCCGCGGTGACCAGGATGCCAATCATTTGCCGGTTCCGGCCGACAGCCTGGTGGTCTGTTCCTTCGGCGATGCCAGCCTCAACCATGCCACCGCCCAGGCAGCACTCAATACCTGCGCCTGGACCCGACACCAGAACCTGCCGCTGCCATTGCTGATGGTTTGCGAGGACAACGGTATCGGGATTTCGGTGCCGACGCCGACCAACTGGGTACGCGACAGTATTGCCAGTCGCCACGGCCTCGAGTACCACTTTGCCGACGGACTCGATCTGGCCGCCGGCTTCGAGCCGGTCGAACACGCGGTGTCAGTCTGCCGGCGTCTACGTCGGCCGGTATTTCTGCACCTTCGAACAACCCGTCTGATGGGTCACGCCGGAACGGATTTCGAAATCGACTATCGGCCGATGCACGAACTGGAAGCGGCCGAGGCACTGGACCCGTTGAAGCGTTCGGCCGAGCGGATCATCGCCCGTGGCCTGATGAGTGCGGGCAGCATTCTGCGGCGCTATGAACAGCTGCGCGAACGCTGTCTGAGCGAAGCCGACCGGGCCGATGGCACGCCGCGTCTGACCACGCGCGAGTCGGTGATCGCTCCACTGGCACCTTACAGCCGGGAAGCGGTCGCTGCCGAGCTGACCAGGCAATCCCCTGCCAAGGCCCGGGAAGCGGCTTTCGGCAGCCGGGCCGGTTTGCCGGAAAATCAGCCCCCGCGGCATATGGCCATCCAGATCAACCGGGCTTTGACCGATCTGATGGTTCAGTATCCCGAGGCCCTGGTGTTCGGTGAGGACGTTGCCCGCAAGGGCGGCGTATACACGGTAACCCGCGGTTTGTGGGAACGCTTCGGCCGGCGTCGTGTTTTCAACACCCTGCTGGATGAAACGACGATTCTTGGTCTCGCCCAGGGGTTTGCCGCGATGGGGTATTTGCCGATCCCCGAGATCCAGTACCTGGCCTATTTCCACAATGCCTGCGATCAGATTCGTGGCGAGGCCTGTTCCCTGCAGTTTTTCTCGAACGGCCAGTTTCGCAATCCGATGGTGCTGCGAATCGCCGGTCTGGGATACCAGCGTGGTTTTGGCGGGCATTTTCACAACGACAATTCCATCGGTGCGTTGCGCGATATCCCCGGACTGATCATCGGCTGCCCCTCGCGCGGCGACGATGCTGCCGCGATGTTGCGGACGATGACCGCGCTGGCCCGGGTCGATGGCCGAATCTGTGCATTTCTCGAACCGATTGCGCTGTACATGACCAAGGACCTGTACGAGCGCGATGACGGCCAATGGTGCTTCCCCTATCCGCAACCGGGGCAGACAATGGAGCCATTTTCATCGCGGCTGTACAACGAGCAGGCGGACGATTTGCTGATTGTTACCATCGGCAACGGCGTCCCGATGGCGCTACGCTGTGCGCGCGAGCTGGAGCAGCGCTACGAGATCCGGACCCGGGTGATGGACCTGCGCTGGCTCAAGCCGCTGGATATCGAGACGCTGACCCGGCAAGCCGGCGAATGTGCCGGTGTTGTGATCTTTGATGAAGGTCGCCCGGACGCCGGCATTGGTGAAGGTCTGTTGGCCGCGCTGGTCGAGGCCGGATTGGCAAACCGTCCGATTGTTCGGGTCACCGGCGCCGATTGTTACATTCCGCTGGCTGATGCGGCCAACCTGATTCTGGCGTCGGAAGAGGATCTGATGGCAGCCTGTATCAAGGTAGTGACCTGAGACCGGATAACAGGTTGTTCGCGGTCGCGACTTTCATGACTGCCGGGAATCGAGCGGCGGGGTGTCAGCTTCGTACAGGTCTTTGAGTTCTGCAGCGCTCAAGTCGCGCGCAAACAACCAGCCCTGGGCCAGAACAGGTCCCAGTGCGGCCAGAGCCGTGCGCTGTTCAGTCGTCTCGACCCCTTCGATCACGACCTCCAGTCCGAGCTCTCTGGCCATTTCGGTCACCCGTGGTACCAGGCTGGCTTTCGGGCTTTCGGTCGCCACCGCAGCGGTCAGGCCCTGGCTGATCTTGATGCCGTGCATGTCCAGTTCGTTCAGATAGGCCAGCCCGCAGTAGCCGACCCCGAAATCATCGGCAAAGATGACGAATCCCTGACGTGCCAGCCGCTCGATATGACGGCGTGAGGTCTCGCTTTCCAGCATCGTGCGTTCGGTGATTTCCAGAATGATCTGCCCGGGTCGGACCCCGCGCTCGATCAGGTGCTCGGCGATGTGATCGATCAGGGCCGGATCGCTGAGTTCGGACGGCGCGATATTGATCGCCAGGCGCTGGGCGGGCCGGCGGCTCAACCACTCGCCCAGATCCTCTCCGATCTGTTCGATCATCAGCGCGCTGACCTGGCTGATCAGGCCGCTGCGTTCGGCCAGTGCAATGAATGACTCCGGCGAAACAAAGCGGCCTTTGGGCAAGCGCCAGCGAGCCAGTGCCTCAAAGCCTGCCAGTGAGCCGTCGGGCAGATTGACGATGGGCTGGTAGCGGGCGTGAATGTCACCTGCTCGCAAGGCACGGGCCAGTTCGCGCTCAGGCAATTGTTGATTGCGCCGCATACCGACCCCGGCGATAAACAGGGTGAATCCCAGGGCCCCACCCAGTGAGCCGATGACAATATGGGTTGGTTCGCTGATCGACCCGGTCATCCGGCCTGGCCGGGTAAGACGAACACACACTCCGGTGACCTGGCTGCATCGGTCGGCGACCAGCGGGGAACCGGACTGATCGGCGGCAAGGCGCGCCGATTCATCGAAAGCAAGCCATTGGGACGGTCCGGGTTGTCCGACACTGATGAAAATATCGCTGTCGGCAATCGAGGTGGTCAGATCGCTGACCTGACGCGGATCGATCAGCGCATTGAAGCGGCCTTTTTCGACCACCATGGTGCGCATGCGCTCCGAGGCCAGCACGCTGCGGTCGGTACGCAGTCCCGTTCCGTCGGCCAGGACCATGTCCGGGGGCGTGCTGTGATAGGGGGTCTCAAGCTGACCCAGGGCCGTACTGCAGTAAAGTGAATATCCGCGGACGCCGCCGATGTCGCGCATGAAGCGGGCTTCGAACAGCCGGGTCCGCATCTCCAGCAGCAGCGGTTCGCTGCAATGCTCGAAGGAGCTGTTCTCGAGTTCGGCAAATACCAGGTTGGCCTCGTCGATAATGGCGTCCAGGCGCAGCAGGGTACGTTCGGCGGCATTGCCGAGCTCGGATTGCATCTGGCTGCGGTTCAGCCACTCGGCCAGGTACCAGCCGGCCACCGAACCGACTGCAATCAGCAATCCCGCAATGATCAAATGAGCCGCGGTCGCACGAATTTGCTGGAACCCACCGATACCGATCGACTCGTTGCCGGTCGGCAGCTCGGACGCGCTCAATGATAGTGATTCCGCATTTTCCCGCAAACCGGCACGGCCTTGTATCGACCGCAAGCATTCCCGAGAGTCCCCGCTCGTGGACCAAGCATAGTCCACCAGGTAACCTTTGAACAAGTCCGCGCCCGTGCAGACTTGTTCAGGGATTCCCTGGCTGTCAGACTCAGTGCGTTGTCCACATCAACGATAAAAAAGTTCAAGCCTGGAGAGTTTGAGATGTAGAGGGCATCGAGCATCGGGTACTGCCGGGCGGTTCGGGCTGGCCGGGACGATCGGCTCTGGTGAGTCGGCCAGTTCTGTGGAGCCAGATGTCAACGAATAGGCAGCGGTGAAGTTGGCCAGCCTTCAGGGCTTCCTGATAATCTCTTGCAGCCTGAAAAATGCTGCTGGCTTGGAAGTTGCTTCCGCGCCCCGGCCAGCCCGCCCCTCCCGGCAGCACCCAATGCAACAGTTGGAGAGCTGGGAAAAAGCAAAAGCCAGCCCTCTTCACCACTCGCCGCCGGCCACCCAATTTCCAGCTGCTTGTGGGGGCAACGAACTGAGATTGCACACCTAGCGCAATCGCGATCAATGATTATTTATCGGCAACGGTAGCGATTCGAAAGTGTTCGGGGTCGAAGCGCCGGGTCTGGTGGCGAAAGCGCAAGGTGAAATCCGGCCACAGGGTGGTATTGCGACCGCTGACCGGGTGCAGGTACCAGCTGGCACAGCCGCCCCGGTTCCAGACCGTACGGGCAAGTTTCCGGTCCAGGCGCCGGTTCCAGTCCTCTTGGGCCGAATTCTTTACCTCGACACTGGTCGAGGCACGCCGCTGGGATTGAAGCATATCGAGAAGGTAGTTGATCTGCGCTTCGATCATCAGCAACACCGAATTGTGGCCGAGCGCGGTGTTCGGACCGAGCAGCATGAACAGATTGGGGAAACCATGTACACAGGTGCCCTTGTAGGCGCTCGGGCCATCTCGCCACTCAACGCCCAGGTCGCGCTGGTCACGTCCAATGATCATGCCTTCCGGAATCGGGTTGGTGGCCTGGAAACCGGTGGCCAGAATAAGGGTGTCCGCTCGACGTTCGATACCATGACGGTCGATCACCCCGTTCGGGGTAATCCTTGCAACCGCTCCGCTGATCAATTCGACATTGTCGCGGTTCAGCGCAGGATAGAAATCATTGGACATCAGCACCCGCTTGCAGCCCATTGCATAATCCGGCGTCAGGGTCCGGCGCAGATCCGGGTTTTCAATCTGGCGGGCCAGGAAGTTCAGAGCCTTGCGGCGATGAAAGGCAGTCAGGCGGGGAAAGCGATTGAATGCCGGCAGACGCGACTCCAGCAACAGATACAGACCCAGTCGGGTCAGCAGGCGGGCCGGGGGAAAGCCCCGATACAGACGCTGGCGCCAGGCGGGAATGGGCCGGTCAGGTTTAGGCAGAATCCACTGCGGTGTGCGCTGGTAGAGATCGAGCTTTGCCACCTTCGGGGCAATCTCCGGAACGAATTGAATCGCCGAGGCGCCGCCGCCGATGACTGCGACGTTTCGATCGCTCAGATCGACAGTTTCCGGCCATTGTTGCGAGTGAAAAACGCGGCCAGAGAAGGTGTCGATTCCCGGAATGGATGGAAGGGCGGGGCGTGACAGTCCTCCGATCGCGGTCACCAGGAATTGACAGCGGTAGCGCTGGCCGTGTTGATCGGTCAATTCCCAGCAGCCATCGGATTCGTTCCAGCGTGCTTCGGTGACTTTCGTGTTCAGCCTGATCCGGGAGTGCAGATCGGATTGCTGGGCACAGGCCGCCAGGTAGCGCTGAATCTCGGCCCGCGGAGCGAAATGACGGGTCCAGTCAGGCTTGGGAGCAAACGACAGCGAATACAGATGAGACTGGACATCGCAGGCGCAGCCCGGATACCGGTTGACCCACCAGGTACCTCCGACACCGTCGGACTGCTCCAATACCAGGAAGTCATCGTCACCGCCGTCTTTCAGCCGCATCGCCAGACCCAGACCGGCAAAGCCGGCGCCGATAATCATGACCCGGGCCTGGATCGTCCCGGTGGCATCAGTCGCGCTGATGGGAACCCCAGGTTCGCACCATCACCAGGTAGGTGAACGAGGCCGACCAGGTGATCATCATGAAGCCTGCTAGGGATTCCACGCCGGCCAGAAATCGCAAAGGGCCGATCGGATAGAGTTCACCCCAGCCGACGGTGGTGTAGGTGGAGGCAGAAAAATAGATGCAGTCGAACAGGTCGTACGTGTCATAGCCCACAATGCTGCCGAGCCCGTCGATCTGCATCAACAGGTAAAACGCCAGTCCGAACAACCAGATTTCGGCCACATGCAGTGCCAGCAAAGCGAGAATCACCACCAGCAGGGTTGGCCGATGGTGTCGATCGCGGACCAGAATGCGGGACGGTCGCACGACCCGGCGATTGAGCAGCTGCAGAATCTCGAAGTGGAGCACGACGCAGGCAATGGTCACGACCAGGGTGGCAAGAACCACCGTCCATTCTGCAGGTCCGATGGTCGGCACGTCGGCGGCTCCTTGCTATTCGATTGACTATTCGATCGGCTAGTCGATCACGCCCAGACGCGTGCCCACCCGGACGAAGGCTTCCACGGCCTGTTCAAGATGCTCACGGGAATGGGCCGCCGATATCTGGGTGCGAATCCGGGCTTCACCTTTGGGTACTACGGGATAGAAGAAACCGATGACATAAATGCCTTCGTTCAGCAGTTCGTCGGCCATTTTCTGGGCAAGCGGTGCGTCGTAGAGCATGACCGGGACGATTGGATGGTCGCCCGGCTTGATGTCGAAACCTGCATCGGTCATCGCTTTGCGAAAATAGCGGGTGTTTTCTTCGAGCCGGTCTCTCAAGGCCGTCGACTCGTTGAGCATCTCGAACACCTTGATGCTGGCCGCAACCAGTGGCGGGGCAAGCGAATTGGAGAACAGATAGGGCCGTGAACGCTGGCGCAGGATGTCGATGACCGGTTGCGATGCGACGGTAAAGCCGCCCATGCCGCCGCCCAGTGCCTTGCCCAGCGTCGAGGTAAAGATATCGACCTTGTCCATGACGCCGTGGTATTCGGCAGAGCCGCGGCCGGTGGGACCGAAAAAGCCGGTGGCGTGGCAATCGTCGACCATGACCAGGGCATTGTATTTTTCCGCCAGCGCAGTGATCTGGTCCAGCTCGGCGACATAGCCGTCCATCGAAAATACGCCATCGGTGGCAATCAGCCGGGTTCGCTTGTCCTGGGTCTGCTGCAGGATCTTTTCCAATGCGTCCATATCGGAATTCGGGTAGCGATGACGGTCGGCCTTGCACAGGCGAATGCCGTCGATGATGGAGGCGTGGTTGAGCTGGTCGGAAATGATCGCATCTTCCGGTCCCAGCAAGGGCTCGAACAGTCCACCATTGGCATCGAAGCAGGCTGCATAAAGAATACAGTCGTCCTTGCCGAAGAATTCGGCTATGGTTTTTTCAAGCCGCTTGTGCAGGTCCTGCGTGCCGCAGATAAAGCGCACCGAGGCCATGCCGAAGCCGTACTCATCGAGCGCCTGTTTGGCGGCATCAATAATCGCCGGATGATCGGCCAGACCGAGATAGTTGTTGGCGCAGAAGTTCAGTACCTTGCCGCCGCGATCGGTCTCGATTTCAATCCGCTGAGGTGTGGTGATCGATCGTTCGCGCTTGTACAGACCATCACTATCAATCTGTTCCAGCTCGGCCCGTAGCCGGTCCAGGGTTGCCTGATCACTCATTGCCAGTTCCCCTGGCAATTTCGCCGGTCCAGTCGCAGACGATCTTGCCGCACTCGCCGTGTGCCATCAATTCGAAACCGGTTTCGAAGTCATCGATGTCGATCTGATGGGTCAGTGCCTTGTGCAGCGGAAAGCCGGTCAGCACCATCTGAGTAGTCTTGTACCAGGTCTCGTACATGCGCCGCCCATAGATGCCATGCATCTCCAGGCCCTTGAAGATGACCTTGTCCCAGTCCACACCGGTACCTTTGGGAAGCAGGCCGAGCAAGGCAATCTTGCCGCCGTGATACATGCAGGTAAGCATGTCATTGAAGGCCTGCGGATTGCCGGACATTTCCATGCCGATGTCAAAGCCGTCGATATCGAGCTCGTCGAGAATGTCGGGCAATTTCTCGCGGGTCACGTTGATCGTGCGGGTCGCACCCATATTGGCGGCCAGTTTGAGCCGGTAGTCGTTGACATCGCTGATCACGACGTGTCGGGCACCCACGTGGCGGGCAATGCCGGCGGCAATGATGCCGATCGGACCGGCACCGGTGATCAGTACATCCTCGCCGACCAGGTCGAACTGCAGCGCGCAGTGGGCGGCGTTTCCGAACGGGTCGAAAAAGGCGGCCAGTTCGGAAGGAATGGCATCCGGTATCGGCCAGAGATTGCTGGCGGGAACGACTACATACTCGGCGAAACCGCCGTCGCGATTGACCCCGATACCTTCGGTGTGCGGACACAGGTGCGGTTTGCCGGCGCGGCAGTTGCGACAGACGCCGCAGACAACATGGCCCTCGGCCGACACCCGCTGGCCTTCCTCGTAACCGCGCACGCCTTCGCCGATGTCGACGATCCGACCGACGAACTCATGCCCGATTACCAGCGGTGGCTTGATCGTGCGCTGAGCCCACTCGTCCCACTGGTAGATATGCAGATCGGTGCCGCAAATGGCGGTTTTCTCAAGCTTGACCAGAACCTCGTTGGCACCGGCCCGGGGAACGGCAACCTCACGCAGTTCCAGACCCGGCGCGGCAGCCGGCTTGACCAGGGCGCGCATTGTGGCGGTCATCGCATTACTCCAGCGGGGAAAAGTCCGTAATTATAAAAGAAATGGATCAGCCAGCAGTCGCTGTCGTCCATTTCCTCAACCGGCATGTTCAATGGTCAGATTCGTCGGCGTAGGGGAAGTCGTCGGCTTCGAGGGTGTCGTGATAGTCGCCAACACGCTCGGCGGCCAGGTCGGCGCTGTGAAAGCGGGCAATATGGCACAAGGCATCACCTTCGTTGACCAGCGGCAGGTTGAGTCGACCGATCACGATTCCGCTGAACGGTGCGCGCACTTCCTGCTCACGCTCGCCAAACGGATCGGCAATTACGCCCAGGGTGGTCTGGTCCCGGGTTACTTGATCGCCGAGCTGGACGAATGCCCGGAAAATGCCGCTTTGCGAGGCACGGACCCAGGCACTTGAACGCGCGATAACCGATTCCTGCGGGGCCTTGCGCCGGCTTTTCGGCAACATCTGCAAATGGCGCATGACCCGGACAATGCCTTCCACGCCACCGCGGATGCAGAATTCGTCCAGCCGCAGCGCTTCCCCGGCTTCATAGAGCAGGATCGGAATATCCCGGGTCATCGCCGCTGCGCGCAGCGAGCCGTCGCGGATCGCGGCATTCAGGATCACCGGCGTGGCGAAGGCGTGAGCCATGGCCAGTGTTTCAGGGTGGTCGAGATTGGCCCGGATCTGCGGCAGATTGCCGCGGTGAATGGCGCCGGTGTGGAGATCGATGCCGTGGGTTGACTGGTGCACGATTTCACGCATGAACAGGTGAGCAACCCGGGCCGCCAGCGAGCCGGTTTCAGATCCGGGGAAACTGCGATTGAGGTCGCGTCGATCGGGCAGGTAGCGACTGGAGTGAATCAGGCCGTGCAAATTGACGATCGGTACCGCGATCAAGGTTCCGCGCAGGCGCTCGAGTTCGGAAATCTTGAGCAGCCGGCGAATGATTTCGACGCCGTTGAGCTCGTCGCCGTGAATGGCGGCGCTGACGAACAGCGTGGGTCCGGCGCGCCGGCCACAAACCACCTGCACCGGCATGGTGGTTGGCGAGTGGGTATAGAGCCGACCGACCTCCAGGTCAATGCTGCGCCGAGTGCCCGGTTCTACCTCGATATCCCCGATCGTGACCGAACGGTTGGCGGTTTTCATGAGCGGCAGGGCGACTCGTCGGCAGGGTTCTTTTGTTTCAGTAGCTCATTGAGAATTGGATGGTTGAGTGAATAGTCGACCGGCAGGTCGATGAGCTTGACGCCGGGCTCGCTCAGGCACCGATCGAGAATGCTGCCGAAGTCCTCGTCACTTTCCGGGCGGTAACCCATCGCACCATAGCTTTCAGCGTATTTGACGAAGTCCGGATTGGCGTAGTCGAGACCGAAGTCGGGAAAACCGAAATCTTCCTGTTTCCACCGGATCATGCCGTAGGCGCCGTCGTTGAGGATGATGACGGTCAGATCGAGCTTCAGCCGAACGGCGGTCTCGATCTCCTGGGAGTTCATCATGAATCCGCCGTCACCGCAGACCGCGATGACTTGCCGGTCCGGATAGAGCAGCTTGGCCATCATGGCCGACGGCAGGCCGGCACCCATGGACGCCAGCGCATTGTCAAGCAACAAGGTGTTGCGTTGATAGGCCTTGAAGTTGCGGGCAAACCAGATCTTGTAGATGCCATTGTCGAGGCTGACGATGGCATCGTCATCGAGTCGCTTGCGCAAGCGACTGACCAGGCGCTGGGGCAGCATCGGAAAACGGGTGTCATCGAAATACTTGCTCAGACGATTGGCCAGGTTGTCCCTGACCTGGTCAAAGCAGGAAAAATCCCAGCGCGATCGATCGGCAATGCCGTCGGCCAAGCGTTCCATGGTCGAATCGATATCACCAACCACGTTCAGCTGCGGGAAGTAGACCTCGTCAACTTCGGCCGGCAGATAATTGACATGGATGACCTGGCTGCCGCCGTGAGCCATGAAGAACGGTGGCTTTTCAATGACATCATGGCCGACATTGATGATCAGGTCGGCACGGTCGATGGCATCGTGAACAAAGTCGTCGGCAGACAACGCCGCGGTGCCAATGAAATGCTCGCTGCGCTCATCGATCACGCCCTTGCCCATCTGGGTGTTGACGAACGGAATGCCGGTCTTGTCGACAAAAGCGGTGAGAACCCTGCTGGTGTTCTTGCGGTTGGCACCGGCGCCAATCAGCAGCAGCGGGGTTGAAGCCTGTTCGATCATCTTGATGGCAGCTTCAATGGCGCGTTCGGATGCATTCGGACGCAAGCTGCCCACGGGTGCCAGCAACTCGCCATCGGTATCTTCGCGTGCGATGTCTTCGGGCAATTCCAGATGAACAGCACCCGGCCGTTCCTCCATTGCCCGGCGCATCGACTCGCGGACCAGCGGCGCAATCATGTTGCCGTTGACGATCTGGCGGGTGAACTTGGTCACCGGCTGCATCAGATCGACCACGTCGATGATCTGAAACTGCCCCTGCTTGGACTTCTTGATCGGCTTCTGGCCGGTGATCATCAGCATCGGCATCGCACCGAGCTGGGCATAGGCGGCCGGTGTGACCAGGTTGGTAGCGCCGGGTCCGAGCGTGGCCATGCAGACGCCGGGCCTTTCAGTCAGCCGCCCATAGGTAGCAGCCATAAAGCCGGCTCCCTGCTCGTGACGGGTCACGATCAGGCGGATGGAGGAGGTCCGAACGGATTCAAGCAGATCAATATTTTCCTCGCCGGGTACAGCGAAGATGTATTCAACGCCTTCACTTTCGAGCGCCTTGACCATCAGATCGGTTGCTTTCATTCGTCTGCCTCTTGAAAACCGGGGTCTTGAGTATCAGTGATCATGCTATCACCGGGCTGGCGTTGTCGGTTCACTCGGCCGTCTTTGGTAGGGTAGCGGTTGTTTTCCCGAAGCGAACGGATATTTTGGAGCGACAAAATCAACGTCGGGCGCGCAAGGCGGCCGCCGTGATCGTGGCGATCATGGCGGTGATCCTGATCTACGACAGAATCTGGATTCTTCACCATGGTCTGGGCAGCGAGCACTGGCCACAGGTCGCCGGGCAGGTCGAGCACTTCGAGTCCGTGTTGAAGGGTGGCGGCCGGGCCCAGCCGTCCTGGCGCTTGTCGTTGCGCTATCGATACGTCGTGGCCGGCACGGAGTATCAGGGTGAGCGAATCCGCTTCAGCCGCGCACTGCAACGTCGCGGTGCGGATCAAGCCAGGCTGGACGAGGCTCGCTACGCCCAGGGAAACGAAATTCAGGTTCGCTACCATCCGGATCATCCTGAGTTGTCGGTTCTGGAGCCAGGCATCGGGCGGAATGCCTGGCTGGGTCTCGGATTGGGGATCGTGATGCTGCTGATTTCAGTCATTTTCTGGACAGTGCCGACACGGGTGGTCAAGCAAGGGAAGCTCTGAGCGTCGAATGTTGGGGTCAATGCTGTTTGCCGGTATGATCGTTGGATGTTCGGGGTCGATACAACCACAATAATGATTGGCAGCACGCTGGTGCTGCTGGTTGTCATTGCGCTGATCCTGAATTTCAGACTGCGGCTGCGGCGACTTGGCCGAACGGTCGAGTCGGTCAATCGTGAACTGGCCGAATCCGAGGCACGCTATCGGCTGCTGGCCGAGAACGCCAGCGATGTGATCTGGACGCTGAGCCTGCCTGATCTGAGCTACACCTACATCAGTCCTTCCGTGACGCGTTTGCGCGGACTGACCGTCGAGCAGGCCATGACCGAGACTTTCCCCGAATCGGTCGTGCCCGAGCAACGAGAGCGGGTTCGGCGCATGATTGAATCGCGGGTCGCCCGCTACCGTGACGGCCATTTCGGGCCTGACGAGGCTCAGCGGGTCGAAATCCGTCAGCATTGCGTCGATGGCCAGGAAATCACCGTTGAAATCATCGCTTCCCTGATGGTTGATGATAGCGGTGGTGTGGTTGGAATTCAGGGGATTTCACGCAACGTCACCGCTCGCAAGCGGGCTGAACAGGTGCGTCAGTCGCGCGAAGCGATTCTGGCCGCGCTGGCCTCCAGTGCACGCCTGCTGTTCAACTCCAACGATCGGGATGAGGCCATGCGACGGGCGCTGGAGGCGCTGGGGCGCTCGGTGGATGTCGATCGGGTGTATGTGTTCGAGAATCATCAAGCCGACGACGGCGAGTTGCTGGCCACCATGCGATTCGAATGGGTGAATACCGGCATCGAGGCGCAGATCGACAATCCGGAGATGCTGGGCATGCCTTATCGGGGAGCCATTCCCAACTGGCTGCCGGCATTGCAGGACGGTGAGGCAGTGCACGGTCGTGTGGCAAATTTTCCGGAACCGGAGAAATCGCTACTGAGGGCCCAGGACATTGTCTCGATTGTCGTCGTTCCGATCGTTCTGGAAGGGCGGTTCTGGGGCATGATCGGCTTTGATGATTGCACTCGCGACCGGGACTGGAGTCAGGCCGAGATCGATGCGCTGGGAATTGCCGCGGCAACCATCGGGTCTGCGATCGACGGGATTCGTGCCCAGCAGGAGTTGGAACGACTGGTCAGCACCGATTCACTGACCGGCCTGAGCTCTCGCCGGGCCTTTCTCGAACAGGCCCGCCAAACCCATCACCAGGGTCTTGCCGGCCAGTCATCTACCGCGTTGCTGATCATGGATCTGGATCATTTCAAGCGAATCAACGACGAATTCGGTCACCCGGTCGGGGATGAGGCACTCAAGGCGTTTGCGCGAATCTGTCGCGAAACGCTGCGTCCCGATGATTTGATCGGGCGGATGGGCGGCGAAGAGTTTGCCGTCCTGCTTCCGGATCTGAGCCTCAAGACTGCCCGCAAGCTGGCAGAGGATTTACGGCTCGCGCTGGAGTCCTCGACCATTCGCTTGCCGGAGGCTGAACTGTCGCTGACGGTCAGTATTGGCCTGGCGTTGTCCGATCCGGCGGATCGGCAATTTTCCAGCCTGCTCAAGCGTGCCGACCAGGCCCTGTACCAGGCCAAGAACGCCGGACGCAATCGGGTCGAAGTCCTCCTTCCGGGCGAGTCGTACTAAGGTTGCTAGTCTGAGCGGCTTCGGCCGCGTGGGCTGATGTCGAACTTGCGCAGGATGCCTCGCAGTTGGTCATAGCTGAGACCGAGCTGGTCGGCGGCCTGTTTCTGATGACCGTGGTTGATATCCAGGGCGGCCAGCACGGCCTCGCGTTCGATGGCATCCAGGTAGGCGCGAAGATCGTCCGGTAGTCCGGTTGATTCAAGGGAGTGGGGTCTGTCAGTCCCGGACTTTGAGTCTGGCTGCCCGGAGCCCATGTGCTTCGATTCCGGGCGCCAGGGTGATTCGAACGGGTCGAACTGGATATTGCCGACCAGTTCGTCGGTCTCGTCATGACGATACACCGCGCGTTCAACAACGTTCTTCAACTGGCGCACGTTGCCGGGCCAGGGATGATTACACAGGCGTTCCGTGGCGGCTGTCGTGAATCCGCTGAAAACTTCACGACCCATATCACGGGTCATCCGGATGGCGAAGTGCTCGGCCAGCGGCAGAATATCCTCGCGCCGGGCACGCAGCGGCGGCAGGGTGATCACATCAAACGCCAGGCGATCAAGCAGGTCGCTGCGAAACCGGCCCTGTTCGGCCAGCGCCGGCAAGTCTTCGTTGGTCGCCCCGATAAGGCGCACATCAACCTCGATGGTGCCGGAGGAACCGAGACGCTCGAACTGCCCGTATTCGATCACCCGAAGAATTTTTTCCTGCACATTCATGGCCGTGGTCGCCAGTTCATCCAGGAACAGCGAGCCGCCATCGGCCAGTTCGAAGCGACCGCGCCGGCGACGCGACGCGTCGGTAAAGGCACCGGCCTCATGTCCGAACAACTCGGATTCCAGCAGGGTTTCACTGATGGCGGCACAATTGAGCTTGACCAGCGGCTGATCCCAGCGCTTCGACAGATAATGCAGCCGCTCGGCAATCAGTTCCTTGCCGGTACCGCGTTCACCGACGATCAGTACGGGGCGGTCCAGCGGTGCAGCCCGCGAGATTTCCTCCAGTACTTCGAGAAATGCCGGTGACTCGCCGATGATGGGTTGTTCGTCGCGTTTCAAGGCCGTGATATCCACTGCAGTCCGTCTTTGATGAAGGGTATCCTATCTGCTATGGCAAAAACCAAGTCGAACTATTCGTGCCGTGAGTGCGGTGCCAGTTTTCCCAAGTGGTCGGGTCAGTGCCCGGATTGCCTGGCGTGGAATTCGCTGGAAGAGGGCGTTGCCTCCTCAGCCGAGGGCTCGAAAGGGCCGAAGGGACGCGGCAACTGGACGGGTACCGCCTCGGCCAAGGTGATCAATCTGGCCAAGGTGCGCGCCGAGGACAGCGGACGACGCCTGACGACCGGTTTGACTGAACTGGACCGGGTTCTTGGCGGTGGCCTGGTACCCGGATCCGTGGTGTTGCTAGGCGGAGATCCCGGCATCGGCAAGTCCACGCTGTTGCTCCAGGCCCAGGCCAACCTCGGTGGTCTGTATGTCACCGGTGAGGAGTCTGCCGGTCAGGTGGCGATGCGAGCGCGCCGCCTGGACCTGGATCCATCAGGCCTGGAATGCCTGACCGAAACCAGCCTGGAAGTCATCCTGGCCACCGCGGCCGAACGCCGGCCGGACTTCATGGTGGTCGATTCGATCCAGACCGTATGGACCGAATCGCTGCAGTCGGCCCCGGGGGCTGTGGCCCAGGTGCGCGAATGTGCCGCACGGTTGGTCCAGTTCGCCAAGCAGACCGGCTGTGTCGTGGTTCTGGTCGGACACGTGACCAAGGAGGGTGCCCTGGCCGGGCCGCGCGTGCTGGAGCACATGGTCGACGCCGTGCTTTACTTCGAATCCGATTCGGGCAGTCGCTTTCGGTTGGTTAGAGCGGTCAAGAATCGCTTTGGTGCCGCCAACGAACTGGGCGTGTTCGCCATGACCGACAAGGGATTGAAAGCGGTCGGCAATCCGTCGGCCATCTTTCTGTCCGGTCAGGAGGAACCGGCTCCCGGCAGTTGTGTGCTGGTCACCCGGGAGGGCACCCGGCCGCTGATGGTCGAAGTCCAGGCGCTGGTGGCTCCTTCGACGCTTTCAAATCCGCGCCGGGTGGCAGTCGGCATCGATCCCAACCGCCTGGCGATGCTGCTGGCAGTGATGAATCGCCATGCCGGCATTGCGATTGGCGATCAGGATGTATTCGTCAACGTGGCCGGCGGTATCCGGGTCACTGAAACGGCCAGCGATCTGGCCATTGCTCTGGCGTTGAAGTCCTCGCTGCGGGAAAAACCGTTACCCAAGGGCCTGGTAGCTTTTGGCGAGATCGGTTTGTCCGGTGAACTCAGGCCGGTCTACAACGGAGAAGAGCGTCTACGCGAAGCCGCAGGGCAGGGTTTTGATCAGGCCCTGGTACCGGAAGGCAACCTGAAAGGCGTCAAGGCAAAGATTACAGCCCGTGGCTACCGAACCCTGGCCCAGGCGCTTCAGTCGATATAGGTGTGATCTCTCAGCAGATTTTCCACACCACAGATGAAAAATCCTTCCAGTCTGTGGGGCTTGAGATTTAGCGGGCATCGAGCATCGGGTACTGCCGGGCGGTTCGGGCTGGCCGGGACGATCGGCTTGGGCGATTGGGAGAGCTTTCTGGCGCTGGGTGCCAAAAAATAGGTTCTGGCGGAGTTTGGCAACTTCTCGGTCTTCCTGAACGGCCCATGCAGTCCGAAAGTTGCGGCTGACACTGAAGCGACTTCCGCGCCCCGGCCAGCCCGCCCCTCCCGACAGCACCCAATGCAAAAGATTGAAGGTTTGGAAAAGGCAAAAATCCCGCTGATTCTTTCGAACGACGTCCTGAGAGATGACTCCAAGGTCTGATGTGAGGGTTCGGTTGTGTGTAGACTATTCATGCGTGATTCAGTGTTGGCGCGTCATGCTTTGCGATGACGCCGGTTTCCAGGCTAAATTTGTGAGGAGTGATTCCACATGATTCGAATTCTTTCCTATCTGACCATTGCTGCGGTTTTGACTCTGGCGGCCTGTGTAACCATCAACGTGTACTTTCCGGAAGCGGCGGCCGAGCGGGCAGCGGACCGATTCATTCAGGATGTGTTGGGCGAGAACGGTGTGAACGGTGAGGTTCCTCCGCCGCCTACCTCGCAGAATTTTCACTGGTCTGATCTGTTCATCGCCAGTGCGCATGCCCAGACGGCAAACATCAACATCGATACGCCGCAAATTGAGGCGATCAAGGAGCGCATGGCCGAGCGTCAGCGCAGCCAGCTTGCCGCCTGGTTCGATGCCGGTGCGATCGGTTTCAGTAACAACGGCCTGGTCGAAATTCGTGACCGCAGCGCGGTTGGCCTGGCAGATCGGCGGAACCTGGAGCGGGTGGTTGGCGAAGAAAACTCGGACCGCAACGCGGTTTATCGCGAGATCGCGGTCGCCAATGGCCACCCGGAATGGGAGGACGATATTCGCGATACCTTTGCCCGGCAGTGGATCGCCAATGCACGTTCTGGCTGGTACTACCAGCGCGAAGACGGTAGCTGGGTTCAGAAGTAAGGAGAATGGGGGGCCGAAGACGCCGCAAGCTGCCGGTCGAGCCGGTCGTTGTTGATGTAACCGATCTGGCTCACGATGGTCGCGGAGTCGGTCGGGTGGAGGGCAAGGCCGTGTTCGTCCACGGGGCCTTGCCCGGAGAACGGGTCAGCGCTCGCCTGATCGATCGTTCGCGCAAGTATGACGAGGCGGTCACCATCGACGTTCTGGAAGCCTCTCCCGAGCGGGTTGAACCGGAGTGCCAGTGGTTTGATCATTGCGGCGGCTGTGCGCTTCAGCATCTGGCGCCGGCGGCCCAGCTCAAGTGGAAACACAAGCGCCTGGTCGACAATCTTGAACGCCTTGGTGAGGTTCAACCGGAATCCTGGCTTGAACCCATTGCCGACGATCCCTGGTACTACCGCCGACGCGCTCGCCTGAGCGCGCGTTGGGTCAAGGGCAAGGGCCGGGTGCTGGTGGGATTTCGCGAGCCCCAGGGACGATTTGTTGCCGATATCGGTGATTGCCGGGTATTGCATCCGGATTTCAGTGACCGATTGAACAGCCTGTCAGACCTGCTAGGTGACCTGAGCGTGGCCGATGCCGTTCCGCAGATCGAAATCGCGGCGGGCGACAACGGCTCGGCGATGGTGATTCGTCATCTCAACCCACTCGAACCCGATGATCTCGAGCGGCTTCGCCAGTGGTCCGACCGCGAATCCATCGCTGTGTATCTTCAGCCCAAGGGGCCGGACACGGTGTTTCGTCTTAACCCCGAAGCCCATCAGCTCGAATACCGGCTGAATGACCAGGATCTGACCCTGGCGTTTCATCCTCAGCAATTTGTCCAGGTCAATGCGCGCATCAACCAGCGCCTGATCAATCGGGCCCTGGAACTGCTGGCCCTGGGTGATGACGATCGGGTACTGGATCTGTTTTGCGGGCTGGGCAACTTCAGCTTGCCGCTGGCGCGTCACGCCGGCCATGTGACCGGCGTGGAAGGCCTGGCCGAACTGGTCGAGTCGGCAAAGGCCAATGCCGCCAGAAACGGCATTGAAAATGCCGAGTTCGATGTTGCTGACCTGACCGCCGACGTGTCGGATCGAAGCTGGTACCGGGCCGGGTTCGACGCGGTGCTGATTGATCCTCCGCGCTCCGGGGCCTTCGAGATTCTGCCGCTGGTGGCCGGAAGCGGTGCGCGTCGAGTCGTTTACATTTCCTGCAACCCGGCTACCCTGGCACGCGATGCCGGTGAGCTGGTTCGCAACCACGGTTTTGTGCTCAGAAGAGCCGGTATTGCCGACATGTTTCCCCACACCGCCCATGTTGAATCAATCGCCCTGTTTGAAAAACCATGACTGAGTCCCTTTCTCCCGGTCCGTTGATCATTGGCATCGACGGCATGACCCTGGACACCGAAACCGCCGAGAACCTGTGTCATCCGGCCGTCGGTGGCGTCATCCTGTTCAGCCGCAACTTTCAGTCCGCGGACCAGGCCCGTGAACTGACCGCGGCTATTCGCGAACTGCGTGATCCGCCATTGCTGATCACGGTCGACCAGGAAGGGGGGCGGGTTCAGCGCTTTCGTGAAGGACTGACCCCGCTGCCGCCGTTGGGTGTGCTCGGACGCTGGTATCGGTCACACCCGGATCGTGCCGGTGATCTGGCGTATCGCCATGGGCGAGTCATGGCAGCCGAGGTGCTGGATCTCGGCGTAGACCTGAGCTGGGCGCCGGTGCTGGATCTGGACCGCGGCAGCTCGGTGATTGGCGATCGCGCCATGGCCGACGATCCGGAGGCCGTGTCTGCCCTCGCCGAGTGGTACCTGGCCGGGATGCACGATGCCGGAATGGCCGCTTGCGCCAAGCATTTCCCCGGCCATGGATCGGTCGCTGCCGACTCGCACCTTGAAGTCGTCACGGATGCCAGGTCTGCGGGCGAACTTGAACAGGATCTGTTGCCGTTCATGCGCCTTGCCAAACGATTCGAGGCCGTTATGATGGCCCACGTCTGCTATCCGGCTGTCGATGAATGCCCGGCCGGGTTTTCGCAGCGCTGGATCGGTGAGCGGCTGCGCAAGCAGATGGGTTTTGAGGGCCTGGTGGTTTCCGATGATCTGGATATGGCGGGCGCCGCGCCCGCCGGAAATCTGACCGATCGGCTGGGGATGGCCTTTGCTGCCGGATGCGATCTGGCGCTGGTCTGTCGTCCTGACTCGGCCCGGCAGGTGCTGACTTCGGTTCGCGACTGGCCGGAATTGATGAAAGGGCGCATGGACCGGCTTTACGGTCGGCCCATGGCCACGCTGGACGAACAATTGACGGTGCCCGAGTTCCGGGCCTGGCGCGATTCACTCGAACTGCTTGCCAAAGAACAATGAACGACTACCTTGACAGATTCAGCGGATTGATCGGCGTACCCGGATGGATTCTGAGCGCATTCCTGATCATCCTGGGAGCGCTGCTCCTTGAGCTCATTTACCGCATCTTCATCGGCCACCTGGCGAAACTGGCCGAGAAGTCCGGTCACATGTGGGACGATGCGATTGTCTATGCTGGCCGTCGTCCGATCTCCCTGCTGATCTGGTGGCAGGGCATGGTGATGGCGGCGCGTGTGATCGAACCGCACAGCGACGCGCTGGGCTTTTCGAGTGATTTTCTCAACGCATCCCAGCAACTGGGGCTGGTTGTTGCCGCGACCTGGTTTGCCTTTCGCCTGGTGACCGGGTTCGAAAACGCGTTTGTCGCCGAGAAGCGCAAGCGCGACGAGATGGTCGATATCACCACTGTCAGCGTACTCGGGCGTATTGTGAGAATCGCTGTCGTGCTGACCGGCATCCTGACCATACTGAGCATTCTCGATATTCCCATTTCGGGCTTCCTGGCCGCCGGTGGTGTGGGGGGTATCGCTGTCGGCCTGGCAGCACGCGATCTGCTGGCCAATTTCTTCGGCGGATTCATGGTGTTCATGGACCGGCCGTTCTCCGTTGGTGATTGGGTGCGTTCGCCGGACAAGGACATCGAGGGAACGGTCGAAGAAATCGGCTGGCGCATGACCTCGATCCGTCGATTCGACAAGCGTCCGCTATACGTGCCGAATGCGACGTTTACGTCACTGACGGTGGAAAACCCGTCACGCATGACTCATCGACGGATTTTCGAGCATGTCGGTATTCGCTACGATGATTTTTCCGTGGTCAAGCCGATTGTTGATGGTATTCGTGAAATGATCGAAGGACATGCCGACATCGCTACGGACCAGACCACCATGGTTCATTTCGATCGCTTTGGTGCATCATCGCTGGACATCATGATCTACTGCTTCACCAAAACCACGGTCTGGACCGAATATCATCAGGTACGTGAAAATGTATTGCTTGAAATCGGTCAGATCATCGAGTCCAATGGGGCTGAAATCGCCTTTCCGACCCGAACCCTCAAGATTGATCAACTGGAACAAATGGCAAGCGAACGGTCCGGCGAGCAGATCAAGGAACCGGTCAAGGAAAAGACCAGTGAGAGCAAGTCGTGACCCGCAGTGATCGCTGGCCGGCGCAATGGCCTGATGGTGCCGAGCGGCTGCTCGATGCAGACACGATAGGCCAGGCGCTCGATCGCCAGGCAGAGCGTCTGACCGACCGCCTGGCCGAGCATGATCGGGTGACGCTGCTGGTGCTGATGAACGGCGGCATGTATCCGGCCGTGGAGCTGGCCCGCCGGCTTGACCGGCCGCTGCTGTTCGACCATGTGCACGCAACTCGCTACCGGGGAAAAACCAGCGGCGGTGAGCTGAAGTGGGGGCGCTGGCCGGACTCGGTTGAAGGCACCATCCTGCTGGTCGACGATATTTTTGATGAAGGTTACACAATGCAGGCGGTCCGCCAGCGCCTGCTGGACGATGGGGCAGAGCAGGTGCTGACGGTTGCCCTGGCGACCAAGCTGCACGATCGCGGACTGGCCCGGGACTGGGTCGACGATGCCGCGCTAACTCTGCCTGATCGCTACGTGTTCGGTTGCGGTATGGATTGGCATGGCTACTGGCGACAACTTGACGAGATCTGGGCAATTGACTGACATGACATTGGCAATTATCGGCGGCACCGGTGCGGTCAATCTGCTTGAATCAACCGGGCAGCGGGTCGTGGAAACACCCTACGGTGAACCATCGGCGCCAGTGATGCGAGTGCGTCTGGGCCAGGGCGAGGCCTGGTTCCTGGCCCGTCATGGCAGTCCTCACCGGATCGCGCCTCACCGGGTCAACTACCGGGCCAATATCGATGCGCTCCGCCAGCTGGGCGTTGACCGAATCATCGCCGTCAATGCGGTCGGTTCGATTGCCCCTGAGCTGGAACCGGGCAGCCTGGTGGTTCCCGACCAGCTGATCGACTACACCTGGGGCCGTGAATCCAGCTTCGCCAACGACGCCGACCGACCGCTGGTTCATATCGAGTTTGCCGATCCGTTCAGTCGTTCACTGCGTGAGGCGCTGCTGGCAGCCGCCAACGCTGCCGGCATGACTGTTCATGCCGGGGGCTGCTGTGCGGTGACCCAGGGACCCCGGCTGGAAACGGCTGCAGAAGTTCGGCGACTGGCTGCCGATGGTTGCACGCTGGTGGGCATGACATCGCTGCCGGAAGCCGCACTGGCACGTGAAGCCGGGATCGATTACGCCAGTCTTTGCGTTGTCGCCAACCCGGCCGCGGGCTTGAGTCATGAGCCGATCAGCATGGCCGAGATCGAAGCGGTTCTGGGTCAAGCCATGGCCGATGCGAATCGACTGCTCCAGGCATTCGGAGATCTTCAGGTCGTGTGATCTCGCTCACAGATTGCCTGATCATGTGGCGACTCGGCATTCCGATAACCGAACAATCCTGCAAATTGTGAAACGCTTCGCGCTGATTTCACTTGGGATTTTCACCTCCGGGATGTATTCTGGTAACCTGCAAACGTTACATCGGAGACCACAGCGATGACTGACCAGATGACTCTTTCTGCTTTGAAAGTCGGGCCGAAGGATCTGATGGTCATGCGCTCGTTGCTTAATCTGGCTGGAGGTCGCGACGGTGGACAATCCTGGGGCATCACCGATCAGCCGGGTGGCGACGTTACCCTGATCGATATCGATACCGAGGAAGGCGAAGACGTCTGGAAGGACATGACCCAGCGCGGTCAGGTTTCCATTGCGATGAGCCGGCGCAAGGATTTTCCGGCCCGATTCCTGCTCAACAAGCCGTTACGCTCGCGCGATTTTCTCAAGCTGCTGACCACCCTGGCCTCCGGCGACATTCACGACGAAACTGGTCAGGAAGCCTCGCCCGCGCCACCGGTTGCAGCGGAATCCATCTGGCAAGCCATTGATGTCGGCGAACAGCAAGGTCATTTCACCCTGGCAGAACACCTGCGCCGCCAGACCTGGAAAAAGCCGGTCGTGATCACTTATCCCGGTTGGCCGCTGATCCTGCTCGATCCCGGTTCCGGTGCCTGGTTCTTTGATGGCTCGATTGCCGATCTTGCTCCGCCGATGTTTGCCCTGCCGATGCCTTCATCGGCCGGCGTGCCGGTGTCCAGTGCCGATCTGGTCGAGCGCGTCCAGGGTCACCGACAACGTCCGTTGAGTGAACTGAAATGGTTTGCCGGCCTTGCCCAGGCGCGCGGCCGACTGCACCCGGATCTGTTGGGTGACGTTCAGTTCATGCTTACCCAGGTTCCTGGTGAGGCGATGAAGAATGAGCAGCTCCACCGGCTGGCCCAGATATTGATCCGTGGTCCGATCAGCCTGGATGAGTTGCGTGAAAAATCGGGACAACCGCCCGAGAACGTGATGGCTTTCCTCAATGCCTGTTATACCAGCGGCAAGTTGCTGGTCAATCGAATTGCGCAGGTGGTGAGTTTTTAGGGGGAAGGTAGGAGGGGGAGAAGGTAAGAAGGTAAGAAGGTAAGAAGGTAAGAAGGTAAGAAGGTAAGAAGGTAAGAAGGTAAGAAGGTAAGAAGGTAAGAAGGGGAGAGGGTTCGCATTGCCGCTATTGTTGATTGATCGGCTTTTGTGCGAGTACCACGCCGGGTGGCAGGATCTCCAGCTCCCAGCCGTAGCGATGTCCCAGCCACTGCATGGTTTCCGTACGGTAAAACACCACGTGGGTGGGGTCTCGCCGGTAGTGCCAGTCGGCAAATCGGTCGTCTTCAGTCTGGAACCGGGTCATGATCCCCAGCCAGCCACCGGGTCGCAGCAGCGCATCCAGGCGTTCGAACTCACGCGCCGGGTCATGAAAATGCTCGGCGACCTCCGTGCAGGTCACGAAATCGTAGTGTCCTTCCAGAACGCTGATATCGGGCACATAGATCGGATCGTAAAGCGCCACAAGGTGACCGGCCTCGACCATCATGGCCGCCAGCGCCGGTCCGGGCCCGCAGCCAAAATCCAGTCCCCGCGAATCTGCAGGCAGTTTCTTGAGTAACGGTTCGGCCAGTTGAGCCAGGAAGCGCCGATAGCCCGGATCCGCTGGATCATTCTGATGAAGATCGTAGACAGCCCGCTCGGCCTCTGGCCCCGGATGCGCGTCCGGGTCGAGAAACCGGAGTTGACAGGTCGGGCAACGGTAGTAGTCGCGTTGCTCGACCTGCACCAGCCAGGCGGTCTGCTGCTCTTGACAGAGCGGACAGGAGGGTGAGGTCGACAACTAGCTTCGCGCCATGGACATGACTTCGCTCATGCTGAGCGTGCTGGCTTTCTGCTCGATCTGCGGAATGTAGTCGGTCTGGATCTGTTTGGCCGAACCCAGTGTTTCCTCAAAGCTGCGTTTGAGCAGTTCGGTGGACATGGTCCGACCACCGGCGTAGTAGCGCCGTGCGACCTGGCCCAGGGCGTAGGTCGTAGCAAATGAAAAAGCCATGCCGGTGGCGGTCCGTCCGAGCCGGCCGACCCCGCGTCCGGCTGCCGCGCGGAACAATCCGCCGATCAGCTTGCGCCCGAACTGTTCGATGTACTGCGAGGTCATCCCGACGCCCAGGGTGGCCAGAAATTCCTTGATGTGGCCACGGTCGAGCTCGACACCGTATTCCTTGCCGATGCCGTAGACCATCTTGATCTGCAGGGGAATGATCGCCATCGAGGCCCAGGATTGCGGCAGCAGCTCCAGCGCGCCGTTCAGGATCGAGTAGTTGAGGATGGATTTGTCGAGTGCCGCCTCATCCACGTCGGGCGTGGTCTGTGCTGGTACCGAAGGGGTTGCCGGAGAGACGGCCACCATTGCCGGTGCGGCGGCTTCGCCCATTTCGACAATCTGTTCAACTTCCTGCTCGATGCTGTCGGTTTCGGCTCCCGGAAGAGCGAGCAAGCCCCGCAGCCGGTTCAGAAACTCACGTTCTTCAGACGTCATCCGGCCATCGGCATCGCAGACACCGACAGCCATTTCGTAGGCCAGATGCTTTTCGCCAGGATCGGCAAGTGCGGCCACCGCATCGTCCAGCGTGGCACGTTTGAGCAGCACATCCTGATACAACGTCCTCAAATCCGGTGCCTGGTCGCCCAGGCCTTCGGCAATGCGCCGGATTTCTTCGCGCTCACTGGTGTGTTTGTCCTGGTCGGCAAAGGCGGCAAACAAGGCGATGGTCAGAATGGCGCGGTCACGAACGTCGGTCATGGATCCAAGGATTCCTGGGCTGTAAACCGGATTCAGTCGGGGCAAAGCCCCCGAATTGCAAGTCCGGGTGAGGCTGTTTACGGATTGATTTGTTGGCGGGCGAAGTAGATCAGCCGCCAATGTTTCTCACTCGCGTACAATGGCCGGCTTTTGCGCCGGGTATCATCATGCTGATTACCGAAACTCTGATTCACCCTGAGCTCAGCCTCTGCCCGAATGCGCGCGTGCTGTTCCGGCGCGCCGCCCGCGGCGTGGCGATGCAAGATGAGCAGATCCTGCTTCTGTTTACGGAACGCTACAACGACTTCAGCTTCCCCGGCGGCGGTGTCGACGATGGCGAAGACATCATCACCGGCCTGGTCCGCGAGATGGAAGAAGAAACCGGCGCTCGCGGCGTCAAAGTGGGTCGCGAATTCGCCAGGGTCGACGAAAAGCGTCCCCACTGGAAATCCGAATTCGATGTGCTTCACATGGTTTCGCACTTCCACTTCTGCGAAATCACCAGCCCGCTCCAGAACGTGCGCATGGAATCCTACGAAATCGCCAACGGCATGCGACCCCTGTGGGTCAGCCTGGACGAAGCCATTCAGCACAATCGCGCAGTCATGCAGCGCCAGGAAACCACCATGGGCCTGTCCATCCAGCGCGAAACCCTGATGCTCGAACACGTCCAGCGCTTGAGCCAGCAGCCGCTTCCAATCGCTGTCTGAACCGTTATGAGGGTTTACTTTAGCGAATCGCTTGAATCTCGATTTCAAGATTCAGTTCGAACCACGCCCGGTCGGCAGTCAGGATCGGTAGCCCCTTGTCCTGGGCCAGGGCGAGGCACGCCCGGTCGGCCAGCGACAGTCCCTGGCGTCGCGTCTTGAACCAGAGTCGAGCAGCGATCTCTGCCTGCTCTGGACTGAACGGTTCGAAATGGAGACCGATATCGGCGAACTCCTGCGCCATTCCAGAAATATCAACATCGCGATGCAGGGACTTTTGCAGCACCTCCGACCAGTTCACGGTCGAAATCCGCCCGCCCTCCAATTCCCCGGAAACCTGCTGTCCTCCCGGCTCCTCATGCAGATAGGCGAGCAGGGCGGATGCATCAAGGACCACGCTCATGGGTTGCTGGCTTCGGCGGCGGCCTCGGCTCGACGCTCCTTGATCAGTTCCTCGGCCAGGTCAATGTCGGCGGGAATGTGATGAAACCTTTCACGCAGGCGCTTTTCGATCGTTTCCCTTCGCTCCAGGACCAGAGTGTCGCCCACCTGCCGGGCGATCAACCGATCACCGGTTTCGAGCTTCAGCGCTTTACGCAGCGCCGCGGGTATGACCAATCGACCCTGAGCGCCGATCTGGACTTCACTTTCGCTGACAGTCATTGCTTCTTCCATGTGGCACGATTTTCAAATTGTGGCACATCAGTTAAGAAGATGCCAGCCATAGTGCTCAGTCCCTCCAGGCAATAAAAAAGGCCGGCATTTCTGCCGGCCTTTACGGGGATTTGGTGGAGGCGGCGGGAGTCGAACCCGCGTCCGCAAACCATCAGATCCTGGTTCTACATGCTTAGCCACTCGATTTTTTCTCGTTACCGCACCGCCCAAGTGGCAGGGCATATGCAGCAACCAGCCTCAGTTTGTTTTAACAGACATGCCCTGATGCACGACACGCTGCGATCCTGCTAAATGATCCCCGGTTCAGAAGCGCAGGCTCAACTGATGGGGAGCAGGCTGTTTCTTAGGCAGCCAGTGCGTAGTTGTCGTCGTTGGCAACTAACTTTTTTACAGCCAGGTTTAACGAGGGTTGCTGTCTCCTCGGCATGCCCCAGGGTACGTCCGATATACGTCGAAGCCAGTACGCCCCCGTAGGTGATACATCAGACTAACAGTACCCGCACAAGTTCCGCAAGCACTAGGGAACCTCTGAACAAGTCTACGCGGACCGCGCAGACTTGTTCAGAGGTTCCCTAGGCGTTTTTCATGATGCGGCCTTTCTGGCGCTCCCAGTCGCGGTCTTTCTGGGTCTGGCGTTTGTCGTGGGTCTGCTTGCCGCGAGCGATGGCGATTTCGACTTTGACCTTGCCCTTGGACCAGTACATCGCGGTGGGGATGATGGTCTGGCCCTTGCGTTCGACCAAGCCGATCAGTCGATCGAGTTCGCGCCGGTGGAGCAGCAGGCGGCGATTGCGCATCGGATCGGCACGGACGTGGGTCGAGGCCGAGGTCAGCGGCGTAATCAGGCAGCCGAACAGGAACGCATCACCATTCTTGAGCAACACGTAGCTCTCGCCAAACTGGATCTTGCCGGCCCGCAAAGCCTTGACTTCCCAGCCTTCCAGGGCAATCCCCGCTTCCAGCCGCTCGTCGAGGTGATACTCGAACCGGGCGCGCTTGTTGACGGCAATGGTGGATGAGGGCGGCTTGGCCATGAAAATCAGCGGTCAATGACAGTGGACGGGCATGATAGCGCAGGCGCTGTCACAACACAGTACGGTCCGGAGATTTCCCAAACAAACAACCTCCCTGACCTATAATCATCCCCGAACACGGGCGCCCAACCTCCGCCCGCCACCCCTGAACCCCGAACCCTGACCCCTTTTTTTGTCTATGCCCGAAATTCACCGCTTCGCCCTGGTCACCCATAGCCCGGACCAGATGTTTGATCTGGTTCGGGATGTGGCCCGTTATCCGGAGTTTCTTCCCTGGGTTCAGGCGGCCGAAGTCCATGAGCAGGGCGAAAGTCATCAGATTGCCACGCTGGATGTTCGAGTGGCCGGATTGGCACGTCGGTTCACGACCCGCAACACCCTGGTGGAGAACCGCAGTCTGGCAATGCAACTGGCAGACGGACCGTTTGATGAGCTTTCCGGTCAGTGGCAATTCAGTCCGGTGGGCGGGGAGGGTACCCGGATCAGCCTGGATCTGTCGTTTTCGATGCCGGGATCGTTGCTGATGCTGCCCTTTCAACGCGGATTTGGCCGGGTTGCCGATCGCATGGTCGATGATTTCTGTCGCCGGGCCGAGGCGATTCATGGCTGAAACAATCAGGATCGAGGTCGTTGCCGGCAACGCCGAACGCCAGCAGCTGGTCATGCTTGAGCTGCCTCGGGGGGCGACACTGGCAGATGCGGTCAACGCCGCCAACCTGGATTCGCTGACTGGCCATGCGACGATTGACGTCGAGCGGGCTGGGGTGTTCGGCAAACGTTGCCGTCCGGATCATCGTCTGGAAGATGGCGACCGGGTGGAAATCTACCAGCCGCTCAAAGCCGATCCCAAGGAGGTCAGACGTCAGCTGGCCGAACTGGAGCGGGCCAGAAAAAAGGGGTCCTGATCTTTTCAGGGGTCGTCGCGCAAGCTTTCCATGTCCTGGATCGGCGTGTCAGAAGGTTGCTGAAGTTCGCGCAAGGCCTGGGCGGCCACGGAATCCTGATCCAGGTAGCTGCCTTCGATCGAGTCCAGGCGGTCATTGTCAAAATACAGCGTCAGAACACGCTTGGATGGCGTATTGCCGCGCCGCGAATAGGTGTTCATGTAGTCCCAGCGGCTGTCATGAAATGGGCTTTGCACGGACGGTGAGCCCAGCAGTACCAGGACCTGGCGTTTGGTCATGCCAATATCGAGCTGGGCCACATCATCGTCATCGAGGACGTTTCCCTGCTGGATATCCTGCTTGTAAACCAGTCCGCAGGCCGAAAGGGTAAAGGCCAGAATCGCGCAGAAAATCAGGCGCATAAGTTATCGAGATCCGCAAGTCTTGAATTGATGGGCCCAATGATACAATAGGTTTCGAGTTAATCGGTCAAGCATTTGGCGGGATAAAAAATCACGATGTCTGAAGAAACCAGTGAATTGCGCAAGGCAGGCCTGAAGGTCACTCACCCCCGCTTGCAGATTCTTCGTCTTCTGGAGCAAACTCCCCAGAAGCACATGACTGCCGACGAGATCTATCGCGCGCTGATGGAAGATGGCGAAGAGATCGGTCTGGCTACCGTCTATCGGGTGCTCAGCCAGTTCGAGGCGGCGCGCCTGGTCCGCAAACATATGTTCGACGATGGCTCCGGCCGGCCGGCCCAGGCCTGCTTCGAACTGGACGAAGGCGGGCATCACGATCATATGGTGTGCATGGAAACCGGTGAAGTGGTGGAGTTTTTCGATGAAGCGATCGAAAAACGCCAGGATGAGATCGCCGCCGAGCATGGCTACGAGATCGTTGATCACTCCTTGGTCATCTACGTACGACCACTGAAGAAATCCTGAGAGATCTCGGGATCAATTATTGACGTTTGAGCATTTCAGCGGCGTGTTCGAGGCTCTTGACCGACTGATCGCCACCGAGCATCCGCGCAATCTCCATTTTTCGGGATTTGGCGGTCAGGCGTTCGACTTCGATATCGGTTGCGCCGTCTGAACTGGTCTTGACCACCCGGAACTGATGCTCGGCACAGGCGGCAACCTGAGCCAGGTGAGTGACACAGAACGCCTGACCCTGGTCGGCCACCTGGCGCAGGAACTGACCCACGACCCGGGCCGTCGCGCCGCCGACACCGGCATCCACCTCATCAAAAATCCTTACTACCGGACCCCGCTGCGGTCTGGCCGCAATCATCAGGGCCAGGCTGACCCGCGACAGTTCTCCGCCCGAAGCGATGCGGCCCAGGTTGCGCGGCGGTTGCCCGGGATTGGCGGAAAACAGAATGCGGATACGGTCGCCTCCGTGGCGGGCCGGTTCGGGCGGGTCGTCGTACTGGACCTCGAACTCCAGTCTTGCCTGGTCCATGCCCAACTCAGCCAGATGGACGTTGACGGCCTTGGCCAGCTGATTGGCGACCTCCTGGCGGGCCTTGCTCAGTTTCCTGGCCGTCTGTTGCCAGCGGGCCAGCGCTTGTTCGACCGCCCGATTCAGCTGCTCGCGCTGCTCTCCCTGGTTTTCCAGCCGTTCCAGCCGTTCTGCCAGGCTTTGGGCCAGGGCCGGAAGCCGATCGGGTTCGGTCCGGTGTTTGCGGCCAAGATCCAGTGCCTTTTCCAGCCGGCGATTGATTGTGGCCAGCCGTTCGGGATCGTCTTCCTCGACACGATCGAAGCGCTCCAGCGTTGAAATGGCTTCATCAACGTTGATCCTGGCTTCATTGAGCAGCGTACAGACACTGGCCAGTTCCGGATCCAGGGCCTTGACGCGCTCAAGCCGGGCGCTGGCGTCGATCAGCAGGGTTCGGACGCTGGCCTGATCATCACTGTCGAGCAATCCGGCGCTGGTGGCCGTGGCACTGCGAATTTCGTCGCTGCGGGCCAGGCGTTCCTGCTCGGTTTCGAGCTGTTCGTACTCGCCGGCCGCCAATGCCAGATCGGCCAGTTCGCGAACCTGGAACCTGAGCAGTTCAAGCTGAGCCGGGTCACCGGCATCGGCATCAAAATCGGATTTGGCCTGGCAGGCCGACTGCCAGTCGGCATGGGCCGAGCGGACGGCCAGCGTGGTTTCGTCCGGGATTTGCTGATCGAGCAGACGTCGCTGAGTCTGGGGCTTTTCGAGCTGTTGATGCTCGTGCTGGCCGTGGATCTCGACCAGCAGTTCGCCAAGTTCGCCGAGCTGGCTGACGGTAGCGCTGCGGCCGTTGATCCAGGCCCGCGAGCTGCCCTGGGACGAAAGAATACGCCGGATGACAAGCTCGTCGTCCTCGTCCATGGCCTGGTCCTTCAGCCAGGCCTTGGCATCGGACTGGTGAGAACCCAGCTCGAAGCGCGCCGACAGTTCCGCCTGATCCTGGCCGGCGGCAATCATGCCGGTATCGGCCCGATCGCCCAGCAACAGCCCCAGAGCATCGATCAGGATGGACTTGCCGGCCCCGGTTTCACCGGTGATCGCACTGAAGCCGGGATCAAAGTCCAGTTCCAGTTTTTCGATGATGGCGAAATGACGAATGGCGAGGGCACGCAGCATCGGATTTTCCGGATCCTCAAGGTCGGGTCGCTTGGATCGGCAACAGGGCCGAAATGATCCCAGAGTGCAGGGCTGCTGGCAACCGGTTTTGAAACTGTTGTATTCCCCGAGACTCAACCCCACGTTAACGCGCAGGTCATTACAACTCGGGAAACTCCTGACAATCATTATGGGCCATACGAACGACAACCAGCCGGAGAACGGCAATTCGGATCGCACCGATCAGGAACCACAGCAGTCGCACAGCTCGGTCGAGCCGCTTGAAGAGCACGCGCATACCGACCTGCCGGACGAGGCAGAGATCGAAACGCATCCACTCGAAGAAGAAGTGGGTTTGCTCAAGGAAGCGCTGCTGCGAACCCGGGCGGAGATGGACAATTTGCAAAAACGGGCCGAGCGCGAAGTGGAACGATCGCGGAAATTTGCGGTTGAAAGTCTGCTCAAGGACCTGGTACCGGTTATTGACAGCCTGGACCAGGGTATCGAGAGTGCCCAGGCCAGCGGCAGCGATGCCGGAGAAGGGCTGAAGCTGACCCGCAAGCTGCTGATTGACGCCTTGACCCGCTATGGCTTGCAAATCATCGACCCGAAGGGCGAGCGTTTTGACCCGCAGTGGCACGAAGCCATGGGCATGCAGCCCGGAACCGGACAGGATCCGGATACCGTGGTCACCGTGTTGCAGCCGGGTTATCGCCTGCATGACCGGGTCGTTCGGCCGGCGCGAGTGATGGTTGCCAGGGGCGAGTGATTGAAATTGGCCCTCGAGGGCCCCACTAAACGGCGTAAGTGTTCAACAACTTTCTCATTTCATTAACGAGAACAGGATTTCTAACATCATGAGCAAGATTATCGGCATTGACCTGGGAACAACCAATTCCTGTGTCGCCATCATGGAAGGTGGCAAGACCCGCGTTATCGAAAATGCGGAAGGCGACCGCACCACACCGTCGACCGTGGCTTTCACCAAGGACGGTGATGTGCTGGTCGGGCAGCCGGCCAAGCGCCAGGCTGTGACCAACCCGGATCGCACGCTGTACGCGGTCAAGCGCCTGATCGGGCGCAAGTATTCTGAAGATGTGGTCCAGAAGGACAAGGGCCTGGTGCCCTACAAGATCGTCGAAGCAGATAACGGCGACGCCTGGGTCGAAGTTGACGGCAAGAAGATGGCACCGCCGGAAATTTCGGCCCGCGTGCTGATGAAGATGAAGAAGACTGCCGAGGACTACCTCGGTGAAGAAGTGACCGAAGCGGTGATTACCGTGCCGGCCTACTTCAACGATTCCCAGCGCCAGGCGACCAAGGATGCCGGCAAGATCGCCGGGCTGACGGTCCGACGCATCATCAACGAGCCGACCGCTGCTGCCCTGGCTTACGGGCTGGACAAGAAGGGTGCCGACCGCAAGATCGCCGTTTACGATCTCGGCGGTGGAACCTTCGACCTGTCGATCATCGAAATTGCCGATGTCGACGGCGAAAAGCAGTTCGAAGTGCTGGCCACCAACGGCGACACCTTTCTCGGTGGTGAAGACTTCGATATGCGCCTGATCGACTACCTGGCCAAGGAATTCAAGAAGGAACAGGGCGTCAACCTGCACAATGATCCGCTGGCTCTGCAGCGCTTGCGCGAGGCAGCCGAACGGGCCAAGATCGAGCTGTCCAGCGCGCAGCAGACCGAAGTCAACCTGCCGTACATCACGGCCGATGCGTCCGGGCCGAAGCACCTGAACATCAAGGTCACCCGATCCAAGCTCGAGTCGCTGGTCGAGGACCTGGTCAAGCGCTCGATCGATCCGTGCCGGACCGCGCTCAATGACGCTGGTCTGAAAATCAGTGAGATCGACGAAGTGATCCTGGTTGGCGGACAGACCCGGATGCCGGCGGTCCAGAAAGCCGTCGCCGACTTCTTTGGCAAGGAGCCGCGCAAGGACGTCAATCCGGATGAAGCCGTGGCCGTGGGTGCCGCCATTCAGGGTGGCGTGCTGGCCGGTGATGTCAAGGACGTGCTGCTGCTTGACGTTACCCCGCTGTCGCTGGGTATTGAAACCCTGGGCGGCGTTTTCACCAAGGTGATCGAAAAGAACACCACGATTCCGACCAAGGCTTCGCAGACGTTCTCGACCGCCGAGGACAATCAGAGTGCGGTTACCGTGCATGTGCTTCAGGGTGAGCGTGAGCAGGCGGCGGCCAACAAGTCGCTGGCGCGATTCGACCTGACCGGCATCCCGGCCGCGCCGCGTGGTGCACCACAGATTGAAGTTACTTTCGACATGGATGCCAACGGTATTCTCCACGTGTCGGCCAAGGACAAGGCAACCGGCCGCGAACAACGCATCGAGATCAAGGCCGGTTCCGGTTTGAGTGACGAAGAAATCGAGAACATGGTGCGCGATGCCGAAACCCACCGCGAGGAGGACAAGCGCTTCCATGAGCTGGTCAACGCACGCAACCAGGCCGACGGCATTGCCCACGCCACCCGATCCAGTCTGAGTGATCACGGCGATGATCTCGACGCCGGGGTCAAGCAAAAGATCGAAGACGCGTTGACCAAGGTCGACGAAGCGATCAAGGGCGATGACAAGGAAGCGATCGACAAGGCCGTCAATGAACTGCAACAGGCCGGCGCCGAGCTCTACCAGAAAGCCGCCGAGAAGGCCCAGGCTGAAAGCGGTGGTGAGGCAGAAGGCGGACAGAGCGGAACGGAGCGTGCCGAGGCCGCAGCCGATGATGTTGTCGACGCCGAATACACTGAAGTCGATGACGACAAGAAGTAGTCTGGTATGCCGGCAGACTATTACGAAACTCTGGGTGTAGCACGCGATGCGGGTGCGGCCGATCTGAAAAAGGCTTATCGTCGATTGGCGATGAAATTTCATCCGGATCGCAATCCGGATGACGAGGCCGCCCAGGAACGTTTCAAGGAAGTCCAGAAAGCCTACGAAGTGCTCAAGGACGACCAGAAGCGAGCCGCCTATGACCGTTTCGGACATGAAGGCGTCAACGGCATGGGTGGTGGTGGAGGTGGCGCCGGTTTCGGCGACATGAACGACATTTTCGGTGACATCTTCGGCGATATCTTCGGTGGCGGTCGTCGCCGCCAGCGCAGTCGTTCTCATCGTGGACAGGATCTGCGCTACACCCTCGAACTGGATCTGGAAGAGGCCGTCGCCGGCATCGACAAGGAGATTCGTATTCCGAGCGTGGGTCGTTGCACCAGCTGCGACGGATCGGGATCGAAGAGTGGAAAGCTCGATGTCTGCTCCACCTGCGGCGGCCAGGGACAGGTTCGCATGCAACAGGGTATTTTCTCGGTTCAGCAAGCCTGTCCCGGTTGCGGCGGAAGTGGCCGGAGCATTGCTGACCCTTGCGGTGATTGCCATGGCTCCGGGCAGGTTCGCGAAACCCGGACCCTGCAGGTCAAGATTCCCGCCGGCGTCGATGAAGGCGATCGTATTCGCCTGAGCGGTGAGGGTGGTGCCGGTGCCCAGGGTGGCCAGGCCGGAGATCTGTACGTGGATGTTCGCATTCGCCCGCACGCGCTGTTCCAGCGCGAGGGCGACGACCTGTTCTGCGAAGTGCCGATCATGATCACCACCGCGGCACTGGGTGGCCAGATGAAAGTTCCGACACTGGATGGATCGGTCATGCTCAAGATTCCGGCCGAAACCCAGTCAGGTAAATTGTTTCGCCTGCGCGGCAAGGGTGTTCAGTCGGTGCGCAGTCGTTCAACCGGCGATCTGCTGTGCCGCGTGGTGGTCGAAACGCCGGTCAAGCTGACCCGTGAGCAGAAGGATATGCTCAAGCAGTTCCATGATTCGTTTGGCGAGGACGGCGATCACAATCCGCAGGCCACCGGCTGGACCGACAAGGTCCGCAGTTTCTTCGATCGGATGGGACTGTGATGCATTGATGCGATGGGCTATGCTTGGCCCATGAGCATCGAAATTCTTCTTAGCGGTGCCACCGGTTCTACCGGTCGGGCCCTGATCGCGCAAATCGGCGCTGATCCGCAGTTCCGGCTGGCCGGCACGGCTTCACGAGACCATTTCTTTGATCCCAACGCCGATGCCGATGTCATCATCGATTTCTCGCATCCGGTTCTGCTGGAAAAGGTTCTTGCCTATGCCCAGCGGCATCGGTTGCCGATGGTGATAGGCACGACCGGAATCAACGCGGAGCAAGCAGGGCTGATAAAAAAGGCGGCCACCGAAATTGCGATCTGCCAGGCGGCCAACTTCAGTCTCGGTGTCAACGTGATGATGCGCCTGGCGGCCCAGGCTGCCCGAGCGCTGGGGGAGGATTTCGATATCGAGATCAGCGAGATGCATCATCGGCGCAAGATCGATGCCCCGTCGGGGACAGCGCTGGCCATGGGTGCCACGCTGGCCGCGGCGCGCGATCTGGATGTGGACGAATGCGCTGTATTCGATCGCACCCGCCACCGGATTCCTCGCTCAAAAGGTGAAATCGGCTACCAGGCCTTGCGCGGCGGCGATGTGGCCGGTGAACATACCGTCTATTTCCTGGCCGATGGCGAGCGACTGGAACTGACCCACCGGGCCACCGACCGACTGATCTTCGCCCGCGGCGCCCTGTTGGCCGCCCGCCGGATGATCGACCGCTCACCGGGCCTGATCGATTTTGCCGACCTGGTACTGGACTGATCCGAAGCGGTCCGATTCAGCCACCCGAAGGGTGGCGAATCGGGACAAGGATTGTGCCTATTTGTCGTCGCCGGTCAGACGATAGATGCCGTCATCACCCTTGACCGCCTGTGGCTTTTCCTTACTGCCGGTCGACTTGTCTCCAGGCTCCGGAGCCGGAGAGGGAGTCGGCTTGCGTTCCGGTTCGGGTCCGGCGGCCTTGTCTGTCGCAGTATCCTGGGCTGGTGGCTGAGGTCGGGCCGGCCGTTCCTGATCAGGTGGTGTCTTCGGTGCAGGCGCATTTTCCGGCTTGGCTTGTGAGCTTTCAGCCGAGCGGGTTTGGGCCGGAGCCGGTTTGCTTTCGGACGGTCCCCGCGGCGGGGTGGCCGGCTGACTTTCGGCGGGCTGGCTTGACTGGCCGGAGGACTTGTTCTCGTCCGCCTTCTGGCCGGTTGGCTGAGACGGCTGCGTATCAGCCTGATCGCCTGAACGCTGGTTTGAATCGTTCCCGGAGGTCGAGTCATTGTTGTTGCGGGCCCGGCGCTTCTTGCCGCCGCGGCGGCGGCGCTTCTTGCGCGGCTTTTGCGGCTCCTGGCCATCGCCGGGACTTTCCTTGCCGGTGTTGTCCTTGGCCGCCTTGTCTGGCTGCCGGCTCGTATCCTGCTGATTCGAATCGTCCTGCACCCTGGCGCGCTTTTTCTTCTTCTTTTTCTTGCGCGGACCGTCACTGCGGTCGCCAGCGGCCTTGCGCGGGCTCGATTCATCGTCCTTGCTGCTGCGCTTGCGGTGATGATCGCGCGAAAACTGGCCCTTGCGTCCGTGCTGGTCCTTGTCGCGCGCCTTGCTTGCCCGCTTGTTTTCAGATTCTTCGCCGCCGCCGAACAACGACTTGAAAAAGGCGACCAGCCTGGCGATAAAGCCGGGACCGTCGACCTCGGCACGCTGGGGTGCCGGACTGGCAGGCCTGACCCCCGATACGGCAGCCTGCGGCGGTGCTTTGGGGGCTGCTTGCTGCTGGTCAGTGCGCTGATAGCCGCCATTGCCGTCAGCCGCTTCGCTCAAGCCCAGCGCATAGCTGGGTTCGTCGGTGTCTTCGGATGAACGCAAGCGATGCACTTCAAAGCGAGGTGTTTCGAGTGCGTCATTGGCAACCACTGTAACCGGCAGCTTGTTGCGCTCCTCGATCTCGGCCATCGCCGAGCGCTTTTCGTTGAGCAGAAAGTTGGCCACCGCGATCGGGGCCTGGACAACCACCCGGGCAGTATGATCCTTCATCGCTTCTTCTTCGGTCAGACGAAGAATCGACAGTGCCAGCGACTCCACCGATCGAATCGATCCCATTCCCGAGCAACGCGGGCAGGTGATGTAACTGGATTCACCCAGTGACGGGCGCAGACGCTGGCGTGACATTTCCATCAGGCCGAAGCGCGATATCCGACCGATCTGAACCCGCGCCTTGTCCATGCGCATAGCATCGCGCAAGCGGTTCTCGACCTGGCGTTGAGCATCCTTGCTCATCATGTCGATGAAGTCGATAACGATCAAGCCACCGAGATCGCGGATACGCAGTTGACGGGCAATTTCATCGGCCGCTTCCAGGTTGGTCTGGAGCGCCGTTTCCTCGATATCAGCGCCCTTTGTGGCGCGAGCCGAGTTGATGTCGATCGACAGCAAGGCTTCGGTGTGGTCGATGACCACGGCGCCGCCTGACGGCAGCCGAACCTCTCGCGAAAACGCTGACTCGATCTGGGATTCGATCTGATAGCGTGAAAACAGCGGAATGTCGTCGCGATAGGCCTTGAGCTTGCGCAGGTTGTGGGGCATGACCTGCTGCATGAACTCGCGCGCATCTTCGAAGACCTGGTCGTCGTCGATCAGGATCTCGCCGATATCCTCGCGCAGGTAATCGCGCAAGGCACGAATGATGAGCTTGCTTTCCTGGTAGATCAGGAACGGGGCCTGGCGCGCTTCGGAGGCGGTCTTGATCGCTTCCCAGAGCTGCAGCAGGTAGTCCAGATCCCACTGCAGTTCTTCCTGCTCGCGTCCGACCCCTGCGGTGCGTACGATCAGGCCCATGGAGTCGGGCACATCGATCAGCTTCAGGGTATCGAGCAGGTCCTTGCGATCATCGCGCGAAATCTGGCGCGAGACCCCCCCGGCGCGCGGGTTGTTGGGCATCAGGACCAGGTAGCGGCCGGCGAGGCTGATAAAAGTGGTCAGCGCGGCGCCCTTGGTGCCACGCTCTTCCTTGTCGACCTGGATGATGATTTCCTGACCGGCCTTGACCGCGTCCTTGATGTCGACCCGGTTGCCGGCATCAAACTGCTTGCGCGCTTCCTCGTTGAAGTAGTCGCGGCTGATTTCCTTCATCGAAAGAAAACCGTGGCGTTCCGAGCCGAACTCCACGAAACAGGCGTCCAGGCTGGGTTCGACCCGGGTAATGCGGCCCTTGTAGATATTGGATTTCTTCTGCTCCTGCGCGGGTACTTCAATATCCAGATCGAGCAGTATCTGGCCATCGGCAATGGCGACCCGAACCTCTTCAGGTTGAGTCGCGTTGATCAGCATGCGTTTCATTATCGAATATCCTCCGGCGCTCCGCCCGAAACAAGGGCCTGGTCTGGACGCCGACAGGTTTTACGAGACCGGATCCCAATCGAGAACCGGTATTCGATAACGAACCTTGTCGCTCGATCAAGCCACTGGCTGTATTGGCCAGCCAATGGCGATCGTCCGACAGGTTTCAGCCATGGTGCAGGCTGGCTGAACCGGGCTGTTTTCGTTTCCACCAAGGCACCATCAGGTGCTGGCGGGTATCCCTTTGGCATCAATCCCGGGCGTTAAAACTGCCACCGGCCGGGAGCGCGTCAATTAAGTACTTGGTAGTCGAATCATCAGTCCAACTGGCTGTTGACTCGCCGTTTCCGGGGCCACCTGGGCCGCCGGAGCTTGTTCGGTATCGGGCTGGCTCTGACCGTGGAAGATCCGGATCGGCACGCTGGCCGCTACTAGCCGGAACTTCTGTGGCAAAATGTCCAATTGCCGTGACAAGTAAATGCAAGGCAATCAAACGGTTGCAAAGTCGGCTTGCGATCAGGACAGCAAGCCGGGATTCGCCAAACCCTAACCCTCTAATGGTATCACTGTTCATGCTTTCAGTACCAGCCCCTGCAGTGGCGAGTCATCGCCGATGATTGACCATTCCGAGCGTTCGAGTGTGCGCCATGAAATCGTCTCCGCCGATCGTGATGGTCAGCGCCTGGACAATTTTCTGGTCAGCCTGCTGGGCCAGGTTCCGCGCAGCCTGATCTACCGCCTGGTCCGGACCGGTCAGGTGCGGGTCAACAGTTCGCGGGCCAAGCCGATGCAGAAGCTGAGAACCGGCGACCAGGTGCGTGTTCCGCCGGTACGAGTCGAAGCCGACAAGCCCGCGAATCTGCCGGGCGGGCTGGTCAAGCAGGTCCGATCCTGCATCCTGGAGCAGCACAAGGACTATGTCGTGCTCAACAAGCCGGCCGGATTGGCCATGCATGGCGGCAGTGGTTTGAGTTTCGGCCTGATGGATGCGATCAAGCAGATTAATCCGGATTGGCGTCCGGTGCATCGCCTGGACCGGCCGACCAGCGGTTTGATCGTGCTGGCCTGTCATCACCAGGCGCTGGTCCATCTGCAGCGTGCGTTCATCAGTCGCGAGGTCGACAAGCGCTATTTTGCCTTGCTCGACGGCCGCCTGCCGGAGGACCGGGTCACCGTGGATGAGCCGCTGAAGAAGATTCGCGATGGCAGTGGACAGCATCGGGTCATCGTTGCCGAGGATGGTCAACACGCGCGATCCACGTTTCTGCGACTGGAAGATGTCGGCGATTACAGTTACGTGGAGGTTGCGATAGAAACCGGCCGGACCCACCAGATCCGTGCGCATGCGGCGGCCATGGGTCTGCCGCTGGCCGGAGATGAGCTGTACAATGAACGCTCCGCGCCGGCCGGCCTGAAGCGTTTGTTTCTGCATGCACACTATCTTCGGCTGCCGTGGCCGGACGACCGGATTTTCAGCGTGCCGCTGCCGGAGGAACTCAACCAGGTACTGATGGCGCTGCGCGCGGCCTGAGCCTGGCCTGGCCCAGTGATCAAGGAATCCTGAACCACATCATGTATCAGCCTCTGTCCCTGTTTGTTGGCCTGAGATACCTGCGGGCCAAGCGCCGCAACCATTTCATTTCCTTTATTTCGTTGATCTCGATGCTCGGTATTGCACTCGGCGTGGCGACATTGATCACCGTGCTGTCGGTAATGAACGGCTTCGAGCGCGAGTTGCGCGAGCGCATTCTGGGGATGATTTCCCATGCCACCATCCAGGGCTACGATGGTGAGTTTCCGAACTGGCAGTCGGTCGTCGAACAAGCGCGGGCCAATCCTGAAGTGATCGGGGCGGCGCCCTACGTCGAGCAGGAAACCATGCTGCGGGCGCGGCGCACGTCCGGTGCCCTGGTGCGCGGTATCGATCCGCAATTCGAGCCCGACGTCTCCGATGTCGATCAGATGATGGTCCGTGGAGACCTGACCGACCTGGTTCCGGGGGAATGGCGAGTCATGCTGGGTGCCGGTCTGGCGTCCAAGCTGGGCGTCGGTCCGGGTGATCCGGTCACGATTTTCGCACCGGAAATCCGGGCCACGCCAGCCGGGGTGATTCCGCAGGTGAGGCGGTTTACTGTGGCCGGCATTTTCGAGGCCGGGGTGCATGAATACGATACCGCGCTGGCCGTGATTCATCTGGAGGACGCCCAGCGGCTGTTTCGTCTGAACGAGAACGTCAGCGGCGTTCGGCTGAAACTCAGCGACATGATGCGTGCCCGCTGGATCGCCCAGGACCTGAGCAGCGAGTTGTCAGGATTCTATCGGGTCCGCGACTGGACCCAGCAGCACGCCAATTTCTTTCGCGCCGTGCAGACTGAAAAAACCGTCATGTTCATCATTCTCTCCTTGATCATCGCGGTGGCCGCATTCAATATCATTTCCACGCTGGTGATGGTGGTGACCGACAAGCAGGCGGATATCGCCATACTCAAGACCATGGGCATGGGACCGCGACGGATCATGGCGATTTTCATGATCCAGGGCTCGCTGATCGGTACGATCGGCACGCTGCTTGGTGTCATCGGCGGGGTGATACTGGCACTGAATGTCGAATCGGTGGTGGCCGGGATCGAACAGATATTGAGTGTCGAGTTTCTCTCTGCCGAGGTTTACTACATCTCCGACCTTCCGTCGGAGTTGCGCTGGTCGGATGTGATTCGCTTTTCCGGTCTCTCCCTGGTCCTGTCGCTGTTATCCACGATTTATCCGTCCTGGCGAGCTTCCCGGACCGATCCGGTGGAGGCGCTTCGCTATGAGTGAACAAGCCGTCATTCGCTGTCGGGGCCTGAGCCGGACGTTTGTTCAGGGCCAGGTCGAGCTGCCCGTGCTTCGGGGTGTGGATTTCGAAGTTCTGCCGGGCGAGCGGGTCGCCATTGTCGGCGCCTCCGGCGTCGGCAAGAGCACCCTGTTGCATATCCTTGGCGGGCTCGATCAGCCCACTGCCGGCACGGTCGAGATTGCCGGTGAGAACATTGCCATCAGCGATGAGCGACGGCGCGCCCGCATTCGCAATCGCTCGCTCGGTTTCATTTACCAGTTCCACCATCTGCTGCCGGAGTTCACCGCGCTGGAGAACGTCGCCATGCCGTTGCTGATCCGCGGGGATTCAGCCGAGCTGGCCTCACAGGCAGCCGCTGCCTTGCTGGATCGGGTCGGCCTGGGCCAGCGGCTCAACCACAAGCCGGGCGAATTGTCGGGCGGTGAACGGCAGCGTGCGGCGGTAGCCCGCGCCCTGATCAACAAGCCGGCCTGTGTATTGGGTGATGAGCCGACCGGTAACCTGGATGAAAACAATGCCAGCCAGATCTATGAGCTCATGCTGGAACTCAATCGGGAATTCCGTACCTCTATCGTCCTGGTCACCCACGACCGGCAGCTTGCTGCCCGTATGGATCGACAGCTGGAAATGACCGGCGGCCAGCTCCGCCCGGTGTAGTCATGGCCTGGCGCTGGCTGCTGACCTTTGCCCTGGGCGTGGTCGCGGCTGCGCTGATGCCGGTGCTGCCGGCACGCTGGTTGATCGTTTTGCCGGGGTTGATTGCCTTTGCCGTGCTGGTCTGGTCGCCTGCGCGGCTGGTGGCCATTTTCGTGCTGGGCGGGTGCTGGTTTGCGTTTCATGCCCAGACTCTGATCGAAAGCCAATGGCCGGTTGAGCGGGCCGGCGAAGCCGTGTCGCTGACCGGCACTCTGGCCAGCATGCCGCAATGGCGCGGTGATAGTCGGCAGTTCATCTTCACGCCGGATGCATCGGGGCAGGGGGCTATTCCGGAGCGTATTCTGGTCAGTTGGTTCCGGCCGGCGGAGTATCTGAGCGCCGGTCAGCGCTGGCGGCTGAGCTTGCGCCTGGAGCCACCCCACGGCCGCCTGAATGACCGTGGGTTTGACTATCATCGTTATCTGCTGGCCCAGCGAATCGGTGCCCTGGGCACGGTCGGGGACTCGCCGGAACTGCTCGATCAGGGACGACTGAACGGGAGTATCGATCGCCTCAGGCAGTATCTGGGTGAAGTGTTGTCGGCCGAGACGACCCGGCTGGAAGCCGGTGCCCTGATGCGAGCCCTCGCAATCGCTGATCGAGGAGCGATAACCCCGGAGTTATCGGAGCGTCTGCGCCAGACCGGTACCGCCCATCTGCTCGCGATTTCCGGCCTGCATGTCGGCATGGTTGCAGCCCTGGCCGGGTTGCTGGCAGGTTGGATTCTGGCACCGGCGATCCTGGTCTTTCGCGGACTGGACCGGCGCCGACTGGCGCTGGCTGCAGCGTTGCTGGCCGCCACCGGCTATGCGTTGCTGGCAGGGCTGACTCTGCCGACCCAGCGGGCCGTGCTGATGCTGGCGGTGGCCGGTGGTGCATTTCTGCTGCGGCGGGGGATTCAGCCGGGCCACGCCTTGCTGCTGGCCCTGGTCGGTGTTCTCCTGCTCGACCCGCTGGCTCCGCTGGCGACCGGATTCTGGATGTCGTTTGCTGCGGTAGCGGTACTGATCTGGGCCTTTTCCTGGCGGCCCGGGCAGATGACCGGCGTGCGCGGATGGGCATGGGGCCTGCTAAAGGCCCAGGTCATTGTAGGTGTCGGTCTCTTGCCGCTCAATATCGGGCTGTTCGAACAGGTCGCCTGGGTAGCGCTGCCCGCCAACCTGCTGGCGATTCCGCTGGTGGGATTCTGGGTGCTGCCAACCCTGCTGCTGTCACTGGGTCTGATTGGACTGGACCTGCCCGCGCAGTGGCCACTGGCGGCCTGCGAGAGCGGCTTGATGCTGCTGGTGCAGGCGCTGGATTCACTGCATTCGATCGAGTCTGCCCACCAGACCAGAGCCTCGTCTGGAATGGTCAGCATGGTGATGGCCATGATCGGCGCGCTGTGGTTGATCGGTCCACCGGCCTGGCCGGCCCGCTGGCTGGGGGCCGTGCTGATACTGCCGTTGCTGTGGCCAGCGGTGATCCGTCCCGACCACGACTCACTCGAGCTGCATGTGCTGGATGTCGGTCAAGGGCTTGCCGTGCTGGCAGGAACCGGAACTGAATGGATGCTCTACGACACCGGGCCCGGGGATGGACAGGGCGGCGATGCCATCGGACGTCTGCTACCGGGCTGGCTCGCGGCCAGAGGGTTGGAACGGCTTGATCAGCTGGTCGTGTCGCACGACCATCGCTCTGCGGTTGGCGGGCTTGGCTCGGTTCGGCCGTGGGTCGATGATGATCGCGTATTTTCGTCGATTCCCGGGCTTGGACAACCCTGCCAGGCAGGATCGGCCTGGCACAGCGGGTCATACCGGTTTGAATTTCTTCATCCCTCTCCAGGACTTCCCTACCTGGAGGGCAACAGCTCCTGCGTCTTGCGGATCGAGGGTCCAGGCGGTTCGGTGTTGCTGCCCGGTCGGATCGATGCGCTCGTCGAGCAGCGCCTGGTCGATACGGCAAAGTCACTGGATACGACGGTTCTGGTGCTCAGTGACGGCGGCCACGAGCGTGCCGGCAGCACGGCGTTTCTCGAGCGTGTCGGTCCACAGCTTGCACTTTCTTCATCGACCCGGTTTGATCGCTACGGTCGACCGCATGAAATCGTGCTGCAACGACTTGAACGGATCGGCGCGAGTTGGGTTTCTACAGCTCATTGCGGCGCACTGACGATCCGCCTGATTCCCGGCGAGCCCGTCGAAGTCAGTTCGGCAGTCGGCCGCTCGCCGCGCTTCTGGCTGGCCGGCAATGACTGTCCTTAACGTCAACCAAACGCGAGTCGTCGCGAAACCCGTTATCATTCAGCCCCTGTAGTTCGACGAATGGGAAAGACTGTCTTAAATGCTTGAGATCATGATTGCCGGCGGCTGGTTGATGCTGCCTATCATCGTGTGTTCGGTGATTGCCGTGGCAATCATCATCGAGCGCTTTCTGGCGCTGCGCGCTTCCAGGGTCATGCCGACCGCCATCCCTGCCCAGGTTCGACAGTGGGCGCTTCAGCAGGAGCTCGATGCCAAGCATACCGAGCAGCTGCGGCGTTCTTCGCCGCTGGGCCGGGTGCTGGCTGCCGCGCTGGACAATCGCCAGCGATCTCGCGACGTAATCAAGGAAGCGGTCGAGGATACCGGCCGCCACGTTGTCCACGAGCTCGAACGTTTTCTCAACACCCTCGGAACCATTGCCGGCATCACTCCGCTGTTGGGGTTGCTGGGAACCGTGGTCGGAATGATCAAGGTATTCAGCGCGATCATGGTTCACGGCGTCGGTGATCCCAACGAAATGGCCGGCGGCATTTCCGAGGCGCTGATAACCACGGCGGCCGGGCTCACGGTAGCCATTCCGGCGTATTTCTTCTACCGCTATTTTCGCGGGCTGGTTCGATCCTACGTGTTGCAGATGGAGCAACAGGCGTTGATGTTGATTCATGCCATCGAACAGAATCCGGGTCGTCGTCCCCGCTGATCCCGGTGCTGTCATGAAACTTTACGACGAAGAGCGCGAGGAACCCGAGATCAACCTGACCTCGTTGATTGATGTCGTTTTTCTGCTGTTGATCTTTTTCATGGTGTCGACCACCTTCGACCGTCAGTCCTTACTGAGCCTCGAACTCCCGGAAGCCGGCACGGCGCAGACCGAAGCGGTGCCGAACATGGTCGAGCTGGTGATCACCGATGACGGGCGCATGTTCATCAACGACAACCAGCTGGCCGATGATCGTCCCGCCACGGTCCAGGCCGCCATTGCCGAACAGTTTTCCGCCAATGCCGATGCCACGCTGGTGATCCGGGCCGATGCCGAAGCGCCGCATCGTCTGGTCGTTCGGGTGCTCGATGCAGCTGCCGCTGAAGGCATTCAGCGTCTGACTATCGCGGCTGTGGAAGTTTCAGAGAACGACTCGTGACCACGGCCTCCGGCCGCAGCCTGTATCGGCGTTTGCTGGGTTACCTGGCACGTCAGAAACTGGTGTTCGGGCTTGCCGTGGGTGCCGTTGCTTTGGATGCCGCCGGTCAGGGTCTGTTTTTCTACCTGCTCAGACCGTTGGTCGACAACACCATCGTGGCACCGAATCCGACCTTCAGCCTTTGGCTGCCGGGACTGGTACTGGTGTCCGTGGTGGTTCGAATTCTTGGCAATTTTGGCGGGGTTTTCGGCATGGAGTGGGTCGGTCGGCGATTGATTGCCGATCTGCGCCGCGAGCTGTTCGGCCGCTATCTTGATTTGCCGGCCAGCTATTTTGATCGTGAGTCGTCCGGTCAGATGATTTCCCGGGTGACTTACAACGCCGAGCAGGTCGCCCAGGCGGCAACCACGGCGCTGATCGGATCCTTGCGCGATCTGTTTACCGTCACCGCACTGATCACGGTCATGCTGATCCAGTCGTGGCGACTGACCCTGGCAATGTTGCTGCTGGTTCCGGTGATCGGCCTGGTCGTGACCGTGATCAGTCGCCGGTTCCGCAAGATTTCGGGCCGGATTCAGGACTCCATGGGTGATGTCACTCATGTGACCGAAGAGGCGGTCAACGGCCATGAAGTGGTCAAGATATTCGGCGGCCAGGACCAGGAGCGGTCGGCCTTCGAGCGGATCAATGAACGCAACCGGACATTGCATCTGAAGCTGATTGCGACTCAGCTGTTTTCATCGTCGCTGATTCAGTTGGCGGCCGGCCTGGCCGTGATCCTGTTGCTGATCATTGCTGCCAGCGACTACATGAAGGCCGAGGTAACAGCGGGTATTTTCATGTCGGTGCTGGCAGCCATGGTCGCCTGCATTCCCCCGTTGAAGCGCCTGACCCGAATGCATGTGGTGATCGAGAAAGGGCTGGCTGCGGCGGACAGTATCTTTGCCGTGCTCGATACGCCGACCGAGCCTGATCCGGGAACGATCGCGCCGGAGCGTCTGCATGGCAGAGTGGTTTTCGAATCGGTTTCGTTTCGCTATCCGGATGCCGAGGGTCTGGTTCTGGATCAGATCGATCTGACCCTGGAGCCGGGGACGGTCACTGCCTTGGTCGGGCGTTCCGGCTCGGGTAAAAGCACGCTGGTTCGACTGATTCCGCGCTTCTATCTTCCGGATAGCGGTCGTATTCTGATCGACGACATTCCGATCGGTGATTTTGATCTTCAGGCGCTGCGCCGCCAGATTGCCCTGGTCAGTCAGAACGTCGTGCTGTTCAACGATACCGTGGCCGGCAATATCGCCTACGGGTCGCTGGCGCCGGTCAGTCGCGATCGGATCGAAGCGGTGGCCCGTCAGGCTCATGCGATGGAATTTATCGAGAAGTTGCCGCTGGGACTCGATACGCCGATCGGCGAGGACGGCGCTTTGCTGTCCGGTGGTCAGCGTCAGCGTCTGGCGATTGCCCGGGCGTTGCTGAAAGACGCGCCGATTCTGGTGCTGGATGAGGCAACCTCGGCGCTGGATGCCGAGTCCGAGCAGAAAGTGCAGCAAGCGCTGGAAGTGCTGATGGCCAACCGGACCTCGCTGGTCATCGCGCATCGTCTGGCAACCGTCAAGAAAGCCGATACCGTGGTGGTACTGGACCAGGGGCGGATTGTTGAAGTCGGCAGTCATGATCAATTGTTGAGCCGTCCGGAAGGCCTGTATCACTATCTGCACGGATTGCAGTTCCAGGAAAACGGAGCATGAACTGGCGTTCTTCGCTGGAACAGCATTTCAATCGTGTCTGGTATCGGCCGGAACCGCCGCCCCCGCTTTTCTATCGCGCGTTGGCGCGAGTTCATCAAGGCCTCCGTCGGGATCGAGACACGCGCCCGGAAAAGCGACCGGAGGTTCCGGTGATCGTGGTCGGCAATCTGTGCGTGGGTGGGGCCGGCAAGACGCCGGTCGTGATCGCGCTGGCGCGACATTTGCGTGAGCGTGGCCATCGAGTGGGCGTTGTCAGCCGCGGAGCTGGCAGCCAGCACCATGCCAGGCCGGTCCTTGCACGGCCGGACTCGGATCCGGGTTATTGCGGTGATGAGCCGGTGCTGATCGCCCGATCAGTCGACGTGCCGGTCTGGGTCTGTCGCCAACGCGCGTTGGCACTGGATGCTGCAATCAATCAATCCGGGGCCGAAGTGGTGATCGCCGATGATGGCCTGCAGCATCGCGCCCTGGCGCGCAGTTTCGAGATCTGCCTGTTCGACGGCCAGCGCGGTCTGGGAAATGGCCGACTGCTGCCGGCCGGGCCGCTCAGGCAACCACTGGGACGACTGGAGTCGGTAGACATGATGCTGGTCAAGGGGGGTGCGTTCGAACTGCCGCATAGTGTGCGTTTTCAGCTCCGCCCAGACGGTATTCGACCGCTGGCCGGCGGATTGTCCGAGCCGCTGGAAAGCTGGCGCGGGCGCAGCGTGGACGCGGTATGTGGAATCGCCAATCCGGACGGGTTCATCGCGACGCTGACCTCTCTGGGCCTGCGTCCGCGAACACATGTGTTTCCTGATCACCACGCCTTTCAGCCACGCGACTTCAAGGGGTTGGCCGGACCTGTCGTGGTTACTGCCAAGGACGCCGTCAAGCTCGATTTGGTTAACCTTGAACAGCCTGTTTTTGTCCTCGAGGTCGAGGCTGATCTGCCATCGATGGTGCTGTCTCAGGTCGACCGGCATATCAATGAGTTTGCCCATGAACGTTGATTTCCATATTCTGATTCCGGCCCGTCTGGACTCGACTCGATTGCCGCAAAAGGCACTGGCTGATATCGCCGGTCGTCCTCTGATAGTGCATGTGCTCGAACGTGCCCTGGCGAGTGGGGCAAGCAGCGTGCAGGTTGCCACCGACAGTGATCGCATCGCCGAGGCCGTGCGAGCCGCCGGCGGCCGGGTAGTGAAGACCGCGCCCGGACATCGGTCCGGTACTGATCGGTTGGCGGAAGCAGCTGAGCTCGGCAACTTCTCTGATCAGGATATCGTGGTCAATCTTCAGGGCGATGAGCCGGGCATGCCGGCGTCCTGTCTTAAACAGGTTGCCGAATTGCTTGCCGGTGATCCGGACGCCAGCATGGCAACCCTGTGGCAAGCGATTGAATCGACCCGGGAATGGTCAGATCCGAATGTGGTCAAACTGGTGGTCGACAATCTGGGTCGAGCGCTGTATTTTTCGCGTGCACCTATTCCGCACTCGCGTGATGCCGGTTGGCCCGAACAGCAGGCCCGGCGTCATGTCGGCTTGTATGCCTATCGTGCCGCTGCGCTCAGGCAATGGACCCGGCTGCCGGCCAGTCCGCTGGAACAGCTCGAGTCGCTGGAGCAGTTGCGCGCGCTGCAGGCCGGCTGGGTCATCGTCACCGACCAGGCCTGCCGATCCATTCCGCCGGGTATCGACACCGCTGACGACCTGGCCCGATTCAGGACTCTTGTCGCTGGCACAGAGGCTTGATTCACGCCAGGGATCGATTTGATAATTTGATTTCATAAGTGTTGACAAGATAATGAAAAATATACTTTTTGTCTGTCTCGGTAATATCTGTCGCAGCCCGACAGCCAAGGCAATGTTCGACTACAAGCTGGGTCTGGCAGGTATTGAAATCACCACCGATTCGGCCGGCACCATCGGCCATCATGCCGGCAGTCCTCCCGATGCCAGGGCTATAGAACATGCCGGTCGTTGGGGTATCGACATCACGGCTGAGCGTGCCCGCCAGGTCATCGCCAGGGATTTTCAGCACTTCGATCGTATCTACGCGATGGATCGTTCCAATCTGGATGACCTGCTTGCCCTGAAACCCGGTGACAGCAAGGCTGAGGTATCGCTGGTCATGAGCCTGGCGCCCGACTACGGCATGGTTGAAGTGCCTGATCCCTATTACGGCGGAGACAGTGGGTTCGAGCAGGTGCTCGACATGCTCGAAGCCGCAGCGGATCGTCTGGTCGCAGAACTGGCTGGCAGACGAGACCTTTCAGCCCGCCGATGAGCGAGTTCGACGGGCGCGCATTTGCTCGCTCGCTGGGCACCGGCCCGGGGGTTTACGTGATGCGCGACGCTCGCGGCAAGGTGTTGTACGTCGGCAAGGCGCGCAATCTGCGGCGGCGTGTTGCGAGCTACTTCGACCGGCGGGACAAGGGCGGCCGGATCAATCTGATGGTGCGCAAGATTGCCGCCATCGAGGTCAGTCTTACCCGCACCGAAGCCGAGGCCCTGCTGCTGGAAAACGAGTGGATCAAGGCTCACAAGCCGCGCTTCAACATCAACCTGCGTGACGACAAGAGTTATCCCTGGATTCGCATCGATACCAGCCACGATTATCCACGCATCGGTTTCTATCGCGGCAACCGCAGCGCACCGGGGCGCTATTTCGGCCCTTACTCCAGCGCCGGGGCGGTGCGTGAATCGCTCAACCAGATTTATCGATTGATGGGTTTGCGCCAGTGCCGGGACACGGTGTTTGCCAATCGCACTCGACCTTGTCTGCAATACCAGATCAATCGCTGCTCGGCACCCTGTGTGGGCTATATCAGCGAGGCGGACTACGCGCGGGACGTCGATGCTGCTGAGCAGCTTCTCAAGGGTCGTAGTGAAGCGGTGATCGAGCATCTGGGTGAACGCATGCGCCAGGCCAGCGCCGCCCAGGAGTTCGAAAAGGCCGCCGCACTGCGTGACCATATCCAGACCTTGCAGCGGGTTCGGTCCAGTCAGTATGTAACCGATGGAGCGGACAATCTGGACGTGATTGGTCTGGCTACCAGTGGTGGTCAGGCGGCGGTCCAGGTGGTCGAGTTCCGGCATGGTCGAAACATCGGCGGTCGCTGCTTTTTCCCGGCCAACCTGGCCGAGGATTTCGGGGCCGAGGACATCATGAGTGCCTTTCTTGGCCAGTACTATGCTGAACGTCTCCCACCGGCCGAAATTCTGCTTTCCCACGCGCCGGGTCAGACCGAGCTCTGGCAGGAGGCACTGGGTCGGCGTCGAGAAGGCCGGGTGGCTATCCGTTCGCGGGTCCGGGGTGAGCGTGCCCAATGGCTGGCCCTGGCTAAAACCAATGCCCAGGACGCTCTTCGACGGCGCTTGTCTGAGCGCGATCAGATCGGCCGCGGCCTCAATGAACTGGCCGAGTTGATCAATCTGAACTCACCGCCCGAACATCTGGAGTGCTTCGATATCAGTCATATCTCCGGTACCGAAACCGTGGCTTCCTGCGTCGTGTTCGGTCCGGAAGGGCCGAGAAAAAAGAATTATCGTCAATACAATATCGAAGGCATCACGCCGGGCGACGATTACGCTGCCATGGAGCAGGTGCTGACCCGGCGTTACCGGCGATTGCTGGAAGACGGCGATGCGGTTCCGGATCTGGTGGTCATTGATGGCGGCAAGGGCCAGGCGGGTCGTGCCCGTCAGGTTCTGGCAGCCCTGGGACTGGATGCGATTCCGGTGATGGGGGTGGCCAAGGGACCGGCGCGCCAGGCCGGTCACGAAACCTTTGTCCTGGGCGATCGCGAAGTTCGGCCCGGTCCGCACCATCCGGCCTCGCACCTGATTCAACAGATTCGCGATGAAGCCCACCGCTTTGCCATCAGTGCCCATCGTCGCCGCCGCCAGAAGCGCGCGCAGGCGTCTCCTCTGGAACAGATTCCAGGTGTCGGGCCGCAACGACGCCAGCGCCTGCTGGAGCATTTCGGCGGTCTGCAGGGGCTGCTCAAGGCCGGTCCGGATGAACTGGCCCGGGTTCCGGGTATCAGTGCCCAACTGGCCGAACGAATCGCGGCATTCTTGCAACAATAGGTCAACTCGCTGCATCTGTGTCGGGCTTTGCGGGATAATGCGGTTTATCGTATCCGGAGACCGCGCTTGCACCTGACCATTCCGACCCTGCTGACTCTGGGCAGAATCCTGCTGATTCCTGTTCTGGTGGTCGTGTTCTACCTGCCTTACGGCTGGTCGAACCTGGCAGCGGTCAGCGTGTTCATTCTTGCCGGATTGACCGATTGGCTGGACGGCTGGATTGCCCGGCGCTTTCAGATGACCAGTTCGTTCGGCGCGTTTCTCGATCCGGTCGCCGACAAGCTGATGGTCGCATTTGCCCTGGTCATTATCGTGCAGCGCAATCCGGAGATCGGGTTGACCCTGTCGGCAGCCGTCATCATCGGTCGCGAAATCACGATATCCGCGCTGCGCGAATGGATGGCGGCGCTCGGAGAGAGTGGTCGAGTCAAAGTGGCCTGGACCGGCAAGATCAAGACCATCCTGCAGATGGTGGCGATCGGATTTCTGCTGTACGGAACGGATCTGTGGCAACTTCCGGTGCTCGAGATCGGACGATGGTTGTTGATTGCGGCCGCTATCCTGACGATTGCGTCGATGTTCAGTTATCTCAGGGCTGCCTGGCCGGCCATGCGCCAGCGCCGCTGAACCTCTTCTATTCATTCAACTCAGTAGCCACCATGCCCAAAGCCCAAAAAACCTCCAATCGTATGTCCGATCATGCGGATCGCCACCTCTTGTACGAAGCCAGCGTGCAGGACCCGGAAACCGAACTTGCCTTTGTGGCCGAGACCTTTGCCGAACTGACCGGTCGGCCACTGAAGCGGATCCGCGAGGACTTCTGCGGAACTGCCAATACCGCCTGTCACTGGGTGCGTTCAGGCTCGGATCACGAGGCCGTGGGTGTCGATCTGGACGAAGAGGTACTGGACTGGGGCAAGGCCCATCATGCTGCCGGTCTCAAGCCAAAGCAGCGCGACCGACTGAAGCTCATCAAAGCCGATGTGCTGACAGCCAATACCGATCCGGTAGATGCGGTACTGGCGATGAATTTCAGCTACTACCTGTTCACCACGCGCGAAAACCTGAAAGCCTATTTCGAGAAGGTCCGGGAGGCGCTGGTGGATGACGGAATTCTGTTTCTGGATGCCTTCGGCGGGTATGACGCCCATCGTGAGCTGGAGGAACGGACGGAATACGACGATTTCACCTATGTCTGGGACCAGGCCAGTTTCGATCCGATCAGTCATGCAATGACCTGTCAGATCCATTTCGAGTTTCCGGACGGCTCGACAATGAATCGGGCATTCGAATATCACTGGCGTTTGTGGACCCTGCCGGAAATTCGTGAACTGCTGCTGGAAGCCGGGTTCAGTTCGGCGACCATCTACTGGGAAGGAACCGATGAAGAGACCGGAGAAGGTGACGGAGTCTACACAGCCAGCGAACAGGGCGATGCCGACGCCGGCTGGATCTGCTACCTGGTAGCGCGGCGCTAGAGGTCGGTTGTCCAAGCCAAAAATTAAAAACTCTTCCAGCCTGTGGAATTTGAGTTGTAGAGGGCATCGAGCATCGGGTACTGCCGGGCGGTTCGGGCTGGCCGGGACGATCGGCTTGAGAGAGTCGGCGAGCTCTCTGGCGCTGGGTGCCAACGAATAGGCTCCGGTTGAGCCTGGTAACTTTTCGGGCTTCCTGAATGGTCCGTGCGGCCCGAAAGATGCGATTGACAATGAAGCGACTTCCGCGCCCCGGCCAGCCCGCCCCTCCCGACAGCACCCAATGCAGCAGATTGGGAGTTTGGTAAAGGCAAAAACCCGCACCTTGCAACCAACCGTCAACGGGGAGTGGTGTTGTCTGATGGCGAGCTGAGGGTCACGGCGGCGGACAAAAGCCGTGCAGCATCCTTGTGGAACCACAGTGCAAAGAAGAGGTTCTCATGGCATCAGTTTTCGGGTATCGAGTCGCGGGCACCCAGGCTCCAGGCAAGCCGAATCAATCATCGGTGGCGATTTGACCCTCGGCTCGCCAGCAGGCGGCACCACTCGCCGCCGGCCACCAAATATCCCGTTTAGCTCGTGCGGATAACCTGTTGAGAGATTACAGCCAGGAATAGCAGCGGGCTATCAAGGACGGAGAAAACTCTGAATCAGTTGAAGGTGAATATTCCGTTCAACCAGTTGTCCAGTTCCTGGAACTCGCTGACCTGGGCCGGGACGAAACGTTCGATGTCCAGTTCGTGCAGGGCGGTGAAATGGTCCGGGTCTTCGTGCAGTCTCAGGAGCGCCTCGCTGATTTCTGTCTGGACGCTTGCCGGAACATTGGTGCTGGCAGCTATCGAGGCGTGGGGGAATTCGTCTGACGTGCGTACAACGACCATGTTGACGTAACGTGACACCAGGTTGTGCGGCACGATCGCCGCCTCGGTTTCCATCGCGAAAACGATTTCCACGGCATCCAGCCACGAACTGGCATTGGACAGGATTCTGGGTTGCTGCATCGGGTTGGAATACCAGCTCGACAAAATCAGGTAACCCAGGCTGGGAGCCGGCATGCTGGATACCGGACGGGCAATGAAATCAGAGAGATCGGGGTCGGCATTCATGCCGGATGTCAACAACGAGAATGTACCCGGCTCGGCGGACTTGACCAGAGGCATGTAACCATCGCGCTCGATTCGAAGCGCGATCAGATGGGCATCCTCCAGCACCAGATCGGGTTCCGAGCCGCGTCGAATCTCCATCCAGTAACGATGAAAGTCGCGCGAGGTCTGGAGTCGAAACTCATGGGGTGTGCTGGCATTGAGGTAGTTGATCAGCGGTTGATATACCAGTTGAGCCTGATCGGGGGGAAAGATGGGATGAACCTGAAGCGTCAGCGTCAAGGGTTCGATCGCGGTTTCGGCTGAATCAGTTGACGGGCTGACTTCGCTGACCGCCTCGGCCTCGTTCATGTCAACCTCAGGGACCGATTCCGGTTCCTGGGCTCCGGTCAGTGACACGACCCCGAAACAGGTCGCAGCCAGTACCATCCTGATTGAAGTCATCATTGAAATTACCCCTTTAACTCGCTGATTGAAAATTGTTTAATCAGATTTTGATTCGATGGTAGCACAGTCTTTCCAGCGCCGTCATCTGCCCGGAAAGGGTCCAATCCGGACCCGAAGCAGTGACAGGATGGCTGGCCTGAATCTGAATCGGAGCAACCGCCAGTCCCACCAGGTAGTTTCCTGACGGGACACAACTGATCGTGATGATGGTTGGCGACTCGTTCGGTACTGCGCTGGACTGCAGCTGGATAGTCTCAGGATCCTGCTCCAGCGGCCGGGGCAGTTCGAATTCGAAGCCCATCAGGTGATACTTGGCCTGGCCGAGATAGTGCACGCGAGCGATGATTTCCTGTCCCGGAAAGCAACCTTTGGTATAGCTCAGTCCACCGTTGGTCTCCATGGCCAGTGACTGTGGCAGAAAACTGGCGGAAGTCTCGGCAGTCAGCCAGGGCAGCGGAGTCGCCAGGTCAGCCAGGCGCCAGGCCCTGACTTGCTCCGGTGTCGGGTCTTGTGCCGGTTTGCCCAGCCGCATGGCGCGGGTTTTGTCATTGACAATAGAGTTGTCGTTCGTCTCTGCCGTCAATGTGCCTGAAACAGGATCGTCTGAACGTATTGAGACGGTTCGGCCGATGGCGTACATGGAGAGTTTTTCCAGGGCACCGAGCTGCGCTCGCGGAGCGATGACTTCGACATGGCTTTCATGCCGGGCTGTCAGAATGACTGCGATGACACGGCCTTTGGGATTGCACCACGTTGTAATCTGCCATCGGGCCTCCGGAAGACTGCGCATGTCCGCCGTAAACTGGGAATGACAAAAGTCCAGAGCGTCCGGACCTGATATGACCAGGCCGGCCAAATGCGGAAGAGAGAACCAGGGTTGCATATTTATTGGGATCGCACGCGATGAAACGTTACAATTCTATAATGAGTAGCAACGACAACGAAGGGGCAGGGCGCAAGTCGTCGCCCGACGGACATGCCGAACCCGAGCAGGTGGATGAGAAATCCAGGCCGCGGGAAATCGGCGGCCGCAAGGAAGGGCTCGAGCCCACTCGCTACGGCGATTGGGAAAAAAACGGGCGCTGCATCGATTTCTAGCCAACGTACCAAACACGAGAACTGACATTATGGCGACGGAAAACCGACCGCTTTCTCCGCATCTGCAGATATACCGTCCTCAGCTGACTTCGGTACTGTCGATTTCCCACCGGATCACCGGAATTCTTTTGAGCCTGGGCACGATCGCCGTTGTGCTGTGGGTCCTGGCACTGGCCAGTGGGCCAGAGCGATACGAGCAGTTGATGGCTGTGGCGGCCCACCCGATTGGCCTGGTTTTCCTGGTCGTCTGGTCCTTCGCCCTGTTTTTCCACCTGCTCAATGGCATTCGACACCTGTTGTGGGACGCTGGCTGGTTGCTTGACTTGCCCGGCGCCTATGCCTCGGGGTGGACGGTCGTCATTGGAGCTGTCGTTCTGACCGCCCTGGCCTGGGGAGGATTGACATGAAATACCGGAATCCTCTGGCAACGGCCCGCAATCATGGATCAGCAGGTGATGGTGTGGGTCACTGGTGGGCTCAGCGCTTCAGCGCCATCCTGCTTGTTTTCCTCACGGTCTGGGTTGTTTTTGCGTTGACTGCAATTATCGGCTCGGATCACGCCGACGTGGTCGCCTGGATTGCCCGACCATTCAATGCCGCGATGGCCATTCTGTTTGTGGTGACTTCGATCTACCACGGCAAATTGGGCCTTCAGGTCATCATTGAAGACTACATTCACCAGCGTTTTGCAGAGGTCACACTGCAGGTACTGGTCAAAATCGTATCGATCGTGGGTGGCTTGCTGGCCGTGATCGCGATCCTCAAACTCGCTTTTGGAGTCTGATCTTGAGCAAGGCTTACGACATAACCAAGCATGAGTACGACGTTCTGGTCATTGGTGCCGGTGGCGCCGGACTCAGGGCCACCATGGGGCTGGCCGCAACCGGTCTGACGACTGCCTGCATTACCAAGGTGTTTCCAACTCGCTCGCATACGGTCGCGGCCCAGGGCGGTATGAGCGCGGCACTCGGAAACATGGGCGAGGACGACTGGCGCTGGCACATGTACGACACCGTCAAGGGGTCTGACTGGCTCGGTGACCAGGACGCCATCGAGTACATGTGCCGGGAAGCCATTCCATCGGTGATCGAGCTGGAGCATTTCGGCGTGCCGTTTTCGCGTACCGAGGACGGCAAGATCTACCAGCGCCCGTTCGGCGGCATGACCACGCGCTTTGGCGAGGGCACCGCTCAGCGCACCTGTGCAGCGGCCGACCGTACCGGGCATGCGATTCTCCACACGCTCTACCAGCAGTCGCTGAAGCATGATGCGCAGTTCTTTATCGAATACTTCGCGCTGGATCTGCTGATGGATGATGACGGTGCCTGCCGCGGCGTGCTGGCCTGGGACCTGGCAACCGGCACGCTGCATGAATTTCGTGCACATGCGGTCATTCTGGCAACCGGCGGTTACGGTCGCTCCTACTTCTCCTGCACGTCGGCTCACACCTGCACCGGCGACGGTAATGGCATGGTTCTGCGTGCCGGGCTGCCGCTCCAGGACATGGAGTTCGTCCAGTTCCACCCGACCGGCGTTTACGGTGCCGGTTGCCTGATCACCGAGGGCGTGCGGGGCGAGGGCGGCTACCTGACCAACTCCGAGGGTGAGCGCTTCATGGAACGGTACGCGCCCAATGCCAAGGATCTGGCGTCACGCGATGTGGTCTCGCGCTCGATGACCATCGAGATTCGCGAGGGTCGCGGCGTCGGCAGCAAGAATGATCATATTCATCTGAATCTTCAGCACCTCGGTGGCGATGTCATTCACGAGCGATTGCCGGGCATTGCCGAAACGGCGAAGATCTTTGCCGGCGTCGATGTGACTCGCGATCCGATCCCCGTATTGCCCACCGTGCACTACAACATGGGTGGCATTCCGACCAACTATCACGGTGAAGTCGTGACCCTGAAGGATGGTGATCCGGATGCGGTCGTTCCCGGCCTGTATGCGATTGGCGAGGCGGCTTGCGTGTCGGTGCATGGGGCGAATCGGCTGGGATCCAACTCACTGCTGGATCTGATCGTGTTCGGTCGCGCCGTGGCCAATCGTTGTGGCGAGACGATCAAACCGGGTCAGTCACACAAGGCGCTGGGTTCGGAGATGATCGGCAAGCTGGTCGGTGAATTCGATCGTCTGCGCCATGCGTCGGGATCGACGGCAACGGCCGAACTGCGCGATTCCATGCAGCAGGTGATGCAGCAGGATGCAGCCGTGTTCCGCACCGGTGAGACGCTGCAGCAGGGCTGCGAGCGGATCAACAAGGTCAACAGCGGGTTCGAGGATGTCAAGGTCAGTGACCGATCACTGGTCTGGAACTCCGACCTGGTCGAAACGCTGGAGCTGCGCAATCTGCTGGGCAATTCGGTCACCACGATGATTTCGGCCGAGAATCGCAAGGAAAGCCGCGGCGCGCATGCGCGTGAAGATTATCCGGACCGTGACGATGACAATTGGCACAAGCACTCGCTGATCTGGATGGACGATGGCGGCAAGACCCGGATCGACTATCGGCCGGTTCATATGTATACGCTCAGCGACGATGTCGAGGTTATCCCGCCGAAGGCCCGCACCTACTAAACGGAATTGCACGTACCATGGCAGAATTCAGACTTCCCAAGAACTCGCGCATCCAGAAAGGCCGCCACTTCGCGGCCAAGGGCGCCAGCAAGATCAAGACATTGAGAATCTATCGCTGGGATCCCGACAGTGGGGAAAACCCGCGCGTTGACAGCTACGAGATCGATCTGGACCAATGCGGTCCGATGGTCCTCGATGCCATGATCAAGATCAAGAACGAAATTGATCCGACCCTGACCTTTCGTCGCTCCTGTCGTGAGGGGATCTGCGGTTCCTGCGCTTTCAATATCGACGGGACCAATACGCTGGCTTGTACAACCGGCATTGACGAGATCAAGGGCGATATCAAGATATACCCGCTGCCGCATCTGCCGGTGATCAAGGACCTGGTTCCTGACCTGACCCACTTTTATGCCCAGTACGCATCGATCCGGCCATGGATTCGCACCCAGAGCCCGCCGCCGCCGGACAAGGAGCGCTTGCAGTCGCGCGAAGACCGGGCCGAACTGGATGGTTTGTACGAGTGCATCCTGTGCGCCTGCTGTTCGACCGCTTGTCCCAGCTACTGGTGGAACGGCGACCGCTATCTGGGGCCGGCCATTCTTCTCCAGGCACACCGCTGGCTGGTCGATTCCCGTGATGAGGCCACCGGCGAGCGCCTGGACGAACTCGAAGACCCGTTCAAACTCTATCGCTGCCACACCATCATGAATTGCGCCCGGACCTGTCCGAAGGGTCTCAACCCGGCCAAGGCGATTGCCGAAATCAAGAAGATGTTGCTGGCCCGGCGCACGCTTTAGTTGCTCATGTCCGACTGCCAGCAGCCGCCGAGATCGCTTCGCTGGCGTTGCCGTCGCGGGATGCGTGAACTTGACGTGCTGCTCGGTCGCTGGCTCGATGATCGCTGGGTTGGAGCATCGGTATCACTGCGATCAGCGTTTGAAGACATTCTCGGTCGCGAGGATGATGAGATATGGGACTGGTTGATGGGACGCGGCTGTCCGGATGCCAGCCTCGAACCATTGATCGAAGACATTCGTGAGCACTGCGTCGGGCCACGTTACCAGTAGCCAGGCCGGTAGTCGGATTCGTCCGGCCGGACTCGTTGCGGTGCTGGTCGTCCTGTTGACCCTGGTCGCGACGGCGGCGGTCCTTTCGACCGGCTGGAACGTATGGTTGAAGATACTGCTTGCGAATTTGGCTTTGATTTATGCTGGGTTCGAGGTCATGCGGCTGCTTCGCCCGCCATGGCAATCGATCCAGCTTGCAGATCGGGAGCTGATCGTTCAGAGCCGTCATGGGCAGGCGTTCCGCATCGAGCTGCGCTCATCCCCCTTTCTCAGCCCGCTCTTTATCGGCTTTCATGCTGGCATCAAGGACTCACGACGACCCGTGCGCCTGGGCTTTTTTCGAGGCCAACTCGAAGTCCAGGATTTTCGCCGCCTGAGCGTCGGCCTGCGCGACCTTTCCACCATCTGAGATTTCTTTGGCAGAAGTCAAGTCCGGGCGCGATGTTAGACTTGGGCTGTTGGCCACGATGCTGGCACTATCCATGGTTGCTCGCGAAAAGGGAGAGGCACGGTGACGCTCGAGAAATTTCTTCAGGTCATGGTCAAACATGAGGCATCGGATCTTTTCTTCAGTGCCGGCGCACCGGTTGGTATCAAGATTCAGGGCAAGACCCGCTACCTCGGCGAGCACAAGCTCAGCTCAGCGGAGACCCGGGAGCTGGCCTATTCGGTATTGAGCGACAAGCAAAACGCCGAATTCGAGCGCGAGATGGAAATGAATCTGGCGCTGGCGCTGGATGGCATCGGTCGCTTTCGCGTCAATATCTTTCGCCAGCGTGGCTCGGTGGCCATGGTAATCCGACATATCAAGTCCGAGATACCCTCGATCGAAGCACTCAATCTGCCGCTCAAGCTGCAGGAATTGATCATGGCGCCGCGCGGGCTGATCCTGGTCGTGGGCTCGACCGGGTCGGGCAAGTCAACGACGCTGGCGTCGATGATCGATTATCGCAACAGCGAGCGTTCCGGGCATATTCTGACGATTGAGGATCCGATCGAGTTCTTGCACAACCACAAGAAGAGCATTGTCGATCAGCGCGAAATCGGCCTTGATACCCAAAGTTATTCCATGGCGCTCAAGAATGCGATGCGCGAGGCACCGGACGTGATTCTGATCGGCGAGATTCGGGATCGCGAAACCATGCAACATGCGGTGGCCTATGCCGAAACCGGTCACCTGTGCCTGTCCACCTTGCATGCCAATAACGCCAACCAGGCGCTTGACCGGATCATCAACTTCTTTCCGGAATCGGCTCACCACCAGCTATTTGTGGATCTGTCGCTCCATTTGCAGGCCATCGTCAGCCAGCGCCTGATTCCTGCCCGTGACGGCAAGCGCGTCCCGGCCGTGGAGCTGCTGCTGCGCACGCCCTACATTGCCGACTTGATACTCAAGGCCGAAATCGAAGGGCTCAAGGATGCAATGAAAGAAGGTACACAGCACGGCATGCAGACCTTTGATCAATCTCTGTTCCAGCTATACAAGGACAACAAGATCACTGCCGAGGAGGCACTGGAGCACGCCGATTCCCGCAACGACCTCGGATTGAATATCCGCCTGGCCGGAGGTGTAGCAGAGGGTGACGACAAGCGCGGGGAATGGGATCTCCAGGAATAGTTGTTCAGATGTTCCTTAAATGTGCAATCTCAGCAGGTTGTCCACACAAGCAACTGGACCTTTGGTGGCCAGCGGCGAGTGGTGCCGCCTGCTGGCGAGCCGAGGGTCAGAACGCCAGCGTTGATTGATTCGGCTTCTCTGGAGCTTGCGTGCGCGCCATTCGTCATCCAAATACTGGAACGGCAAAGTTCTCTTCTTGGAAAGGTGGGTTAGGAAAGTTGCTGAACCTTTCGTGCCTGCCGCCGTGACCCTCGGCTCGCCATCAGACAACACCACTCCCCGTTGTCAGATGGTTGCAAGGGGCTGGGTTTTGCCTTTACCAAACCCTCAAATTGCTGCATTGGGTGCTGTCGGGAGGGGCGGGCTGGCCGGGGCGCGGAAGCGACTTCAAAGCCAACAGCATTTTTCAGCCTCCACAAGATTTTCAGGAAGTCCTGAAACGGGGCCATCTTCACCGCTGCCTATTCGTTGGCACTTGGCTCCACCAAACCGACCGACTCATCAGAGCCGATCGTCCCGGCCAGCCCGAACCGCCCGGCAGTACCCGATGCTCGATGCCCGCTACATCTCAACTACACAGGCTGCAACGTTTCTATCGTTGGTGTGGACAACGTACTGAGATTGCACACTTAAAGGAAAAAACGTCCTGAAATGATGGCCCAGCTCAATGCTGCGCTGAGCAGGCAGAACCAGGACAGCAGTAGCCATTCGGTGACGGGCTGCTCGGTGCGTCGGAACAGCATCCATAGAACAAACGGGACGATGTAGTAGCGTTGCTCGATCAATTCGACTGGCAGTAAAGCTATCACTGTCAATGGGAACAGCCAGTAGTGAACGGGGCTTCGGAGTTTGATCACGATCAGAGTCAGGCCGGCCCAGGCCATCGGAATAAAGGCTGCGAGTCGAACAATCGAACTCTGATCCATCCATAGCAGCAGTCGATTGCGAAGATGGAATTCGGGTGCGCCGAAATTGTGGTGGTGGGTGACTGCGAAGCACCACCAGTAGATGGCCAGCATGAAAAGCGGAAGCAGCAGTATCCAGGGCCTGGTCTTGATCAGCCGCCCGATGTCTCGCAGTCTGGCGATCTGCAAGGGCAGGGTCAGGATCCAGACCACCAGCAGCCACATGAAAATCTGGGTGGGGTAGATGCTGGTCAATTGGTGAAGATCGCGGCTGCCGACCGCAATCCCGCCGTTCCACAGGACAAAGGCAATAAACGCTACGCCAGGCAGCAGCAGCGGCCAGATATCGGCAACAATCGCTTTCAGGATTCTCGCAGATTCTCGTGTCCAGCCCGGCTGACGGTCAGTGAGCAGGCATTGAAGCCGGCCGGCATGGCCGCCACGATGCACGGCCAACAGCCAGTAAAGTCCTGTCCAGACGATGCTGGTCTGGCGTACCGCCAGGCTGACCGTGGCGAACAGGGCCGAACTGAAGTAACGACCGGTGGTTGTCAGCAGTACAGCGGATAACACCAGGGCGGTCGACACCAGGTCTGTGTAAAGCAGGAAGTAAAACGGCCACATCAGGGGACAGAACAGTATTTGAGCAGTGCCGAGCTGGGGCAACCCGGCGCGCTGCCGGACCAGAATCAAGCCTGCCAGAACCACGGTTGTCAGGCTGAATGCCGTGCTGATCCAGCGCAGTGCAAACAATGAATCCACTCCCAGCAGACTGGCCGGTGCGGCGATCAGTGCGTGATAGCCGGGCGGCATCGGCAAATGAGGCAACATGCTGAAGTTGCCGCCGATCAAATGCTGAATCTGGGCTAGATGAAAGTGTTCATCAACCAGGGGAGAGTGGGGCAGCAACGCCGCCATCGCGATCACGGCGGCCAGCCCGAAGGCCGTCAGCGCCGACCATGGCAGCCAGCCTTTAGGTTCCTTAGGCTCTGGCGGAAGCAATCAGCCTTTACCGCGGGTTCGGGTCTTGTCCTTCTTGGCGTTCTTCTCCAGGAAGTCGATGATGATCCCGGCAACATCCTTGCCGGTTGCGGTCTCGATACCCTCGAGGCCGGGGGATGAATTGACTTCCATCACCAGGGGTCCGTGATTGGAGCGCAGCAAATCGACACCCGCCACGTTCAGGCCCATGATCTTGGCTGCCCTGACCGCTACCGAGCGTTCTTGCGGAGTAATCTTGATCAACTCGGCAGTGCCGCCACGATGCAGGTTGGAACGGAACTCGCCGGGCTTGGCCTGGCGCTTGATGGCGGCCACGACCTTGTCGCCGACAACAAAACAGCGCAAGTCTGCGCCGCCGGCTTCCTTGATATATTCCTGGATCATGATCGATACGTTCAGACCCATGAAGGCTTCAACCACGCTCTCGGCAGCCTTGCGGGTTTCGCACAAGACCACGCCAATTCCCTGGGTACCTTCCAGCAGCTTGGCTACCAGCGGTGCGCCACCGACCATTTCAATCAGGTCGCCGATGTCGTCGGGCGCGCGGGCGAAGCCGGTGACCGGCAAGCCGATGCCGCGGCGGGCCAGCAATTGCAGCGATCGCAGTTTGTCGCGCGAGCGGGTTACGGCCACGGACTCATTGAGCGGAAACGTTCCCATCATCTCGAACTGGCGCAGCACCGCCGTCCCGTAAAAGGTGATCGAGGCGCCGATACGGGGAATGACTGCGTCGAAGGGCTCGAGCTGCTCGCCGCGGAAATGCATGGTCGGCCGGTGCGACGCGATATTCATGTAGCACCGGGCGGTGTCGACCACGTGCATCTCATGGCCGCGCTCCCTGCCGGCCTCCACCAGTCGATTGGTGGAATAGATTTTCTTGCTGCGGGACATGATGGCGATGCGCATTGTGGTGCCTCTATGGTTTGTTCAGTCCAGGCGCGGCGGGCCCTGGAGGAAAGTGCGGGCCGGGTAGACCAGGGCGTGGTTTTCCATGGCGGTTCGGCCGAGAAGCATACGGTAGCGCATTTTTTCCCGGTTGCTCAAGGTAATGTCGACCATCCAGCGCGAATGTCCGATGACGATCGGGGTGCGAATCGTATAACGCTGCTCGGATTCGCCGGAGGTGCTGCGCACCGTGCGAACGCCCTTGAGCAGGCTCTCGCAGTCCTGGTCTCCCTTCGGCTCGGGATGACCCAGGTGAACCCGGAACGAGACCCATTCCCGGCCATCCCGCTCGAAGGATTGAATGTCACTGGCATGCAGGGCGCAGGATTTGGCCCCGGTATCCACCCGCGCACGCAGTTTGCGAATCCCAAGCTCGGGCAGGGCAACCCACTCACAGGCACCGATGATCATGTTGGGCGCCATCGGGGTGCTGCTGTGCCCCTTTGCCCGTGAGCGGGATTGCACCGGTTATTCCGCCAGGGCCAGGTCGTCGAGCATGGCCTTCAGGAAGCGCGCTGCTTCGCCGCCGGTGCAGGCCCGATGATCAAAGGTCAGCGACAGTGGAATCATCCGGTGGACTTCAATGCCACCCAGTATCGGAACGACCTCGTGACGCAGCTTGCCGGCCGCGACAATCGCGACACAGGGCGGGGTGATGACCGGCGTGGCATAGCGGCCGGCGAACTTGCCGAAATTCGACAGGACAATGGTGTAGTCCTTTAGATCTTCCGGCGGAATCGAGCGGCTCGAGACGTTTTCGCGCAGGCGATTGATCTCCGCCCGTATCTGGTTGCGGTCGGACTTGTTGACGTTGCGCAAGGCAGCTACAAACAGTCCGTCCGGCGTATCGACCGCCATGCCGACATGCATGTTCTTGTGTACGATCCGCATGCTGTTGTCGCCATCGAACCAGGCATTGAGACCAGGTTCAGCTTGAGCGCCGGCCCAAAGTGCTCGCAACAGGCGGGCGGTAATGTCTTCCCCGGCACGCCAGGCTTGAATGTCGGCATCGTCCATCAGGGTGGTGGGTACGACGCTCTTGTGCGATTCGGACATGACTCGCGCCATGGTTCGACGGGTGCCGCGCACCGGTTCCCAGTCATCGCTGGTCTTGCTGGTTGTGGCTGCCGGGCGCTGAGTGGCTTGCGGCTCGGAACGGGACTCTGTGTCCTTCTCCCGTCGGGCCGGAACGTCGGTTTCGCGACGCTGCTCGGTGCGCGCCGTTTGCCGCGGAGCGGCAGTGGCCGTCCCATCGGCGGCGGCCTGGCGCACATCGCCCGCAGTGACAACGCCGTCGGAGCCGCTGGGCTTGACCTGGGCAATGTCGACCTTGAGCTTGCGCGCCAGGGCGCGGACGGCCGGGGTGACCTTGACTCCGCCAACGGTACTGGTGCGTTCGCTCAAGACCTCGTTGGAAGACTGCACGTTGCCGACCACGGTACCGGTATCGGCACGCTCTTCCGGCTGCTCTTCGGCCGGTGCTTCCGGCGCCTGGCTGGCCTGCGGGCGGGCTGGATGAGCAGCCGGTTCCTCATCAGACCCGGTGCCTGAGGAAGGCTGTGGTGCCCGCGACGACTGATCGGACGGCTGGTTATAGTCCGACAGGTCGATATCCTCGCCGGCAGCCTTTACCGCGGGCGGGGCGTCGGCTTCTTCGGTGGCCGACTCTCCGTCGTCTGCAGCGTCGTCTTTATCGCCGTCAACCTTGAACTCGGCCAGCGGCGCGCCGGTCTTGATCACATCGCCGGCCTGGCCGTGAAATTTGGCGACCTTGCCGGCAAACGGACTCGGGACTTCGACCACGGCCTTGGCCGTTTCCATCGATACCAGCGGCTGATCCAGTTCGACCGTGTCGCCTTCCTGGACCAGCCATTCAACGATCTCGGCGTCGGGCAGGCCTTCTCCCAGATCGGGCAGATTGAAAACTTTCATGAAACCTCCAGAACCTGTTGGGCAGCATGCACGATGCGACGGACGCTGGGCATGTATTTCATTTCATTGCGATATAGCGGCATGACCGTATCGTAACCGCAGACCCGCTTGACCGGTGCGAGCAGATTCCAGATGCCGGCATCAGCGAGATTGGCCGCGATTTCACTCGACAGACTGCAGTGGCGCGGTGCTTCCTGAACAATCACGCAGCGGCCGGTCCGCTCTACCGACTCGATGATGGTATCCATATCCAGCGGGCTGATGGTGGCCACGTCGATCACCTCGACGCTGACGCCATCCTTTTCCAGCTGTTCGGCCGCCTGCAGGGTTTCCTTGACCATCGCACCCCAGGTCACCAGGGTCAGATCGTTGCCATCGCGCAGGGTGTAGCAGACATCCAGTGGCAGTTCTTCACCATTGTCGGTCACTTCTTCGCGCTGCCAGCGATAGATTCGCTTGGGCTCCATGAAGATCACCGGATCCGGGTCGCGAATCGCGGCCAGCAGCAGACCGTAGGCACGTGAAGGCGAGGAGGGCATGACCACCCGGATGCCGGGCATGTGGGCAAACAGGGCTTCGGGACTTTCCGAGTGATGTTCGGGTGCGTGGATACCGCCGCCGGTCGGAAAGCGCAGCACCATCGGGCAGCTCAGCCGTCCGCGGGTACGATTGCGCATGCGTCCGGCGTGACACATCAGGTGATCGATCATCGGCATGGTAAAGCCGCAGAACTGGGCTTCGGCCACCGGTTTGATGCCCTGGGCCGCCATTCCGACTGCCATGCCGGCGATCATGACTTCGGCCAGCGGGGTATCGACGACGCGTTCGTCGCCGAACCGCTCCTGGAGTCCGGCCGTGGCGCGGAAAACCCCGCCGTTGACGCCGACATCCTCGCCCATGACGACCACCGACGAGTCTTCCTCCATGGCCCGTGCCAGGGCCAGGGTCACTCCTTCAATCAGCGTGATCTGAGCCATCAGTGGTGACCTCCGTCTTCCGGAAATTCTTCGGCATAGGCGCGCTGCTCGACCAGATCGTGCGGCAGCTGCTCGTACATGAAATCAAACATTGCCGTCACCGGCTGAGGATCGCTGGTCACCATGTCCATGTATTCATCGGCGGCTTCCTGCACGAATTCCGCACATTCCTTGACCAGTTCCTGCTCACGTTCGTCGCTCCAGGCACCCTGGTCGATCAGGTACTGACGCAGGCGAATCAGCGGCTCCCTGCTCCAGGCCTCGTCCACTTCGTCCTGCGGCCGGTAGCGGCGGGCATCGTCTGCGGTGGTGTGATCACTCAGACGATAGGTCATCATCTCGATCACGAACGCGCCTTTTCCGTCCCGGGCGGCATTGACTGCCTTTTCCATGGCCCACAGGCAGGCGATCAAGTCATTTCCGTCCACCTGGATGCTGGGCAGTCCACCGGCAATTCCCTTCTGGGCCAGGGTGGCGGCTGAATTCTGCTTGGATCGCGGCACCGAAATGGCCCACTGGTTGTTTACGATGACCAGGACCAGCGGCAGCTTCCAGGCGCTGGCGGCGTTGATCGCCTCCAGGAAGTCGCCCTTCGAGGAGCCTCCATCACCGACGATCGAGACCGCGACGCGCGCTTCCTTCTTCAGCTTGTAGGCCATCGCAGCGCCGGCGGCGTGCAGGCACTGGGTGGCAATCGGCACACACCAGGCAAAATCGTGGCGCGGACTGGAGAAATCATTGCCGCGCTCGTCTCCGCCCCAGTAGAGCAGCACCTCTGACATCTTGACGCCGCGGTAGAACTGGGCACCGTATTCACGGTACATCGGTGCCAGGCAGTCTTCATCGCGCATGGCCGCACCAATGGCGATATGAGCCGCCTCATGGCCCAGGCTGGATGCATAGGTGCCGAGCTTGCCGGTACGCTGCAGGGCGACCGCTTTCTTGTCGAAAGCGCGGGCCAGCACCATCAGCTTGTATAGCTCGCTCAAGCGTTCGAAGTCACGGGCCAGCGCCGGAACATGCTGGCTGTCCAGCAGTTTTCCGTCGGGCCCCAGAAACTGAAAATAGTCCACCTTGAATGCGGCGACAGTGCGCGCCATGTCGATACCTCTTTTATTGGCTGCCTGGAAATTGACCGACCGGTCCGGCTCTTGTTCAACTGGCCGGTTTAAGGACGGGCGCTCATTATACGCTGACCGGACGCTCACGTTAAACTGAACGTCCTGCCAACCCGAGCCTAGCCACGCATGAGCGATTCGCCCAATCAACGCGACCTGGAATCCTCGATTCGAACTGATCTCGCCGGTCGTCTGGATTATTCGGCGTACCTGTCGCTGGACCGGATTCTGAACGCCCAGAATCTGTTGTCCGATCCCGCGCATCACGACGAGCTGCTGTTCATCATCCAGCACCAGACCTCGGAATTGTGGTTCAAGCTGGTTATCCATGAACTGCGCGCCGCGATGCGTCAGCTGGCCGCCGACGATCCGGGGCCGTGCATGAAAATTCTGGCCAGGGTCAAGCTGGTGCAGCAACAACTGTTCAACCAGTGGGCGGTTCTGGAAACGCTGACTCCCAGCGAATACGTGGAATTTCGCGGGATCTTCGGCGATGCCTCGGGTTTTCAGTCCCACCAGTATCGCCTGGTCGAGTTTCTGCTCGGCAACAAGAATGCCCAGATGCTGAAACTGTTCCGCCATGCTCCCGAGATTCACCAGGAGCTCAAGGAAACGCTGGAATCTCCGAGTCTATACGACGAGTTTTTGCGTTTTCTGGCCCGGAAGGGGCATGCGATACCTGCAGAATGCATCGATCGGGACTGGTCGTTGCCTCACCAGCGCAATCCGGAGCTGGTGCCGGCACTGGTACGAATCTATCGCAATACCGATCGCCACTGGAGCGAGTATGCGCTTTGCGAGCGCCTGGTGGATGTCGAGGAGTCATTCCAGCTGTGGCGATTTCGCCATCTGAAAACGGTAGAGCGGGTGATCGGCTTCAAAAAAGGAACCGGTGGCTCCAGCGGCGTGGCCTTTCTCAAACGCGCGCTGGATCTGACGTTTTTTCCCGAACTGCTTGACGTTCGGACAGAACTCTGATCATCAATAGTTGTGCCATAATCAGAGAACAACATCACACATCGGGGTAACCACCATGAAAAGAATCTCCAGCCTGCTTCTGGGCCTTCTTGCCGCAACAGCCGTTCAGGCTCAGCCGCTTGAAGTTCCCAGGCTCAACGACCAGGTCACCGTCTTCACCGACGCCAACGGTATTCCCACTATCGTCGGTGAAACCGAAACTGATGTGACGTTTGTTCAGGGCTACCTGCACGCCCGCGACCGCTTTTTCCAGATGGACTACCTGCGCCGCATCGCCAGTGGCACTGTCGCAGAAATGCTCGGCCAGGCAGCTCTGTCCAACGATATCCAGCTGCGTACCCTGGGTTTGCGCCGCGCAGCATGGGCGACATTTGCCGAGCTGGATGCTACCGAAAAGGCCTGGCTCAAAGCCTATGCCGACGGGGTAAATCACTATCTGGCAACCAATCCGCTGCCGCCGGAATACGGCGCGCTGGAATTGACCATGGCCGATCCCTGGTCGCAGGTCGACTCGCTGGTCGTCGGCAAGCTTCTGGCATTCCAGCTCTCGTTTGATCAGAGCCTGTCGGATATCGGCAATACCATCCGCATCGGCACCTACCAGGCCGTGGGCGATGTGGTCGGCTTTGATGGCACCGCATTGTTTCTGCAGGACCTGAATATCAGTATTCCGGTCGACGGACGTTTGACCGTTCCGGATTTCTTTGATCGCATCGGCATTATCGTGCCGGGCGAGGCCGAGTCGTCGGCTCCGGCTGCAGCCGGGACCGTGTCGACACCTGTCAAGGCTTCCCTGGCCTCACTGGACGCCAATACTTCTCTGGTGGACTCCATGGGTCGCATCGATCCGACCACGGTTGAACTGGGCCGCCGTTATCGCGCAGCGGTTGAAGGACTGCCGTTTCTCAACGAAGGTCTGGATATCGGCAGTAACTGGTGGGCGGTGTCGGGAGAGCACACGGAATCGGGCTTTCCCTTGTTTGCAAATGATCCGCACCTGGGTCTGAGCATGCCGCCGATCTTCATGAATGAAAACCTGGTAATCCGGGATGAAGACATGGTTGTCAGCGGTGTTGCATTTGCCGGTGCACCGGTCAACGCCCAAGCGTGCAATGACTTTCTGTGCTGGGGTTCGACGGTCAACCGGATGGATGTTACCGATGTTTTCCAGGACCAGATCCTGGTCAATAACTTCGGGCTGCCTACGCATACCGTCCACGATGGTGTGCCAGAGCCGGTTGTTTATGCGTTCCAGACCTATTTCGTCAACAATCCGGGCAACGGTGAGTTCGATGACGTCAATCGCGCCAACGTCGGCTACGATGCCGGCGGTATCACTTTTATCGTGCCGCGCCGCAACAACGGCCCCATTGTCGAATTGCTTGACGATTCGGCATTGACCGTCCAGTACACCGGTTGGGGTCCGACTTTCGAGTTGTCGACCTTCCGCAGCTGGTCGCGCGCCCAGAGCCTTGAAGAATTCGAAGCCGGTCTGCGTGATTTTGCCGTCGGCGCACAGAACTTCCTTTACGCCGATATCAACGGAACGATCGCCTACTACGCTGGCGGAGAAATGCCGCTGCGTGACGATCTCCAGAACGATCTCGCACCGGATGGCGGACGTCCGCCCTGGTTTATCCGCGACGGTAGCGGCGCGCTCAACCATGAGTGGTTGATTGATCCGGCACCGCAGCCTGGCCAGGCCACCCCGTATGCGCTGATTCCGCGTGACGAGATGCCGCAAGTAGTCAATCCACCCTGGGGCTATCTGGCCAATGCCAACAATGACCCGATTGGAACCACGCTGGACGGCAATCCATTGAATCAGCTGCGTCCTGGCGGCAACGGTCTGTATTACATCAACACCAGCTACGCCGATCTTCGAATGGGTCGGATCGACCGTGAGCTTCAGGACCTGGTCGCTGCCGGTGATGTCACCATCGACGACATGAAAGCCTTGCAGGGCAACAACCAGTTGCTCGATGCCGAACTGCTGCTGCCGTTCCTGCTCCAGGCTTTCAACAATGCCTCTGCCGATGATGCCTGGGATGGCCTGGCGCAGTTCGCCGCCGATCCGGCCATCGTCGAGGCCATGGGGCGTCTGGCTGACTGGGACTTCTCGACGCCGACCGGCGTGGCCGGCGGTTTCGATCCCGGCGGCGACCCGACAGGCAACAGCGTTCCGACTGCCGACCAGGTGGCCAACAGCATCGCGGCAACAATCTACAGCGTGTGGCGCGGTCAGGTCATCGCCAATACGATTGATGCCACGCTGACCAGCGTGGGACTCGGTGATGAGCTACCGGGCTCGACCACCGCCTGGCGCGCGCTGGTCAACCAGCTTCGCCTGTTTCCCCTGACTCAGGGTCAGGCGGCGTCGGGCCTGACCTATTTCAACATCCCGGGAGCACCGGATCCTGCATCGGCTCGTGACGCAGTACTTCTGGCGTCGCTGGATCAGACCTTGAACAGCCTGGCTTCGGATGACTTTGCGTCGGCCTTCGGCAATTCGACCAATCAGGACGACTATCGCTGGGGCAAGCTGCATACGATCGTGTTCAGTCATCCGTTGGGAAGCCAGACGCCGTTCAGCGTGCCGCCCTCAGGCGGGTTCGGAACGATTGCGCGCTCCGGTGGCTATGAGGCTGTAGATGCCTCCAGCCACAATGCCCGAGCCAGAACCGTCAACGGGTTCACCTTCGGCAGTGGTCCGGCGCGTCGCAATGTGGCCTCGCTGGCACCGAGCGGCCCTCAGGCCGAGGAGATCATTCCGGGTGGGCGCAGTGGTGTGCTACTCAGTCCCTTCTACACCAATCAACTTCGCCTGTGGCTGGTCAACGACTACCTGCCGCTGAGCATCGGAGAAGGGGACGCGCAGGCAACTGCCGCTGATACCCAGGTATTTGCGCCGCAACCCTGATCGACTCAGAAACCAACCTTCGAACGCCCGCGACTCGCGGGCGTTCTTCATTCCGACCCTTGAAAGTTCTCATCGGGGGAGCCATAAAAAGGGCTTGATCCGATCCGGAAACATCATGATCAATCTGCTTGATCAATTTGCCCTGGCCCATACTCAGGTAACCCGGCTGAATGCCGATCTGAAGGAAGTGGTGACCCAGGAACAGAAGTTCAGCGCCAAGGTGGAGCTGAAACTGACTCCACGGGAAATGCCGGCCGACCAGGGGGTGCCGCAATTTCAGGTGACCGCAAGAATGTTGTGTCGCGGGAATCGCGATGGCGATGAATCGGGTGATCCGCTGTTTACCGTCGAAATGGTGTTGCAGGCCGTTTACCGGCAGTTTCGTGGCGAACCGGTCGATTTTCAGATGTTTTCATCCAGTCATGCCTCACTGACTCGTCAGCTCTATCCGTTGATCCATCATCAACTCAAGCCCGTCTTCAAACAACTCGGACTCGACCAGGTCAAACTTCCCTACGATCTCGCCACCCAGGGCTCCGAATCAGCCGGTCAACGTCAGGTACATTGAAAAGACTTTAGAAAGCTTGATTTGTTTTGGGTGGTCGGGGGCGAGCGGCGCCGCCTGACAGGGAGCCTCTGAGCCACTCTTCACGGTCGCGACGGCGCCTTTGCGGGAGTCTCCGGCTTGGCTTGGGCGAGCGTGGTTTGGTCATTCCAAATGAGCGAGCTCAAACGAGGCGGAGGCCCCGCAATGGCCCGTCCCGAAGGGTTTCGCCGGAGAAGCCGCATCTCGCGCGTTGCGCCACTCGGACGTAGCGACGGCTACTGTCACTCGCGTCGCACCACACGATCTGCGGCTTCTCCGACGAAACGCGCTCCGTGCAGAGTGACTCAGAGGCTCCCTATCGAGCCGAGGGTCAAAACGCCGATGATGATGGATTCGACTTCACAGGCGCTGGGGTGCCCGTGAATGGTATCCGAATGCTGGGCCTTCGAAGCTCTCTTCCTGGGGCTGTGGTTCAGCAAAGACGCTGAACCTTTCGCACTAGCCGCCGTGACCCTCGGCTCGCCATCAGACAGCACCACTCCCCGTTGTAGGTTGGTTGCAAGGGGTTGGTTTTTGCCTTTCCCAAACTCTCAAACTGCTGCATCGGGTGCTGTCGGGAGGGGCGGGCTGGCCGGGGCGCGGACGCGGCTTCGTGCCCAACAGCATCTTTCGGGCTCCAATAGCTCTTAAGGAAGCCTCGAAGACCACACATTTCTCTCGGACACATTCGTTGGCACCCAGCTTCTGGAAACTGGCTGACTCGCCCCAGTCGATCGCCCCGGCCAGCCCGAACCGCCCGGCAGTACCCGATGCTCGATGCCCTCTACAATCTCAAATTCACAGGATTGAACGTCTTTTTTTCGTTGGTGTCGACAACGTACTGAGAGATCACACCTAGAAAAAAAAGCGCAAATTGACGCCCACTCGGTAGCGTGAAAGAATTGCTGCTTTGGTGAACAGCCGAACCTTCAAGGGAATTCGATCAGTGCCTACCGCCCGACGTGAACCGATTGCCAAGGTCGATACGGCCTGGCTGCGCATGGAGCAGCCCACCAACCTGATGATGATCACCGGGGTTATCGTGTTGTCCCAAAAGGTGTCGTTTCAGCATTTTCGTGAAATCATTGCCAATCGCTTTCTGTCGTTCCCGCGATTTCGCCAGAAGGCGGTGGATCATGTGCGCGGCTGCTGGTGGGAGGAGGACCTGGACTTTGAACTCAGCAGTCACGTGCGGCGAACCGCGCTGCCTGGAGATGCCGGCAAGCAGGAGCTTGAAGAGCTGGTCTCCGAACTGGCCTCGACGCCGTTGGACAAGACCAAACCCTTGTGGCAGTTCCACCTGGTCGAGAACTATGTCGACGGACCGGTCGTCATTACGCGGATTCATCACTGTTACGCTGACGGCATTGCCCTGGTGCAGGTGCTGTTGTCGCTGACCGAAGACAGTGCGGAAAAGTCCGAGCGCCTGGTCGAGCAGGAAACCTGGAAGCAGAAGCGGGCGGCCGAGTCGAATATCTTCAAACGATTGACGGCACCCGCCCGAGAGGGCATGGATGCGGTTCAACATCTCAGCCAGAAAGTGATCGACGAGGCACTTCATCTGTTTCGCGAGCCGAATGTGGCCACTGAATACGCGCTCGGTGCCAGTGAGATCCTGTCCGAGCTGGGCAACGCCTTGCTGCTGGAAGATGATCCACCCTCGCGTTTCAAGGGACCGATCGGCGTGCGCAAGAAAGTTGCCTGGGCCGAGCCGATCAGTCTGGAAGAGGTCAAGGCGGTCGGCAAGGCGCTGGGGTGCACCGTCAACGACGTGTTGATTGCCAGCATGACCGGTGCGCTGCACCGCTACCTGGTTGAATGTGGCGATGATCCGTCGCAACTGAGCATGCGTGCGACGGTACCGGTGAATCTGCGTCCGCTCGAACATGCCCGTGATCTCGGCAATCATTTCGGACTGGTTTTTCTTGATCTTCCGATTGCCGAACGCAACCCGCTGGCCCGCCTCTATCAGGTCGCCGAATTCATGCATCAGCTCAAGCAGTCAAAACAGGCCGTGATGTCGCTGGGTTTGCTGGCCGCCGTGGGAATGGGGCCGACTGCGCTGCAAAAGCCGGCGCTGGAGTTGTTCAGCCGCAAGGCCAGCACGGTACTGACCAATGTTCCCGGTCCTCAGGATACGCTCTACCTGGCCGGTTCCCCGATCCGTGAAATGATGGTATGGGTGCCGCAATCAGGCTCGATCGGCATGGGGATCAGTATCATCAGTTATGAAAACAAGGTGTTCTGCGGTTTGATTACCGATCACAAGCGCGTGCCGGATCCGCAGGTTGTCATGCAGAACTTCCAGATCGAGTTCGATAACCTGCTGCATCTGACCATGCTGCTGGGCCCCCAGGAGGGCTGGGTGAGTCCCGAGATGGCCGATTCAATCCATGAATGGATCGAAAGTGATTCCGAATTCTTTCCGGATCACTCCAGCGACGACACCGCGTAGTCCACGTCCAGTTTCTGCATCGCGTCGATCGGCGTACATTCAGCCGCAATCTGATAGGCGGCATTGGATTCATCCAGGCGCTTGTCGCCATAGAGCAGATACAGTCCATTGCCATATTCCAGGTTGGCAATCGGTGCATCGGGCGTCAATTTCAGCGCCATCTCGAAGTGTTTCATGGCTTTGTCGGCGCTGGCACCGTAGGTCATCGAGCCAACCAGTTTCCCGACCTTGTTGATGATCTCGGCGTGATAGAGGCCCATGGCCGTGTGTGCTTCGGCATGATCGGGCGCCAGCCTGAGCGCTTGCTCCAGTGATGCCTTGACCTTGCCGCCCACACCCTGAGCCAGCGCCTGAGCGATGGAAATGCACTGGCTGTAGCGGCCCAGCAGAAAGGCGTGATAGTAATGGGCGTTGGCATCATCCGGGTAGGTCTTGACCGCTTCCTCGGCGCGCTTGATGCCAGCCTGATAGATCGCCAGCTTGGTGCTTTCATCCTCTTCCAGGTAGTCGGCATAGATGCCGCAGGCCTTGTTGGCGACGGCATGCCCGATCAATCCGAGTTCCTCGGCCGTATCCACGGCCTGGGCGAAGTCTCCCCGATGGTAGGCCCGCCAGGCATCGGCCAGGGTTTCAGCGGCTGCTTCAGGATCCTCATGGTCGGGCTCAAGAATGAGAATTCGAGCCTTGTCCGGCCACGGCTCGCAATCGCCCAGATGCAGTTTTTTCCACGCCCTGGAAAGTTTGTCGCCCGGATAGTCGAAGGCCTTGTCGGGGTGAGGGAAATCTGACCAGTTGCGCGTATTCATGATTAGTGTGATCGCTCTAGTTCCTGCGCCTATCTTAGCGTTGTAGCTGGCTGATGACAGCCCCCATTGAACAGATTGAATCAGGAGCACCCGATCATGAGCAAGAAAACCGCCAAGAAAAAAGTCGCCAAGAAGAAAGTGACCAAGAAGACCGCCGCGCGCAAGACCTCTGCCAATCAGGCGCAGGACTACGCTCACGAAATCTGGCTGGCCGGACTGGGCGCATTTTCCATGGCTCAGGAAGAAGGTGGCAAGATTTTCAAGCAGGGCACTAAGGCCATTGACGACACCCGTAACAAGGTCGTGGGTGAATCCAGCAAGCTGTTTGACCGACTGGTCAAGGAAGGCAGCAAGCTGGAGAACAAGGGCCGCAAGCTGGCATCCGATACCGTCGGTGGCGTACGCGGCGATGTTGAAAGCCGGGTCGGCAAGGTCCGCGAATCGGCCCAGAGCAACTGGGACAAGCTTGAGAAAGTTTTCGAACAACGGGTTGCCCGTGCTCTGTCACGCCTGGGCGTTCCGACCTCGGATGAGATCAACGAACTAAGCAAGCGGGTTGCCGAGCTGAACAAGCGGGTTTCCGAGCTGGCCAAGAAGCAGGACGCCAAGGCAGCACCTGCCAAGGCCTCTCCGGCCAAGACCGAAACCAAGGCAAGCTGATCGTCTTGAACTGAAAACCGACTACCCCGAAGCAGCCTGGGCTCCCCTCTGCCCAAGCGTGGCTGCTACTTTGGCCCGGATCGCAAGATCCGGGCTTTTTTTTGATTTCAAAAGCCTAACGACAAGAGCCTCTCGCAAAGGCGCAAAGGCGCAAAGGACGCAGAGAAATGTCAGGGAAAATTAAAATCCAGATTTGGGTGTTAAAGCGTCCGGAGAAAGGAAAATCAATCAGCCCTGCTTTTGGTTTTAAACCCTTATTGTTCTTTTGTTCTTTTTTGCGTCCTTTGCGCCTTCGCGCCTTTGCGAGAGGCTTTTGAATTCGAACCCGCTAACGATACTGCGCCGCCAACGCACTCAAATCGGCGCGGGCATCGCTGCTCAGGTAGGGGGCGACCAGGCTCATGACTTGCCAGACGGCGCGGTCGGGGTGGGCCTGGCTGTCGCGATCCAGGACCTGGTCGAACGCCAGCCAGCAGGTGCTGATCAATACGATATTCCGGACGATGGCCTCCAGTTCCTGGTCGGTAGCTTTCAGTTGCCTCGCCTGGGCCAACCCATCGAGCAGGCCGCGGGCAGTGTCCATGGACAGGTTGAGGATGCCGCGGAAGCGCTGGTGGACGCCACGATAGCGCGAGCACAAGTCGGTCAAGTCACGGTAGAAAAAGCGAAATTCACCGATGGTCTCGAACGCCAGGTGCAGGAACAACCAGATATCCTCGATCTCGGGCTGGCGTTCGTCGGGAGTGGCAAGCAGGCTGAGCATGCGGCTTTCATAGGCCGCAAACAGCGCTTCGATCAGGTCACCCTTGGTTCGAAAATGGTAGTGAAGATTGCCGGGGCTGATGTCGAGTTCATCAGCAATCCGGTTGGTGGTGATGTGCGGCTCGCCCTCGTCATTGAACAGCACCAGGGCCATGGCCAGGATGCGCTCGCGCGTGTTGCGGGCCATGAGGTGTGAAACCAGGCAGGTTCAGCGAACGGTCAACCTTGCAGAGAACGGACCAGGTCGACATATTTCTGCCGGGCTTCGTCCTTGCTCATGCCCCTGAGTTTTTCCCAGGCTTCATACTTGGCAACCCCGACGAAATCGAAAAAGCCCGGCTTGTCACCGCTCACATCACCCGCTGAGCCCTGCTTGTACAGCGCGTAAAGCGTCAGCATGGTGTCATTGTCAGGTCGTTCAGGCAGCTTCTGGGCGGCCGCCGCCGCATCTTCGAATTGCTGGTCAAGATCACTCATTAACGGGTCTCACTGTGTTCCATCGTCGGTTCAGGCATTTCTAGCACGTGCCAGCGCAAGGGTCAATGCGAGTTGGCATGAGCCTCGCATTAACGGTATCTTATTGTGGACCCATCCAATCCTCAAGGGAGTGTTGTCTGCATGAGCTATTTTGTCACCGGCGGAACCGGATTTATCGGCCGCAATCTGATCGATCAGCTGCTGAATCGCAAGGGAACCGTTCATGTTCTGGTGCGCAAGGGCTCGAAAAAGAAATTCAATGATCTGGTCAAGGAGCGCTGGGCCGATCACTCCCGCCGCGTGGTGGCGATCAGCGGTGACCTGACCAAGGCGAATCTGGGATTGTCCCAGGCCGACATCGACAGGCTTGGCGGCAAGATCAAGCATTTTTTCCACCTGGCGGCCATCTATGACATCAGTGCTGATGAGCAATCAAACCAGGCAGCCAACATCGACGGCACGCGCCACGCGATCCAGGCCGCCGAAAAACTCAAGGCCGGGTGTTTCCATCACACCTCGTCGATTGCCGCGGCCGGTCTGTATCAGGGCACGTTTCGCGAGGACATGTTCGAGGAGGCTACCGGCCTTCATCATCCGTATTTTCGAACCAAGCATGATTCGGAGGGGCTAGTGCGCCAGCACTGCAGTATTCCCTGGCGGGTCTATCGGCCGGGGATTGTCGTCGGCCACTCGAAAACCGGTGAAATCGACAAGATCGACGGCCCTTATTACTTTTTCAAGCTGATCCAGAAAATGCGCCGCATGTTGCCGCCCTGGGTGCCGACCCTCGGCCTGGAAGGCGGACGCATCAACCTGGTGCCGGTCGATTTTGTCGCCAGCGCAATGGATCACATCGCCCACAAGCCGAAACTTGACGGCCAGTGCTTCCATTTGACCGACCCCAATCCGAAGCGGATCGGCGAGGTAATGAATCTGTTTGCCCAGGCAGCGCATGCACCGTTGATGTCGATGCGGGTCGATGCGCGCCTGTTTTCATTCATTCCGGCACCGGTCAAGCAGGGCCTGGGAATGCTGCCGCCGGTTCGGCGCATCGTCAACCAGGTGCTCAGCGATCTGGGTATTCCGAAGGACATGCTCAGTTTCTTCAACTACCCGACCAAGTTCGATACCCGCGAAACCGAGAGGGCGCTCAAGGGATCCGGTATCTCCGTCCCGTCGCTGGATGACTACGCCTGGGTGCTGTGGGATTACTGGGAGCGTCACCTTGATCCTGAACTGTTCATCGACCGCTCGCTGTCCGGGCAGGTCCGCGGCAAGAATGTGCTGATCACCGGTGCTTCGTCGGGAATCGGTCGGGCAACCGCGCTGATGATGGGGCGTGCCGGAGCCAATGTCATTATTGTCGCGCGTGGCGAGGAAGCGCTGATGGAAACCCGCGCTGAGATCGAAGCCGAGGGTGGCAAGGCGTTTCCCTATCTGTGCGATCTGGCCGACCTGAAGGACGCTGAGCGGCTGGTCGAGCAGGTGCTCGGCGATCACGGGGTGGTTGATGTGCTGGTCAACAATGCCGGTCGATCGATCCGGCGCTCGATTGCCTTGTCCTACGATCGCTTCCATGACTTCGAGCGCTGCATGCAGCTCAACTATTTCGGTGCCCTGAAACTGATCATGGGGTTCCTGCCGGCCATGACCAAGCAACGCCGTGGTCAGGTCATCAATATTTCCTCGATCGGGGTAATGACCAATGCGCCGCGCTTCTCCGCCTACGTCGCTTCCAAGGCGGCCCTGGACTCATTTTCGCGCTGTGCGGCCTCCGAGTTCAACGACACCGGTATCTCGTTCACGACCATCAATATGCCACTGGTTCGTACCCCGATGATCGCACCAACGAAGATTTACGAGTCGGTGCCGACAATCACCCCCGAAGATGCGGCCGATATGGTCAAGCAGGCGGTGATTTTCCGGCCGCAGCGGATTGCTACCCGGCTGGGAATCTTTGCCCAGGTGCTGCATGCGGTCGCGCCCAAGATCTCCGAAATCGTGATGAATTCAGCCTTCCGGATGTTCCCTGACTCGGCCGCTGCCAAGGGCGAAGCGCTGGGACAGGATGACAAGCCAACCCAGGAGCAGGTGGCATTTGCCTCGCTGATGCGCGGTATTCACTGGTAGGGTTGGTGGTAAGCGGCGAGTGGTGCCGCCTGCTGGCGAGCCGAGTGTCAGAACGCCAGAGTTGATTGATTCGGCTTCTCTGGAGCTTGGGTGCCCGCGACTCGATTCCGAATACTGGGGCTGAGAAGACCTCTTCCTGGGAACGTGGTTAAGGAAAAATGCTGAAGCTTTCTTGGTTGCCGCCGTGACCCTCGGCTCGCCATCAGACAGCACCACTCCCCGTTGTCAGTTGGTTGTAAGGGGCTGGGTCTTGCCTTTATCAAACTCGGTCGGGCTGGTCAGTCTCGCAGCAGTCGATCGAGGCGGTCGAGGCTGCGGGCCAGGGAGTTTCCGACCGGAGCGAGGTAGGGGGCTTCCAGGCGCATGGCGTCGTGGAAGCTGCGCCGGGTCTCGAGCAGGCGGCGATTGAGTCCCAGGTCATAGGCGGCCAGGAACGGTTCGAGTTCGTCGGCCCTGGCCAGCAGTTCGGCACGCGTGGTCTGATAGGCATGGTCGACCAGCTCGGCACGTGAGGCGTAGCTGAAGATGTTGGTAAAAAACATCTGCTCGTCATTGCGATTGGGTTCGACCAGCATCATTCCGGCAGCCGGATACTCTTTTTCATACTTGGCCATGCCGACCTGCATGCGCGATTGAATCAGTGCGCGAAAGGTCTGTGACAACACCGCCGGGAGCCCACCCTGAACCATGCGGCTGCTCTTGTAGCCTTCATTCAAGGCGCCGTCGCCATCGTAAGGAACCAGCGGGTTGATCGCGATCAGCAGATCGGCACCCTCCTTCAGAGCCACCGACGCATGCAGCGTCCGACGCAACGCGCCATCGACGTAGAAGCGACCGGCGATTTCGACCGGCGGATAGAGGCCGGGCAGGGCCGCCGAGGCCTGCACGGCGCTGGAAATTGGCACGTGATCCAGCCCCGGCTCACCGAAGCGAACAACCTGGCCTGAGTCCAGTTCAACGGCAACGATTCGCAGACGCGCCTCAAGCTGGCGGAAGTCGTTGCTACGGCCCTGGCGCGACAATACCCGGGAAAGAAACTGCTCGATCATGTGGTTGTCGAACACGCCGGTTGGAATCAGGCGGGCAATGCCCTCCAGGCTTTCCAGGTGGGTCAGGCGCGACGGGTGACGAATTGCTTCGCGGATCATGTCGATCACCACTGACGGAATGGTCAGTGCACGCGACAGGTATTCCTTCAAGGCCGGACGCAGGAATAGTTCAGGCTGAAACTTGAACTCGGCATCGGACGCGCCCATGAAAATGCGTCCCATCTGGGTCGCGGTTACCCGATTGGCGAGGCTGGCGCTCAGGAAAGAGCCGGAACTGACGCCGACATAGACATCGAGACCATGCATGTGAATTCCATCAATGGCTTCGTCAATCGCCTGCAGCGCGCCGAGCTCGTAAATCGCACCCAGCGGACCACCACCGGCAATGGCCAGGCCAATCACCGGCCGGCGTCCTTCGGGTCGAGGAGCGGTAGCGGGCGTCAGTTTGAGCATGTCAGTATTCCCCTGTAGCGGTCTTCGGTCACCCGGATGTCAGTCGGACTTTTCGATGAGTCGGCAAGACCCCATTATAATCCAGGTCAACGACTACATCGGCCTCCCGGGGTATTGTTTGAAGGTTTTCTCATATAAGGTAATTTATTGAATGGCAGCACAACTTAATGAAAAAGCACCAGATTTCAGTCTTGACGATGCCGATGGGAAGACATTTCACCTGAGCCGGGAGCAAGGCAAGCGACTGCTGCTGGTGTTCTACCCAGGCGACGATACGCCGGTGTGTACGCGCCAGTTGTGCGACTACCGGGACGGAATCGAGCAGTTCGCCGAACTGGGGGTCACCGTGGTCGGAATCAGTTCAGACGATGCCGAGTCCCACCGGCGCTTTCGCGAGCGCCATCAGCTTCCGTTCGTCCTGCTGAGTGACCCGGATCTTGAAGTTGCCGAGCGCTATGGCTGTCGGGCGCTGGTCGGGATGAAACGCGGCGTCTTTCTGCTGGATGAGGATCAGATCATTCGCTACCGCCACGTCGAGGCCGTCGCGATTTTCCGGCGCAAGCGCGAAGAGCTGATCAAGGCGATTTCCAAGCTGTCATGAGCGATTCGGAAGCTGTTGAGCACCTGAAGGAGCAAATCCGGCGCAACCAGGCCGTGGCTGCGCGACTTGAACAGTTGCCGGATGCTGTCGTCCTGTCACTGCATCGGCTGCAGGAGTGGCAGCGCCTGCGCCTGGATGCCACCTATGCCGATCTGCGTGATTCGACACGCTATCGCCCGGCCTGTGAGTTTTTCCTCGATGAACTTTACGGTGGTCGCGATTTTCGCGAGCGGGATCGGCAGCTCGCTCGAGTCGTGCCGGTGATGCGCCGATTTCTGCCGGGACATTTGCTGATGGCTGTCGGCGATGCGATGCAACTGCAGGCCGTCAGCCTGGAGTTCGATCTGGATCTGGCCGAAATTCTGGTCGATTGCCCGAACCTGACCCAGCCGGATTATGCGCGAGCTTATCGTGAGCATGATGCCTGGACGGCCAGGGATGAGCAGATGACGTTGATCAATGCGCTCGGCGAACTCCTTGACGAGACCGTGCACAAACCCATGGTCCATCGACTGGTTCAGATGATGCAGGTGCCGGCCGCACTGGCCGGCTTCGGTGCCTTGCAGAGTTTTCTTCGCCGCGGTCTGGACGCGTTTGCCAGAATGGATGGCGCGGATCACTTTCTCGAAACCATCGATACCCGCGAGCGCCAGGCGCTGGCTGCGATGCAACAAGGCAGTGACTGGCCCTTCGAGCCCTGGATCGGCCACTGGCCGGAGAGTTAGGTGACCCTCGGCGCGCCATCAGACAGCACCACTCCCCGTTGACAGTTGGATGGATGGATTGACTTCAGATAGCTCAACGTCAGGAAAAATCGCTTAGTTGGAATTCATCCAGGCTGGAGAGAATGCGATCGGCGGGTTCGAAGCCGGGATCGGAGGCTTCGAATACCGAGGGAACGGCAATGACTGTCATGCCGGCCCGTCGGCCGGCCAGTACACCAGCAGGGGCATCTTCGAATACCAGGCATTGATCGGGTTCGACGTTCAGCTGTCTGGCGGTGCTGAGAAATACCGCCGGATCGGGTTTTCCTTTTGCCTCCAGCGCACCCGAATGAGTCAGCTCCAGATACTCGCCCAGCGCAAGTTTGTCCACGACCGCCTCGATCAGCGCCGGCGGCGAGGAGGAAGCAATAGCCAGCTTGAGGCCATTATGGCGAAGCTGATGCATGATCTGATGGACACCGGGCAGGGCTTCGCCATGGGCAAGCATCAGACGGGTGACCTCGACAAGTACGCGCTGAACCATATCGGCCTGATCAGGCCCTTCCCAGCCGAAACGCCGGTGCCACAGTGCAATGACTTCATCCAGCCGCTGACCGGCGGTTGCCCGGCAGATATCCCGTGTGATCGGTACGCCGAGTGGGGCGAAGCAGTGGATCTCGGCTTCCTGCCAGAGCGGCTCGGAGTCGATCAGTAATCCGTCCATATCGAAAATGGCAGCACGAAAACGGCTCATTGGCTGGTCAACTTCCAGGCAGGATTGCCGGCTGGCTCAACCTGGCCATTGCGTACTGGCAGGTCGATACTTGCACAGAGTTGTTCCAGCGAGGGCAGGGGCCTGGCCTGAAGTGCATCATCGATCAGGCCGGGGTCGAGATGCGGGGCCAGTAGCCGCAGAAATTCACCGTGATAGCTCGTCAACAGCAAATCTCGGCGATAACCCACCCACGTTGTCAGCCGGGGCAGCAGGTGATCGGCATTGATCGCGACCAGATCATCATCCGTGCCATCTTCGACCGCCATCGCGGCAACAATCCCGACTCCCAGGCCGTTTCGAACATAGGTCTTGATGATGTCCGAATCACGAGCGGTAAAGGCGATGTTCGGGTCGACATTCTGGTCGGCAAATGCCGCCATCAGTGACGACTCGGGGCGATCACTGAATAGATAAGTCACCAGCGGATGGCGCGCCAGGGTAGCCAGGTCCAGCGGCGTTTCCAGGCGGGACAGGGCATGATCGCGGGGCACGATTACCACTCGGTCCCAGCAATAGACCGGCAGCTGAATCATGTCGCCAAACAGATCATTGCTGCCGGTCGCCATCGCGAAGTCCGCCTGTCGCTCGCCGATCATCCGGGCAATCTGCTCTGACGTGCCCTGATGCAGGGCGACACTGATATCGGCAAATCGCTGACGGAATGCGCCGAGCAAGGGTGGCAGTATGTAGCGAGCCTGGGTCTGGGTGGTTGCCAGACTGAGGTTGCCCTTGATTTTCCCACGAAGTTCATCAGATAAGCTTTTGATTCTATTGACTTCATTCAGCACCTTGCCGGCATGCTTGACAACCTGTTCGCCGGCCGGCGTCAGCGCTTCGATCCGTTTGCCGCGGCGGACGAACAGCTTCAGACCCAGCTCATCCTCAAGCAGACGGATCTGTTTGCTGACGCCCGGTTGCGAGGTGTAGAGCGCGTCGGCTGCCATGGTAATGTTGAGGCCGTTGTCGACCACCGCTGTCAGAAAGCGCAATTGCTGCAATTTCATCTCGTTGTCCCGTTCGATAATCGCTGAGGACGCGCTTGAGAAACCGGGCGGGATGATGCATTCAACAAGAGGGAGGACGACGGGCGTCGACCGCTTTAGCTGAATTTATCAAGCGCCCGCAAGCTGGTTCAAATCGGCGCGTCAGCAACTAATATTCCTGCTTGGAGCTCAGATGTCAAGCCTCCTTGCTGATCGGTACGGTCGATCCAATGGCCGATCCCTGGAACAGACTCGCTCCGGCCTCGGCGAGGCTTTCGATCTGAGCCTTGTCATCAACCTGATCCACGATGATACGGGTAGACGTACCGATCACGCGGGCGGCTTCCGATAGGGCGGCAGTACCTTGGGTAGCAGACATTCGCAGGTAGTCCAGATGACTTCTGAACAGGCTCAGGTCAGCTATTTCAAGGGCACCGGCCAGGCCGCAGATCTCGATGTCCCTGCGAGCCAGTTGGCGTCTGATATCACTGACATCCTCGCCGCGAGTGAAAGCACCCAGCGGCAGTTCGCAAACCAGCGCCAGATGACGGAACCGTTCTGCCAGTTCCAGCCATTCGTCGACCAGCAGATCAATCTCCTCGCACTCTACCGGGTGAACCTGGAGTATGAGATTGGACTGCATGCCGGCCTTGTCGGCGAGCTCGAGACAGATGCGCCGGGCCATCTGGGCGAGCCGGATTTCCTCACCCAGATCTTCAGCCAGGCGGTATAGCGTGGCCGAATCAGCGGCCAGTCTTGGATGGGCACTGCGCGGCCGCAGGCTGTAGGCCAGCGGTGTACCGCCTGCCGTTGCAATGACCTGACACACGCCGGTGATCTGCTCATCATTGAGCATCTCGAAAAATTCAGGGGCCTGAACCGGGAATCCGGTCGGCAGGGCAGTGAAGCCGACAATGGTGTCTCCGCTGGCTCTCCGCTCAGGGGTTTGAGGGTGAGGCAGGGTGGCCCCGCTGGGTTGACGATACTGAAGCGTGAATTCGTGGTTGGCAAAATGAATGGTGTCGCCGACCCGAACCAGCGTGGGCTCCTCGATACGCTGGTGATTGACGAAGGTACCGTTGGTGCTGTTCAGGTCGGTAATGAGCAAGCGATTGTCGAGTTTCTCGAAGCGGGCATGTTCTCGCGATATGCGGTCAAAATCCAGCTGCAGCCCACAGCTGGACCCACGGCCAACCGTGCACGGCAGAACGCGCAACGCATGGCGCTGGCTCGCGCTTTCGCTGTCTTCGCCGGGTTCCAGGTAGAGATTCAGATCGGACATCGTGCCAACTATCTGAGCATGGGAGCAAGTCTAGCGCCAAATGGTACCCGACAACAATCAATCGCGTGACCGGGACTCATTCGATGTCATGTTCTTATAACGAGAAGTTCGTTGACCCCGGCCTGCACAGCTGGCTAAGGTAGCAGCGTACGACTCATCGAGACCGACTGAGGGACAGGCCCTTGGACGTCGGGGCAACCTGCCATGATCGCCGATACATCTGGTCATCATGGCAACGGTGCCAAATCCTGCGGATGCTGAACGCTTCGAGCAATCCGAGAGATGAGTGGAAGTCGCTACCCGGCCGGCTGCGCCTGCGGTCAACAGTCGAAAGCGACCGCACACTCCCACGTTCTCTCAAGCATTCGCCGTATTGATCGATGCGTCCTGGTTGACTTGAATGCAACGGGAGACATCCAAAATGAATCACATTGCTTGCCGTCACAGCTTCGCTGAGGCCAATCATCTGCTATCGCAATCCTCGTCGTCCGTGCTGCTTGATGAGCGGATGGACTGGACCCTGTCTGATCAGCAGGGCAGGTGTCGCGCAATGCCGATTCATTATCGCCTTCATGGTCGTCCGGAGGGTCCGCTGCTGGTGGCTCTTGGTGGCATCAGTGCCAACCGCCAGGTGCAGTGCTGGTGGCGTTCGCTGTATGGTGCCGGGCGGGTTTTTGATCCAGAGCGATATCGGATTCTCAGCATCGACTGGCTGGTCGATGAGGCCGGTATCACGACCGCTGACCAGGCCGATGCACTGGCGGAGGTCGTCGAACATCTGGATCTGGGGTCTATCGATCGACTGATCGGTGCTTCCTACGGCGCGATGGTCGGACTGGCGTTTGCTGAGCGACATGGTCAGCGACTGCGCCGGCTGATTGCAATCAGCGGTGCGCATCGCTCTCGTCCAAGCAGCACCGCGCTGCGTCAGATTCAGCGCGATATTGTTGCCCTGGGCCGCGAATCCGGCCAACCCGCACGTGGTGTTGCGGTGGCTCGTACCCTTGCGTTGACGACCTACCGCCCGGCCGCATTGTTTGATCGGCGCTTTGCGGCCGAGACACCCGCACAGATCCGGCAGAGCCTGTCTGACTATCTTGGCCATCAGGGAAAAACGTTCAGCAGTACACATGATGCAACGCGTTATCTGTGTCTGAGTACATCGCTGGACGATCATTGCATCGACCCGACCCGGATTCGATGTCCAGTCGATCTGATTGGCGTTGATTCGGATCACCTGGTGCCCCCGGAACAGCTTGACGAACTGGCCAGGGCAATCGGTCCCGATTGTCGGGTTCACATCCTGAACTCCTGCTATGGCCACGATGCCTTCCTCAAGGAACCCGATGCGATCACTGCCCTGCTCAGAGATATCAATGATCAGGAGCGGTTGTCATGAACCGTGAACAATGCGCCACCGTCGCCGTCCGGGCAGGGATTGAAAGTGATCGGCAGTTCGGCGCCGTGGTGCCGCCGATCTGCCTGTCGAGCACCTTTTCATTTGCCGATCTTGGTGAGCCGCGTCGGCATGACTACAGTCGATCAGGCAATCCGACCCGGGATCTGCTGGCCGATGCGTTGGCCGAGCTGGAAGGTGGCTGCGGCGCAACCATCACGGCAACCGGCATGGGCGCGATCACGACCGTGCTGCAGCTGCTCAAGCCGGGCGACAGGCTGGTTGCTCCGCTGGACTGCTATGGAGGAACGTTCCGCTTGTTCGACGCCCTGGCCGCCAAGGGAGCCTTTTGCCTGGAATGGGTGGATTTTCAGGATGAGGCCAGCTGGAAACCAGCGCTGGAGAATGCGCGCATGGTCTGGCTGGAAACCCCCAGCAATCCCTTGCTCAGAGTGACCGATATCGCGCGGATTGCTGAGGGAGTCGAGCGCGGCAGAACGCTGCTGGTGGCGGACAATACCTTTCTGTCGCCGGCGCTGCAGCAACCGCTGGCACTGGGGGCCGATATCGTTGTGCATTCCACGACCAAGTACATCAATGGGCACAGCGATGTGGTTGGCGGAGCTGTGGTCGCCGGTGACCAGGAACTGGCAGACAAGCTGGCCTGGTGGGCCAACTGTATCGGAGTGACCGGCAGTGCCTTCGATGCCTGGCTGACCCTGCGTGGATTGCGCACCCTGAGTGCGCGGCTTGCCGCTCAGCAGTCCAGTACCATGGCTCTGGTCGACCAGCTTCAGGCCCATGATGCGGTCGAACGCGTGTATTTTCCGGGCCTGGCAGATCATCCCGGGCACGCCATTGCCTGTCGCCAGCAGCGCGGATTCGGCGCCATGCTCAGTTTCGACCTGGTCGGTGGCGAAGCCGCGGTGCGGCGGTTCATTCAGGATCTGAAGATCATGTCCATGGCCGAATCTCTGGGTGGAGTCGAGACGCTGTTGGCCCACCCGCGAACCATGACGCATGCAGCCATGTCGCCGCAAGATCAGGAACGGGCGGGATTGGGGTCGGGACTGCTGCGCTTGTCGGTCGGCCTGGAAGCAATTGAGGACCTGAGTGCTGAACTTGCCGCTGCCCTGGATCGGGCTTGCGAATATTCATCCGGCCAGGTGGTCGCCCATGGCGCGCGCTGAAAGGCAACTTGACAGGGCCAGCCAATCGGACAAGATTGCAATCGCACTGGTGGGTCCCGGTCGGGTAGGACGTCGCCTGCTGGAGCGTCTTGTTCCAGGGAAGCCGGAGTGGCGACTGGCGGGCGTGGCCAATTCCAGTCGAATGACATGTTGGGCTGAGCCGCCGGCTGAATTCGATCCCGATCAGTTATGCCGCCGGGGAGCACACTCCGATCTTGATCGATTGACCGCGCACCTGCTCAGGCAGCCAGCCCGGCGTCACGTCATCGTGGATGTTACCGCCAGTCCCCAGGTGGCCGCGCGACATGCCGACTGGCTGGATGCGGGTATCGACGTGGTTACGGCCAACAAGTGGGCCATGGCGGCATCGCTGGGGGACTATCGGCGTCTGATCCGGGCAGTGGAAAACCAGGGTGGCTATGGCGACAGTGCAACGGTGGGTGCCGGTCTGCCGATGCTGGAGACTGTCAGGCATCTGCGGATGGCTGGCGAGCGCATTCATTCAATCACCGGCGCGCTGTCGGGATCGATGACCTCGATTGGCGGGCGCATCGATGCCGGGCTTCGTCCGTTCGATGCGATCAAGGCGGCATACGATGAAGGCCTGACCGAGCCGGATCCGCGCTCCGATCTTGATGGGCTGGATGTGGCCCGCAAGCTGGTCATACTGGCTCGCGCGGCGGGTCGATCCCTGGAACTGGATGAAATCGAGATTGAAAGTCTGGTGCCGCAAGCGTTTGAGTCAGTGCCATTGGCCGCCTTTTTCCTGGCTGAGTCCGAGATCAACGATCACATCGAAGGCCATCTGGCCGGCCTGCCGGGATCAGGCCGGACGATTCGTCATGTCGGTTGCCTGGATACTGACGGAAAGGCCAGGGTCGGCCTGGTTCGGGTTTGCCCGGATGATCCGCTGGCAGCCCTGTCGGGTACCGGTAATCTGCTCAGTATCCACAGTGACAGTTATGTTGAACGGCCGCTGACCATCGGTGGGCCAGGGGCGGGAATTGAGGTTACGGCACTGGCCTTGTGGAGCGATCTGATCAAGCTTGAACACAGATCGATGAGCGATCAGCGGATGCGGGCAACCTGACCGCTGAGGTCGAACAACCCGTGGGCGGCGGTGAGCAGCCGGGCCGGCGACTCATCACTTGTGACATCCGGGAACTGGATGCCGAAGCGCACTGACAACTCGACTTCCTGGCTGGCAAAGCGCACCTTGGAACCGGTCAGTGAACGGCGCAACCGGCTGACCAGGTTGCGCGCGCCGGGCTTGTGCGTGCCCATCAGAATCACGCTGTAAAGATCGTCAGCGGTTCGATGCAGCGAATCTTCCTGGCGCAGCTCGCGGTGCAGGAAGTAGCGCAGGTTGCGCATGATGGCCTCGGCCCAGGCGGTGCCGAAGCCTTGTTTCAGTGTTCGATAGTTATTGAGCTTGACGTGCATCAGCGCCAGGTCCAGGTTCTGGCGCATGTGAAAACTGAACGCCTGTTCGATCCTGAGGTAGTAGTACTCCGGTTCCGGCACGTTGCTCAACAGTCCGGAATCGGGCGGGTAGTCGGCTTCGTGGGTGATCAGTCGGGCATCGGGCAAATCGCCTTCGAGATGGACCCGCAGCGCACCGGTCAGATCGTCAGCACTGAAGGGCTTGGGAATGAACGCGGTGGCGCCGGCATTCAGCGCCTGTTCGCGGGCATTGGCTTCTTCATTGCCGGTGACAACCAGAATGGGTAACTGCTTGATCAGGCGGTGGGGGCAGGCACGGATGGTGCGGATCAGTTCATGCCCGTCCATGACCGGCATCATCAGGTCGGTAAATACCAGCTCGATATCGTGATCATGATTGAGACGCTGCCAGGCATCTTCGCCGTTTTCGGCCATGACCAGATCGCATTGCCCGGAAAGAAACTTGCTGCCGGCGTAGCGCATGAGGCGAGAATCGTCCACAAACAGAACGCGTCGCGTTGGTGGTACCTCTTTGGTCGCCTCAAGCATCCGAATATCCCTGGTCAGCTGTCTGTTCGCAGTTCAGCCAGCATCCCCCCCAACTGCTACGACCCCTTGTTTGTCAAGACTGCCTGCTGCAACCGAGCAGTCGGAACGCTGAATAATGATCAGACTTACAACGCTCCAGTCTTTCATTGTCAGGCAAAGCTGTCAGGTATTCAAGGCGATTCTGTCGGGTAAATCACACCGCTTGTCCTGATTTGTCAGCCGAACACACCATGAATGAACCATCCGGTGCGCGGTTTGTGTTCATGAAAGATCCAAAGGCGGCGTCCGTGGCGGTCGTGCGCGATCCAGTAGTCGCGACGACAGTCCTGGCCATCCCACCAGCCGGTTTCGATGCGCTCGGGGCCATCCTCCAGCTGCATGTGCTCGTGGCGGCACGGGCGTGGTGACGGCAGCAGCCAGGTTGGCCTCGGGCGCAGGTCCTGGCAGGGCGAGGTGGTGCCCGGCGCGACCCAGGCCCAGGATTTTTCCGGGCGATGATCCGGTCGGGGGGCCAGGCTGGCCAGTCCCTCGTCACCGAGGCGTGCGCTGAGCCGGTCGAGCAGGGCCGGCCAGGCATCGCTGCGATTGGTGCCGCTGAGCAGATCCGCCTGGGCCGGGCGGTGCTCGCTGGTACTCTCGGCTTTCAACGTCAGAGCATCGATATCGCCAGCCAGGTGCAGCTGGTCGAGCTTCAGTCCAATCAGTTCGAGCAGGCGTTCACGGTCGAAACCGGCCCGGGCCAGGCCGATATCAAAGTGGGTGGGTGGACCGCCATCCTCACGGATCAGCTGGACAAACAGCCGGGTCAGACCCTGGTCGCGCACTTCGAGCCAGCGTCCCAGGTTATCCAGCGCACGATTGAAAACGAACATCAGAGCCTCGGTCGAGGCGGTGGCCACCGGCAGCTCCAGGTGCAACGAGAAGTGTTCGGCGGGATGCCAGTTGGCCAGCGGTGTGTCGATCCGGCCATGCAACTGGTCCAGGTAGCGGTTCAGCCCGGGACCGAAACGGCGTGCCCGGTCGGCGGCCGGCAGGCGCATCAGGTCGCCGACGGTTCGCAAGCCGCAGCCGCTGAGGGTTGCGGCCTGTCCCGATGGCAGGACCAGGTCATCCAGGGCCAGTTCGGCGAGTTGCCGGACGAGTGCTTCCGGCTGGCTGATGCATCGGTCCAGCCGGGCCAGCAGACAGGCCGCTGCGGCTACCGGTGCCAGACCGATGCGGGTATGCAGACCCTGATCAACCAGGTCCTTGCGCAGGCTGTCCAGCAGTGGTTCGATACCGCCGCGCAGACGTCGGCTGCCGCCGACTTCCAGCAGCACGGTATCGGGCGGAGCGAGCACCACCTGGTGGCTGTGTTGATACGCTGCCAGCGCGATCTGTGCCAGGGTGCCGGCTTCGGCTTGCCGGCAGCGCGGGCGGCTGTGCAGCTGCGGCAGGATGGCCAGGGCATTGCTCAAGCGCTGGCCCGGTCGAACGCCGGCCTGGCGAGCCAGCCGGCTGGCCTGCAGAATGCGTGCCTGCCCGCGAATCGATTCATGCACGGCAACCGGACCGGCACCCGGCGCAAGCTGCCAGACGGCGGTCAGCGGCAGCGCCGGACAGCAGATGCCCGCCCACAGCGCGCGCGGGGTCGAACTCATGCGGGGCGGGGTCGCAATTGAACCACGTTGCCGCGTCCAAGGTGGAGGCGACTTGAATCACTCTGGCCGCGCAGCACAACCAGCTCCGGTCCGGGGTGGATGGCCAGACGCAGCGCGGCCAGCGATGGCGGCGGTTGCTGGCCGGGCCGGTAACAGACAAACACCGGGGCCTGGCCATTTTCGGCCGCCAGCTGCAGCCGGCGGACCGCGCGCGCTGGCGGTGAACTGGACGGAGGCCACAGAATGACTGCGCCGCACAGACCGCTCTTGAGGCTTTGTTCGGCAGCCCAGAACGCCTGGTCGGATTTGCGCACCACGACCAGTCGGTCCAGGGCCACGCCACTGCGCGCCAGGTGCTGAGGGCAGGGAACCAGCGGCGGCCCGGCCAGGATCACCGGCATCCCCTGGCTGGTCTGGTGGGCGATCAGCGGCAGCACCAGGGTCAGCTCACCGAGGCCGAAATGCGCCGGAAGCAGTTCAATCAACCGTCCGCTCGGCCAGCCGCCGGCCGGCAGCCAGGCGTCCAGTTCGGCCCGGCCGCTGGACAGGACCGGACCCGTCGGGCGCTGGCGTCCGCGCCATACATCAGGGCGTGAGCTCAGCAAGGTTTCGATGGGCTGGGAAGGCAGTGGTTCGTGCATTGATGTCGCTCCGGTCAGGTGATGCAGTCCGAAGCAGTGCCCCGGGATCAGGATACTATACTAAAATACAGTATTCGCAAAACCTGAGAACTTGGTGCTGTGCAGAATCTGGTCAATCTGGATGGATTCGGGTCAAAGTCATGAAAGCGTGAAAGGCGCTTGCTACTCTTGTGAGTTGTTCAGTGGCTGGAGTCCGGCGCAAGCCATTCAGTCACCATCGTCGCCATGGATTGAAATCACAAGAGGTATCGTCATCACCAATGCAAGCAGTCGCAAAGCCGAGCTCCAGCAGGACTTCGGCACCGACCCCGTGGAAATGCGGGACACTGATCATTACCAGAAGGAGTACGTCCATCGCTTCGTCGACAAATGGGATGAGTTGATCAACTGGGATGCACGCTACGCCAGCGAGGGCGATTTTTTCATTCGCCTGCTCAAGGAACGGGGTGCCAAGCGGATCCTTGATGTGGCTGCCGGCATCGGTTTTCATTCGGTGCGTCTGGTTGAGGCCGGTTTTGAGGTATGCAGCGTGGATGGCTCGGCTGAAATGCTGGCCAAGGCTTTCGACAACGGCAGGCGGCGGGGTCATATCCTGCGCACGATTCAGGCCGACTGGCGTTGGCTCAACCGGGACGTGCATGCCAGCTACGATGCGGTCATCTGCCTGGGCAACTCGTTTACCCACCTGTTCAGCGAAAGCGATCGGCGCAAGGCCCTGGCCGAGTTCTATGCCGTGCTCAAGCACGACGGCTGCCTGATTCTCGACCAGCGCAATTATGACGCGATGCTCGACAACGAGTTTTCCACCCAGCACAAGTTCTACTACTGCGGCAAGCAGGTCAGCGCCGAGCCGGAGCATATGGATGAAGGGCTGGCACGGTTCCGCTACACATTCCCGGACGATTCGGTTTATCACCTGAACATGTTTCCGCTGAGGCGTGACTACACCCGCCGGTTGATGCAGGAAGTCGGTTTCCAGAAAATCTCGACCTATGCCGATTTCGAGGAAGACACGCGCCAGGATGATCCCGACTTTTTCATCCATGTGGCCGAGAAGAAATACCTGGCCAGTGAAGACGACACGCTGAACGTCAGCGAGACGACCAATCTGGACAAGGAGACCGTATGAGCGCCCGGGCCTATTCAGAGGTCGTGCAAACGGCACGTGACTATTACAACAGCGATGATGCCGATAATTTCTACTTCCACATCTGGGGCGGGGAAGACATTCATATCGGCCTGTATGAAAGCAGCGACGAACCGATTGCCCAGGCCAGCCGGCGCACGGTGGCGCACATGGCCGACCAACTGGGTCCGTTGACCGCCGATCATCGCGTGCTTGATCTGGGTGCCGGCTACGGCGGCTCGATGCGCTATCTGGCCAAAAAGTTCGGCTGCCAGTGCGTGGCACTCAACCTCAGCGAAGTCGAGAACGAGCGCAATCGCCAGATGAACCGGGAGCAGGGCCTGGATGAGCGTATCAAGGTTGTCGACGGCGACTTCACCCGGCTGGGCTTCGGCGACGGCGAGTTTGATGTGGTCTGGTCGCAGGATGCCTTCCTGCACTCCGGCGAGCGCGAGCGGGTCTGCGCCGAGGCTGCACGCGTTCTCAAGCCTGGCGGCAAGCTGATCTTCACCGACCCGATGCAGGCCGATGACGCCCCCACCGACCGGCTCCAGCCGATCTACGACCGCCTTCATCTGAAATCATTGGGCTCACCGGGTTTCTACAGGTCCACCTTGACGGGACTGGGCCTGGAAAACGTCGAGTTCGAAGACCACAGCGATCAACTTCCGCGCCACTACGCCCGCGTTCGCGAACAACTCATCGCCCACACCAGCGAACTGCTCGAAGATGGCGTCAGCCAGGACTACATTGAACGGATGCAATCCGGCCTCCAGCACTGGGTCGACGGCGGCCACCAGAACTTCCTGGCCTGGGGCATCTTCACCGCCCAACGACCGAGCTGAATTCTGTAAACCACCGAAGACACCGAAACCACCGAAAAAAGTTTTTTAAGTTTCGGTGTGTTCGGTGTTTTCGGTGGTTCCAGGGTTTCGGGTCAGAATTTTCAGTGATCTCCAGAAGATCGGTTTTTGGTAGCGGACTCAAACCAAAGCCTGTATTTCAGGTTTCGAGTGCAGTACAATGCTCGGCTTGATTGAAAAGCGTCATCGTAGGTCGGGGCGACGCCCCCGACGGACCATGTCGCCGAATCCACCATAAAACTGGTTTTGGGCAACAGAACTGGCTGGAGTGGTGCCAGAGTGGTCGAATGGGCTCCTGGTGAGGAATGCCCACAGCGCTTCTTTCGACCCGCTGTGCGGTCCGAAAACCGCACTGTGGGCATGATTGGTTGTTCAGACTCGCCTTTGAAGTAATCTGAGAGGCTGGAGTCAGTAGGAAGTTTAGTACCAGGTTATTGGAGAGGTGCCGGAGTGGTCGAACGGGCTCGCCTGGAAAGTGAGTGTACGGGTTAAACCGTACCGAGGGTTCGAATCCCTCCCTCTCCGCCAATTGAAGAAGGCACCGGAAACGCGGTGCTGAGCGTTTGGAAAGAAGCGGAAACAGGAGGGGTTCGAACCCGATAAAGAGGGTTGAACCGAGCGAAGCGAGCTCGCTGGAGCGCAGCGACAGCCCGCAGGGCAAGCGCCGAAGGCGCGCAGCAATCCCTCCCTCTCCGCCATTGTTAGATAGAATTGAACCAAGTCATCCGGAGGGGTGGCAGAGCGGTTGAATGCACCGGTCTTGAAAACCGGCAAGGGTGAAAGCCCTTCGTGGGTTCGAATCCCACCCCCTCCACCATCAATAAAAACAGCCCGCCTCGTGCGGGCTTTTTTATTGATCGTGGTGCAGCCAGGCAGACTCAAATACAGGTAAACCTCCATTACGGTTCTTGCATAACCTTCTGAATCATCGATGAATGTCCCGAGACACGCCAGGGACGCGGAAATCGAATTTCATCGTTTTTTCACGGTTCTTGCATGACTTGGTTGGACCGGCGGACTACGATCTGGCCATCTTTCACTGTGGGTCCCGCCATGCCACCTCGCCCTGTTCCGGCACCACGCGCGCCGATCGCATCGTTGTCATCCCACGCCCCGATCACTGACCAATTCCGGCATGGTCGAATCGCGACTGCACTGATCGTCATTCTTTTTTCAGTTCTTCCTTCGCTTGTTCTGGCCGGCACCCAGCCAATCGAGCTTGACCAGGCAGTGTCCGGCTCGATTGCTGCCGGCGAAGAGCAGCTTTACAGTCTGGAGGGGTTGTCACCGGGACAGCGGATCTACATCCAGAGAACGGCGAGCACGAACGTCGCCCAGTTGGTCTGGCTGATCGAGGACCGGTTTGGCCGGGTGATTGCACAGGACACAACGGCCCTGAACGATCTCGGGCCCGTTTCCCTGATGGGCGGCGACTACACGCTGGCCGTGCGCGGTGAAACGCCGACGGCCGCCGGCGATTTCGACTTTATCGTCCACTCGGTCGACGATACCACCAGCACGCTGGCGCTGGATGTTCCGGATGTCCGGAGCTTCAGCGGTGCAGGTGCAACGCACGCATTCACCCTGCCTCTGACCGAGCCCGGTCCGGTTCGCCTGTTTTTCGGCGAAGCCAGCCCGGCCCAACTAAGCTACCGGGTCACCGACGATCTGGGCAATGTGCGCCAGGACTGGACCACCTCCAGCCCTTCAGTCACCGACCCTCTGCACCTGGCTGTCGGTAATCACCTGATCGAGGTGCGTGGCCGCAGCGGCTTTGACGGCCAATTCAGCCTGCAGGTCAGGACCGTAGCCGAGCCGGTGTCGGTTGCGTTGATGCTCAATGGTTCGGCCGACTATTCCAGCGCGGACGTGAGCGAGACGACCGCGTTTCAGATCAGCCTGGCCGAGACCACCCGCGTTTTCGTTGATTTCGACTTTACCCATGGCACGTCGGCCGGGCAATGGCGGCTCGACCGCACCGACGGTCAGGTGATCCATGACTGGACGGCAAATTTGAATCCTGCGAGTGCCCCCTGGGACCTGGGGCCCGGCGACTATACGCTGAGCGTGCGCAGTCGATTCACCGCGGCCATTGACGGCAGCGCAACCCTGCATGAAGTGATTGACACCGACTCGTTGCTTGTCCCGGATGACCTGACCACCGCCGAGATTCTCGTGCCAGGTCAGGCGCATCGCTTTGAACTCAACGCGGTGCCGGCCGGGATGTACCTGCTGGACATGATCGATACCGACTACAGTTCCGGTCTCAACTGGTCAGTCGACGATGCACTCGGTCGCACCGTCCTGGCGCGCACGAGCAATGTTGCCGATGTCGAGGACTTGACCCTGAAAGGCGGGGATTACATCTTGACTGTGGTTGGTGAAGGCGCGGCCACCGGATTTGTCGACTTCAAACTGACCACCATGACCGTGGTGAATTCGACTACCAGTCTAGGCAGCGTGATCGACGATGGCATCATCCAGCCCGGCGAGATTCGTCGCTACAGCTTTACTTCCGCGCCGGACCGGATGCTGTCGATCAATCGCCAGGCAAGTTCGAACACTGGCGGGCTGAATTACCTGCTCTACGATGCCGCCGGCCGTGAGATCGTCAGCCGCGGTACGTCCCTGCCGGTTCTGACCGAACGCAATCTGACCGGTGGCGACTACATCCTGGTTGTGCGCGGGGAAGGGGGTGCAACAGGTGATTACACGCTTGCCCTCAACGATGACGGCCCCGCGGGCTTCACGCCATCCGGCACGCCACTGGCGCTTGACGATCTGGTCGAAGCAACAATCGCCAGCGGCTCACCCCAGCAGTGGTTGATCAGCCTGACCGATCCGGAGCGAGTGTATTTCGAGTTGCTTGAAGGTGCCATCAACCTGCAATGGACGCTGTTTGATGCGTCCGGACAGACCCTGTTTGACAGCGCCCGTGCAAGGTTCCCGAGCAACGATGATCAAGGGCCGTTTCTGCTGGCCGCCGGTGACTACACGGTCGAGTTCGAACTGACCAGCGGTGGGCCGGCCGACCTCTCTTTCCGGGCCGTCGATGCCGCGATCACCGAAACTGCAATCAACCTCGATGAAATCATCGATAGCTTGCCGACGGTTCCGGGATTTCGCGACGATTACCTGATCAATATCCCCGCCGATGGTCGTTTCTATTTCGAACTGATGCAGGGCGACAACCAGCTTCGCTGGCGCCTTGAGCATATCGATGGTGAGGTGGTCTTTGGTACCAGCCTTGCGCGGTTCAACAGCGATAGCCTGGGGCCCTTTGACCTGGCGGCAGGCGACTACCGACTGAGCTTCGAGGCCACCGACAACGCGGCTCCGCTCTACCAGTTCCAGGTCCACAGCGTGACCGACCTGGACGACACGCTGACGCTGGGAGCCACCGCCGTTTCGGTTTCCGGCAACATGGCCATGCCGGGCCAGACCCATGACTACGCATTGACCCTGGAACCGGGCGTTGATCGGCTCTACATCCAGGTTCAGTCCGGCAACAACAACTTGCGCCATTCCCTGGTTGATAGCGCGGGCCGGGCCGTGATCGACCAGAAGCGGCTGTCGTTTCCGATCACTGATGACAGCGGACCGCTGGTTGTCGAACCAGGTGAGTACCGTTTGATCGTGACCATGAACTGGCCAACCGACAGCGCCTACGCGCTGACTCTGCATGCGCCGCAGGCCGGCGCTGCCCAGGTGACTGGCCTGGATCAATTCGAAACCTGGATACCACCCGGCCCGGGCACCGAACAGCGCTACCAACTTGACTTGAGTGATCCCTCGACACGGGCCTTCTTCTTTCCCCAGGCCGATGCGTCGAATACGTTTGCCACCCTGACCCACCTGCCTTCCGGGTGGCAGCTGTTTGCCGATGTCGATCTCAACTTCGCTTTCAACTCCGATCGCGGGCCCTGGTCGCTGCCACCGGGCGAGTATGAGCTGGTCCTGAGGGCCTTGCCGAACGCCGGTGAACCCGGCTGGCAGATCAGCAGCGTGGTCGACGAGCATGCCGGGCCGATCGGTATCGACGAAGTGGTCGTGGCGGAGTACCCGACACCGGGGTCGCGCTTGAGCTACAACGTCGAACCCGACGAGGAAGGGCAGGCCCTGGTCTTCGACCTGATGTCGAGTGCCACGCAGAATCTCTGGACACTGCACGATCCGGTCGGTACGCCGGTTTTCGGCCCGGCCAATGCCAACAACTTCAGCTCTCATGACCAGGGTCCCATTCCGCTTGCTGCCGGTGTTTATACCTTGACCTTCTCGAATGCAGATAACCAGGCGATCGACTGGCTGTTCCGGGTCGCTTCATCGGGCACGACGATCGAGCTGCCCGAGGGCTGCGCGGCTTGCAGCGCTCTGGACGTGGTATTCACCTTCGATACATCGCCGTCGATGGACCCGGTCAACCAGGCCATGTGTGACCTGACCGCCGACCTGGTCCAGGCGCTGGCCGACGATGGCATTCCGATCAACTCGCGCTTCTGGGGGATTTCGGACGAGGGAGTGGCGACCTGCCTGACCAGCAACGTCGCTGCCGAGCTGGGCAACATCGTGCCGGGTTCGCCGCCGTCCTTCATGAGCACACTCGATCAGTGCGACGATGGGCTTGCCGGTCCACGCGAAAATTGGGGTCCTGCGGTGGCCCTGGTGGCCAGTGAACTGGACTGGGATGAAGAGTCCGTTCGCTTGCTGATTCCGGTGGTTGATGAAGGCTCCTATTGCGGTGATCCGGTCAACGATTTCGATATCGAGTCGGTGTACTACGCCCGTCAGATCGCCGCCCAGAACGATGTCGTCGTCTCACCCCTGCTGCCGGATATCGCCTCCGATCCGGTGCGCGCGATGGGTTCGTTGATCACGGTTGGCACCGGCGGGATTTCCACGGTGGCGGATTTCGATCTCGAGGATGTGCTGCCTGTTGCCCGGGCGATTGCCGTGGCGGCCTGCGGCACGGCGCAGACGATCGCGGTTCCGCAGTTCACCGATCTCTCGCCGTTGCCCGGCACGCTGCTGCCTTCGGGTGTGCCGCTGGTGCTCAGCGGGCGAGTGGTGCCGGTCAATCAGTTCAGGCCCGTCCTGGAAGTCGAGGTCAATGGTCAGGCCACCTCGGTACTGGACGGCACCGGATCGTTCTTCGCCACGGTCGAACTGCAACCCGGTCCCAACACGGTTACCGTATCGGCGATCGAAGCCTGTGGCCCGACGGTTCTGGAGATCGAATTGATGGGGGCCGGCAACGAAACCGATCCCTGGGCCGATTTTGCCGAGGTCTCGGATCTGCTCCAGGCCGAGTTTTCCGGCACGACCTTTGACCGGGCCGGGCAGCGCCTGCTCGTGGATGTGGCGGTCAGCAATCCGGGCAGCGAGTTGAAAGGACCTATCATGATGGCAGTTGGCGTCGACCTGCATCCTGGCGTGGCACTGCTGAACAATGACGGGACGACGCCCAACGGTGAGCCCTACGTTGTCCTGGTGCCCGATGGAGAGACGCTGCCCGCTGCGGGTCAAACAACGGTGCGCGAGCTGGCGTTTTCCAACCCGGCCGGTGAATCGATCGACTTCGAGCCGCGCTGGCTGATGCCGGCCAACCAGGCACCGCATTTCACCTCCGTTCCGGCGACCCGGGCAACCGTCGGGCGACCATGGCGCTATTCGGCCAATGCCGACGATGGCAATGACGATGTCGTGACCTATTCCTTGCTGGTGGCACCGGCCGGAATGAGCCTGGGCAGCGGCGAGCTCGCCTGGACACCGGCAAGCGCGGGAACCTTCGATGTCGTGTTGCGCGCATCGGATGGCCGCGGTGGTGTGTCCCGGCAATCGTTCTCGATCAACGTGGTCGAAGCCGGCTTCAACGCGCCACCATTCTTTACCAGCGCGCCGGTCATCCAGGCTCCCATCGGGTTCAACTATGCTTACCCGGTGGCAGTCACCGATCCGGATGGCGATGAAGTCGGCTTCAGTCTGCTCAGTGCTCCGGCCGGCATGGGTATCGATCCGGTCTCCGGACTGGTCAGCTGGTCCAGTGCCCAGCCTGGCCAGCACAGTGTCATTGTCGAGGCTGACGACGGTGAGGGCGGGCAGGCAACCCAGGCCTTTACGCTGTTCGTCGGCGAGCCCGCCACGACTCCACCCGGACCGGCGTTCACCAGCGTGCCGATCCCGTATGCCGCCGTCGATACCCGGTTTCGCTATCGCTACGAACTTAGTCCGCCGCAGGTCCCGGCACCAGCGGTCACCCTGGTCCAGGGTCCGCCTGAAATGAGCCTGGACACGGCCGCGCGCAGCCTGGAGTGGCAGCCGGAATCGGGCGATCTGGGCACGCACGTGATCGAACTGCTGGCGACCGATGGATCGGGCCAGCAGGCCACACAGCGCTTTGTGCTGACGGTGCTGGAAAACCTGCCCAACCAGGCCCCGTACCTGACCAGCACGCCGCCGCCGTCGGCGGTGGTGGACCAGGCGTGGTTCTATCCAGCCGACGCGGTCGATCCCGAGTTCGAGGACCTGGTGTTCAGCTTGGCCGAGGCACCGGCGGACATGCAGGTCGATCCCGCCAGCGGTGAGTTGAGCTGGACACCGCCGGCCGGAACACCGGGCAGCGTCCCGGTCCGACTGGTGGTTACTGACCCGCATGGTCTGTCGGCCGAACAGGGTTTCGATGTGGCCGTAAGGGCAAGCAATGCCGCACCGGTGCTTTCCAGCACGCCGCCGACCTCGGTGGTTGTTGGTGCCACCTTCAATCATCTGTTTATTGGTAGCGATGCTGACGGCGATACCCTGACATTCGATCTGGTGGCCGGCCCAACCGGCATGACGCTCGACGCCGAGGCCGGGTGGTTGTCCTGGCCGACCGCCGGCGTCACTCCGGGTCAGTTCGAGTTCGAGATCCGGGTCAGCGACGATTGGGGCGGTAGCGAATCGAACGCATACCAGGTCAACGTGGTAGAAGATACCCAGGCGCCTGCAGTCGCCGTCGTGATCGAGCGCCAGCCGGCCTGCGCCACCGAAGCGGTCACCGTGTGCGCCCAGGCCAGCGACAATGTCGGTCTTGCCAGTCGCCAGCTTCAGATCGACGGCGATATGCAGCAACTGGTTTCAGGCTGCGTGAGCTGGACGCCGCCTGCGCCGGGCAACGTGGCCGCTCTGGCCACGGCAACCGATGTCAGCGGTCTGGTCGCCAACGATTCAAGGTCGCTGCAGGTGGCCGACTGCAACGATGAACAAAAGCCGGTGGTCACGCTGTTTTCGCCGCTGCAGGATTCGCTGCTGAACGAGTTGACGCCGCTGGTGGTCAGCATTGATGACAACACGCCCGAGGCGCTGACCTGGAGCGTGTCGATCCGCGCCGGCCAGGACGGCCAGCCCGAGGTGCTAAGCGAAGGCACCGGCCTGGTTGATCAGAGCGAGGTTGCCATGATTGATCCGACCCGCCTGGTCGAAGGTGAATACTGGATCAGTATTCTCGGCAGCGACGGCCTGCAGACCGGCGGGGTTGAGTTTCGGATCAATGTCGGTAGCGGGTTTAAGCCCGGCAGGGTCAAGTTTGCGATCGCGGATTCGACCCTGCCGTTGGCCGGGATTCCATTGACCATCGGTCGTTCCTACGACAGTCTCGATGCAGGGCTGCATGGTCAATCGCCCGGCGATCTCGGACCGGGCTGGCGCCTGGCCTTGTCAGGTAACGTTCAGGATTCGGCGCGCGAGGCGCCCGATCCCGACTTGCCGCTGGCCATCATGCAAGCCGAGCCGTTCAGTACGTCTACCCGGGTCAGCGTCATCAAACCGAACGGCGAGCGGGTTGGTTTCACGTTCGCACCCGAACCCAAGCCGTTTCCGTCCGCTTTCCAGTTTGATGTGGCGTTCAAGCCCGACCCGGGTGTCGAGGACACATTGCGCGCTGTCGATGGTCCCCAGGTTGTGTTTGCGCTGGGGGCGGGGTTTGCCGACTACATCATCCCGTACAACCCTTCGGTCTACGAGATCGAGACGCCGGAGAAAGTGGTCTACGTGATCAGCGAGACCGACGGGCTGATCGAGATTCGCGATGCCTTGGGCGGCACGCTCGAGATTTCTCCAGATGGAATCCAGAGTTCGCGCGGGCCGACGATCGATTACGTGCGCGATGGTCAGGGTCGTATTGTCGAGATACTGTTTCCACCGGCCGAACCCGGAGCGGAACGGGGCAAGGTGAGTTATGGCTATGACGCTGTCGGAAACCTGGTCAGCACGACCGATCTTGGCGGCGGCGTCAGTACCTACGACTATGCCGACCCTGATTTCCCGCACCACCTGACGGCCATTTACGACCAGCGTGGCGTAGCCATGAGTCAGCAGGTGTTCGACGACGATGGCCGAATGATTGCGCAATGCCCGCCAGACGGCGACCTGGCGACGCTGGAAGGCTGCAATACGCTTTCGCACAATCCCGCCGAGCGCATGCAGACCATTTTCGACACTCGCGGTTTCCGCAGCGAACTTGACTACGATGGAGCGGGTCTGCTGATTGCCCGTCGCGACTGGCTGGATGCGACGGCGTGGGTCGAGCAGCGCTGGATTCATGATGCGGCTGGCAATCTCATCGAGTACATCGACAGGGCCGGTGGCAGTACCTTGAGCACGTTCGATGAACAGGGTAACGAACTGTCTCGTATCCTCCCGGGAGGTCGGGAGTTCTCCTGGACCTACGGTGAGTGTCGCGGACTATGGCAAACGGCCACCGATCCCCAGGGAAATATCTGGAGCAATGAATATGACGATGACTGCCGCTTGCGTTTCCGCACCGATCCACTGGAGGGTGTCACCGAGTTCCAGTACAACAGTGCGGGTTTGAGAACCGCCATCATTGATCCGGTCGGTCAGACCTGGCAATTCAGCTACAACGTCCTGGGCCTGGTTGAAACCCGCACAGATCCCCTTGGGGCGACCACGACGACGCTGTATGACGACCTCGGCCGGGAGCGATCCATTGTCGATCGGAACGGGCAGGAACGTCAGTTCGACTACGACGATGCTGGGCTGCTGTTGTCAGAGACATGGATCGGTACGGGTGAAGAACTCACGTTCGAATACAACGAAGCAGGGCTGGTCACTCAGGAGGCCAGTACCGATCAGACGCTGGCGATCGAATACTGGCCGACCGGTCGGGTCAAGCGACTGCAACTGACGAACCTGAATGGTCCCGACTGGTGGGTGGACTACCTCTACGACGGTAATGGCAACGTGACCGAAGTCAGCGATTCGGCAGAAGGTCTGGTGACCTATAAATATGATGGACTGGATCAGCTGGTTGCATTGACGCAAAGTGGCACCGGCATCAGCGACAAGCGCGTTGAATTCGAGCTCAACCCGACTGGACTGGTTGAAACGATCCGGCGCTTTGCCGACCTCGTCGGCAACGTTGTCGGGCCAACCTCGATCATCGAATATCAATGCCAGAGCTGTCCGGATCAGGTCACCCGGATCGATCACAGGCGTCCGAATGATTCGTCGATTCATGAATTGGTCTACAGTCGCAATGCCAGTGGATTGACAACCCAACTGACCGATGCCGAGGGCGTCCACGAATTCATTTATGACGGACGCGGCTGGCTGGTCGAGTCAACGCATCCGCCGGTTCCGGGATTGAACAGCGGAACGATCACCTACGATGCCATGGGCAACTGGTTGTCTTTGCCAGGGAAACCCGGGCCGGCCTCGCTGTCCTACGATACCGACGGCGGGCACCGCCTCCTTTCCGACGGCGAAATGACCTACCTCTTCGATTTGCGCGGCGCACTGATTGAACGCAGCGACTTGACCAGTGGCGAAACCCTGAATCTTGAGCACGACCCGCTCGGACGCCTGACGGGCGTTACTTTGAACAACTCCCAGGATGCGGTCATTGCCCAATCCAGCTATGGTTACACCCCGTCCGGCGCGCGGACCGTTGCGGAGGTCGACGGATTGCGTCGTCACTTTATCCACGACGGTGTCAATGTGGCCACGGCGCTGGACGATAGTGGTCAGGTGGTCTGGCGACGTCTGCACACCCGCTCAACGGACTGGCCGCTGGCCGTGGATGACGGCACGGAAATCCGCTGGTTGCTCAGTGATCACAACAGAACCGTTCGAGACGTGGTCGATACCAGTGGTCAGAGTCTTGCTCACTTCGCCTACACGCCCTTCGGCCAGCAAATCCTGGGCCCGTCGCCGAGCCTTGATGATGCGGTCCGTTTTACCGGTCGCGAATTCGATCTGCCCGGCGGACTCGGTTTCTATCGGGCCAGATCCTACTCGCCGGGTATCGCCCGGTTCCTGTCCGAGGACTCGATCGAGCCCTGGCACTATCGCTATGCCGAGAACAATCCGTTGCGCTACAGCGATCCAATGGGCCAGTCCGCACTGATCGAGTATGGTCTGCTTGCCTGCAACCAGGTGGGACTCATCAATGACATGCTCACTTACGTGAAACCCGGGTTATTCCTCAACGCTGTACTCAGGGCGGCAGCCGCCGGCATGAATGGGGAACCGGTCGATGCTCAGGCCATTCTCGATATGATCAAGGATCTGGTCGAACCGCAGGCGCTGCTTCCCTGTGGTTTCTCGGCCGGACTGGGATGATGAATTCAACTGCGCTTGCCGAGCGACGGCTCTGTATCACGAAAGTACCTACCGTTTCGGGAGAAGGTCGATGAATGACGCGATTCGAAAATTCCGACTCGGCCTTGGGTTGGTGGTCATATCAGGTGTTACCACTGTCCAGGCCGATAACATCGAGATCATCGATCAGCCCCTGCCCAATGGTGATTTCAGCAGTGGCCTCAGTGAATGGACAGTGGGGGTTTCCCCGGATTCGGCCGTGCCTGCCGGCTCGGTGACCGTGGTCAACGGCGCGGCCCGGTTGGCCAAGGGCGGGGCGTTCCTGGCCGAATTGAGCCAGGGCTTCGAAGCGCCGGAAGGACTCCGGGCGCTGCGCCTGACACTTGCCGAGTTGCCCCAGTTCGGCTCGACCGGCGGCTTCATTCCCGAAGCCTTTGATATTCACCTGATTGGCGCGAGTGGCTTCAGCCGCGTGGCCAGTTTTCGCCCGGGTGTCAGTTCGGCAGCCAATGCGACAGCGCTACCACCAGGCTTCAACTTGGGAGACGGTGTCACCATGGACGGACAAACCCTTCGAATCGCGCTCGATGGCGTCGACCCGGGCGAGGCGCTGGTGTTCTCGGTCACCCTGGTCGGCGCCTCGGACGATACCGTGGCCAGCGGGGCAATCGACGACGTTGTGCTGGAGGTGGCGAACAAGCTGATACCGGATCGCATCGACGGTTGCGGTATCTTCCGCGATCGCTTCCAGATCAGCCACGGGGTGGCCGGTATCGCTCGCTGTGCCCAGGGCCAGCTCAATGATACGGGTATCTCATCCTGTATCGATGGCAGCGGCCCGGATACTTGCCCGGTCGAAAACCTGCCGGGGCAGGACGCCGAGTATGGTCGGGACGCGCTGGCACAATCAGGTCAACTCAACAAGCTGGGTACCGGGCCGGGCGGCTTCGACTACACCAGGCTCGATGTCGACGGCGAAGCTCTGCCCGAGGCGTCCAGCGAGTGGGCCTGCGTGCGCGACAACTATGCCGGCCTGATCTGGGAAGTCAAGGTCGATGACCCGGCCGACCCGCGCCACTATCAGCACAACTATAGCTGGTACCAGCCCGACGGCGCCAGTAACGGTGGACAGGCGGGCCTGGCAGACGGCGGAAGCTGCTCGGGCAGCCCCTGCGATATCCAGGGACTGGTGGCGGCGGTCAACGAGACCCGCCTGTGCGGAGCGACCGACTGGCGTGTGCCGACCCGGGTGGAGTTGTTGAGCCTGGTCAATGCCGGCCTGGCCAGTCCGGCAATCAGCAGCGCCTATTTTCCATTGACCACGGGCGCTTTCTGGAGTGCAACACCGGTGGCGGCCGACCCGGCCGCGGCCTGGCACGTGGACTTCGCCGCCGGCGAAGTGGGCATGGAAGACAAGACGACTGGCCTGGCCGTGCGGCTGGTTCGGGAGGTGAAGTGATGATCACTACGAACAACATCATGAAGAATGCGAGCATTGCCTTGCTGGCAGCCATGCTGATGTCGGCTGCTCCGGAAGCGCTGCTGGCACAGTGTGCCGGTGGAGTGGAGAATCCGTCAATTGATTCGGCCACACCCAGCGACGCGTTTCTCGATCGGCCCGACGGCACCGTGCTGCACCGGCCGAGCCAGTTGATCTGGCAGCGTTGTCCGTTGGGTCAGAACTGGACCGGCAGCAGCTGTGATGGCTCGGCGACGCTGATGGACTGGGAGTCGGCGCTGCTGGCCGCCGACAGTCACGGCCAGGCCAATCATGAGGATTGGCGCCTGCCCAACCGCAACGAACTGGCGTCGATTGTCGAGACCCGTTGCCATTCGCCGGCAATCAACGGCGAGGTGTTCCCGGCAACGCCGGTCGACTGGTTCTGGACCTCGTCGCCGGTCAGTGAACAGTCAGACCAGGTCTGGGTCGTTCTGTTCGCCGACGGAGAGCTCCAGCCGGCCGCCACAACCGGGCAATACGCCGCCCGCCTGGTACGCGCCGGCCGACAATAGGGCATGTCGGGGTTATGCTGTGGCGTTGGGTCGAATGCCGGCCCGAACCGACGGAGCGTACCTGGTGCCTCGAACATCCCTGCTGGCTACAGCAACCATTCCCGATACCGACAAGCAACTGTTGCTGCATGAGCATGCCAACCGGTTTGCAATCTCGATTCCGGGTCGGGGTGAATTGATGAACAGCCGGGTACATGGCTCGGAGATCGCGTTGGCCGAGATGACCTGCAAGCGGGTCGTCAACCAGCACGATCCCTGCCTGCTGATCGGCGGACTGGGGATGGGATTTACCCTGGCAGCCACCCTGGCCTCGGTCGGACCTCACGCCAGGGTTGTGGTCGCGGAACTGGTGCCTGAAGTCGTCGACTGGAACCGAGATCTGATCGGTGAGCCGGCCGGGTACCCGCTCAACGATTCCAGAACCGAGGTGTTTGTCGGCGATGTTGCGCAATTGCTGCGCGAAAAACCCGCAGGCTTCGATGCGATCATGATGGATGTCGATAATGGTCCGGAGGCGCTGATCCGGCGCGAGAACGACTGGCTGTACTCGCCGGCGGGGCTGGCGGCGACGTACCAGGCGCTGAAAGCCAATGGCGTGCTGGCGGTCTGGTCGGCCAGTTCCGACCGGCGTTTTACCGACAGACTGCGCAAAGCCGGATTCCAGGTGGATCTGCAGATGGTCAGGCCGCACCGCGCCGGCAAGGGTGCGCGTCATTACATCTGGTTTGCTGTGCGCCGGGACACGGCTGATCTTCAGTCCCCGGCTTGAGACTGCAATATTTTCCGGCTAATCCGGTCTTCTGATGCAATGACTGGATCTGGTATGTCTTGCCAAGGAGTTGTTTTGTGAATCGTATGGTTTCTGTCTTGTTGCTTGGTTTTTCGTTGATGATGGCGATGGCGGCTTATGGCCAGGAGGATCGCGCTGCCGAGTCGTTCACTCTCGAGGCCGCAGATGGCGAAGTGCTGAACCTGCCCGCTGAACAGAACGGAGTGGGAATCTACTTGTTCTGGGCCAGCTGGTGCCCGTATTGCCGGGCCCTGATGCCCCACTTGCAAAGCCTGAAAGATGAATTCGGTGATCAGATCACCATTTATGCCCTGAACTTCAGGGATCAGAAAGATCCGGCCGTTTACCTGGGTGAGCAGGGTTTCAATTTCGTTCTGCTGCCGGGGGCCGACGCGGTAGCCGAAAGCTGGGGTGTCCACGGAACGCCCGGTCTCTTCATCGTGGATCGGGAGGGGCAGATACGATTCAATCTGTATGACGTGCTCACCACCAATCCAGCCGGTTACGAAGAAATGAACCATACCCAACGCGCCCAGCGCCGCGCCCCGTTCTGGGCCGCCCGCATCCGCGAGTCGCTTGATGGCGTGATCGGATCTTCAAACTAGGAAAATCTTTTTGTCGCAAAGCAGCGAAGCAACAAAGAAACAAAGAAACCAGATTGAAAAAATTTAACTTTTCTTTGTGTCTTCGCTGCTTCGCTGCTTTGCTGCTTTGCTGCTTTGCGATATAAAGGTTTTATTGGCAGTCGTGCATTCAGGGCACCAACTCACTGCCACTTTTGGGCCCTCCACGCAGCCATGGATCGGATCGGTCTACCGGTTCCGGTCGCTCGCGGCCACACAGGCGGAACGCCATGATATTGAGCGCAAACTGGGGATTGAATATCTCGGAGGGGACCGGCGCCCGGGCCCGACCGCAAACGACCTGTCCGTTGGTCATGACGATTCGGGACTCGCGTGTGCCGTCGGCATTTTGCCACCGTTCCCAGCCGGCCTCGACCGTGCCGACATGGTCGTTGAGCCAGCCCGGCTGGGCGGGAAGCGCTGGCACAGGATGCGGCTGAAGAATGTCGGGCTCTTTCGGAATTTCCAGTTCACCATGAAGTTCGCGCAGGCTGGCCAGGATGTGCTGGCTGAATGGTTCGTCCGACGATTCGTCGACTGGCTCGTCCGTGGATTGTTGTGATGCCGGAGCGGGAATCGTAACGATTGCCAGCGGCTCGGCCGGGGCCGGTGCGGACGTTGGCTCCGGTACAGGCGGTTCCACAATCGTTTCCTGCTCAGATAACGGTTCCTGCTCAGGCAAGGATTCCGGTTCCGGCTGACTGATGGGCGCAGAGCTGACCAGTCGGATGGTTCGACCGGCATCGGGAGCTGCGGGCTGTTGCCAGTAGGGCACTAGCATCATCGAGCCGTGCAGCAGCAGCGAGCCGCCTATCGCCGCCAACAGCCATTTGCCGGATGGTCGAGTTTCCCCTGAATGCTTCATGCTGGATGTCGCTGCGACGCCTGTCCTGTCCGGTGCGGTGACTGGACCCCAGCGTTGCATAAGATTTTGGTCCAAAACCCCTTCTCTTCCCGGTATAGCAGCATTTCCGAGGTCTGTGCTCGTGTTGCCAATCCTCACGTAGGGTGAAGCTACGCTCCGGTTGGCAACACTGCGCGCAGCCCCCGGAAATACTACTCTCCGGGATTTTGAATCCAAAATCTTATGCAACGCTGGGGTAGACTATCGTTTTCCGCGTTAAAAGGATGCAAGATGGCGTTTCAGCATGTGAAAATGCCCGAGTCGGGCGACAAGATCCGGGTCGAGAATGGTCGGCTGGTGGTCACTGATCAGCCAATTCTGGGGTTTGTCGAGGGTGACGGGATTGGTGTGGACATAACACCAGCCTGCATGAAGGTCTGGAACGCCGCCGTCGAAAAAGCCTACGGAGGCAAACGCAAGGTTCATTGGGCCGAGTTGTTTCTGGGCGAGAAGGCCGGTGGTATCTATGATGGCGACTATTTTCCCGATGAAACCCTCAAGGCCATCCAGGAATTGATCGTCAGCATCAAGGGACCGCTGACCACGCCGGTGGGCGAGGGCTTTCGCTCGCTGAACGTGTCGCTGCGCCAGACCCTGGATCTGTATGCCTGTGTTCGCCCGGTCAAGTATTACAACGGCGTTCCCTCGCCGCTGAAGAAGCCGGAAGAGGTGGATGCGGTGATCTTCCGCGAAAACACCGAGGACGTCTACGCCGGTCTGGAGTACGAGTCAGGCTCGGAAGAGAATCGCAAGCTGGCCAAATTCCTGCGCGAAGAAATGGGCGCGGAATTCTTTGAAGACGCGGGTCTGGGTATCAAGCCGATTTCCGCCTTCGGTTCGAAACGCCTGGTGCGCAAGGCGATCCAGTACGCCATCGACAACAATCGTTCCAGCGTGACCCTGGTCCACAAGGGCAACATCATGAAATTCACCGAGGGTGCCTTCCGCAAGTGGGGCTACGAGGTGGCGGCCGAAGAATTCGGCGATGTGACCATTACCGAAGACGAGGTCTGGGAAAAGCATGACGGCAAGCCGCCGGAAGGCAAGATCGTGATCAAGGACCGGATTGCCGACATCATGTTCCAGCTGATGCTGCTGCGCCCGGCCGAGTTCGAAGTGCTGGCGACCATGAATCTGAACGGCGACTACCTGTCGGACTCGCTGGCGGCCGAGGTCGGCGGTATGGGTATCGCGGCTGGCGCCAACATGGCCGATCACGTTGCCGTGTTCGAGGCTACCCACGGCACCGCGCCGAAGTACGCCGGCAAGGACATGGTCAACCCCAGTTCGCTGATGTTCTCCGGTTGCATGATGTTCGATTACATCGGCTGGCCGGAAGTGGGCAAGCTGATCGAGACGGCCTTTGAAAAAGTCGTCGGCGAGAAGATCGTGACCTACGATTTTGCCCGCCAGCTTGACAATGCCACCAAGGTACCGACCAGCGGCTTCGCCGATGCGCTGGTCGATGCGATTCAGCGTGCCTGAGGCACTGACCAGTCACTGGCGCCAGGCTCGCCTGGCGCTGGCCGAAACCGACCCGCTGACCAAGTGTGAGCAGGTCGATCGCTTGTGGGCCGCGGTTGAAGCCGGTGAATGGAATCCCAGTTGTCCGGGTGAAGTCGGGCTGCTGGCCTGCGGCCGACCGGGCCGGCCGCGGCTGGTCAATCCAGGGCAATTGCCGCGACGAGGATTGGGCAGCGTTGAAGGCCGTCAGGCGCTGATCCATGCGATCGCCCATATCGAGTTCAACGCCATCAATCTGGGGCTGGATGCGGCCCTGCGCTTTGCCGGAATGCCGGATGCCTACTATCGCGACTGGTTGAGTGTCGCGGTGGATGAAGCGCGTCACTTCCGCATGCTCAATGATCGATTGACCGAACTGGGCGTGACCTACGGCGATTTCCCGGCACACAACGGCTTGTGGGATATGGCTGAAAAGACTGCCCATGATCCGCTGGTTCGGATGGCATTGGTTCCCAGGGTTCTCGAAGCGCGCGGCCTGGATGTGACGCCGGGCATGATCGAGCGTCTGAAGGGGGCGGGTGATTCGCGTACCGTTGAGCTTCTGGGCATCATCCTGCACGAGGAGGAACGCCATGTGGCCATCGGTTCGCACTGGTTTTCCGAACTCTGTCGTGAGCGCAGCCTCGATCCGGATTCGACCTTTGATGAACTGCTCGAGCGCTATTTCACCGGACAGTTGCGTGGGCCTTTCAATATTCCTGCCCGCCGCCGGGCCGGTTTTACCGAACCGGAAATAGAACGGCTGGAGGCGATGGGTAGTTGATGAGCACAGCTGAGAGTGCAAAAGAGAATGCGCTCGAGATAGCGCTGGTTCAGTCCCAGCTTCGCTGGGGTGACCCGGCGGCCAATCGCGATCACCTGGGCGGTCTGATGGACCAGTCTCCCGGTGCCGATCTGTACCTGTTGCCGGAAACGTTTTCGACCGGTTTTCTCGGCGACAGCGACGCCCACCCCGAAACCATGGACGGGGACACCGTGGCCTGGATGATTGAGCAGGCACGGCAACGTCGCGCGATCATCGCCGGAAGTCTGGCGATCACCGAACAGACAAAGCGCTTCAACCGTTTTATCTGGGCGAGCTCCGATGGCGTTCAGGCCTGCTACGACAAGCGCCATTTGTTCGGTTTTGGTGGTGAAGACAAACGCTACCAGGCCGGTGACTCACCGAAAGTGGTCGAATGGAACGGCTGGCGGGTCGATCTGCAGGTCTGCTACGACCTGCGGTTTCCGGTCTGGTGCCGCAATGATCGGGAGTTCGACCTGCAGATCTTTGTCGCCAACTGGCCGAGTCCGCGGGTAGAGGCCTGGCGAAGTCTGCTGAAGGCCCGGGCGATCGAAAACCAGAGTTATGTCATCGGTCTTAATTGCACTGGCCACGGTGGCAACGGCGTTGATTATCCCGGATGCTCATCGGCCTGGGGTCCGTTGGGGGAGAGGCTGATCGAATTGGGACCGGAGGAGACGACCGGACGGGTATCGCTGTGTCTGGAATCACTGGGCGATTTACGCCGGAAGCTTCCGTTTCTGGCCGATGCCGATCATTTTTCAATCAGCTACTGACCACGAACATCAGCTGATCACTCGAGACTAGGCCGAATGACGCCAACGCCCAGTCCCTCGATGGCAAAGTCATCGCTGGTCTGAACGTGGATCGAACGGTAGTCCGGATTTTCCGGATCCAGGTAGATTCCGCGCCCACGCCTGCGCAGGCGCTTGACCGTGATCTCGTCACCCAGCCGGGCCACGACGATCTGGCCACTTTGCGCCTCGGGTGTGCGATGCACCAGCAGCAGGTCGCCATCATGGATGCCGGCGCCGATCATGCTGTCACCCTCGACTCTCAGCGCATATTCCGGGCGGGGTTTGAAGCGAGCGGCATCGATCACCAGGTCGTCCTCGCGATTTTCCACCGCCAGCACCGGCGTACCTGCCGTGACCCGGCCGATCAGTGGCAGAGTGTGTGAGCTGATGGCCGGAGATGGTCCGGTCTCGACGGGCACGATACCGCGCGCCGTTCCAGGCACCAGTCGGATCGCGCCGTGATCAGCCAGCGCGCGCAAGTGACACTGGGCCGCATTGGGCGAGCGAAAACCGAAGTGAGTGACAATCTCCGCCCGAGTGGGCGGCAGACCATCGCGGGCCTTGCGGTCAATGATGTAGTCGAGGATTTCCTGTTGCCGACGAGTCAGTTTCATCGGTGTACTGTATCAAAAAACAGGTGCTGTCGCGAGCGGGCCGTTTATTGACCCGGTTGGTAGCGGCGAGCCTGGTCGATGAATTGATCGCCGAGCACGCTATCAACCGGACCGTAGTGAGCCTGATGGTACATCCGCGCCAGTTGCTGCAGCCCCGGCCCGGCCTTGTCCAATTCGATTGCGGCGCGAGCGGCGAACTCCAGTGGGGTTTCGTCGACCGACTTGTGCAGGCCGTGTCGACGCAGTCGCCTTAGCAGTCGTTGCCAGGCACGTTCGACCGGGTCCCGGCTGCGCGACGAAGCCTCCCGCAACAGCATCAGGGCCAGCGGCACTCCGGTCAGCAACAGTACCAATATCATCAATATCCCGATCTGGGCCGAATTCAGCTCAGGCAGACCGAATTGCTTGAGCATGTCCAACTGGCGTTGAGCGTTGAATCCCAGTACCCACTGATTCCACAGGTGTTGCACTCGATCAAACTGGTTTCTCAGATTGTTGACCCATGGCCAGTCCAGTAGAAAACGATCATCGTCGATCACGCTGGAGGAGCCTTGCTGGATACGCTGGGGAGAGACGGCCGCGGTCGGATCGACGCGGGTCCAGCCACTGCCTTCCAGCCAGACTTCAGTCCAGGCATGGGCATCGGAGTGGCGAACCAGCAGGTACTGGCCGCCAGAATTCCAGAAGCCGCCCTGGTATCCGGTCACGATACGGGTCGGAATACCGGCCGCGCGCATCAGGATCGCAAACGCCGAAGCATAGTATTCACAGTACCCGGTTCGCAGGTCGAACAAGAACTCGTCGGCACCATGGCGACCCAGCGGTGCGGTTTCCAGGCTGTAGTAGAACGGTTCCTCGCGAAACCAGCGAATGATGGCATCTATCAGGTCGCGATCGTCCGGATAGCGTTCGCGCCATTCCTCCGCCATGGCCAGGGTTCGCGGGTTGCGATCCGGCGGCAGCCGCAGCGCCAGCATGCGCTGGACTTCATTCAGTATCGGTGTATCGATGAAATCCGGGTTGGAAATGACGTTGTAGGCAGTGAGCGCAGTCAGAGGCCGCCGGCTGATCAGCTGATAGTCCATCGTGATTCTGGAACCGGGATGGTCGCTGCGGGCCGGCAGATCCAGCGCCAGCAGCCAGCGGCGCTCATGAGGTTCCAGCTGGACCTGGTAACGGAGACTGTCTTCAGTGACCGAAACGTCATCTCGAGCCGGTGCCCTGGAATAGAAGGATCGGGTCCAGGTCGTACCGTCAAAATCCCACAGCACCGGTCCACGCCAGTAGAGCAGGTTCGGCGGAGGCGGAGCCCCTTCGAACTCGACCCGGAATGACGGCGTGTCGTCGGCATACAGTGAGGCGATGGAACCGGGCGACATATCCTCTGAGAGCCCGGTCCTGCCATCCAGTGCCTGGTCCGGCAGGCCCCAGAGTGGCTGAGCCAGGCGCGGAAAGAGCAAAAACAGGGTCAGCGCAATCGGCAGCGTCAGCAGCAGCAGGTTCAATGCGCTGCGCAGTGCTTCGAACGATGGCGGGCCATGATCTGTCAGACGATTTTCCTGACTTTGAATATGCTGAATCCGGATCAGCGCCAGGGTGGCCAGCCAGCATCCGGCAGCCAGGTAGCCGAGGTAGATCAGTCTCTCATCAAACAGAAACTGGGTGGCGATCAGGAAAAAGCAGACCGAAGCCACCAGGCGCAGATCGCGCACACGGTACATTTCCATCATCTTGGCAGCGAGCATGATGCACAGCAGCGCGGTGGCCGTGCGGCGACCCCAGAGTCCACCAAAACTGATCATCACCAGCGCAAGCAGACCCAGGGTGATGATGGCTCGAAGCCAGCCGGGCGGTGGCCGCCATTGCCAGCGCGCTGCCGCGACCCGCCAGAGCAGTATCGCGACAATCACCGCCGCAATCTGGATCGGCATCGCGGCCAGGTGTGGCAGGGCAGCCATCGCAAAGGCGGCAATGGTCCATAAAACGGGAGCCAGCGGAGGTGTAACCGGGTGAGAGGACATGCTGCTGTTCATAACTCGGCAAGATGCTGCAGGCAACGATGCACAAACGCCTCTCCACGATCCGGTCCGATCGGTTCCGATCCGGCCCGCAGCGTCCACTGACGCTGTTCCTGCTCGGCCTTCAGTATCCAGGCGGTCAACACCTCGATGCGTTGTTCCAGATCGTGGCCGGGTGCGCGCGCCAGGTCCAGTTCAAGGTGGTCGGCCTGCTCGGCGCGAAACTCGCGGGACAGCAACAGTTGATGGCGCTGGCTGGATTTCCAGGCAATTCGATGCAACGGATCTCCCTGGCGCCAGGCCCGCAGGCTGTAAAAATTCTCACCCTCCGGTTCGCGTGTGACCTGTGGACCTCCATCCTGTCCGAGTCCATCGGGCAGCGGTGGCGGGTTGCTTGCCGGACGCGGCCAGACCAGTATGGAGCGCTCCGGCCAGAACCATGCCCATCCGCGAAACAGACCGGTGGGATAGCTGGTCTGGATGCCGATTCGGCCGGGCTTCAGCCAGCCCCGGTGGCGGGTGTGGATGAACAGGTCGGCCTCACCGGAGCTGTCCGGTTCCAACTCGAAGCTCGCCACCTCGGAACCCTGAATCAGTTCGAGGGCAGGGCGATGGCGATGTTCTGTATTGCGCAGGCTGACCCGAAGTTTCGCGGTCTGACCCGCAAATACCGGCATGGCCTGGGTGCGAACGATCACCAGTCCGCGCAAGTTGCGATAGGCCAGCAGCATGGAGTTGAGAGCCAGGCCGGCCACGATGAATGTTGTCAGCAGGCCCATGTTGTTGTTGAAATTCAGACTCCCCAGCAACATGCCGAACATCAGCAGGCCAAGCAGCCAGCCGAAGCTGGTCGGAAGGATGAATATCTGGCGATAGGCCAGAGTCAGCGGAGGCGTACTGCGAGCCCGTCGTCGCACCCATTGATCGAGCCTCCGGTCCAGAGCCAGGCGCCAGTTGTTCAGCGCTTCGGGGGATCCAGTCATTGACGGATTACGGTACGGCGGTGCTGGCGAGAATCTCCTCGACCACATCGGCGCTGCTGAGCTCGGATTCGGGCAAAGGCTGAAGCCGATGTTCGGCCAGCGACGGGAAAATCGTCTTGACCGCTTCCGGCGTCAGGAACGTTTCGTTCCGGACATAGGCCCAGGCTCGCGCGGTCTGGATAAGGGCCAGCGCCGCTCGCGGTGACAGCCCGGAACGTACGGCTGCATGATTGCGGGTGGCGGTGACCAGGGCCTGGATATAATCCAGAATTGGCTCTGAAACATGTAGCTCTGCAGCCGCCTTGATCAGCGCACGAACCCGCTCCGGATCGAGTACCGGCAGCATGTCGGCCAGCAAGTCGCGACGGTCCGGTTCAATCAGCAGACGTCGTTCCTCGGCGGCCGACGGATAACCGATTCGGGTACGCAGCAGGAACCGGTCGAGCTGCGAATCGGGCAGTGGATAGGTGCCGACCAGATCGAGCGGATTCTGGGTCGCAATCACGAAAAACGGGCGCGGCAGTGCATGGGTTTGTCCGTCGACCGTGACCTGGCCTTCCGCCATCGCTTCCAGCAGTGCCGACTGGGTGCGTGGTGTGGCCCGGTTGATCTCGTCGGCCAGAACCACGTTGGCGAAAATCGGACCGGGGCGGAACTCGAAACTGGCATCGTCGCGCCGGAAAACCGACACCCCGAGAATATCGGCCGGCAACATGTCGTTGGTGAACTGGATGCGCTGCCAGTTGCCGCCAACGGCCAGCGACAAGGCATGGGCCAGGGTGGTCTTGCCGACCCCGGGCAGATCCTCGATCAACAGGTGTCCACCGGCCAGCAATGCAGAAAACGCCAGATCGACAACCTCGCCCTTGTCGACAATGACCTGGTTGACGGCGTTTCGCGCACTCGCCAGGTCATCACTCAGATCCTTTGCGCTGGCGCGCGCCAGCGCCTCACTCATCGAGCAGGGCGTTGAGCTTGGCGGCGCAGATAAAGTCGTTTTCGCTCAGACCGTCGATTGCATGGGTGGTGAAATTGACCAGGCAGAAGTTGTAGCCGGCCGAAAAGTCCGGATGATGCGCTTCCTGGTTGGCGATCCAGGCCATCGCGTTGATAAAGGCCATGGTTTTATAAAAGCCCTTGAACTCGAATCGCCGATAGATTTTCTTGCCGTCGTCATCGACCTGCCAGCCGGCCGTTTGCGGCAGCAGTTTCTCGATCCGGTCGCGCCCCAGCGGCTCGGTGCCGCCCTCGCATGGAAGGCATTTGCGTTGGGTCAGGTTGTCGTCACTGGCTTGACTCATGATCAGGCAGCTTCCTTTTGTTTGGGTGGGTAGGTGGGGGCAAACTGGCCCAGAGCCCGGGCCTGGCGAATCAGGGCGAGCAGATCGGTGCTGGCCAGCTCGAACAGGTCGTCCATACGATCCAGAACATAGTAAACGGTCTGGTAGATGTCGATCCGGTAAGGGGTTCTGAGGGATTCGATCGGATCGAAGGGACGGCGCAGCGGTTCAGGGCTTTCCAGGGCATAGACCGTTTCGCCCGGCGACGAGGCAATGCCGCCACCATAGATACGAATCCCGTCAGCGGTCTGCAGCAGGCCGAATTCAACCGTAAACCAGTAAAGTCGCGCCAGGAAGACGCGTTCTTCCTTGCTGGCCTGCATCCCGGCCTTGCCATAGGCTTCGGTGAAATCGGCAAACGCCTGATGGGTCAGCATGGTGGTATGCCCGAAGATCTCGTGGAAGATATCGGGCTCCTGCAGATAATCCATTTCTTCGCGAGAGCGAATGAACGATGCGGCCGGAAACTTGCGCTCGGAAAGCAGCTTGAAAAAACGATCAAAGTTGATCAGCGCGGGAACCGGCTCGACCTGCCATCCGGTACGCTCATGAAGTATCTTTGAAACATCGCGGGTCTGTGGAATGCGATCGGTCGGAAGCTTGAGGATGTCGAGTCCGTCGAGAAATTCCTGGCAGACCCGACCTTCGATGATCTTGAGCTGGCGGGTATGCAGATCGTGCCAGACGCTATGCTCTTCTTCAGAGTAGGGAATAATGCCGTTGTTGTCCGGAACCTTGGCTTCGTATTTTGTGGACTTGCCCATGAGTTGCTCCGAGCGTTTGATTATCTGCTTAGTTTATCACCGGGCGCGGGAGTTCCCATGATGAACTTGGTGAATGCCTGGCCAGGGTGGAGCTGGTACGAGGACGAAGCGGGCCAGGATGCCAGCGGTGCCGAGACCCTTGACGCGGATCATGATTGCGATGTCGCCATTATTGGTGCGGGGCTTGCGGGCATCAGCACCGCCGTATCGCTGGTTGATCGTGGTGCCGATCGTGTCTGTGTGGTCGAGGCGGGTGAAGTCGGGCAGGGTGCATCAGGCCGCAATGGCGGCTTTGTCTTTGCCGGATACTCGTTGTCCAACGACACGCTGGTCAATCAGCTCGGTGCTGACCAGGCAGCTGAAATGCACGGCTGGACCCGGCAGACGGTGGCCCTGGTGCGCCAGCGGATCGAGCGCCATCAATTGGACTGCCAGTTCAATCCTGCCGGGGTGGTTCTGGCCGACTGGTTTGACCAACCCGGGCAACTGCGCGAGTTTGCTGAGCGCATGCAGTCCACGCTGGGCTTTGAGCTGGACTACCTCGATCGCGAGCAGCTGGCCGATCGGGTGCGTTCCGCTCGCTACGGTGGCGGACTCCATGAGCCGGGCAGCTTTCACTTTCATCCTTTGCGCCATATTCGCGAGCTGGCACGCACCCTGGTTGAGCGGTCACAGCCGGTTTTCGTTCGCACTCCGGTTGAATCGATCCATCGCGTCAATGGCCGCTGGAATTTGCAAACGGCGCGAGCCAGAATCACCAGCCGCGAACTGGTTCTGGCCACCGGAGGCTACGATCGACGCCTTTGTCCCGGTCTTCAACGGGCGCTGCAGCCAATCGCCACCTATATCGCGGTAACCGAGCCACTTGGCGCGCGCCTGGATGACTGCCTGCCGCAGCCGGTCGCGGTCTATGACAACCGCTTCGCCTTCGACTACTATCGGCCGCTGCCGGATCGCCGTTTGCTGTGGGGTGGGCGGATTTCCATTGCCAATCGTTCGCCGACTTCAATACGTCGGTTGATGCGGCGCGACCTGGCCCGGGTATTTCCGTCACTGGCCGACATTCGGCTGGATCACGCCTGGGGCGGCTGGATGAGTTATGCGCGCCACGAGATGCCGTTGCTCGGGCAGACTTCGGAAGGCCTGTGGCATGGCCTGGCTTTCGGCGGCCACGGCATGGCAACCACGACGCTGGCCGGTGAAGTGCTGGCCGAGGCGATTTCCGGAGATACCCGTCGTCTCGACGCTTTCAAACGCTGGCCGCCGCGCTGGGCCGGCGGCCTTGCCGGACGGGTCGTGGCCCAGTCCCGGTACTGGTTGCTGCAGGCGCGCGACGCCTGGATGGATCACCGTAACGGCAACTGAGCGGTCCGGTGCAGGCCGGGACTCATGCTAAAATGCGCGGCTGTTTCTAGAGAGCTTTCCGTCAACTCATGACTCATCAGACTCCCGGCGCTCGACTGCGCCAACTGGTCGCCGAGCAGGCTCCGTTGCAGGTGGTCGGCACGATCAATGCCCTGACGGCACGCATGGCCGCAAGTCTTGGCCACAAGGCGATTTATCTTTCCGGCGGTGGTCTGGCGGCCAATTCGCTGGGCGTGCCGGATTTGGGGATCAGCGGGCTGGAGGATGTGCTTATCGACGTCCGTCGCATCACGGATGCCTGCGATCTGCCCTTGCTGGTCGATGGAGATACCGGATTTGGCGGAGCTTTCAATATTGCCCGGACCATTCGCTCGCTGGCCAAGGCCGGAGCCGCTGGTGTCCATATCGAGGATCAGGTCGCGGCCAAGCGTTGCGGTCATCGGCCGGGCAAGGAGATCGTTTCGCAGACAGAAATGGTCGATCGCATCAGAATGGCAGTCGACGCGCGGGTGGATGATTCGTTTGTCATCATGGCGCGTACCGATGCCCTGGCTGTGGAGGGGGAACAGGCGGCCATTGAACGTGCCATGGCCTGTGTCGATGCCGGCGCAGACATGATCTTCCCCGAGGCCATGAATGACCTGGAGCAGTACCGCCGTTTTCGCCAGGCGGTCAATGTCCCGATTCTGGCCAATATCACGGAGTTCGGCAAGACACCGCTGTATTCGACGCCTGAACTTGGTGAAGTGGGTGTAGACATTGTGCTGTACTGCTGCGGAGCCTATCGGGCCATGAACAAGGGTGCCGAAAACGTCTACAAGGCCTTGCTGGAAGATGGTCATCAGCGCGACGTAATCGACATCATGCAGACCCGAGACGAAATGTACCGTTATCTCGATTACTACGCCTACGAAAGCAAACTTGACGAACTTTTCAGCAAGGAACAATCATGACCGACAAGAAAACCGGAGCCGGCCTGCGTGGCCAGTCAGCAGGGCAGACCGAGATCTGCACCGTCGGCGCGAGTGGCAATAGCCTGCGCTACCGCGGTTACGCAGTCGATGAGCTGGCTGAAAAGACCACTTTCAACGAAGTCGCACACCTGATTCTGAAAGGCGAACTGCCGACCGCCGATGAACTCAGCGCCTACCAGCAGCGCCTGAAGTCCATGCGCAGTTTGCCCGCGGCTTTGAAAGAAGTGCTCGAGCGGATTCCGGCATCGGCCCACCCGATGGACGTGATGCGCACAGGCTGTTCGTTCCTGGGCAACCTGGAACAGGAAGGTGATTTCGAGAATCAGCAGGATGTCGCCGACCGCTTGCTGGCCGCGTTTCCGTCGATGATCTGCTACTGGTATCGCTACAGCCATGACGGCAAGCGGATCGAGGTTGAAACCGATGATGATGGTATCGGCGGACACTTTCTCAATCTGCTGCACGGCAAGGCCCCTTCCGAACTGCACGCCCGGGTCATGGATGTTTCCCTGATCCTGTACGCCGAGCACGAATTCAATGCATCGACGTTCACCGCGCGGGTTTGCGCATCAACCCTGTCGGACATGCATTCGTGCGTGACCGGTGCGATCGGCTCCCTGCGCGGCCCGCTGCACGGCGGCGCCAATGAGATGGCCATGGCGATGCTGGAGAAATATCACTCGCCCGAGCAGGCCCGCGAGGACGTGCTGCGCATGCTGGCCGCGAAAGAAAAGATCATGGGCTTCGGCCATGCCGTCTACCGCGAAAAAGACCCACGCAATGCGATCATTCGCGAATGGTCGCGCAAGCTGGCTGAAAAAACCGGCGACGAGGTGTTGTTCGCGGTCTCGGAGGTCGTCGAAAAAACCATGTGGGAAGAGAAGAAGCTGTTCGCCAATGCCGATTTCTATCATGCCTCGGCCTATCATTTCATGGGCATACCGACCGGGCTGTTCACGCCGATCTTCGTGATGTCCCGAGTCACCGGCTGGTGCGCCCACATCATGGAACAACGCGCCAATAACCGCATCATCCGCCCCGGCGCCGACTACATCGGCCCCGACGACCGCTCCGTCCCTTCAATCGAAACCCGGTAACTCAAGCAGAAAATCTTTTGGACGCGAAGCAGCGAAGCAGCCAAGAAAGGAATTGAAAGAGCTTATAGGTTCCTTTGCTTCTTTGCTGCTTCGCTGCTTTGCGACAAAAAGATTTTCTTTGTCCTTTAGCCGCCGCGGCGGGACATGGCGGCGGTGAGGATCAGGCGGACTGCGTCCTCGAAGGGCATGTCGATCGGTTCGCACCATTCGCGCGGAATGAAAATCGTATAGCCGGCAATCTGGTAGCTGAGCGGCAGGTAGACGGCGACTTCGCCTTCCTTGCCGAAGGGCAGGGTCGCAAAATCGTCCCGGGTGATGAATCCCAGCATCGAAATTCCCAGGCTGGGATGGCGCACCATCACGACCTGGCTGAATTTTTCAGTGCCGTCCCCGGAAAAGTACTCGACGAAATCCTTGGTGGCGCGGTATACCGACTTGACCACCGGCATTCGATCAAGAATGCCCTCGCCCAGATCGATCAGTTTCCGAAACAACCAGACCTGGCTCAGCAGGCCGATGCCCATGACCGCAAGGATGCCCACTACCAGGCCCATTCCCCGGATATACCAGCTGTCGGGAATGACCCACTTGATCATGTTGCCGAAACCGTTCTCGGCGATCCCGGCCAGCCACAAGCAGATGATCAGGGTCAGGGCAATCGGAATGATGGTTGCCAGGCCCTTGAAAAACAGGCGTAGCGGGGCCGGCATGGCGGGTTTTTCAGAGCTCATCGATCTGGCGCTTTAGCTGGTCGCGTTGGTCGGTAACGATCCGTTCCAGGGTTTCGATGCGCTCGCGAAACTCCTGCTCGATCCGGTCCAGCCTTTGATTGTCGGGACCCGCCGATTTTCGGGTTTCGGCCCACGCTCGGGCAATTGCCACGACACCGAGTATCGCGGCGATGGCAACCATGGCAGAAAACACATTCATGACGGTCGATTCCTTCTGGTGTCAGGGCTGGATTTCAGGCAGTTCGGTCTGGAGATTTTCTGCACTCGAAATTTCACGTCCGGGATTGACGCGTTCCATCAGGTAGCACAGGCAGTCCTGGCGAACGATCTGCTCGTCTGTCGTCATCATGGCCGGCATCAATGGCCGGGTAGTGATGATTTCACCGTTGCCGATAGTAAAGCATTCGGCCGAGACATCGTGTCCGTCGTGCCGGGTTGCCCGCAATGGATGCGGGTGTCCGTTCATCAGTCGGGCGATGCGAGTGCCGGGCGGCATTTCCCGGAAATTCAGTCTGTCCAGATGCGGCTGGAAACTCAGGTCAGTGCCGGCCGGCGAGAAGCCGAAATCAACGCCCTGTTCCACGGTAACCGTTGCCACCATCTGAAACAGTTCGAGGTCCTCGGGCTTCGGTAGTGAGGCGGGCAGGGATTCCAGGTTGAGTATATGCTCCAGATAGGTCATGGCGTGATCCGTTCCATCGAGCTGGCTGGACAAGCCGCATTCCAGGGTAACGGCAGGGCAGAACTCGCCGAACGCCATCGATTGCACGCCGCGGGGTTCGGTGAAGAAGATCACGGTGCGGGAAAACAGTGAGGCCAGATGCAGTCGCTGACCCTCGATTCGGTTGACAGCCGCGTAGTGCGGATTCTCGCCGGTATTGTTATGGATATCGATGCTGGCAAAGGGTTTGAGCTGACGCACATGATCGGTAATCCGGCAAAACAGTTCGTGCCAGATCGTTTGCGCACCATCGGCTCCCGGCCAGCAACGATTGAAATCGGGCTGGTCGGCAAGGTGACGCTTGCCGCGTTCTGCAGCTCGCACATTGGCAATCAGCAGGACCAGGCTGCGCGGCAAGGGGTCGCGCGCGTAACGACTCCTGAGCAAACGGCGAACTGCCTCCCAGCCCGAGGTTTCGTTACCATGTTGCAGGACCGACACGAATAGCGGCTGAGGCTTGCGGCCCGGCAGGTGGATCAGCGTGGGTCCTTCCAGGTGACGATGGAGCTCGGTTGCCGGAATATCGAGCAGTCGATCAGGAAGACGATCCAGTATGGCCGGTTTCATGCAGGCATCCGTGCGAGTGACCCTATAAACTACCCGCTTTGAGCAGTAGTTGGAAGTCCGCATAAGCAACGGTCGAGGTCTTGATTTTGTCGATCCTCAACCCAATGCTCGGACCGGGACCGGAAACATCAAACAATCAAGAGACCTGACGCATGATCGAAGCAAAATCATTGACGCGACGCTATGGCGCGCTGCTCGCCGTCGACCGGCTGTCGTTTCAGGTAGAGCCCGGCACCGTGCTGGGCTTCCTTGGCCCGAACGGTGCCGGCAAATCGACCACGATGAAAATGCTGACCGGTTTTCTGGCACCGACCAGCGGCACTGCCAGCATCAAGGGGCACGATATCCAGACCGATGGCCTGGCTGCCCGACGCCTGATGGGCTATCTGCCGGAGGGTGCGCCGCTGTACGGTGAGCTCAGCGTACAGCGCTTCCTGCGCTTTGTCGCCGAGGCACGCGGTTTTCGCGGCGACGAGGCCACGCGGCGTGTCGCGGCCGCCGTCGACCGACTCAGTCTGGGTGAAGTGCTGGGCCAGTCCATCGAAACCCTGTCCAAGGGTTTCAAACGCCGGGTCGGCCTGGCCCAGGCCATCCTGCATGATCCTCCGGTCCTGATTCTTGACGAGCCGACCGACGGGCTGGACCCCAATCAAAAGCATGAAGTCCGACGACTGATCCGTGAAATGGCCCCGGACAAGATTATCGTGGTGTCGACCCACATTCTCGAGGAAGTCGAAGCCCTGTGCACGCGGGCGATGATCATCGCGCACGGCAGGCTGCTGGCAGATGACAGCCCTGGTGGCTTGCTGGCGCGCTCACGCTATTTCAATGCCGTAACCCTGGTGCTGGACGATCTGGAACAGGCCGCATCGCGGCTGGGTGAGTTGCCTGAGTCGCGCGAGGTCGAGGTTCGACGCGGTCGTCTGACGGTTTTCCCGTCATCCCGGGGCAATTTGTTCGAAGCGGTCACCGGCGTGATTCAGGCCGAGGGCTGGAAGGTCGATCAGATTCAGCTCGAACCCGGGCGCATGGATGAAGTATTTCGTACCGTCACCGGAAAGGAGGCAGCCTGATGAACAATCTGTCCGTGGTCATGAGGCGCGAACTGGCCAGCTATTTCGCTACTCCGGTCGCCTACGTCTTTATCGTGATTTTCCTGCTGATGTCGTCGACCTTCACGTTCTATCTGGGCGGATTCTACGAGCGCGAAATTGCCGATCTCGAACCGTTTTTCCGGTTTCATCCATGGCTTTACCTGTTCCTGGTGCCGGCGATCGGCATGCGTTTGTGGGCCGAGGAACGCAAGTACGGAACGATCGAACTGCTGCTCACTCTGCCGATTACACCGAGCGAAGCCGTGCTGGGCAAATTCCTGGCTGCCTGGTTGTTCGTCGGCCTGGCGCTGATACTGACCTTTCCGATCTGGTTGACCGTGAACGTTCTCGGCGATCCCGACAATGGCGTGATCCTGGCGGCCTACATGGGAAGCTGGTTGATGGCCGGCGGATTTCTGGCGATCAGCGCCTGTTTGTCGGCAGCCACCCGCAATCAAGTGGTTGCCTTCATTCTGTCGGTGGTCGTGTGCTTCCTGTTCCTGTTGTCCGGTTTGCCGATGGTACTTGACCTGTTCCGCAGCTGGCTGCCGCAGGCGATGGTTGATGCAGTCGCCAACCTGAGCTTCCTGATCCACTTCTCCTCGATTTCACGCGGTGTGATTGATCTGCGTGACGTGCTCTACTTCGCGCTGGTCATCGGCTTCTGGTTGTTGGCCAACCGTATTGTTCTCGAACTGAAAAAGGCGGACTGAGACGATGAAAAACTGGTATTCGACCGGTGCGCTGCTGCTGTTGGCTATCCTGTTCCTGGCGTTGACCATGGTGACTGGAGTGCTGTTCAAGGGCGCGCGCCTGGACCTGACGGAGAACCGGCTCTACACGCTGAGCAGCGGTACCTTCAACCTTCTGGAGTCGATTGAAGAGCCGATCACCCTGGATTTCTATTTCAGCGAAGAAGCCAGCGCCGATTTTCCGATGGTGCGCAACTTCGCTCGCCGTGTTGAGGAACTGCTCAACGAAATGGCCCAACGCGCTGACGGCACGCTGATCGTCAACAAGATTGATCCGCGGCCGTTTTCCGAGGAAGAGGACGATGCGGCGCGCTTCGGGCTGGAAGCGGTACCCACCGGGCGTGGCGACGATACCCTGTATCTGGGTATCGTCGGCACCAATCTGCTCGACGGACTGGAAGCACTTGCATTCCTGTCGCCCTCCCGGGAGTCGTTTCTCGAATACGAATTGGCCAGCATGGTATATGCGCTGTCCCAACCCAACCCGCCGCGAGTCGGGCTGATCAGCGGTCTGCCGATATCAGGCGGATTCGATATGCAGACCCGCCAGCCGCGCGATCCCTGGTCCGTTTACGATCAGATCAATGATCGCTTCGACGTCGAAACCATCGAGCCGACGGCGACCGAGCTCCCCGACGACATCGACGCGCTGGTCGTGATCCATCCACGCGAACTGACCGAGGCGTTGATGCGGGAAATCGATGCGTTTGTCCTGGCCGGGGGGCGTTTGCTGGCATTTGTCGATCCCTATGCCGAAACCGATCCCGGCCAGAACCCCGAGGACCCGATGGCGGCCATGAGTGCCGAGCGCGATTCGTCGCTGGACCCGCTGTTCGAAGCCTGGGGTATCGAATACGACCGGTCGACCTTTGTCGCTGATCTGGGTCAGGCCTTGCAGGTCAGTGTCCAGCAGGGTCAAGCGCCGGTTCGTCATCCGGCGATTATTGGTGTCGGACCGGATCACTTGAATCGCGAGGATGTGACTACGGCAGAGCTGGAATCGATCAACCTGGCCAGCGCCGGCTCGTTCCGCCTGAGCGAGGACAGTCCGCTGACGCTGGAGCCGCTGATTCAGTCCAGTCCTCAATCGGGAGTTCTGGATACCGAACGCCTGCGGTTCCTGATGGATCCCTCCGAGTTGAATGCCGAGGTCGCTCCGGGCGATGAATCACTGGTGATCGCTGCCCGATTGACCGGAGAAGTACCCGGTACGTTCGGCGACGACAGCGAAACCCCGTCCGGTCAGATCAACCTGATTCTGGTGGCCGATGCCGACATGTTGGCAGATCGCTACTGGGTCCAGCGCCAGCAGTTTTTTGGCCAGACTCTGCTCAATCCGTTTGCCAACAATGGCGACTTCGTGATCAATGCCATTGACAACCTGTTGGGCAATGCCGATCTGATCAGCGTGCGCAGCCGGGCGACATCCAATCGGCCGTTCCATCTGGTCGACGATCTGCGCCGCGAAGCCGAACAGAATCTCCGTGCTACCGAGCAGCGGCTGGAAGCCGAGCTGGCCGAAACCGAACAGCGGCTGACCGAGTTGCAACAGGCCCGTGGAGATACCGATCTGAGTGTACTGACGTCCGAGCAGGAGGCTGAAATCGACCGCTTCGTTGAACAGCGACTGGAGATTCGGCGCCAGTTACGGCAAGTGCGGCGCGATCTGGATCGCGATATCGAGGCGCTCGGAACCCGGGTCAAGTTCATCAATATGGCGCTGATGCCGGTACTGATCACGCTGTTCGCGCTGGGTCTGGCCTGGCGGCGTCGTCAACAGCAGCGATTGAAGCAACAGTCTTCACAATCTCAGCGAGGTGACGCATGAATCGGAATGTCCTGATCGGCCTGGCCCTGTTGACGGTGGTCGTGCTGCTTTCAGCGCTGTACCTTACCCGCCCAGCAAGCAATGCAGTCAATGACGAAACCGATTTGCCACTGGTGCCCGGTTTGCGCGACGCGATCAATGATGTTGCCCGCATCGAAATCCGCTCTGCATCCAGTGAACCTGTCAGTCTGGTTCGCGACGACAGTCGCTGGCGGGTAATCCAGAAAGATAACTACGAGGCCGACTTTGCGCTGGTTCACGACCTGTTGCGAGATCTGGCATCCGGCCTGCGCGCCGAACCCAGAACCAGCAATCCCGAATGGTACGGCCGCCTGGGGGTCGCCGGAATTGATGAACCTGAGGCTGGTGGTGTGGAGGTTTCATTCCCGGAATCCGACCTCCCCGAACTGATCATTGGACTGGCCGGGCCGGTGGAAGGTACCCGATTCGTGCGGCTGGATGGAGAATCACAAGCCTGGTTGAGCGATCGTGACCTGGATGTGGCTGCAGAGGCGCTTGGCTGGCTGGAGCGGTCCATCATGGATATCCCCGCCAGTGAGTTGTCTGAAGTCACCCTGCGCCATGCCGACGGTGAAATCGTCCAGCTTCGACCTGCCGGAGAAGAAGGCTCGGACTGGGTGCTGATGAATGTGCCTGACGGCCGTGAGGCCGAACCAATGTGGCGCTTGCGACCTGTCGCCAACGCCCTGGCCGGCCTGCAGCTCGATGATGTGCGCCGGCATGACCAGGTGCCGGAAGACGCCGCCCGGGCACTATTCGTGACCCGCGACGGGCTGAACTTTGTCGCTTCATTGTTCGAGGATGAACAGGGCGGCTGGGTGCACTTTTCGGTCACTGCCGAAGTTCAGGCTACGGAAGACGACACCTTGAGCGATGAAGATGCCGCCAGCAGCGCCGATGCCGGCGCCGTCGATGCCCGCCTGTCCCCATGGCAGTTCCGTCTGCCCCAGGAAAAATTCGACCAGATGACTCGTCGCCTCGAAGACCTCCTCGTCGACCCGGAAACCGAAGGTCAAGACTAAAAAAACTTTTTGGACGCGAAGCAGCAAAGCAGCGAAGCAAAAAAAAGGAAATTGCAAAAGCCTTTCATCTTCTTTGCGTCTTTGCTGCTTAGCTGCTTTGCGACATAAAGATTTTTTGTTTACGGCTCAGCAACCTTTTAGCGATGTCAGGGTTTGAGGAGTTCGGGGTCGATTGCGGAAAACAATTCGGCCAGTTCTTCGAGGAATTCGGTCAATGCCGATGATTTGCGCCAGGCCATCGCGATGGTTCGGGTCGGGCCTGGATGGATGAAGGGCCGGGTTATCAGGTTGTCGGTGGGGGCGACAGGTGGTTTTACTGCGAGCGTCGGCATCAGGGTGATTCCGGTATTGGCCGCGACCATCTGGCGCAGGGTTTCCATGCTCGTGGCGTGAAAATCCAGTTTCTCATGGGCACCTGCCATCTGACAGACTTCCAGCGCCTGATCACGCAGGCAGTGACCATCCTCGAGCAGCAGCAACTCTTCCGACTGCAGATCATCCATGCTGATTGCCTGGCGAACGGCGAGTCGGTGATGCTCCGGCATCGCAACCACGAACGGCTCTTCGAACAGCACCCGGGTAATCAGTTGATCGTTGGCCAGCGGCAAGGCGAGCAACCCGGCGTCCAGCCGACCCTGTTCGAGCATGGCCAGGATGTTTTCGGTCTTCTCTTCAAACAGGCGCAGTGACAAGCGCGGAAAGCGGCGACGGATTTCCGGAATCACATGGGGCAGAAAGTAGGGTGCCAGGGTCGGAAATATACCCAGGCGGAGAGTGCCGCTATGGGGGTCACGAGATCGCCTGGCAATCGCCTGCATGGCATCGACTTCACCCAGTATCGTTCGGGCGCGTTCGACGATCTCCTCACCCACCCGGGTCAGCATCACCTGTCGCGGTGAGCGTTCGACCAACTGAACGTCCAGCTCTTCCTCGAGTTTGCGGATCTGGGTGCTCAGTGTTGGCTGACTGACATAGCACTGTTCGGCGGCCTTGCTGAAGTGGCGAACATTGGCCAGCGCGACCAGGTATTGAAGAGCTCGAATATTCATGGGGCAAGACCTGGTTTCAATAGTTAAAGATAATCAACTGCATAGGCATATTCAATTTGGAAAATCGCAGCTTGCCCCGATCTTGGGTGCGTACGCGGACAGACGGCGTACTCGCTTTTAATTCAATGTTCATGAACGCATAGTAATCAAGGAGTCATTAATAATGTTAACGATTGGCGAAAAGTTCCCCAATTACAAGCTGAAAGCAACTGTGGGCACCAAGCTGGAGTCGGCATTTACCGACCTGGACAACAACAGCTTCGAGGGGAAATGGCAGCTGGTGTTCTTCTATCCGAAGGATTTTACCTTTGTCTGCCCGACCGAGATCAAGGCGTTTAGCGATCTGGCCGACGAATTTGCCGACCGTGATTGCCAGGTACTGGCCGCCAGCACGGATACCGAATTCGTCCATATGGCATGGCGCCAGTCGCATGATGATCTGCGTGATCTGAAAATTCCGATGCTGGCTGACGTCAAGCGAGAGCTGTCAGGTGCACTGGGAATTTTGAACGACGAAGAAGGCGTAGCCAACCGGGCGACTTTCCTGGTCGACCCGCAGGGCGTGATTCGCCACGTGTCGGTCACCGATATGAGCGTGGGACGTAACCCGAAGGAAACCCTTCGTATTCTTGATGCCCTGCAGTCTGATGAACTGTGCCCGTGTAACTGGCAACCGGGTGACGATCACCTCAAGGCAGCTTGAGTCCGTTCAACCCTCCTGCCTCCGGTGGCCTGGCCGCCGGAGGCATTTTATTTTCAGGTTCCCATTTTTTTTCAAGGAGTTAGCCGTGAGCATTGAATCCATCAAACAACAGATTCCCAATTTTGCCAAGGATCTGCGCATCAATCTTGGCAATGTGCTCGACGTCGAGCAGGCCGGAGATATGACCGAGAATCAGCTTTGGGGAACCGCGTTGGCGACGGCCATTGCCAGCCGCAATAATTTCCTGGTTGACGCGATTGCCAACGAGGCAAAAACCCGGCTGGACGAGGCCTGGATGACGGCCAGTCGGACCGCGGCCGCGCTGATGGGCATGAACAATATCTACTATCGCTTTCTGCACCTGGCTTCCAATGACGAATACGCCCGGATGCCGGCAAAGTTGCGGATGACCGCCATCGGCAACCCCGGGATCGACAAGGTCGACTTCGAGTTGCTCTCGCTGGCCGTATCTGCGGTCAATGGTTGCGGCATGTGCATTGACAGTCACGAGCGAGTTCTCAAGAAAGGTGGAATCGGAAGCGATGTGATCCAGCATTCGGTGCGAATTGCTTCAGTGATGCACGCCATCGCCGGCGTACTCGATACCGTCGAAATTCCCGCATTCAAGGCCGTCGCCTGATCCTTTCAGCGATCGGTTAGACTCCGCTGGTGGCTTCAAATGCCTGAGTGAGGGAATGGACGATCAGCAGAAAAGAACGGAGCAGTCGCGTACGCGAATCACCAAGCTGGTGTTTCCGCACGATACCAACCCGATTGGTACCCTGTATGGCGGCACCGCACTCCAGTGGATGGACGAGGTCGCTTTTCTGACCGCGACCCGGTATGCCCGTCGCCAGGTGGTGACCGTATCCATGGACCGGGTGGACTTCAAGGTTCCAATCCCCCAGGGGGCCATAGTCGAGCTTGTCGGAGAGGTGACCCGGGTCGGACGGACCTCGATGACGGTCACGGTCAGAATTCTGCTGGAAAACACCTCCACCAGCGCCCAGCAATTGGCGATCGAAGGGCACCTGGTCATGGTCGCCGTGGATGACACCATGGAACCGGTTGCAATTCACTGAAAAATGCTCGATGACCCAGCATTCTTTGCGTTGTCCACATCAACGGTAAAAACGTTCAAGCCTGTGAAATTTTGAGATGTAGAGGGTATCGAGCATCGGGTACTGCCGGGCGGTTCGGGCTGGCCGGGACGATCGGCTCTGTTGAGTCGGCTAGTTTGGTGGAGCCGGGTGCCAACGAACAGGCAGCGGTGAAGATGGCCCGGTTTCATGGCTTCCTGAAAATCTCGTGGACTCCGAAAGATGCTGTTGGTTTTGAAGTCGCTTCCGCGCCCCGACCAGCCCGCCCCTCCCGACAGCACCCAATGCAGCAAGTTTGAGGGTTTGGAAAAGGCAAAAACCAGCCCCTTGCAACCCTCAGACAACACCACTCGCCGCTGGCCACCAAGTAACCAGCTGCCCAAGTTAACAGCCTACCAAGAGATAACATCTTGTCGATTAGTGGTAACCGATTGCCACCGCGACTCCGATAAAGATCAGGGAAAGTAGGGCGTACAGGCCCACAATCGGCAGTACCCAGCGGGCCCAGGTGGCCCATTCGATTCGGGCGGCTCCGAGTACGCCCATCAGGGTGGCCGAGGTCGGGATGATCAGGTTGGTGATGCTGTCGCCAAGCTGGAAACACAACACGCTGACCTGGCGTTCGATGCCGACCAGGTCGCCCAGCGGTGCCATCAACGGCATGGTCAAGGCGGCCTGTCCGGATCCAGAAGGCACCAGGAAATTGATGATGCTCTGGACAAAAAACATCAACCAGGCCGATACCATTTCAGGTAATACGGTCAAGACCGACGCCATGCCGAACAGGACGCTGTTGAGGACCGACGGCTGAGCCGGGTCGGTTCCACCCATCAATAGGACCAGACCCTTGGCCAGTCCAACGACCAGGACCGCCGGAACCAGGCTTGCGGCACCGTTGCGAAACGCCGAGGCCTGATCGTTGGCACTCATCCGGTGCCGGCCGGGCAACAAGTAAAGCAGACCCACCACCAGTCCGATGGTAAAGAATTGGGCTGCGATCTCGGCGATGTAGTACTTCGGGACCATCACGCCCCAGACCACCCAGCTGATACCGGCGGCGATCATCAGCAGGGCCAGCGCATCGCGGAGACTGAAGGTCGACTGGGTGCCCGGTTCATCCGACGTCTCGCGGAATCCGGCGTCCGAGTGATACACCGGTGAGGACTCCGGATTGGCATAAACCCTTCGCGCCCACCACAACGTCAACCCGGTGCCGACCAGGGTAAACACTATCCACATGATCATTCTGAGCGGGGCACCGGAGAGCAGGTCGACCTCGGCGATTCCCTGGGCGATGCCGACATTGAACGGATTCATCCAGCTCGAAGCAAAGCCGACCCGCGAGGCGACGAATGTGACCAGTACGGCGGTGATGCCATCGAATCCCAGCCGGACAATGACCGGAGCCAGCAGAATCACGAAGGCAATGGTTTCCTCGCTCATGCCGAAAATGGCTCCGCCCAGCGAGAACACGCAGAACAGCAAGGGCAGGATGACGATCGGGTCATTCTCGGTACGGGCGATCAGCGCACGCACCGCGCGGTCGACGCAGCCGGTCTTCATGATCACGCCGAAGGCCCCGCCCACGACCAGCAGAAAACCGATGATCCCGACCGCCGAACTGTTGCGCCCGCCAGATACCAGGCCTTCGAAAGCGGCATTGAGAAAGCCGACCTGCTCCGGGTCTGCCCGGAACAGCGCGGTGCCGGGCGGTCCGTCCTCGCTCAGCCGGAAACTGTCCAGCTCGATCGGCTGAGTCTGACCATCGGCAGTGGTGGAAACCTCGAAATGACCGGCGGGGATCAGAAAACTCATCGCCACCAGGGCCAGCGCTATCCAGAACAGAATGACCAGGGTATCGGGCGTGCGCCGCGCCACGGGCGGTGAACTCATGCGCCGTCACCGTTGCACGGACGGGCCCGATCGATCATCCCGGCAAATGGCAGTCCATGGGGCAGGGCACCGATCATATGACCACCCTGGCGGTCTATCTTGCCGGCGACAAACAGCTCGGCCGCCACCTGGCTGCCGGATTCGACCAGCAATACAGCCTGCATGGCCAGGGCGAGCCGCTCGACGATGCGCCGGGCCAGCAGCGTTGCTTGCTTGGCATCGGCCAGATCCTGCTTGATCTCCGAGAGCAGGGTTTGCAGTCCGGGAATGGCTTGTTGATGCGGTTCCAGCCAGGCCATCAGGGCTTCCAGGCTGCGCGGCTCGCGATCCAGCGCGCGCAACACGTCCAGGCACTGGATATTGCCCGAGCCTTCCCAGATCGCGTTGACGGGAGCCTCGCGATACAGTCGCGGCAGAATGAATTCTTCCACGTAGCCGGCCCCGCCCATGCACTCCTGGGCCTCGTTGACGACATGAACAGCGCGCTTGCAGACCCAGTACTTGGCAACTGGTGTCGCCACCCGGGCAATGAGTTCGGAAGCCTCATCACCCGCCGCGCGTTCGAACCGGCCAGCCAGATGCAGGGCCATCAGCATCGCCGCCTCGGATTCGGCCGCCAGTTCGGCCAGTACGTTCATCATCAGCGGCTGAGCACTGAGGTGCTTGCCGAAGGCCACGCGCTGATCGCAGTGGTGAATGGCCTGGGCCACGGCCTGGCGCATCAGCGAGGCCGAACCGATCACGCAGTCCAGGCGGGTCTCGGACACCATGCGGATGATTGTGGCGACGCCCCGACCCGGCTCGCCGACCATTTGCGCCCAGGTGCCCGGATACTCGATTTCGGATGAGGCGTTGGAACGGTTGCCGAGTTTGTCCTTGAGTCTCTGGATATGGATCGGGTTGGGGGTGTCGTCCGGACGCCAGCGCGGCACCAGAAAGCAGCTCAGTCCCTCGTCGGTCTGGGCCAGGCTCAGAAAGGCATCCGACATCGGTGCCGAGCAGAACCATTTGTGACCAACCAGTTCGTAGGCCTGACCGGCGCCGTGAGCGGCCAGCGGCCGGGCCCGGGTGGTGTTGGCCCTGACATCCGAGCCGCCCTGCTTTTCAGTCATTGCCATGCCGAGGGTCACGCCGGTCTTTTCGTGTGCCGGTCGAAAGGCCGGGTCGTAGCGTCCGCTGAGAATCCGGGGTTCCCACTCGCTGGCGATGTCGGGTTGGGCCCGCAGGGACGGAACAACCGCATGGGTCATCGTGATCGGGCACATGGTCCCGGCTTCGTACTGGTTGTGCAGGTACATCAGCGCCGAGCGCGCAATCCGGGCGCCAGGTTTGCCGGACCAGGTCAGCGAGGCCAGGCCATGGCCCAGGCCCAGCTCCATCAGGCGGTGATAGGACGGGTGAAATTCGACCTGGTCGATGCGATGACCGTAGCGATCATGGGTCTTCAGGGTCGGCGTGAACTGATTGGCCTCGAAGCCCAGTCGCTGAATTTCCGAGCCGGCGATGGCACCGTACTCGGTCAGTTGACGCTCGAATTCCCGCCCGCCTTCCCGGTCAACGGCCTCGCGCAAGGCGTGATCCGACCGGTAGGCGTTGTAATCCACCAGCGGGTCGGGCTGATTGAGAATCTCATGGGTTTGGCCGGGCAGGGCCGGGTACTCGGAATTGCTCATGACGGTGGCTGGATTTTGATGTCCGGCCAGAGTATGCCGGGATTGTTATACGGTGTCGACGCCGGGGAGAATCAATCCGGCAAGCGCCCGCCGGTTTTCGCTCATCAGGACGTTGAAGGTGCGGCAGGCGGCCGCCAGGTTCATGCATTCCAGGCCGATGCCGTTTTTCAGGAATTCGCGCTGGATCTCGATGGACGGAAAATGCTGGGTCTGACCAAAGCCCAGGATTACCAGTTCGGGGTCATGTTCCAGCAGCGGGGCAATGGTATCGGCGCTCAGATCGTCAAAACTCTTTACCGGCCAGTCGGTGGTCAGCAAGCGCGCGCCGACGATCAGGCTGGCACGATGAAGGGTCTGATCAATCAGTACACCCTCCTCGTCGGCCCGGCGGATGGTATGCCAGGCGCCCGGTTTGTGTTCGGTCAACTGCATGATGAAACGGCGCTACCTGGGCAAGGCGAGTTTGGGTTTTTCGTGGTTGCGCCGGAAAAAACACGCAACCTGGCCAATCTGATGAACGAGTTCGGCCTTGAATTGCTTGCCGATCTGTTCGGCCCAGGCCTGCCGCTGCTCACGCTCGCCACGCAACTTGATCTTGATCAGCTCGTGATGCTCCAGGGCCAGGTCGATTTCGGCCAGAACATTGTCACTCAGGCCCTTGTCGGCCACCATCACAACCGGATCCAGCTGATGGGTCAGCCCCCGCAGGTACTTTTTCTGAGCAGTATTAAGCGCCATGGTCAACAAATGTCCTGAATAGAAACCAATTATCTCACAGACCAGCCACCCCCTTTCTCCCTTCTCACCCTCTCACCCTCTCACCCTCTCACCTTCTCCCCCTCTTTCCCTCTTTCCCTTTTCCCCTTTCCCCTTTCCCCTTTCCCCTTTTTCCTCTACCCTTCCCCCATGTCCTCCAAAGCCTGGAAAACCCGCCAGCAGAACGATCCCTACGTCAAACGCGCACGGGAGGAAGGCTATCGCGCCCGTGCTGCCTACAAGCTGATGGAACTCGACGAAAAGGATCAGCTGTTCAAGGGGGTGCAACGGGTTGTCGATCTGGGTGCGGCCCCCGGCAGCTGGTCGCAGATTGCCCGAAAGCGCCTGGGGCAATCAGGTACGGTGATCGCGCTGGACCTGCTTCCCATGGAGCCGATCGCCGGGGTCGTCTTTATCGAGGGTGATTTCCGCGAGGATGATGTTCTGGCCCAGCTGGAATCAGCGCTGGGTGGCGAAAAGGTCGACCTTGTGCTGTCGGATATGGCCCCCAACTTGTCTGGTATCGGGCCGTCCGACCAGGCGCGCAGTATCCACCTGGCCGAGCTGGCCCTCGAGTTTGCCGAAGACTGGCTGGATATTTCCGGGACCCTGGTGGTCAAAGTGTTTCAGGGTGCCGGGTTTGACGAGTTGCTCACCGCATTTCGGCGATCATTCCAGCAGGTAAAGGCCAGAAAACCGGCAGCATCGAGGTCGGAAAGTCGGGAAGTCTACCTGGTTGGAAGCCGACTGATTCGGGGCAACAGCTAGTCGTCCTGTCATAGAATGAGAAGCTAGGCTCATACGAGCCGTGCATTTGGAGAAGCGTTTTGAGCGATTTTGCCAAGAATCTGGTCATGTGGATCATCATCGCGATGGTCCTGATGAGCGTATTCAATTATTACTCGCAGCCGCAGGAACAGGTTCAGGAGATGAACTATTCCGCATTCCTGGAGCAGGTCAAGAGCGGCAGCATCGAACAGGTCCAGATTCAGGAAAGTGCCGGCGGCAAGACCATCACCGGACAGACTTCCGACGGTCGGCCGTTTACCGTGATGGCTCCGCGCGACGACGGTCTGATCAAGGATCTGCTCGATAACGAGGTCGATATCGAAGCCAAGGAACCGGAGGGCCGGTCATTGCTGCTGGATATCCTGATCAGCCTGCTGCCGGTTCTGGTGCTGGTCGGTTTGTGGATCTACTTCATGCGCCAGATGCAGGGTGGCATGGGTGGGCGCGGCGGCGCGATGAGTTTCGGCAAGTCGCGCGCCAAGCTGCAGGGCGAGGATCAGGTCAAGGTCACTTTCAAGGATGTGGCCGGGTGCGAAGAGGCCAAGGACGAAGTCAGTGAGCTGGTCGACTTTCTGCGCGATCCGTCGAAATTCCAGCGCCTGGGTGGGCACATTCCCAAGGGCGTGCTGATGGTCGGCCCGCCCGGCACCGGCAAGACCCTGCTGGCCCGGGCCATTGCCGGCGAGGCCAAGGTTCCGTTCTTCTCGATTTCCGGCTCCGACTTTGTCGAAATGTTCGTCGGCGTCGGCGCCTCGCGTGTTCGCGATATGTTCGAGACGGCCAAGAAGCATTCGCCGTGCATCATCTTTATTGATGAAATCGACGCTGTCGGCCGCCACCGCGGTGCCGGTCTGGGCGGCGGTCACGACGAACGCGAACAGACACTGAACCAGCTGCTGGTCGAAATGGACGGTTTCGAAGGCAACGAAGGCATCATCCTGATTGCCGCGACCAACCGCCCGGACGTGCTCGATCCGGCGCTGTTGCGGCCCGGTCGTTTCGACCGCCAGGTCGTCGTTCCGCTGCCCGATCTCCAGGGACGCGAGCAGATTCTCAAGGTCCATATGCGCAAGGTACCGATCGACGATGACGTCCGGCCGCGCGATATCGCACGTGGGTCACCCGGATTCTCGGGCGCCGATCTGGCCAACCTGGTCAACGAGGCGGCACTGTTTGCTGCCCGCCAGGACTCCAAGACCGTCTGCCAGGAGCATTTCGAGCAGGCCAAGGACAAGATCATGATGGGCGCTGAGCGCAAATCCATGGCCATGTCCGAGGAAGAGAAGCGACTGACTGCCTATCATGAAGCCGGGCACGCGATTGTCGGCCGCCTGGTGCCGGATCATGACCCGGTCTACAAGGTCACGATCATTCCGCGCGGCCGCGCGCTGGGGGTCACGATGTTCCTGCCCGAGCAGGACAAGTATTCCCTGACCCGGCAGCAGTTGACCTCCCAGTTGGCCAGCCTGTTCGGCGGCCGGGTGGCAGAGGAGCTGATCTACGGCAAGGAAAAGGTCACCACCGGGGCATCGAACGATATCGAACGTGCCTCGCAAATTGCGCGCAACATGGTCACCAAGTGGGGTCTGTCCGACTCGATGGGCCCGTTGGCTTACGGTGAAGACGAGGATGAGGTGTTCCTGGGTCGGTCGGTGACCCAGCACAAGCACATTTCCGATGAGACCCATCGCCAGCTTGACAAGGAAGTGCGAAATATCATCGACCAGGCTTACGAAACCACCCGCAAGATCCTGAGCGAGAATCGCGACAAGCTGGAGCTGATGGCTGATGCACTGATGCGTTACGAAACCATCGATGCGGCACAGATCGACCAGATCATGAAGGGCGACGAGCCGGATCCGCCGGCTGGCTGGAACGAGGGCGGCGGACGTCCGCCTTCTTCACCGGTTGTCGATGACGCCGATGGCGATGAGCCCTCGGGTGAACCAGCGACCAGCTGATAACAATCTGGGGTCTGGAATAACGCCGCCGATGCTTTTGATCGGCGGCGTTTTCTATTGAGGAGCCGGAAGAGGAAACATGAATCTGATCGAGCAACTCTGGCAGGCCCATCAGCGCCATCGTCCGCTGGTCATGGGTATCGTCAATGTGACCCCCGATTCGTTTTCGGATGGGGGTCGCCATGATCGACGTGACGCCGCTGTTGCCCATGCGCTGAAGCTGGTCGAGCAGGGCGCCGATATTCTCGATATCGGCGGCGAATCCACCCGCCCCGGAGCGGCACCGGTGACTGTCAACGATGAACAGACGCGCGTTGTGCCGGTGATCGAGGAATTGGCGGGCAAGACCGATGTCCCGATTTCGATTGATACCAGCAAGCCGGAAGTCATGCGGGCAGCGGCTGAAGCCGGGGCCTGCATGATCAATGACGTCAATGGACTGCGCGCTGATGGCGCGGTTGAAGCGGCCGCTGCCCTGGGCGTAGTGGTTTGCCTGATGCATATGCAGGGCCAGCCGCGCACCATGCAGTCCGATCCACGCTATGACGATGTCGTGCTGGATGTACGCAACTTTCTGGCCGAACGGATCGAGGTCTGCCTGGCGGCCGGTATCGATCGCCGTCGGCTTCTGGTTGATCCGGGTTTCGGGTTCGGCAAGACGCTGGACCACAACCTGGCGCTGCTGGCCAGACTGGCCGATTTCCGTGAACTGGAGGTTCCGGTGCTCGCCGGATTGTCGCGCAAATCCATGCTGGGAACCCTGACCGGCCGTCAGCAGCCGGACCAGCGCCTGGCAGCCTCGCTGGCGGCCGCCATGCTCGCGGCCCAGAGCGGCGCGGCGGTCATTCGGGTCCATGATGTTGCCGAAACCGTTGATGTTCTTCGGGTTCAGGCAGCTGTCACCGATGCCGGGCGCGGTTACAATAACGGGCTATGAGCTACCGCTATTTTGGAACCGATGGAATTCGCGGCCTGGTTGGCGAGCCGCCGATCACGGTCGAGTTCATTCTGCGCCTGGGCTGGGCTGCAGGTCGCGTTTTATCCCGCAATGCCAATGGCCGGTCCGCTGTCGTTATCGGCAAGGACACCCGGATTTCAGGTTACTTGTTCGAGTCTGCACTGGAAGCGGGTTTTTCGGCTGCCGGCGTCGATGTCATTTTGCTCGGGCCAATGCCGACCCCGGCCATTGCCCACTTGACCCGCAGTCTGGGTGCGGTAGCCGGTGTGGTCATCTCCGCATCGCATAATCCCTATGAAGACAACGGCATCAAGTTCTTTTCCGGATTGGGGGAGAAGCTGGATGATGAGTTGCAGACAGCCATCGAACAGGAACTGGATCAGCCCCTGGCGCAGGTAGCGCCGCACCGCCTGGGCAAAGCCACCCGGATCCAGGATGCGATCGGCCGCTATATCGAGTACTGCAAGGCCACGGTGCCCTACGGTACCCGGCTGGATGGCCTCAAGGTCGTGGTCGATTGCGCCAATGGCGCCACTTACCGGATTGCACCCGAAGTATTTGCGGAACTGGGTGCTGAAGTCATTGCGATTCACCATCAGCCCGACGGGCTCAACATCAACCGGGACTGCGGATCGACCCACCCCGAAAGCCTGGCTGCCCGGGTGGTCGAGGAACGAGCCGACCTGGGGGTAGCGTTCGACGGTGACGGCGATCGGGTCCTGCTGATTGATCACAAGGGTCGGCTGATCGATGGCGATCAGATCCTGTTCGTGCTGGCCAGCGCGCGTCAGGCCAACGGCGGCCTTCCGGGTGGAGTGGTGGGTACGGTGATGACCAATTTCGGGCTCGAAGAGGTTTTTTCGCAACTGGACATTCCGTTCGAGCGCAGCGCGGTTGGCGATCGTCACGTTCACGATCGTCTTCGCAGCAAGGGCTGGGTGCTTGGCGGCGAAGCCTCGGGTCATATCCTGTGCCTGGACAGAGCGATGACCGGCTGCGGTATTGTCAGCGCACTGCAGGTGCTGGAAGTCGTGGCCCGCACCCGTCAATCGCTGGCGGCGCTGGCCGGCGGCATGCAGAAGTATCCGCAGGTGATGATCAACGTTCCGGTCAGTGGCAATGCACGCCAGGTCGTCAGCGACAACGAATCCGTGTCAGCAGCGGTGCGCGACGTCGAACAGTCTCTGGGCGGTCGCGGACGCGTGATTCTGCGTCCTTCGGGTACCGAGCCGGTGGTTCGGGTCATGGTCGAGGGCAGTGAGCTCGATCAGGTTCAGCGGCTGGCCGATCAGCTGGCCGGCGTCGTCAAAGAGGCGGTACATTCATGAGCCAGGCATTCAGTGGAGTTCCCGTACTGTCGTTGAACGACTTCAGCGACCGCCAGGATGGATTCAGTCGGGCGCTGGGCCAGGCCTGGCGCGATACCGGTTTTGTCGGCATCAGGGATCATGGTGTCGACGATGCGCTGATCGAAAACGCCTATGCGGTGTTTCGCGAGTTCTTTGCGTTGCCACCCGAGGTCAAGCAGCGCTATCACCTGCCCGGCAGCGGTGGAGCCCGCGGATATACCGGGTTTGGGGTTGAACAGGCCAAGGATCATGATGTACCGGATCTCAAGGAGTTCTGGCATGTCGGACGCGAGTTGAAAGCGGATGCCAATCCGGCACCGGATGTGCTGATGCCCAATATCTGGCCGGAAGAGGTTGCCGACTTCCGCTCGGCGTCGCTGGCCTTGTACGAGGCGCTGGATGCCTTGGGTGCACGATTGCTGTCGGCACTGGCGCTGGAGATCGGACTGGAACGCGACTGGTTCGCCGACAAGATCAATGTCGGTAATTCCATCCTGCGGCCGATCCACTACCCGCCGATCGGGGAAGCCGTTCCGGGTGCGGTACGCGCGGCCCGGCATGAAGACATCAACCTGATCACCCTGCTGATCGGCTCGAAAGAGCAGGGCCTGGAAATCCTGACCCGCGACGAGCGCTGGGTACCGGTCAGTACACTGCCCGGCACGATCGTGGTCAATGTGGGAGATATGCTGCAGCGCCTGACCAACCATGTGTATCCATCAACCACCCACCGCGTGGTCAATCCGCCGGGCGAGGGCGTTCGCCAGGCACGCTATTCCATCCCGTTTTTCCTCCATCCCAACCCTGATTTTCTGATCAAGACCCTGCCGCAGTGCATCTCCGAAGAACGGCCCAACCGCTATCCGGAACCGATCACCGCCCACGAGTACCTGCTCGAACGCCTGCGCGAAATCAAACTGATCTAACCTCTTGGCCGCCTTGCATCCTGCGAGAGATCGCACGCACCCGTAGGTCGGGGTGACATCCCCGACGGTCATGGCAACCCGTTGCCGCCAGAACTCTGGTTCTTGACACGTTCCTCAACTGTCCACGATTCATCATAAAAAACCCGACATACGTAGAACGCCGACACATGGACCGTCGGGGATGTCGCCCCGACCTACCAATGCATTGACCCTCGGCTCGCCATCAGACAGCACCACTCCCCGTTGTCAGTTGGTCGCAAGGGGCTGGTTTTTGCCTTTTCCAAACCCTCAATCTGCTGCATTGGGTGCTGTCGGGAGGGGCGGGCTGGCCGGGGCGCGGAAGCGACTTCAAACCCAACAGCATTTTTCAGACTCCACGAGATTTTAAGGAAGCCCAGAAATGGGGCCATCTTCACCGCTGCCTATTCGTTGGCACCTGGCTCCACATTACTGGCCGATTCATCGGAGCCGATCGTCCCGGCCAGCCCGAACCGCCCGGCAGTACCCGATGCTCGATACCTGCTACACCTCATTCCTTGCAGCTACTCAGAGTTCAGATCTGGATGCTTGAATTCAACCGCCCCCGCGGTTGCATCGAGGAGTGCTCGCCCAAGCGGCTTCGATTCGCTTGCTGGCAGTTCGATGGTCAATTCGACGCCGTCGCTGAAGTAGGTTTCATCAAGCTTGACCGCCTGGTGGCGATCGAGCAGCTGGTGTGCCAGTGAAATGGCTTCGAAGGGCAGGCGACATCGAAGCCGTGCCAGGGTGATGATGGGCCCGGATTCGGCCGTTCGGAGGCATTCGGCCGCCGTGCCTCCGTAGGCGCGGGCGAGGCCCCCGGTGCCAAGTTTTACGCCTCCGAAGTGGCGAATGACCACGACTGCGACCCGATCCATGTCCTGACTTTCGATGGCCTGAAGAATCGGGCGGCCTGCCGTTCCGCCGGGTTCGCCGTCATCATCAAAGCGGTATTGCTGGCCGCTTTTCCAGGCCCAGCAATGATGGTTGGCAGACGGGTCTCTGATCGACTGAAGGAACTGTCTGGCCTGATCTTCCTCGGCGCAGGGGGCCGCGTGGGCGATAAAGCGGCTGCGCTTGATCGCTGTCTCATGCCTGGCCGGAGCGGTCAGCGTTCGGATCATTCCAGCCTGGCATCCTGGGGGTCTGATTTGACCTCGGCATCGACTTCAAAAGAATGGAGTAAGAGTTTGATATTCCTGCCTTTTGAAAACTGATCCCTTTGCGAAAGTGCTTCGCCCTCCGTGCTTCGAACAACCGCGTATCCGCGCTCCAGTACGTTTAGCGGACTCATCGCGTTCAAGGCTCTCGCCAGGCTGGACAGACCTTCGCTGGATTGTTTCAGCCGTTGCTCCATGGCGCGTTCAAGGCGCTGACGGTTGCTTTCCAGTTGCAGGCTGAGTTGGTCAACCCGGGCCGCCGGATGGCGGGCCTGGCAACGCCGGTCGAGGCTGGTCAGAGCCTGGGTTCGGCGATCGAGGATCAGGGTCATGGCCTGACGCCCCCGGCGCTCGAGCTGGCTGGCGCGCTCGGCGATCTCGCCGAGGCGCCGGGCAGGGTGCTGGCTGGCCAGTCGCCGGCTCAGGTAATCGACGGTTTGCGCATTGCGCTCCATGTTCGCACCGGTCGCGCGCAGCAATTGGCCATCGAGACGCTTGAGGCGCAGTCTTAGCGCCGGGCCGTCCGGTGTCGCGGCGGCAGCGCCAGCGCTCGGCGTCGGCGCACGCAGATCGGCAACAAAGTCGGCAATCGTGACATCGGATTCATGTCCGACCGCGCTGATGATCGGGGTGTCGGCCGCGGCGATCGTGTGGGCCAGGGATTCATCGTTGAACGCCCACAGATCCTCGATCGAGCCACCGCCCCTGGCCAGTATGATCACCTCGCCAAACCGGTCGCGATCGGCAGCCTTCAGGGCCTTGATCAGTTCAGCCGGCGCACTCTCTCCCTGGACCTGGCTGGGATAGATGCGAATCTGCGCGCTCGGCCAGCGTTCGCCGAGTACCTTGAGCATGTCGCGGATGGCGGCGCCGGAGGGAGATGTCACCAGGCTGATTCGCCTGGGCCAGTCGGGCAGGGGTTTCTTGCGGCCATCGTCGAACAGTCCTTCGGCCTGGAGTTTTTTCTTCAGCGCCTCGAAGGCCTGCTGCAGGGCACCGGCGCCGGCCTCGAGCATCGCATCGGCGATCAGCTGATAGTCACCACGCGGTTCATACAGGCTCAACCGCCCCCGAACCAGTACTTCCTGGCCGTTTTCCGGCCGAAAACCCAGCCCGGATGCGTTGCCGCGAAACAGCGCACAGCGAATCTGGGCGCGGTTGTCCTTCAACGTGAAATACAGATGACCCGAGGCCGGTCTTGCCAGGTTGGACAGCTCGGCCTGCAGCCAGAGACGAGGGAAGCCGGCCTCCAGATGCAGCCGGACTTCCTGGTTCAGCTCGGCAGGGCGATAGATTCGGCTTTCCGGTCCCGGTGCGGAGATTGACATGCCTCCGGATTATACGCGGCTGGCCTGGCGTCAACCGCGCTGGTTTTCGCTGGTTGTTGTTCACGGTCCAGCGGCTGCAGCAGGCTGACCAGGCGCTGGCTGCAGCGGGCCCAGGAGAATCGTTCGGCAAACTCCACGCAAGCGCTGCCGTCAATCGACAACGCCCGGTAGACGGCTGCCTTCAGGTCTTCATCCATCGCACCATTGCCGCCGTCGGTGATCAGATCCTGGGGCCCGGGAACCGGAAAGGCGGCTACCGGCACACCGCAAGCCATCGCTTCCAGGATGACCAGGCCCAGTGTGTCGGTTCGGCTGGGAAAGACGAAAACGTCGGCCGAGCTCAGGCAGTTGGCCAACTCCTCGCCATGGCGGTAGCCCAGAAAATGCACGTCCCGGTATTTTTGCTTGAGCGTTTCCAGCGCCGGGCCGCCGCCGATCACGACCTTGCTGCCGGTGATATCCAGATCGAGAAAGGCCTCGATGTTCTTCTCCGATGACACTCGACCCATGTACATGGCGATTGGCCGGGGCAGGTCCAGGTAATCGCGCTCACGCGGATGGAACTGGCGGGTATCCACGCCGCCTGGCCAGATCGCCAGGTTGGCGAATCCGCGCTCGGCCATCAGCTGGCGCTGGGTTTCGGTACGCACCAGGGTGCGTGACGCCGGCCGATGAAACCAGCGCAGGAACGCATAGGACCAGGCCAGCGGAATCGGCGCGCGCAGCCTGAGATATTCCGGAAAGCGGGTGTGGTAGGAGGTCGTGAACGGCAGGCCGTGGCGGACGCACCAGCGCCGTGCGGCCAGGCCGATGGGGCCTTCTGTCGCGATGTGGATCGCTCCGAACGGTCCCTTGGAAAATGCAGCCCTGACGGCTTTCTTCGGGCGCAGGGTCAGGCGGATTTCCGGATAGCTGGGACAAGGTATGGTGCGTGAACCTTCCGGTGTCAGCATCTCGATCTGGTGACCGAATCCGATCAGTGTTTCCCGGGTTTTTTCCAGCGTGCGGACCACGCCATTGACCTGGGGTGCCCAGGCATCGGTAACCAACAGAATTTTCATCTCGTTACGGCCCTCGGAACACTTGTCGCAGGAAGTTAATCAGCAGCTTACGGCAACGGCTTTTCAGCCATGTGTCGGTGATTTGACGGGCGGATGACACGGATTATCGCGGTGACTGCGCTATCCTATGCGTTTGGCAAAGCAATGCACCCGTATGAGCGATGAGCAGGAACGCAGTGACAGTCACCGATTGATTCTCCGCCAGACCCGGTCGGAGGATTACGACGATATTGCCGACATCATGGAGCGGGTTTATCCGGGCGGACTCGACGGTGCCTGGACAAGGGCCCAGTTCGAGTCTCAGGTGCTGCGTTTTCCCGATGGGCAGATCTGTATCGAAGACAATGGTCGGGTGGTGGCTGCGGCCATTTCCCTGGTCGTCAAGTACAGCCGCTGGGGCCAGGATCACCGCTACTGGGATATTGTCGGCAATGGTTACCTGACCACCCATGATCCCAAGGGCGATGTACTCTACGGCGTGGATGTTTTCGTGCACCCGGACTACCGCGATCTGCGCCTGGGCCGACGCCTGTACGATGCGCGCAAGGAATTGTGCGAGAACATGAATCTCCGCGGCATCGTGGTGGGTGGCCGGATTCCGGGTTACCACAAGGTGGCATCGGAAATGACCCCGCAGCAATACGTGGCCAAGGTTCAGTCGCGCGAACTGACCGATCCCATCCTGACCTTTCAGCTGGCCAATGATTTCCAGGTGCGGCGAATCGTCAAAGGCTACCTGCCTGATGACAGTCACTCGGCCGGCTACGCCACGTTGCTGGAATGGGTCAATATCTATTTCGAGGAGCCCAGTTCGGGCCTGATCGGAGGACGCCAGTCCGATGTGCGCATCGGGGCGGTCCAGTGGCAAATGCGTCCGACCAAGTCGCTGGAGGACTTGTACGGACAGATCGAGTATTTCGTCGATGCGGTATCCGGCTACCAGGCCGATGTGGTGCTGTTTCCCGAGTTCTTCAACGGCCCGCTGATGGCCCCCTGGAACGATCAGGGCCCGGCCGAGGCGGTACGCCAGCTGGCCGGCTATACCGAGGCCATCCGCGACCAGATGCTGAAATTCGCAGTCTCTTACAACATCAATATCATCGCCGGCTCGATGCCGGAATACGATGGCGATCATCTGCGCAACGTCTGCTATCTGCTTCGTCGGGACGGAACCTGGGCGCGCCAGTACAAGATTCATGTCACCCCGGATGAGGTCAGCTACTGGGGGCTGACCGGGGGGGACAAGATCCAGGTGTTCGATACCGATTTCGGCAAGATCGGCATCCTGGTCTGCTATGACGTCGAATTTCCCGAGTTGCCGCGCCTGATGGCCGAGCAGGGCATGCACATCCTGTTCGTTCCGTACTGGACCGATACCAAGAATTCCTATCTGCGTGTTCGGCGCTGTGCCCAGGCGCGGGCGATCGAAAACGAGTGCTACGTGGTCATTACCGGCTCGGTTGGCAACTTGCCGCGGGTCGAGAACATGGATATGCAGTATTCCCAGGCGGCCGTGTTCACGCCGTCCGACTTCGCGTTTCCCCATGATGCGGTGGCCCACGAAGCGACTGCCAATTCCGAAACCATGCTGATTGCCGATCTGGATCTGGATAACCTGCGTGAAATCCGCTCGCACGGATCGGTCAGGAACATGAAGGATCGGCGGCTGGATTTGTATGAGTTGAAGTGGAAGGGGTGATGGATGGGCGAATTGGTAAGAGGAAGAGAGGGGGAGAGGGGGAAATGGAAAAGGGGAAATGGAAAAGGGAAAGGAGAAAAATGAGCGATATGGGGGAATTAACAGCGATTTTTCACCGGGTTGGTATGATGGGGTTTGAATTCGAACAGGAGATAGCGTGTGGCTGATATATGGTGGACTGTTGCAGCGCTGGTGATTGGCATTGTGGTGGGTGCCGCAGGATTCTGGCTGGCTACTCGCAACGGCGGTGCGCCTGGTACATCGGTGCGTCAGCTCAAGCAGGAAAACGAAAAATTCCGCGAAGAGGTCAACGATCACTTCGTTCAGACTGCCGAATTGATCAATCGTCTGACCGACAGCTACAAAGCCGTTTTTGATCACCTGAGTGACGGTGCCGGAAGGCTGGTCGAAGACAAGGTGATCCGCGAGCGCATGCCGCAGGTCTCCGGCCAGGAGGTCCGCCTCAAGCCCATCGGCGCACCACGTCCCGACACCCCGACCGGCGCCGCCAAACCCAAATCCCCGGAAAAACCCACCCCCGCCAGCCCGACCCAACCGCCCGGCAGCAGTCCCAGAAGTCCATCCAAAGATCCCGGAAAAAAGACCTAAAAAATTTTCTCGCGCAGAGGCGCAGAGGCGCAGAGGAAAGACGAGAAACAGAAACTGTAAGATCGATACTGTACGGTCTTGCTGGTTTTTTTCTTTACTCTGCGTCTCAGCGTCTCTGCGCGAACATTATGTTTTTGATGGTCAGCGCTACCGGCTTGCTATTCGCTGGGCATTAGCCGCAGGACTCGGCCGTCGGGGGAATCGGTGAGCAGGTAGATGTGGCCGTCGGGGCTGACTCGTACGTCGCGCAGTCGTTCGTCGAGGTCCAGTTCGACCAGCTCCTGACTGCGGATATTGATTCCGTCCAGTTCTACCCGTCGCAGGCTGCGTTCGGCCAGGCTGGCAATCAGCAGATCTCCGTGCCACTCCGGAAAGACCGAACCCTGGTAAATGGCCATGCCGGCCGGTGCGATGGAAGGGGTCCAGACCAGTACCGGGTCGCGCATCCCTGATCGGGTCGTGAACGGGCTGATTCGGGCACCGGAATAGTCGATGCCGGCTGTTGCGATCGGCCAGCCGTAATTGATCCCGCGCTCGATCAGATTCAGTTCATCGCCCCCGCGAGGACCGTGTTCATGCGACCAGATTCGACCACTCTCTGTTTCGATCACGATGCCCTGGGGATTGCGGTGTCCATAGCTGAAGATTTCGGGCAGGGCATGGTCGCGGCTGACGAACGGGTTGTCGTCAGGAATGTCGCCGTTGTCGTGCAGGCGGACGATGCTGCCGGTATGACTGTCCAGGCGTTGCGCCTGCTCGCGGTAGTCAAAGCCGTCGCCGATTGTCAGCAGCAGCGTGCCGTCGGCGAGAAAAGCCAGTCTTCCCCCATAGTGAACCGGGGTGTCTCGGGTCGGTCGGGCCGTAAACAGAACTTCATTGTCGACCCAGGTCATGGCATCAATGCGCCCCCGTACCAGGCGGGTCGAATTGGCCTCGGGTGTGCCGTGGGCGAGGGTCAGATAGACCCAGCCGTTGTCCCCGAAATCCGGGTGCAGGGCGATATCCATCAGGCCACCCTGGCTCTTCACGTAGGCGCTCGGAACCCCCTTGATCGGCTCGGAAACCCCACCCTCGGCATCAATCAACCGCAGCTGGCCGGCACGTTCCGTGACCAGCATTCGCCCGTCGGGAAGAAACGCCAGGGCCCAGGGATGGTCGAGCCCCCCGGCAACGGTTTCAAGTTCAAATTTTGCTGCCAACGGGCCGGCAACAAGCAAGGCGAAGATCAGTATCAGTCGGGGCATGATGGCCATCTCGATGCGGAATACGATCATGTTAACTGCTAAGCTTTGTTCAGGGAAAACCGGAATACATCAATGATTGTTCTTCGCTGGCTGTTTGCCTTTGTGCTCGCTGTACTGACGACTGCCATTCTGGGAAGCGTGATTCAGTCCCAGTTCAATCTGTCCCGAATTGCCGGCCTGGGCGAGACCATTCGGACGTCAACCCGGATTGAGGTGACCCTGTTCGATCTGATCAGCTTTGCACCGACCTATGCCATCATCATGGCCGTGGCTTTGTTGATCGGTTTACTGGTTGCAGGATGGCCTGCCACGCGTTGGCCGCAGTGGCGTTTCGGCTGGTATGCACTGGCCGGGTTCGTGGCCGTTTCCGTGGCGCTGCTGGTGATGAACGCGATGTTGCCGATCACCGCCATCGGTGCAGCTCGCACCACCACCGGTATCATTGCGCTTTCGCTGGCCGGGGCGGTCGGCGGTTGGATTTATGCTCGTATTCTCGTTCAGCGGCAAAACGGCCAGAACTGATACCAGCGGCGACAGCGTAGCTGGTCTTCGCATTGGGCGAGTTGGCGCTGATAGTTGAGGGCGCGTTGGTCGACCCGACTGGCAATCGCCCTTAGCTGCGGCTTGTCGCGCCAGGTTCCGCGCTGATAGCCGCCGTGCCCCTCGTGATAAGCCAGGTAGAGATCGTAAGCATTGTTCCTGGCCAGACCGAGGCGCTGATGGCTGACGCTGTTGTACCAGCCGATGAAGTCCAGTGCGTCGTCCATGTTGGAGCGACGCGAAAAATGATTGCCGGTCGCCTGACGATAATCGGACCAGGCCGGATCCTGGACCTGGGCAAAGCCCTGAGCCGATGAGGGTCGCCGACCGGGGAAGATGCCCAGAAAGCGCCCCCGGGCCGGACGTGCGTGCGATCGAAACGCCGACTCCTGCTGAACGAATGCCATCTGCACCGCGATCGGCGTCCCCCATTTGCGTTCGGAAGCCCGCGCATGGTCATACCAGCGCGGCTGTTCGTCAAAAATATCGCAAAGATTGTCCTGGTTGTCAGGCGGTCTCGACGCACAGCCCACCAGACCAATGACGGTCAGACCTAGCAGAATGACAAGCCTGTGAAAACGCATGCCTCCTAGTGTACCCCCTGGGTTTGTTCAGAGGCTTTCCAACCAGTCGTCGTCGGAGCCTTCGTTGATGCCTTCGAACAGGAAAGTCGACAGGTAGCGTTCGCCGGTGTCCGGCAGCATCGCCAGGATCGATGAGCCCTTCGGCGCAGACTCGGCCAGTTTGAGCGCAGCCGCCACTGTGCCCCCGGCCGACAGCCCGCAGAAGATACCTTCCTTGCGTGCCAGTGCCAGTGCCGTATCACGCGACTCCAAGTCGCTGACCGGAATGATGGAATCAGCCACTTCGAGCTTGAGAACCTTTGGCAGAAAGTCCGGGGTCCAGCCCTGGATCTTGTGCGGGGACCAGTCTTTGCCGGCCATCAGTTGAGCGCCCTCGGGCTCGGTGGCAATGACTTTCAATTCGGGGCGCGCCAGCTTCAGCATTTCACCGGCACCCGTCAGGGTTCCGCCGGTTCCCCATCCGGTGACGAAATAGTCCAGTGGCCGTCCGGCAAAGGCGCGCAGGATTTCCGGACCGGTGGTGTTGCGGTGATAGGCCGGATTGGCCTCATTCTCGAACTGACGGGCCAGGAACCAGCCATGCTGCTCAGCCAGCTTTTCCGCCCGCTTGACCATGCCGCTGCCGCGCTCGGCGGCTGGCGTCAGAATGACCTTCGCGCCCAGCGCCCGCATCAGTTTGCGTCGTTCGATGGAGAACGTCTCGACCATGCAGGCCACGAACGGGTAGCCCTTGGCCGCGCAGACCATGGCCAGCGCGATGCCGGTATTGCCCGAAGTGGCCTCGATCACGGTCTGCCCGGGCTTGAGGTGCCCACGTCGTTCAGCATCTTCAATGATCGCAATCGCCAGGCGGTCCTTGACCGAGCCCAGCGGATTGAAGAACTCGGCCTTGACGTACAAATCCACATGGTCCGGTGCCAGACGGTTGATCCGGACAATGGGCGTGTTGCCGATGGTGGAAAGAATATTGGCGTGAATCATGATGGAGATGTCCGTTGTAATGAGTTTCCAGTTGGCCGATGGCCGGTCAGCAGGCGGCGAGTTGTGCCACAGGCCGGGAAGTTGGTTCAGCAGCGCTGTACCAGCATAGCGTATTGGCCAGATCGGCAACGGCACCAACATAAAGCATGGCCGGTGAAGCAATTGCGTGCGCGCGACCCGTTTCGGCCAGTGCGGCTAGCGTGCCGGTGACGACCCGCTGATCAGGCCGGGTGCCGTTCTCGACCAGCGCAATCGGAGTCGCCGGCTTTCGTCCATGAGCAAGCAACTGCTCCTGAATGCGTTCGAGCTGGGCGACAGCCATGTAAAAAGCCAGGGTCTGGCGATCAGCCGCCAGGTCGGACCAGTCCAGTCGATCGATCGAAGCGCGGCAATGAGCGGTCACCAGGCGAACCGACTGGGCATGATCGCGATGGGTGAGCGGAATTCCGGCATAGGCACCGCAGGCCACGGCCGCGGTAATGCCCGGTACGACGGAGTAGTCGACCCCGGCCTGGCGCAAGGCCTGCATTTCCTCGCCACCGCGGCCGAAGACCAGGGGATCACCGCCCTTGAGCCGAACGGTCCGCTTGCCTTGAAGTGCATGCTCGATCAGCAACCGGTTGATCTCATCCTGGCTGTGCCGGCAAAACCCCCGGCGTTTGGCGACATCGATCAGCTCGACATCACGCCGGGCATACTCGAGCACCCGGCCATCGACCAGGCCGTCATGCACGATGACATCGGCCGATTGAATCAGACCCAGGGCCTTGATGGTCAGCAGCTCCGGATCGCCGGGCCCGGCACCGACCAGCGCGACATGGCCGGGCCTGTCGTGGTTCATCTGACTCAGCTCGGCCAGCGCCAGGCGGCGCGCTGCTTCCGGATTCCCCTGGTCAATCGCGCGGGCGGGAGCATCGTTGAACAACCAGTCCAGGAAGCGCCGGCGGCGAGCAGGTTCAGGAAGCCGTTTACGCAATCGATGCTGCAGACTGCCGGCCAGCTTGGCCAACGGCCCGATCGAGGCGGGCAGCAGGGTTTCCAGGTGGCTGCGAATGATTCTGGCAAGCTCAGGGGCCTGGCCGCCGGTTCCTATCGCAATCGTGACCGGATGACGATCCACCACGGCGGGAAATATCGCCGAGCAATCCTCGAGTTGATCGACCACGTTGACCGGCACGCCGAGTGTCCGGCCGGTCTGTTTTACCGCATCGATAGTGGCTTGGTCGCAGTCGGCGACAACAATCAGCACCTGTCCATCGATTTGTTCAGCCGAAAATCGCTTGCCGCGATGAAGAATTCGACCCGACTGCAGCCATTCCTGCCAGTTCCTGCAAGCCTCGAGGCGGCCGACCCACTCGATGTCGGCATCGAACTGAAGCAGACGCCGGGTCTTGCGCGCGGCAACCTCGCCATCGCCGATGACCAGCACGCGCTGACCGGCCAGATTCAGGAATAGCGGAAACCACTTTGGGGAATGCGATTGGTTCATGGCCGCCATGCTATGCCGGCTGTCTGCAGCACGGAAATACTGTCGGGCGAGATGCATATAACCAGGCGTTATGAATCGATATCGTTCAGCGATCGGTGTTGATTTGGGATATCGTGTAAACAGACTTTTGATCGGGAGCCAGACCATGTTGTGGCAGGCGCTCAGTGCCGCCCGCGATCTGGGGCGAGTGCAGGATATTGCAGCGGTCCTGATTCGCTATGGATTCGGAGACGTCGTCCAGCGGATCGGCATGGCGGGAATGCTGGAAAAGGCCGGCAAGGTCCTGCATTGGCGCCAGGCTGAGGAACTGGCAACCCTCAAACCACCCGAGCGCGTGCGCCGGGTGATGGAAGAGCTTGGGCCGACCTTCGTCAAGCTCGGCCAGGTACTGGCCACCCGCGTTGATCTGTTCGGTCCGGACTGGCTGGCCGAATTCGCGCGCTTGCAGGACAAGGCACCGGCGGTGGATTACGCCAGTATCAAGACCCAGTTGACCGAAGATCTGGGTATGCCTCCGGAGCAGGCATTTGCCGAGATCGATACCGAGCCGCTGGCCGCGGCTTCACTGGCCCAGGTCCACCGCGCCCGACTCGATGAGGGTGAATGGGTGGTGTTGAAGGTTCGCCGGCCCGGCATTCGTCCGGTTGTCGAGGCCGATCTCAGGCTGCTTTCCCGGCTGGCCGATATCGTCGAGTCGGAAGCGCCTGATCTGAAGCAGTATCGGCCCAAGGCGCTGGTTCGCCAGTTCACCCAGTCGCTGCGACGTGAGCTGGATTTTGCTGCCGAGTGCCGCAATGCCGAGCGAATCGCCGCTGATCTGGATCCGGATTCCGGCATCGTGGTGCCGGGTGTTCACTGGCAGTGGTGTGGCGAACGCCTCAATGTCCAGGATTACATCGACGGTATTGGCGGTCGCGATCTGGATGCGGTCAGGGAGGCGGGGCTGAACACGCATGTCATCGCCCAGCGCGGCACTCGGGCAATTCTCGAGATGATTCTGGAGCATGGCTTTTTTCACGCCGATCCGCACCCTGGCAATGTCAAATATCTGCCGGGCGATCAGATCGCGCTGCTGGATTTCGGCATGGTGGGTCGCCTTTCCGATGGGCGCCGCCATGAAGTGGCCGAGCTATTGCATGGTCTGGTCAAGCGCGAGGCCGAGGTTGTCGCGCGCATTCTGCTGGACTGGAGTGCCGACAGCGATGCCGACAGTGAAAGGCTGGCAGGCGATATCGCCGAGTTTATCGATAACTACCATGGCGTTCCGCTGGAGCAATTGGACATGTCGGCGATGATCGGTGAAATGACCAGCGTACTGCGTCGTCATCACCTGCTGCTGCCGGCTGACCTGGTGCTGATGCTCAAGGCCTTCATCACCCTGGAAGGGATGGGGCGTTCACTGGATCCGGATTTCGATATGGCATCCGAAGCGGCACCCGTGGTCGAGAGGGTGTTGAAGCGCCACTATTCCCCGAGCGCCGTTGCCGGTCGCATGCAGAAGAGCCTGGTCGATGCCGTCCGCGTACTGGGGGGCTTGCCTGACGATCTGAGCAGCCTGTTGCGCGCCGCACGTCGCGGTCGAATCGAAGTACATGTGGATATCAACTCGCTCAAGGAAGTCAGCCATCGGCTGGACAACGCGGCCAGCCGCATGACCCTGGGCGTGGTCACCGCCGCCTTGATCATTGGTTCGGCGATAGCAATGAACGTCGATCCGGCAGAAACCGGAGTACCTATCTTCGGTCTGCTGGGCTTTATCGGCGCCGCTCTGGGAGGCATCTGGCTGCTGATCTCCATCTGGCGCAGCGGCCGCGGAGATTGAATTAACAGCGCCGCATGCTGCAATTCATCGATGTCCGGGATCGCACGCACTTGTAGGTCGGGGTGACACTCCCGACGGTCATGGCAACCAGTTGCCACCAGAAGATTGGTTTTCGGCACCCACATTGACGACCGGGGACTTGTCAGCACAAACCCGACGTATGGAGAGCGCTGAGACATGGACCGTCGGGGACGTCGCCCCGACCTACTCAACCGAGCCCGACGATTATTCAGTGGCTTGCTTGAAAACCTCTCCGCCCTTCATCACGAAGCGGACGTCGGTCAACGTCGAGATGTCGTCGAGCGGGTTGGCGTTGACCGCAATGATATCGGCCCAGCGGCCGGCGCTGATGCTGCCGGCGTGCTCGCGGATATCGAGCAGTTCAGAAGCGTTGATCGTAGCCGTGCGGATCGCATCGAGCGGGCTCATCCCGGTTTCAACCATGTAGATGAATTCCAGCGCATTGTCACCATGCGCACTGACACCGGAGTCGGTGCCGAAGGCGATCTTGACGCCAGCCCGCCAGGCCTGCCCGAACGTATCCTGGATCATCGGACCGATCTGGCGTGCCTTGGGCCGAACCAGCGCCGGGAAGTAGTCGTCGATCTCGGCTTTCTCGGCAACAAACTTGCCGGCCAGAATCGTTGGCACATACCAGGTGCCATGCTCAACCATGGCTTCGAAAACTTCTTCATCCATCATGGTGCCGTGCTCGATCGAGTGAATGCCGGCGCGAATGGCGCGCAGCATGCCTTCCTTGCCGTGAGCGTGTGCGGCGACATGCATGCCGTAGTCACGCGCTGTTTCGATGACTGCCTGAAGCTCATCGTCCTGGAACTGGGGCGCGAGCCCGCTTCTGGCGACACTCAGGACACCCCCGGTCGCGGTGATCTTGATCAGGTCAGCACCGTCCTTGTAGCGCTGACGAACCCCTTCGCGCGCGGCGGCAACCCCGTTGATCACGCCTTCATCCGGTCCGGGGCGCCCCATCAGATCCGCACGCCATGAGTTGGTCGGATCCGCGTGCCCGCCGGTTGTGGCGAGTGATTTGGCGGCTGTATAAATTCTCGGACCCGGCACCTTGCCCTCGTTGACCGCATCACGCAGGGAAACGCTGACATTGAATGAATCACCCAGATCGCGCACTGTAGTGAAGCCCGCTTCCAGAGTACGACGCGCATAAACCGCCGATTGCAGTGCGATGTCGGCTGGGTTTTCGGTGAAGCGGTTGATGTACGCGGTCGGACTGGACTGGCTGCTCAGGTGGGTGTGCATGTCCATCAGACCCGGCAGGCAGGTCAGGTCGGAAAGATCAACGACCTGAATATCATTGTCGGGAGCTTGATGCCCATCACTGACTTCAGAGACCAGACCGTCATTGACCGTGATCGTTACCGGGCCCCTCAGTTCACCGGATTCGGTGTCCAGCATCTGACCGCATTGCAGCCATACCTGAGCCTGGACGTGAGTACTGGACAGAACAACAAGGCAGAAAGTCAACAGCAGCGGGAATCGATGCATTGATTTGGTTCCGATGTGAACGAATCGCCGGATTGTATCGTACTCCCGCGAAGGAGCCGGTAACCTAAGTGTGAACTCTCAGCAGGTTGTCCCCACAAGCAACGGGACATTTAGTGGCCAGCGGCGAGTGGTACGCTCGACGGCTTCGCTGCAGGGCTTCTTGCGTTTGCAAACCGCCCTTGCGCTCTCGCCTGCGCTGCCTGCTGGCGAGCCGAGGGTCAGATCGTCAGGGTCGATTGATTCGGCTTCTCTGGAGCTTGGGTGCCCGCGAATCGCATTCGATTGCTGAAGCTGCAAAGGTCTCTTCATGGGAACGTGGCGGTGAAAAAATGCTGAACCGTTGCTGCCTGCCGCCGTGACCCTCGGCTCGCCATCAGACAACACCACTCCCCGTTGTCAGTGAGTTGCAAGGTGCTGGGTTTTTGTCTTTACCAAACCCTCAACTTGCTGCATCGGGTGCTGTTGGGAGGGGCGGGCTGGCCGGGGCGCGGAAGCGGCTTCAAGACCAACAGCATTTTTCGGACGCCGCGAAATTTTCAGGAAGCTTGAAAATCAAGCCGTCTTCGGCGCTTCTTATTCGTTGGCACTTGGCTCCACGAAACCGGCCGACTCAACAGAGCCGATCGTCCCGGCCAGCCCGAACCGCCCGGCAGTACCCGATGCTCGATACCTTCTACATCTCACTTTCACAGGCTACAACGCTTTTATCGTCGGTGTTGAAAACCTACTGAGATTGCACACCCAAGGAACGGCTGAATGCCACGATATAAACTTATAGCGATCTGATCGTTCTGTTTATTCGGCCTGGCACGTAGGCTTGAGTTTGCAATGAACTCGGCGAAAACGAACGATCATGATGCCGCAAGCGCAATCCATCTCCGAACTGCAACGTCACCTGACTGACCTGGCCGACACCCTGGATGCCAGTCAACTGACCTGGGCCTCCGGCTATCTGGCCGGACTGGCAACCAGGACCGGCAGTGTCCCCGATACGCCGTCACAGACCGTGGAGCAACCGGTTCTGACCATCTGGTACGGCTCGGAAACCGGCAACGGTCGTGGCGTTGCCGAGCGGCTGGCAACGGCGGCACGCGGGCAGGGCTATGCCGTCGATCTGGCCAGCCTGGCTGATGTGCAGCCACGACGAATCGCCAGAATCCGTTTGCTGCTATTGGTCGTCAGTACCCATGGGGAAGGCGATCCGCCGGAAGATGCGGCAGCCTTCCACAAATTGATGACGTCCGGACGAGCGCCACGCCTGGACGACCTGCACTTCGGTGTGTTTTCACTGGGTGACTCGTCCTATCCCGATTTCTGCCAGACCGGTCGCGAACTCGATGAGGCACTGGCCGACCTGGGAGCCCGGCGCCTGCTGGAACGAGTCGACGTCGATGTTGATTTCGAGGACGACGAGGATGCCTGGCGCGAGCAGGCCCTGGCAGCGATTCGTCCGCTTATCGAAGTCGATGCGTCTCCGGCCGCCCATCTGACCGTCGTGCGCGACTCCAGAGACTCAATGGCAGCATATGATCGCCGCAACCCGTTTGAGGCCGAGTTGCTGGAATCGTCGCCACTGACCGTGGCTCCGTCGAACAAGCGAGTTCACCATGTGGCACTGGCGCTGGACGGCAGCCGGCTGGTTCATGAACCGGGCGATTCGCTCGGCCTGTGGCCGCGCAATGCTACCCGTCTGGTCGATGAAATTCTCGAATTGACCCGGCTTGATGAGACCGAGTCGGTGGTACGCAACGGCAGGACTCGGCCGTTGCGGGAATGGCTGGAATCGGGGCTGGAGCTGACCCAGGTCGTGCGGCCGTTTGTTGCCGCCTATGCCGAGCGTGGTCGAATTTCCACTCTGATTGACTTGCTGGATGATCGCGACGGCTTTCAACGCTGGAGCGAGACTCGCCAGGTGGTCGATGTGCTGCGTGACTTTCCGCAAGACCTTGATGCTGCCAGCCTGGTCGGCCTGTTACGGGGCCTCGGTCCGCGCCTTTACTCGATAGCATCAAGCCCGCTGGTGGCCGAGGATGAGGTTCATTTGACGGTCAAGCTGCAGGGCGGCGAAATTGACGGCCGACTGCGCGCCGGTGTTGCCTCCTGGCAGATGATCGAAGGCAGTCAGCCGGGTGATCGACTGCCGGTGTATATCGAATCGAACCCCCGGTTTCGCCTGCCCGACGATCCAGACCGCCCGATCATCATGATCGGTCCCGGAACCGGGGTAGCACCGTTTCGCGCGTTCGTCGAGCATCGCCAGGCACTGGGCCACCGGGGGAAGAACTGGCTGTTCTTCGGCGAGCAGCACCGTCGCACCGATTTTCTCTACCAGCTGGAATGGCAGCGACATCTGAAGTCCGGTGCGCTCGATCGACTGTCGGTCGCTTTTTCACGCGACCAGGCCGACAAGGTCTACGTCCAGCATCGGCTGCGGGAGCGCGGTGGCGAGGTCTATGCCTGGCTAGAAGAGGGCGCTTATGTCTATGTCTGCGGCAGCGGTCAGGGCATGGCCGCCGATGTTCACCAGGCGCTGATCGATCTGATTGGGCGCCACGGCGGCAACAATGCCGAACAGGCCCGTGCCGTTGTCGATCAACTGCAATCCGATAAACGCTACCAGAAGGATGTCTACTGATGGCCGCTCATCTCGATGTGGAAAAAATCAAGGCCGACAGTCGCCATTTACGTGGTTCACTGGCGATCAGTCTGAAAGAGCAGACGACCGCAGCCGTGGCCGAAGCCGATACCGTCATCACCAAGTTTCATGGCATCTACCAGCAGGATGATCGTGATCAGCGCGAACTTCGGCGCGAAGCACGTCTGGAGCCGGCTTACAGTTTCATGATCCGGGTACGTGTGCCGGGCGGGGTAATCAGCCGTGACCAATGGCTGGCGCTCGACGAGCTGGCCGGCCAGGTAGCCAATGGGACTCTGCGATTGACAAGCCGGCAGGCGGTCCAGTTTCACGGGGTGGCCAAGGAGGATCTGGCGGTCCTGATCCGGCGCATTGACGGGGTATTGATGGACTCGCTCGCGGCCTGCGGTGATGTCAATCGCAACGTGATGTGCCATGTCCAACCGGAGACCGGCTCCATCCATGCCCGGACGCTGGAATGGGCACGCCGCTTGAGCGCCCATCTGACGCCGGCAACCGGCGCCTATCGGGAAATCTGGATCGATGGCGAGCCGGTAGCAGGTCAGGATTCCGACGAGTCGGAGCCGATTTATGGAAAAACCTACTTGCCGCGCAAGTTCAAGGCCGCAATTGCGTTGCCGCCCAACAATGATGTCGATATCTTCTCCCAGGATCTTGGCCTGATCGCGATTGCTGATAATGATCAACTGGCCGGGTTCAATCTGAGTGTCGGTGGCGGTATGGGTTGCAGTCACGGCGAGCCCGAGACTTTCCCCAGGCTCGCCGATGTGATCGGGTTCGTTCAAGCCGAGGACATGCTCGCCGTTGCCGAAGCCGTGGTGACCATTCAGCGCGACTTCGGGGATCGGTCCAATCGCAAGCATGCCCGCTTCAAGTACACCATCGATGATCGCGGCACCGACTGGTTTGTCGCCGAACTGGAAAAGCGATCTGGCATCAGGCTTGAACCAGCGCGCGCGTTCTCATTCGATTCCAATGGCGATCGATTTGGCTGGCAGCAAATGCAGGACGGTCGCTGGCAACTGACATTGTTCGTCGAGAACGGTCGACTGCTACCAGGGGCGCGTGCCGGCTTGCGAGCCATTGCCGAGCGCTTCGCTGGTGACATTCGGCTGACGCCCAACCAGAATCTGATCATTGCCGGTGTAGCCGACGCCGATCGGATCGAAGTCGATCGCCTGGTCAGCGAACATGCCGTCGAGGGCGGCCAGCCGCCATCGATGATCCGTCGCCATGCGATGGCCTGCGTGGCCTTGCCGACCTGCGGCCTGGCCATGGCCGAGGCCGAACGCTATCTGCCGGATCTGGTAACCCGCATCGAGGAGCTGGCTGCCGCTCACGCGATAGAAAATCAACCCATCACGATACGCATGAGCGGCTGTCCGAACGGCTGTTCCCGGCCCTACCTGGCCGAAATCGGACTGGTGGGCAGGGCACCGGGCCGCTACAACCTGTACCTGGGGGCGGCATTCGATGGCAGTCGGCTGAATCGTCTGGCCCTGGACAATGTGGATGAAGGGGCAATACTGGCTCATGTCGATGGACTTTTTGCCCGCTTCGCAGAGGAGCGCAATGAGGCCGAGCACTTCGGCGAGTTCCTGATTCGCCGACAGATCATTCAACCGGTGGGCCATGGCAGCGAGGTCAACCAGCGATGAGTTGCCTGCCGATTTCCGAATCCTTACCGAACTTGACTGTCGATGCCATCAATCGGGTCCTGGAACCATTGACAGCCGCACAGCGGATTGAATGGATGCTGCAAAACCTGCCGGGTCAACACGCACTTTCATCCAGTTTCGGTATGCAGGCAGCCGTGATGCTCCACCTGGTCACCACTGTGGCACCCGATACGCCGGTCATTTTCATTGATACCGGTTACCACTTTGCCGAGACCTATCGATTTGTTGATGATCTGACCGCCCGATTGAACCTCGATGTCAAGGTCTTCCGGTCCCGAATCAGTCCCGCCTGGCAGGAGGCTCGCCACGGGCGGCGCTGGGAGCAGGGCCTGGATGGAATCAAGCGCTACAACCACGAGAACAAAGTCGAACCGATGCGCCAGGCTTTGGCACACCTTGATGTGTCGAGCTGGCTGTCGGGGCTTAGACGCTCCCAGTCCCGAACACGGTCCGCGATCGCCTATGCAGAGTGTCAGTGGGATCGGTACAAGGTTCACCCGATTGCCGACTGGCATGATCGCGATGTGCACCGTTACCTGGTTCGTCATGGACTGCCGTACCACCCGCTCCGCGAGCAGGGTTATATCTCGATCGGCGACTGGCACAGCACCCGGTCATTGAGGGAAATCGACAACGTTGAGCAGGCTCGTTTTCTCGGCCTGACCCGCGAATGTGGCCTGCACGAGTTGTCGCAGCCTTAGGCGTGCAATCTCAGTACGTTGTCCACACCAACGATAAAAACGTTGCAGCCTGTGTGGTTGAGATGTAGCGGGCATCGAGCATCGGGTACTGCCGGGCGGTTCGGGCTGGCCGGGACGATCGGCTTTGATGAGTCGGTCGGTTTGGTGGAGCCAGGTGCCAACGAATAGGCAGCGGTGAAGTTGGCCCCGTTTCAGGACTTCCTGAAGATCTTGTGGAGGCTGAAAAATGCTGTTGGCTTTGAATTCGCTTCCGCGCCCCGGCCAGCCCGCCCCTCTCGACAGCACCCAATGCAGCAGTTTGACGGTTTGGTAAAGGCAAAACCCAGCCCCTTGCAACCATCTGACAACGGGGAGTGGTGTTGTCTGATGGCGAGCCGAGGGTCACGGAGGAAGGCCAGAAAGCTTCAGCATCTTTCCGCAGCCACATTTCCATGAAGAGACCTTTGCTGCTTCAGTAGTCGGATGACGAGTCGCAGGCACCCGAGCTCCAGTGAAGTCGAATCAATCAACGCTGGCGTTCTGACCCTCGGCTCGCCAGCGGGCGGCACCACTCGCCGCTGGCCACCAAATGTCCAGTTGCTTGTGTGGACAACCTGTTGAGATTGCACAGTTAGGGAACCTCTGAACAATTTTGCGCCCGTGCAGACTGATTCAGAGGTTGCCTCAGGAACCATTGAAAAGCTGACGTGTGCCCACGGCTTCGGCAGCCTTGCCAAGACGCGTAAGGGCGAGAACATAGGCGGCCATCCGGACTGATATGTTCTTGTCCCTGGCAATTTCCATCACTCTCGAGAACTGGCTGGACATACGCTCGGTCAGGCGCTCTTGTACTTCATTTGCTGTCCAGTAGTCCCCACTGCGGTTCTGCACCCACTCGTAGTAGCTGACGGTGACACCACCTGCGTTGGCCAGGATGTCGGGGATAACCATCACGTTATTCTTTTCAAGTATCTCGTCGGCCTTGCTGGTGACTGGGCCATTGGCCAGCTCCAGAATGACACGCGCCTTGACCTTGTCAGCATTGTTTTCGGTAATTACATCTTCGAGAGCCGCCGGAATCAGCAGATCGACATTCAGCGCCAGGAGTTCTTCGTTGCTGATCTGGTCGGCATCGGTGTTTTCACTGACCGAGTGGTGGCAGTAAATCTCCTCCATGTTGCGGCCCTGGTTCTTGGCCTTGATGACTTCATCGACCTTCAGCCCGTCCTTGTGATAAATGCCACCTCCGGAATCACTGACAGCGACGATCCGATAGCCTTCCCTTGCAAGCAGCAACGCGATCGCCTGGCCGGCATTGCCGAAACCCTGAATGGCAACCGTGGTTTTCTCAGGCTTCCAGTCATGCCGCTTCGCGAGCTGACTGACGCAGACCGCGCCACCGCGACCGGTTGCATCGCTGCGGCCGCGGCTTCCGCCCAGCGCCAGCGGTTTTCCGGTTATAACATGCGGTGTCCGTTTTCGAACGACCTGGCTGTATTCATCCATCATCCAGCCCATGATGTGCTCATTGGTATAGACATCGGGTGCGGGTATATCGATATCCGGCCCGATGAAATCGGCGATTGCCCGGATAAAGCCGCGGCTCAGTCGTTCGACCTCCAGCATGGAAAGCTGCTTGGCATCGACGACAACGCCTCCTTTTGCGCCGCCAAAGGGCAGATCCATGATGGCGCACTTGCAAGTCATCCACAGTGCCAGCGCCTTGCATTCTTCCAGGTCAACATCCGGATGGAATCTCAGTCCGCCCTTGCCGGGACCCAACAGGTCGTTATGCTGTACCCGGTATCCCTCGAAGATTTTCAGGCTGCCATCGTCCATTCGTACCGGAATCGACACGGTCAGAACTGCTTTGGGTACTTCGAGCCGCTGGGCGGTTTCATCAGGAATATCGACATGGCTGGAGGCGTTGCGAACCCGTTCCAGTGCACGTTCAAAGGCATTCTTACTCATCACTTCACTACATTGAAATTTGAGTGGCATCCTAAATGAGTCCGTGTCGACGTCATGAAACGATGATCGGCTCACGCGATATACTCATGCAACTCATTGCGCGGGTTTCAACTGAAGTGAAGGTCTATCCCATTGTCTACCTGATCACACTGTCAGGGCTTTCCCTGTATGCACTGATCGGACTGTCACGGACAACGCCATGGCTTGCAGGCCTGGGGCTGTTGTTGGCCTGTCTTGCCCCTCTGGGATTCATAGTTCAGGATCTTTACCGCAGAACCTTCGGCAGACATTCCCGAGGGCAGGGACACCCGGTGGTGATCTCGATACTCTGTGGTTTCGGTGCGGTGATGGCGATGGTCGCCGTCGAGCGCTTCGGCGCCCAGCACCAGACATTTGTTGTCGGGTCGGCCATCGCACTGGCCGGGTGGCTGGTCTATATACGTTGGTACTGGCGTATTACCAATTGGCGCGGACGCTGATACAATTCCGCCCATGGATTGCACGGGAGTTGCAATTCAGAAAAATTCTGTCCGCGGGGAGTATGCGGCGAAACAGTCTCTACTAATTCAGGGCCTTCTAATGAAAAATTCAACCAATTCAGTCAGCGCTTTGATCGCTGTTGTCACGATGTTGCTTGCCGGTTGTGGTGGTTCATCGCCGTCCGAGCTGTTTGTGGGTGAGCTGACCGACATTCGTATCGGCTTCACTGAAACCAACATGGATATCAATATCGACGATCCGGGATTTTATGTGCTGTTTACCCAGGGTGATGAGGATTCCGTCTGCAAACTTTACGACGCCGAGGGAAATCTGATGATCGAAGATGACGACAGCGGAACCGACTACAACTGCATGATCAACACCATGCTGACGACTGGCAACTACTCGGTTGGCGTCTCAGGCTTTGAAGTCAGTGATCGCGGGCAGGTGCAGGTAATGCTGGAAGCGCTGCCGGTCGAACAGGCCGCGGTCGGTGATGTCATCAATCTCGACATAGGTCAGGGTCGTGGTTCGGTTGTTGCCTTCGAGGTAGCACGCGATGGAGCCTTCCTGCTGAGCACCTCGGGACAGATGGATACGGAATGTTACCTGTATAACTCTGCGGGCAACGAAATGGGCTATAACGACGATTTTGGCGACGACCAGAACTGCGGCATGATCCAGAGACTGGCACGCGGCAGCTATCATTTCGTCGTTAGCGGATATGACGGCGCAAGTGGCAGGACGACCTTCATGGCGTCTCCTACAGAAATTCGGACGGTGTCCCTGGCGCCGGGTGAATCACGCAGTGCCCATCTCGATTCCCCGGAATCCATGGTGGACTTCACGGTCGAGGTTGCCAATTCGGGCAGGTACGTGTTCCAGACCCGAGGTGATACCGATACATACTGCGAACTGCGTAATCAGGCTGGCGAACTGATGGCCGAGAACGACGACGGCAGCGACCAGAACTGCCGTATCAGACACGCGCTGACGGCTGGAACTTATCGATTCAATGTGCAGGGTTATTCCGGCAGCACCGGTGAATTTACTGCCCAGGTCGATTTGCAGTAGATTCAGGACATGTTGCTAATTGGAGATCAAGGCGCCTTTCAGGAGGCGCCTTGATCGGCCCGGTTTGCAGTCTCTGAATCCTCGGGCAACTCGATGCCGAGTTTCTTGGCGCGCCTGATCCACTGCTCGCGGGCGGCGTGACGCAGATCGTCTGTGGTGTCGCTCTCGTCTACAATTTCCAGGCCCAGCAGGGTTTCGATCACGTCTTCCATCGTGACCACGCCGGCAAACCCCCCGTATTCGTCAACCACAACCGCGAAGTGCTCCTGTTGCGCCAATACCTGGCTGAACAGTTTTCGAAGTGAGATGAATTCGGGCACGAACAGAACGTCTCGCTTGAGCTCGGCCAGGGTCTTGCTGCCATTACCACGCGCCAGTTCCAGCATGATTTCTGATTTCAACACGTAGCCCTGGATGTCCTCGTCGGATTCGCCGTAGACAGGCAGGCGGGAAAACGTGTGCCCCGGGTGTTTCTCGATCACCTGGTCCAGGGTCAAATCCTGCTGAAACTTAACGACGACAACGCGCGGGGTCATGATGTCCTGCACCCGGATCGCGCTGAACCGGATCAGGTTCAGGAATACATTGGATTCTTCTTCATCGAACACTCCTTCGCGATGTCCGGTCTGGGCGAGCAGGCGAAATTCTTCGCGACTGATCGTCGGTCCCTTGTCGCCGGATGACAGCAGGCGGGTGAGAAACTGCGACATGACAACCAGTGGCCAGGTCAGGATGATCAGCACTCCACAGGCGTGAGCGGTGAAACCGGCCAGGGGCCGGGCGAAGTTGGCACCCAGAGTCTTGGGGATGATTTCCGAGAACACCAGAATCAACAGGGTCACGACCGCCGAAGTCACGGCAACCCAGGCCTGGCCAAAGACCACCAGTGACTGGGCACCCACGCCAGCCGCCCCGAACGTGTGGGCAACCGTATTGAGGCTCAGGATGGCAGCCAGCGGCCGATCAATGTCGCGTTTCAGCCGGCTCAGCTTTTTGCCTGCTTTCGTTCCCTGTTCGCGCAGCACGGCAACATGGGCCGGGGTGATGGAAAGCAAAGCGGCTTCAAGAATCGAGCAGAGAAATGAAACGCCAATGGCCAGGAACAGGTAGAAAAACAGTAAAAACATGATTGAATGGTGTTCCCGCACGGTCTGGAATGTTGTCAGATGAGGATTATATCGCAGTCCCCCGGTAGTTCCCTTCGCACTCGTTCTTGTCGCTCCTTGGGTATCATGACGAATTGAGTTGGAACTGCGCAGGGAGCGAACATGTATCGGATGGCAATCGTGGTGATCGGACTATGCCTGGTGGCGGGCTGTGACAGCGATGACCGTTCGTCAGAGAATGCATCCGTCCGTTGGGTCAAGGTGGCGTCGGTCAACACGCCCGAAGCCTCCGGGGCAGGCCTGTCCGGTACCATCCGGGCTCGCTACGAAACCCCGGTCAGTTTCCAGGTCGGTGGGCGAATCGCCAGTCGGCTGGTGGATGCGGGTCAGCGGGTGGAGGCTGGCCAGGTGCTGTTCGAACTCGATCCTCGTGACCTGGAACAATCGGTCCGGGTCGCTCAGGCAGATCTTGATGCGGCGCTTGCGGAACTGGAGACGGCCGCGGCCGAAACGCGGCGAAATCGGGATTTGCTGGCGCGTGAATTCATCAGCGACCAGGCGTTCGAGCGGGTCGAACTGGCAGAGAAGGCCAGTCGCGAGCGTGTCGACGCAGCCCGCGCCCGGCTGGAACAGGCCGACAATGCGCTCGACTATGCCAGCCTGACGGCCAGCGCCGCCGGAATCCTGCTGGAAGTCAACGGAGAGCCGGGTCAGGTGATCGGCCAGGGTCAGACCGTGGCGATGCTGGCCGATACCGGTACGCGCGAGGTCGAGCTGTTTCTGCCCGAAGCGCTTGGCGTCCCGGATACCGGTCGAATCGTGTCGCCGGATCATCTCACTTCCCCAGTCACGCTGCGTGAAGTGGCCGGCGCTGCCGACCCGGCAACCCGCACCTGGGCTGCGCGTTATTCGATCGACCAGCCGGTCGGAGAAATGCGGCTTGGCTCGGTGGTTCGCGTGATGCTGGATTTTCAGTCCCGGGCGGCCAGGATTCTGGAAGTTCCGATCGGTGCCATCAATGAGCGTGGCGAAGGTCCCCAGGTCTGGCAGATCGTTGACGGCCAGGCGGAACCGGTGCCGGTTGAATTGCTGGCCATGGACACCGAAACGGCCCGGATTCTCGCGGACCTGCCCGACGACGCTCAGGTCATCGCGCTGGGCACCCATCTGCTTGAACGCGGGATGCGCGTTCGGCCGCTAGAGAACTGATCGGGGACACTTGAGTTGGCCATTCCGAATCTTTCCCGCATCGCGGTCAGCCAGCGTTCCGTCACGCTGTTTTTCCTGATTCTCTCGATTCTCGGGGGCATCTATGCGTTCATTGCCCTGGGTCGGGCCGAAGATCCGTCATTTACGGTCAGAGTCATGGTGGTATCGGCCCAGTGGCCGGGTGCGACGGTCGAACAGATGCAGGACCAGGTGGTTGACCGGCTGGAGAAGCGCATCCAGGAAGTCGAGAACCTTTACCGCATCGAAACCTCGGTTCGTCCGGGCCGGGCTGACCTGCAGGTCGAGTTTCATGACTACACCCCCAGTGAGCGCCTGCCGCAGTTGTTCTACGAAGTCCGCAAGCGCATGCAGGACGAGCAGCCCCGGATGCCGGCGGGCGTGGTCGGGCCGATAGTCAACGATGACTTCTCCGACGTCTATTTCAGCCTGCTGTCGCTGACCGCCCCCGGCTTGCCAATGCGCGATCTGACCCGTACCGCCGAGCGGGTACGAGATCGGCTATTCCAGGTCGAAGGCGTTCACAAGGCATTGCTGCTGGGAGAGCGCACGCAACGGGTGCTGGTCGAGTTCGATAATGCCCGCCTGGTCAACCTCGGCCTGTCGCCGCAAGTCATCTTCGATGCCATCGATGCCCATAACCGGCTGGCGCCGGCCGGCCAGGTTGACACCGCCGGGCCCCGTATCTATCTGCGGGTGGATGCCGAGCTGTCCGGGTTGGACGAACTGCGTGCGGTCCCCGTTCGCGCCGGTGAGCGGATCATCCGGCTGGGCGATATTGCCACGGTCCGGCATGGCTACGAAGACCCGCCGTCCTTCCTGATTCGAGCCGATGGCGAGGATGCGCTGGTTCTCGGCGTGGTCATGGCCTCAGGTACCAACGGGCTGGAACTGGGCGAGCGCCTGGAAGCCTTTGTCGAACATGAACGTGAGCGCCTGCCGCTGGGCATGTCGCTGGACGTATTGACCGACCAATCCGAAGCGATTGCCCAGGCGGTCAATCTGTTCCAGATCAAGTTCCTGATCGCCGTGCTGGTGGTGATGCTGGTCAGCTTCCTGGCCATCGGCTGGCGCGCCGGGCTGGTCGTGGGTATCGCCATCCCGGTTACGCTGGGTCTGACGTTCATGCTGATGCAGGCGGTCGGCATGAACCTCGACCGGATCACGCTCGGTGCGCTGATCATTGGTTTGGGCTTGCTGGTCGACGATGCCATCATTGCGATCGAAATGATGCTGGTCAAGATGGAAGCGGGGCTCAAGCGCATCGATGCGGCCGCGTTTGCCTGGCGGGCGACAGCGGCTCCGATGCTGTTCGGCACACTGGTTACGGTGGCCGGGTTCGTGCCAATTGGATTCGCCCGCTCCGGCGTCGGAGAATACGCCGGCAACATCTTCTGGGTGCTGGCCTTTGCGCTGCTGATTTCCTGGCTGGTGGCGGTGATCTTCACGCCTTATCTGGGTGCGGTGCTGCTGCCGGAGCGCGAGCAGGGGGTAGCTCAGGACCACTCGGGCGATCAAGCCTACGAGACCAAGGCCTACCGCAGACTGCGCGGATGGATCGAAGCCTGTGTTCTCCATCGCAAGCTGGTGGTCGCCGGCACCGTTGGTCTGCTGATTCTGGCGATGGTCGGCATGGCCGGGCCGGTGGCCAAGCAGTTTTTCCCGGGATCAGATCGACCCGAGGTGATTGTCAGCATCTTTCTTCCGCAGGGCACGTCGATAGGGGTTACCGATGCGACCGCGCGGCGGGCCGAAGACTTTCTCCAATCCATGGATGAAGTTCACTCGCTATCGGCTTATGTTGGAGCCGGTGCCCCGCGCTTCTTTATCTCGGCCAACCCCGAGCAGCCCGATCCCGCCTTCGCAAAACTTGTTGCAGTGACCGACGGCAAGGAGGCCCGTGACCGGGTCATGGCCGCGATGAATCGGCATATTGCCGAAGGTGCGTTTCCCGAAGCGCGCGTGCGCGTATCGCGCCTGCTGTACGGTCCGCCGGTGATCTGGCCGATTCAGTTCCGGGTAATCGGGGACGATCCGACCGTACTGCGAGAGCTGGCCTACCAGGTTCGCGATGTGATCGGTGCCAACCCGCATACCGTCGATCCGCACCTGGAATGGAACGAGCGGTCACCGGTGGCCTGGCTGGAAATGGACCCTGAGCGATTGCGCCTGATCGGACTGACGCCGCGCGATGTTGCCGAACAGCTGGAGTTCCAGAGTCACGGTCTGGCTATCGGCGAGATTCGCCAGGATATCCGTTCCGTCCAGCTTCGGGTGCGCGGCCAGAACCCGGATGGCCCCGTCGATCCGATGAGCCTGGAACTGAAAACCGAGGACGGGCGCAAGGTTTCACTGGCTCAGTTGGGACGCATGGTGATGCGCTTCGAGCAGCCGGTCATCAAGCGCTACAACCGCCAGCCATTCATTGCCGTCCAGGCCGATCTGGCCGGCGCCCAACCCAATGATGTCACCAATGCGATCTGGGAGAATCTTGTCAACCTGCGAGCCTCACTGCCGCCAGGTTATCGAATCGATATCGGCGGCTCGGTCGAGCAATCGGGCAAGGCCGATGCGTCGATCCAGAAACTGATGCCGGTCATGGTGGCACTGATGCTGATCTTCATCATGCTGCAGATGCGATCGTTTACCGGCATGTTCGTGGTCGTGGCCACCGCGCCACTCGGACTGATCGGCGCGGTTATCGCGCTGCTGATCTTTCAGCAACCGTTCGGGTTTGTGGCCCTGCTCGGCTTGATCGGCCTGGCCGGCATCCTGATGCGCAATACCCTGATCCTGACCCAGCAGGTCAGCGATAACCAGGCCGATGGCATGGCCGCCGGAAAAGCCATCGTCGAAGCCTCGGTACGCCGCGCCCGCCCGGTCATCCTGACCGCACTGGCCGCCGCACTGGCGTTTGTCCCCCTGGCCCTGGACAGCTTCTGGGGCCCGCTGGCCTTCGTCCTGATCGGCGGCGTCCTGGTCGGAACCGCCATCACCTTGCTCTTCGTCCCGGCCCTTTACGCCCTCTGCACCCGCTCCGACCTCAGCTGAAACCGGGACGCGCCACCAATGTCGCTACGGTCGCACCCGGCTCAATTGGTTGTCATCGTTTCGAGTAGGTCGGGGCGACGTCCCCGACGGTCCATGTAGCAATATCCACCGGATGTCTGGATTTTGACGACCACTACTCTTAAGCACAGCCTTTTGCCCGATCAAAACACGGCATAACTGACGACAGTCAGTACAACCGAAAATTGGTAGTAAACTCTTGGCGAACATCCAGGCGCGGGTATTGGCATGAATCGAATGACAGTAGGGCTGCTGCTTGTCTTTATTCTGGGCGGCTGTGGGGCGGCCGATAGCGGGAGTCAGATGAACGAGACGACAGCCGACAACGAGAATCAAGCTTCCGACACGATGGACTGGCCACAACCCGTGGACCCGCCCGCTGAACTGAGCGAGTTTCCGGGCAGCCTCAAGGACGGCACTGCCATCGACGAGGACTACGAGCGACCCCCACCCGCCGACCTGCGCGCCCTTGATGCCGAACAAACCGCAGCCTTGCTGGCCAGGCTGGAACCGCTGCCGGTCACGAAGGAGGATAAACAGGACTTCGCCTTGCGCCCCGGCAGTCAACCACCACCGCAAACCGGCGAAACCGTACAGAGCGAATTCCCCCCGTCTGAAGAACGGGAATTGCCGCAGGTCGAGCCCGTCGAGGGTCCACTGCAGCTGTTGCGCTATTCGCCCGAGGGCGACGTGGATATCGCCGGGCAGGTCAGTCTGACCTTCGACCGTCCGATGGTCGCGGTCAGCGCGCATGACGACCTGGCCGGTCTGCCGGATGGCATCCAGATGCAGCCGGAGGTCGCCGGTCAATGGCGCTGGGTGGGCACCCGCACGCTGCTGTTTGAACCGGAAACCGCTCGCCTGCCGATGGCAACCGAATTCAACCTGGAAGTGACGACCGAGCTCAAGGCAGCCGATGGCAGCCAGCTCGATGAAGCGATCTCGATTTCCTTTGCCACGCCGGCCGTGGATTTTTCCAGCCTGTATCCGACAGGCGAGCAGGTCGGACTGAATCCGGTGCTGGTGCTCGGTTTCAACCAGCGAATCTCGCGCTCGCTGCTGCCCCAATTCATACAGATTGCCGACGAGCAAGGGCGATCCCTGTCCTTCGCCCCGGCCACCGAGGCTGAACTGGAGGCGGATAAAAGCGCGCAGCAGGTCATTGATGGTTTGTTGCCGGGTCACTGGCTGGCCTTGAAATCCGGCGAAGCATTGCCGCCGAATCAGCGCATCATGGTGGAACTGCTGTCCGATGCGCCATCCGAGGAAGGACCCAAGCGGACCGGCTCGGTTCAGATAAAGTCTTTCCGGACTTATCCACCGTTCATCGTTAAAGAAACCCGCTGCGGCTGGCGGTCGGGCTGTGCGCCCGAAGATGCCATCATGTTCGAATTCTCCTCCGCGCCCCGGCCTGACCAGGCATTTGACAAACTGGTGTCGATCGAACCGGAGATCCTTGGACAGGATATCCAGGTCTGGGGCAGTCAGCTGACGATCAATGGACTCAAGCGCGGCCAGACGACCTATCGAGTCACCCTGGATTCGTCCATGGTGGATGAATTCGGCCAGCGTCTGAGCGGTGAGCGCGAGTTTGTGTTCCAGGTCGGCAGCGCCCATCCGATGCTCAGTCTTGGTGTCGACCAACTGACCACGCTGGACCCTTTCGCGCCGCCGCGGCTTGAGTTTTTCAGCACCAATTACCGCAACATCAATGCCCGAATCCACCGGGTCGAGGTCGCCGACTGGCCGATCTATCAACGTTTGCATCGTGATGCCAGGCATCAGCGCGATAACGGGGTGGAGCTGCCAGGTGAACCAGTTTTTTCCGGCCCAATCGAGATCGAGGCCGAGCGCGATCAGCCGGTTCTGACATCGATTGACCTGACCCAGTACCTGGGCGAGAACAATCGAGGTCATCTGGTGGCGTGGTTCGAGCCGGGCGAGGTGATCGATGGAGTGATTGCGGAAGACCATTCGCGCCGGGAACTGACCTGGATTCAGGCCACCGGTATCGGTATCGATGCCAGTATTGATTCACGCAAATTGCTGGTCTGGGCAACCGATCTGCGAAGCGGCAGACCGCTTGATGGCGCCCAGGTCACTGTCTCGACCTTTGACGGCCAATGGAACAGTGATGAATCAGGCCTGGTCGAAATTGCGCTGCCGGAAGAGCCCCGGCCGGTCGACGGAGCGAACTGGATTCTGGTCGAGCAGGGCAGCGACAGCGCACTGTTGACCGAGCCTCGGTACTGGTCGACCCGGACAGGCTGGTCACGCCGCGAACCGAACGACCAGGTGTTATGGCAGGTGTTTGACGATCGAGGCATCTATCGCCCCGGTGAACGGGTCCATCTGAAAGGCTGGCTGCGGCTGGCTGAACAACGGCCCGAGGGTGGTCTGGCGCTGCTGCCGGAAGACAGCCGTATCGCCTATCGGGTGACCGATTCACGCGGCAATCTTCTGGTTGAAGATCAGGCTCGGACCAGCACCCTGGGCGGCTTCGATCTGGCCTTCGATCTGCCGGATACACCGAATCTCGGTGATGCCAGCATCGAGCTGACCCTGGAATCCCGTTCAGGGCTGGGCAATACGGTCCATATCCACCGCTTCTCGCTTCAGGAGTTCCGCACTCCGGAGTTCGAAGTATCCACCAGCGTTCCCGCTGGGCCGTTCATCGGCAATCAGACCATACCGGTCGAAGTGCAGGCGGCCTACTATGCCGGGGGAGCACTGCCTGGGGCAGATGTGACTTGGCGGATCGAGGCCAGAAACGGTCACTATGCGCCGCCGAATCATTCCGACTGGTCCTTCGGTTTCGAGTCGCCGCAATGGTTTCATTGGGGAAACCACGGTGGCCATGCATCGCAAAGCGAGGTTCTTGAGGGGCGCACCGACGGCAGCGGCCGCCATGCCGTTGAACTCTCAATGGACTTCGATCAGCGGCCACGCCCGCTGTTGATCAATGCTGCAGCGACGGTGACCGACGTCAACCGCCAGGCCTGGAACGCCAGCAGCGAGTTCCTGGTCCATCCCGGGCAGGCCTATGTGGGCCTGAAAACCGAGACCTATTTTGTCGAGCAGGGCGAGCCGCTGGTACTGGATCTGATCACGACCGATATCGACGGTGAAACTCTGCCTGATCGACCGGTAGTCGTGGAGGCAGCCCGTATCCGTCACGTCTGGCGCGGGCGCCAGTTCGAACAGGAAATGGACCAGCCTCAACGCTGCCAGGTCAGGACCGGGCCAGACGGCCAGGCGCGCTGCGAATTCGATACCGAACTGGGTGGTCAGTACCACTTGACGGCGACGACTCAGGATGAATCGGGTCGACGCAATGCCAGTCGACTGATTCGCTGGGTCGGGGGCGGGCGGATGCCGGCGGCCGAATCGGTCAGCGTGGAAGAACTGATCCTGATTCCAGACAAGGACAGCCATCAGGCCGGGGACATGGCGCGACTGCTGGTCCAGGCACCGTTCGAGAACGCTGAGGGCCTGCTGACTCTGCGTCGACACGGTCTGGCAGAACAGCGTCGGTTCACGATCGAGGGCGGATCGACCACCCTGGAAATACCACTGCGCGAGAACTGGATTCCCAATATTCAGGCACATGTCGTGCTGGTTGGCAGTGCTGAGCGGTCCGGTAGTGGTGAAGACGCGAATTCTCTGCCACCGCGCCCGGCCATTGCGGTCGGCAGCCACGAGTTCAGCCTGTCCACGGCACAGCGGGTACTGGACGTAGAGATGACCTTGGCCAGCAACACTCTGGCGCCGGGCGAATCTACCGAGGTCGAGCTGCAGGTGCTCGATGCCGATGGCGAGCCAGTTGAGAATGCCGAGCTCGCCCTGGTGGTGGTCGATGAGGCTATCCTGGCACTGACGGGGTATTCCATTACCGATCCGATGGAGTTGTTCTATCGTCCAAGAAGTCCCGAGGTCAGCGATCATCATCTGCGGCCCAGTATCCGCTTGATTAATCTTGAATCACTGGTCGAGCACGGTGGTTCCGGCGATGTTGTCATGGGTTCGCCTGCAGCGGTATTCATGGACGAGGCTGCAATGATGCCGATGCGGTCACGTGGCGCGGATAAGGCCAGCGCTTCCGAATCAATCGCCGTCCGCCAGGATTTCAACCCCCTGGCCGCCTTCGCCGCGGCCCTGATCACCGATGCACAGGGCAGGGTTACGGCCCGTATCGATCTTCCCGACAACCTGACCCGCTACCGCCTCACGGCCGTGGCGGTGGACGGTGCAACCCGCTTCGGTAAATCGGAGACCAATCTGACCGCACGCCTGCCGCTGATGGTGCGCCCATCGCCACCGCGTTTTCTGAACTTCGGAGATGTGTTCGAATTCCCGATCGTGGTCCAGAACCAGACCGATCAGTCGCTTGACGTGCGCCTGGCCATGGCAACCTCGAACCTGGAACTGACCGGTTCAGCCGGCTATGCCTTCGACGTGCCGGCCAACGACCGGCGCGAGGTTAGGGTCCCGGCCGCCGCGCTCGAGGCCGGCACGGCGCGCTGGCAGATTGCTACCGCCACCGCAGACTTTGCCGATGCCGCTCAAGGCGATTTGCCGGTCTGGACGCCTGCCACCACTGAAGCATTCGCGACCTACGGGGTGATCGACGACGGCGCCATCGTCCAGCCGGTTGTCACGCCGGAAAATATCTGGCCGCAGTTCGGCCAGCTTGATGTCACCACCAGTTCGACGGCCATTCAGTCGCTGACCGATGCCTTCCTGTACCTGCATGACTATCCCTTCCAGTGCAGCGAGCAAATTGCCTCAAGAATCCTCGCAGTGGCCGCATTGCGCGATGTGCTCGAAGCCTTCGAGGTTGAGGGAATGCCGACGGCCGAACAGATCGAATCGTCGATGGCGGCCGATTTGAATCGACTGGCCGGAATGCAAAATGGCGATGGCGGCTTCGGTCTGTGGCAGCGCGGCCGCGATTCCTGGCCGTATGCCACGCTGCATGTGGCCCATGCGCTGGTTCGCGCTCGCGCCAAGGACTATTCGATCGATGAGCGGCTGATGGAATCGACGCTGGGTCATGTGCGTATGATCGAGCGTCATATCCCGTCGGCCTACGGCGATCGCACGCGCCGCCATATCATTGCTTATGGTCTGTATATCCGCGGATTGAACAAAGATTTCGATCGCGCCCGCGCCCGCTCGTTATTGTCGGAAGTCTCCGATCTCGATGAATTGACTTTCGAGTCCCTGGGCTGGTTGCTGGGCGTGTTGTCCGGTGATGAGGAATCCGCGGAAGAACTCGAACGCCTGCGCCGCTTTTTGGCCAACCGGGTCAGCGAAACGGCCGCCAGCGCCCAGTTCGTCAGCACCTTCCAGGATGGCGATCACCTGATCATGCATTCGGATCGTCGTGCCGACGGGATTGTGCTCGAAGCTCTGATGACCGATCAGCCCGATTCGGACCTGATTCCGAAACTGGTCCACGGTCTCCAGGCCCACCGCATCCGCGGACGCTGGGGCAATACCCAGGACAATGCGTTCGTGCTGCTGGCGCTGGATCAGTATTTCCGGGTCTATGAAGGCACTGAACCCGATTTCGTCGCCCGTACCTGGCTGGGCCAGGATTTTGCCGGCGAACACATGTTCCAGGGGCGCTCGGTCGAGAGCCACAACATCGTGATACCGATGGCCTGGGTGGCCCGAGACGGCGGCGAACATGACCTGACCCTGGACAAGGACGGGGCAGGGCGACTCTACTACCGGATCGGCCTGAACTATGCGCCGGCCAGTCTCGACCTTGCCGCGGCCAGTCATGGCTTCGAGGTTTCGCGCCGCTACAAGAGCGTCGACGATCCTGACGATGTGCGCCAGCGCGAAGACGGCGTATGGGAGATCAGGGCCGGTGCCCGGGTCGAAGTCGAGCTGGATCTGGTGGCACCCGCTCGCCGCTATCACGTAGCCCTGGTGGATCCACTGCCGGCCGGTCTTGAGTCGATCAACCCGGCGCTGGCCGTCAGTGATTCGTTCGGCAATGACAACGAATCACCCGTCAACCCGTTTGCACGCGGTCGCGGCTGGTGGTGGGGGCCCTGGTACGAGCACCAGAATCTTCGCAGTGAGCGAACCGAAGCATTCGCGTCCCTGTTGCCCGGTGGAGTGTACTCCTACACCTATTTTGCCCGTGCCACTACACCGGGCGAATTTGTCGTGCCGCCGGCCAGGGCCGAGGAAATGTATCAGCCGGAAACCTTTGGACGCAGTGCCTCGGCGCGGGTAGTGGTAATCGATGGCAGCGACGAAGGCAACAACCACAGCAAGGGCGACAGCGACGATTGATGCTCACAACCCGTTACAATCGGCGATGATTTTCGTCGAAGCCTTTTTGTTCCCATGAAGTCGTTGCCGTATCTGCTGGTCCTGGCGCTCTGGCTGACGGGCTTTGTCGCGGCCAGCGCGCTGGAGTACGCGCCGCACGCCAGTTTGTGGTTTCCGCCGGCCGGCGTGACCTTCGCTGCCCTTGTGGTACTGGGCTGGTCGGTTGTGCCGGTGCTCTGGTTTGCCTGCTTGCTGGGAACGCTGATCGCCAGCCAGATGTATGGTCAGACACAGAGCTGGACTGAGTTGCTGGCTTCCGGCAGTCTGTTCGCCGTTGCCCATATTCTGGCCTATGCCGTCGTGGCTCTACCGTTAAGAAGCCTGGCAGAGACTGCGCGCCCGACCACCACGATGAAAAAGGTCACTCTGTTTCTGCTCGGTGGCGCCGTGGCCACAGGCATGGCAGCGTTGTTCGGTGCGGGGAGCCTGGCGTTGACCGGGGTGATCGAGACCGGTGCGCTGCCGCAGCTCTTGCCGGCCTGGTGGATCGGAGACTATGCCGGTCTGCTGGCGCTGGGACCATTGATGGGCCTGGTTCTGGCGCTGTCAGCCAGAGCCTGTGCTCTGGACGTACCGCCCGGTGCCCAGCGATTCGCAATTACCGGTCATCGACGACATGGCGTGGGTCGCCGGGCCGGTTTGAAGCTGTTGTTGATGCTCGCGTTCAGCGCGCTTGTGCTGCTGGTGTCTACCTGGTTCAGCCCGCCCGAGCCGTTGCTGTTCCTGCTGTTCGCAGCCCTGGTCATCCAGCTCTGGATCGTTCATACCGAAACCGAACTGGTCAGTCTGTTGGGCATCGCGTCGTTCAGCCTGATGATGGCAGCCGGTGCGGCTCTGGCTGGCCTGGGCGAACAGGCGCTGACGCTGCAGTTCGTGCTGATCAGCCTGGCGGCCAGCAGCTACCTGGGTCTGGCGGTGCCGGCACTGTACAGCGACAATCATCATCTGCGCCAGTTGCTTACCCACGACACCTTGACCGGAGCACTTACCCGGGCATTTTTCGAGGATTCCGCCCGTGAAGGTATCGAAGATGCGATCAGCAAGGATGAGCCGGCGGTATTGATCATGGTCGATCTGGACCGTCTCAAGGCCATCAATGATCGCTACGGACACGCCGCCGGTGACCGTGCCCTGGAAAGTCTGGTCAAAGCCTGCGAAAAGCATCTGAGTGCCGGCCAGGTACTCGGTCGACTCAGTGGCGATGAGTTTGCGATCTTCATGCCCAATGCCAGAGCCAGCGAGGCGGAGAATCTGATCCAGTCGATAAGCCAGTCGCTGACAAGCCTTCCGCCTTTGGCCGGCAATGAATCCATCCAGGCCAGTTTCGGGATTGCCGAGCTTGACCGGCATCGTCCGGACTACAAGGATCTGCTCGCCCGAGCCGATGCTGCGATGTATTCGGATAAGCGGGAGTAGACCCTCCCGGGCAAAAAAAATCCCGGCGCCGTGGCCGGGATTTTCTTTTCGAGCTTGAACTTGCCGGCTCGTCAGGCAGCGCGTCGCGATGACTGGCCACGCCCGCGACCGCGGCCGCGCTCGTTGCTTGATCGGCCGCCACGGTTATTGCCGTTGCCGCTGGCAGAGCGACGCTGACCGCCACCACCACCTCCGCGCTTCTGGCCACCGCCGCCACGCTGGTTGGTCTTGCCGGCATCTCGCGACAGCGGCTCGGTCGGCTCATAGCCGTTGATGACCTCGGTTGGAATGGGCACCTTGACCAGCTTGCGGATGTCTTCGAACAGGCCATGCTCGGCACCGCAGACCAGCGATACCGCCACGCCTTCACGTCCCGCCCGACCGGTGCGACCGATCCGGTGAACGTAATCTTCCGGCACGTTGGGGATTTCAAAATTGACCACGTGCGGCAGATGATCGATGTCCAGACCACGGGCGGCCACATCGGTCGCCACCAGTACCCGGATCTTGTTCTTCTTGAACTCGGTCAAGGCCTTGGTGCGGGCACCCTGGCTCTTGTTGCCGTGGATGGCCGCCGAAGTCAGACCATCACCTTCCAGTTGCTTGGCCAGGCGATTGGCGCCGTGCTTGGTCCGGGTAAAGACCAGCACCTGCTGCCAGTTCTCCGAGCCGATCATCCATGACAAGAGCTCGCGCTTCTTGGCCTGATCGACGGTGATCGCCTTCTGGGCAATCGCTTCCACGGTGGAATTCGGTGCCGCGGTTTCGATCCGCACCGGATTCTTCAGAAACTGATGGGCCAGCGTGGTGATTTCCTTCGAGAAGGTCGCCGAGAACAACAGGGTCTGACGCTGTTTCGGCAGCGAACGAACGATTCGGTCGATGGCCGGGCGAAAGCCCATGTCAAGCATCCGGTCGGCTTCGTCGAGAATCAGCGTGTCGATGTTACGCAGGTCAACCGTGCCGCGTTCCATATGATCCATCAGCCGGCCCGGCGTAGCGATCAGTACATCGACGCCGCGCTTGAGCTTGGTGATCTGCGGGTTGATGTTCACCCCGCCGTAGATCTCGGCCGAACGGACGGACAGGTGCCGACCATAATCGCGCAGATTCTGATGAACCTGGGCAGCCAGCTCGCGGGTCGGGGTCAGAATCAGCGCGCGCAGCTTGCGCTCGCCCTGCTGACTACCGAGTTTATGCAGCAAGGGCAGGGTGAACGCCGCGGTCTTGCCGGTGCCGGTCTGGGCACTGGCCATCACGTCGTTGCCGGCCATGACGACCGGAATCGCCTTGGCCTGAACGGGAGTTGCTTCGGTATAGCCCTGCTCGCCAACGGCGCGCAGAAGCTCGGCTCGAAGGCCGAGAGTATCAAATTGCATTATCTATTTTCCTTGTCAACCAAGGCGTAAGGAATTGCCCGACATCAAGTCAGGCAGAAAACAAATCGGGGAAAGGCCTTGGAATACATTCAATCCGCGAGAGGGCGCGTGGTATTCCAATCTGTTCGATCAGGCCAGCGCGAGCGCATAGTACCACATCCGAAACCCGTAGGTCGGCCCGACGTGGCCGACGGTCATGACAATCCGTTGCCACCAGAAGACCGATTTTCGGCACGCAACCGGAGCATTATCAACCACGCTGCGAAACAACCAGAAAACCCAGCCACAGCATCAACACTCCAACAACAATACTCAAAAGAATATAACCGCCAGCTACCAGATACTCCGCGCGCCGCAAAAGATGAAAGGTCTCAAGCCCAAATGCGGAAAAGGTGGTAAATCCGCCCAGTAATCCGGTGAACAGAAACAGGCGCGCATCGGGGGTAAAGAAGTCGATCTTGACCGCCAGACCCGCCAATATCCCGATCACCAGGCAGCCGACAACGTTGACCAGAAACGTGCCCACCGGAAACCGCCAGTCGATAGTGAGATTGAACGCCCACACGGAAAGCAGATATCGCGCGACCGAACCCAGCGCACCACCAGCAGCGACGATCAGGACCGGGTACATGCGACTTTGCCAAAGCGCTGCGTGGCCATATGACGCCGATTACCACATGCGCTTGAGCACATCCGGCTGCTCGGGACGATGTCGGTGCCAGAAGGCGATAAAGATGTGGCCCACCACCAGTACCAGCAGAGCCCACCCAAGCCAGCTGTGCAGCAGATTGGCCGGAGCCATCATCCAGTCAATTCGATCACCCTCGAAACCCGGCATCAGCGGTATGCCAAAGGGTTCGAAGGAACGGCCCGATCCAAACTGGCGCAGCAACGCCAGCGACGGCGTGACCACGACCAGTGCATAAAGCATCACGTGCCCGATGGTCGCCAGACGATTGACCGAAGGAGGCCGCTGGCGAAGATGAGCCAGCGCCCAGATGGCCCGCAACACCATCAGAACCAGTAACAGTAGCCCCAGCGGCTTGTGCGTGGGCCAGAAAAAGGCTTCCACCGCGGTGTCGTCGAGCAACAGATGCGAACCGGCTGAAAGAAACTGCCAGACGATCAGTACTGTCATACCCCAGTGCAGGGCACGGCTGACTGTTCCGTAAGTGTCATTGTTGTCGGGCTTGATCATGCTCTCTCGTCTCCAGATCAATCTCCAGACCGGAATCCTACACGATGAGGCGCTGCAGAGTGCTTTGTGCGGTCAAACCCGGCCCGATGTAGCGAACTGCTCGCCGGCCTGTTCGCTTCCGGGAGGATAGCTTCCTTACTCGATTTTTCGAATCATCACGTTGAGGAAGCAGTACATGGCGTAAAGCATCAGTCCCACGGCAGTGATTGAGAGCCAGATTCTGCCCCAGTTTCCGCTTGCAATCTGATAGAGAGCTTCGGCGGTATCGACGATTTCGTCGGAGCTCCTGAACCAGCCTGCCCGGATCAGGTACCAGCCAATCATGAAAAACAGCAGCGCACGAATTGTGATGCCCAGGCTGGCCAGGAACAGCAGTTTGCTGAAGTAGCGCTTGATCAGATCATGGGGCTGCCACTTTTCACGGAACGGTTGGGTCCAGGCGCGCCACAACTGGTAGCCGCCCGTCGCCACGACGCCCAATCCGATCAATCCAAGCCAGAGTTGCCCGCCTGGCAAGTCGAGAACTGACTCACCACTTTCCTCGGAACCGCCGCCTCCACCTCCGATCATCCCGGTGACATAACTGAGGGCGACCAGAAACAATGAAACGTAAAGCCCGCTTGAGATCAGAAGGCCGCCTCGCTGAATCAGTGCCTTGGCTGAATGGCCCTTCTCACTCGGATCGAACAACGCCTGGTAAAACCGGTAGACGACATGGGCGGCCAGTCCAAACGCCAGCAAACCGACACCCAATCGTCCCGGGGTCACCTCTGCGATGTACTCGATGACCCCCCTGGAATCAGTGACTGTGCCACCGGCCACATTCCATACCGCCATCAGGCAGAGGACGCCGACCAGGCCGAAGATCAGGCCCTTGGTGAGGTAGCCAACCTTTGCCAGAATGACTATCGTGTTCCTGGCCCATGTCTGATTCATGATCAAACCTCTCGCGATTCAATTCTGCGGATTATCCACAGCGCGAAGCACAACCACGCCAGACCAAGGAGCCAGCCTGCAACCACATCGCTGGGCCAATGCAGACCGAGATAGGTCCGGCTGGTTCCGACAATCAGACTGATCAGGCCGGCACCGGTATAAAGCCAGTGTCGCAGTCGTCGCTGAACTCCAACATTGCCGAGAATGAACGCCAGGGTGAAATAGGCCACCAGCGACATCATCGCGTGAGAACTGGGAAAGCTGCTGGTAAAAACATCAGGCGCCGAACCGACAAGGTCAGGACGGGGCTGGTCGAATGCCATTTTGAACAGGAAGCTGAGCACGGTTCCACCGGTGACGACCAGTACTCCGTCAAGGGCAACGCGAAAATGGCCAGCGATCAGGGCAGCGCCCAGGGCAAGGATGGTTATCAGAGTCAGCACACTGACACTGCCAAGGGCCGTCAGATCTCGCGCAGCTTCCCTCACCCAGGACGGGCCGCGTGGCGCAACCGTTTCACCACTGTATTGCAACAGCATCATCAGATGACGGTCGAGCGAACTGCCGAGACCAGAATTCGCCCAGACTGCCAGCAAGACGAAGGCAGCCAGGCAAATCAGGGCAGTACCGACAATCTTCCTGTTGCCGGGCGCCATATCCTTCAAATCATTCATGTCGTGTAAGTCGCAACCATGTATCTGTTTCTGGACATCAAAAAGATCAAGTTGAAATCCTTCATGTTGCCGGCATTGTCAAGCGGCCACGCCAAATAGCGCGCCAACACCAGCGGTCAATGCCATGGCCAGGGCACCCCAGAACGTCACTCGAGCTGCAGCCACTTTCATTGGAGCGCCGCCGGTTTTTGCTGCCAGTGAACCAAGCAGCGCCAGAAACAGCAGCGAACTTGCCGGGACCGCCCACATGAACGTGGAAGCCGGCAGCAGAAGCACAATCAATAGCGGTAGTGCGGCACCGGTCGAGAACGTTCCGGCGGAAGCAAAAGCAGCCTGAACAGGACGCGCTTCCATGGTTTTGGAGATACCCAGTTCATCACGTGCATGGGCGCCCAGAGCATCATGTCGCATCAGCTGAGCTGCCACGGTGGTCGCCAGTTCCGGTTCCAGACCTCGCCTGACGTAGATGGCCGCAAGTTCAGCTTGTTCTTGTTCAGGGGCAGTCGCAAGTTCTTCGCGTTCTCTGGCAAGATCGGCGCGCTCTGTGTCGGATTGTGAACTGACCGACACGTATTCGCCTGCTGCCATTGATAACGCTCCGGCAACAAGACCTGCCACTCCAGCAACCAGGACGGCTTGAGGGCCCGCTCCTGATGAAGCAACACCCAGGACCAGGCTGGCCGTGGACACAATGCCGTCATTGGCTCCGAGAACGGCTGCACGAAGCCAGCCAATCCGCTGTGTCCTGTGAATTTCCGGATGTCCCATAGGCTCTGCCTCAATACTTCACGATGGATCAGAGTGTAGGTGATTTAGATCGATTGTTTTACTGCAGGCAGTCAAATGCGTGTAGAGTAATTGCAAAGATACTAATTTAGGGCATCTTGATCTCCGCGGAGTCGGCAAGACTTCATGAAAGGGCTCATTTGGGAGGATGTAATGCAAATATTCCGAATAATCTTCATGGTCATAGCAGCAGTCGCTTTGGTCCCGTTGGCGCATGGTGCCGAAGCTCTTCCCCTGGGGTGGGAGACGATTGCGAACAACGGCGACGAGGCGCCTGGCGGTGATGTTGGCGACTTGTTCCGAAGTTACAATCCGCCTGGATTGAATGACCAGGGCCTGGTGGTTTTCCGAGCACGAGCGGCAATCTTGGGTGGTTCCCAGGCCGGCGGAATCTATCAGCTCGATCTCAATGGGCCCGACCCGATTATCAAGCTACTCTTCCGTGGTGACGAAGTCCCCGCGCCCAATAATCTGGCCGGAGCCTACAATGAATTTCCCTCCACACCCCGAATTGACCCCAACGGCACTCTGGTTGCCACGCGCGGCCAGCACGAACCTGTCTGGGAATACTCCGCGGGTGGTGAAGAACTAACCCGGGTCGGCACGGCCGGCATCTACGCCTTTACCGGCAGCAGTCCAGTAACCGGTGCAAGCCTGCTGGGGGCTGCAGTCGAACCCGATCAAGTTACATTGACCTTTCCCTGGTACTCGGTGCCGGCCACCGTGACCGGCACACGATTCGATCAGTTCCCCGGTGCACCGGCCGTCGATGGCAATTACATCATCTTCAAAGGCAATTACACCGACTTGAACGACGGCTTGGGCCGAACGGGAGTAAGCGGTCATTCCCGACCGTTATTGACTGACTCTGTGCAGATCTGATACCAACGGGTCGCCAGCGAACCGCTCCTTCCAGGCCCGCGGCACCAACTCATCAACCAGACTGGCCGGATGCTGATTG
>Ga0208979_100086_pt1 | contig 185267 bp, 171 predicted proteins | sample HotLakConsUCCSLE_FD_184738 | JGI IMG/M metagenome (GOLD analysis project Ga0208979, IMG submission 184738) | Hypersaline microbial mat communities from Hot Lake, Washington, USA - Hot Lake Consortium UCC-SLE (SPAdes) | ecosystem: Environmental > Aquatic > Non-marine Saline and Alkaline >... | reverse complement strand
TCGGGCAGCTTGGTGATGGTATCGTCTGACATGTGGCATATCCCTTTCTCGGCTGAGAATTGACGGCGACTCGACACCGCCATGATATGCCGCCCCTCAGGGCATCACCAACTTCCGACCATAGCTCATGTGACGTAGTCTCCTAGGTCAAGTCCGCGTCGATGGCTTCCGGCACTACCGGCTCGCAGGCGGTCACGGCACGGGTCGTCTTTCGACCTATAATCTCGTCCAGATGCTTCGGAGCAAGACCAAAGCCTGGCCGTACACTGCGCACTGCATCAGGCCCAATAATTTCACCTGGCCCGAGATCGCGCGTGAAGTAGAGCGAGCGACGGAACTTGACGTTGCCCAACTCACTGTCTTTACGCCCATAGTCCACGCGTCCAAGAGCATCCCAGGCGGTGCGTGCCCCCGCACAAAGCTCTGCCAATTCGGCGGGCTCCAGCGAGAAACTGTCATCTGGTCCGCCGCCTGCCCGGTCGAGCGTGACATGCTTCTCGATGATGGCGGCACCCAGAGCAACGGCTGCGATGGCGGTGGTGTTGTCGAGGGTATGGTCAGAAAGGCCCACAATAGCTCCGAATGTCTCGGCCATGTGGGCAAGGGTGAGCAGGTTGTAATCTGAGGCAGGCGCAGGATAGCCCGATACGCAATGCAGCAGCGCTAGCTCTTTGCAGCCGGCGTCACGCGCAGCCGCAACGGCTTCCGCGATTTCGGTCTCGTCGGCCATGCCGGTAGAGATGATCATTGGTTTGCCCGTTGCCGCGATGTAACGGATGAGGGGCAGGTCCACCGCTTCGAAGGAGGCGACTTTGTACGCCGGTGCACCGAGGTCCTCGAGCAGGTCCACAGCGGTCGCGTCGAAGGGTGAGGAAAAGATCGTGATGCCAACCTTGCGTGCGTGTTCAAAAAGAGTCGGATGCCAGTCCCATGGGGTATGAGCCCAGTCGTATAGGTCCCACAGTGTGCGCCCTTTCCACAGGCCATCGACGATCTGAAAATCGGTTTTGTCAGAACGCAGCGTGATCGTGTCGGGGGTGTAAGTCTGGATCTTTACGGCGTCGGCGCCACTAGCCTTTGCCGCGTCAATGATTTGGCAAGCAGTTTCCACGGATCCATTGTGGTTGGCGGATATCTCGGCAACGATATAGGGGGAAAAACCCGGGCCGACGTGGTGTCCTGCAATATTGAATTGGTGCACGATCATTCCTCTTTCGTTGTGACCGCCTGCGAAAGCGTGCGGAACAGGTGGACAAAGGCGCCTTTCCGACTACCCTCGACATATCCTGCTAGTTGGAAGGCGCGTATCGAAGCGGTATTCTCCACGTGGATTGACGCGCGCAGCCTAGTCAGGCCTTCGGCAGCGGCGTGATGTTCAAGCGCCGTGAGCGCGGCTCCAGAAATCCGTTGCCCGCGGCACTCTGGGGCGACGACAACGCTAGCTTCGGCCGTGCCCGGTCGTTCCGCGTCTAGGTCGAGCCTGAGGTGTGCGACGGGTTGTCCCGCTACCTCTGCGATCAGCAAACGACGATATGGATCGGCAAGGGCCTTCCTGAACCACGCAAAATGCGCCTCGGGAGATGGCGATGGTTTGCCCCGATAGTATCGGGCATCCTTCACGTCACTACGCCAAGCAAGCACATCGGCAGCGTCTCCTCCAGTGGCATCTCGCAGTCTCACCCGAGGTGCAAGAAAACGGCGGCTCACGCGGGCCACGCCGCAGCCGTCCGTGATGCGGGATGCGGCTGTGGACATCGCAGAGAGATGCTCGGGCATAGCGACTTCTCCAATGATGACGAGCAAGCGGTGGGCAAAATCTTCCTCTGCGACATGCCCGAGAGCACACGCAGCACCTGCAGCATGGAGAGCAGCAGCGATGGGTGCTTGGTTTTCGGCCAGAATTACGATCAAGGTGGGCAATCCTAAGCAACATCTTTCCCAAGCAGTGCTGCCCGCGCCGCCAATCGCCAGATCCGCGTCGGCCATGAGGGATGCCATGTCTGCGACATCGGTCATTATTTCAACCCGGAATGGTGCGGCCATGACTCGGGCCTGGACACTAGCGAGCCAGGGGGCAGCAGGCCCCAAAACCACGGTCACCCTCGTGTCCGACGGCAGCGCAGCGTGGCCCAGAACGTCAAGCACTGCGGACGTTGCGTTGTCCTTGTCCACACCGCCCATCGAAATCAGTATGTGGCGAAGTCGGCTGACCTTGCGACGTTCCAAGCTTTGGACGCGAAGTGCCGCGAATTCTGGCCGAAGGAGCGCGTAAGCCGGTCCGATCAGTCGAATGCACTCTGTGGGTAAGAGCGCGTTGTAATCCATTTGCGCGCGACCGAGGTTCTGATCGAGCAGAAGGTCGCAGTCGTGTGGCCGGTCTGCGAGGTCGTCCACCGCGAGTATTCGAGGGCCAAGACTTCGTACAGAAGTCTCCCAGCGGTTATCCAAGGCGTAGTGGTCGACGACCAGCCAGTCGGGACGCGTATCCTGCAGAGCTGCCATGCTCAGGTTGGCGTCCACGTCCTGCGGCGCATCCAGCCAACACGCGTGCGGGGAACCGTCGGCGTCGGGGCCGACGTGGGGCGCTGGCAATAAGTGCAGCCGATGCCCTTTTTCCGCGATCCGCCTGCCCATGTGGCCGGGCAGATCGCGGCAGATGAAGTGGCATTCGGCACCCTGCGCTGTGAGGGCATCGGCGAGGGTAAGACAGCGCATGACGTGGCCGGTCCCGATTTGGAGCGAAGCGTCGGCGCGGAAAGCGAAGACCTGTCGATTGTTCATACTCGTGCACAAATCTGAGCAAATAGATATTTGTTCTGCGCTCGTATATGCTCGATAATGGGATTCATTGCCTCAAATACCAAGAATTCCGATTTTGCGTGGTAACGCACCATTGCCATCAGCGACTGCAAAGCAGATGCTGGTGCTACGGATGAAAAATTCCGGTCGGATCGTTTTAGGTTCTTTAAGGCTCCATGAAGCCCCCCCCTTTTTTTCTCAAGGAAACATGGGTTTGACACTCGTAGCCCCAGAGACACGCCATAGTCAGCACCCCGTCCATCTTGCTCCAAAATGTAGCTCGGAATTCCTCGGGATAATGCTGAGACGTGGCCGTGAACACGAAAGCCCAAATGGAGGTCGCAGTCGTCGTAAATCGCAAGCCCTGCATCAGGATTCTTGAAGATTGATACAGATTCTATGCCTAAGGAATCACATGTCTCTTCCACCAACGGATTTTCCCCATGTAGTGCGCAAATCAGCCTGCTTTGTGCAAAAGAATCACGGGCTTCACGCACAAGGCCCTTGAAAACAGGAAGATAGTGTCTCGCTTTGTGGGGATCGCTTATAACAATTTTTTTCACGCTCGGGGTCTTTCCAAACTTGCGTCCTTCTACCCCAAAGGCAACGTCTCCTGCATAACAGGGGCCGATGACTCCTAGAGACTCAAGAAACGCCTGCGTGAGTATGCCTCTAGTCGAAAAAACCTTACTAAGTAATGCGAGTTCTTTTACCAGTTTTTTGTCAGCATCCGTGAAGCCGCGTTGGGTCAAGTCAGCGCCCATCATCTCAAGCTCTGTTCCGGCTGCAATTACTGATAGCTGGGCGTTGGATGATAGAATGTCTCTAATGTAAGGGTATACAGAGATGAGGTCGCCGCGCAATGCAAGGCATGCGAAAATTATCTGGTCAGCCCATGAAATAGATTCGAGTGCATCTTCTCTTTTGGTGGCGCGAAACAAGGTGGCGACTTCTGCGCTGGGATCGAAAAGTCGCAGGAAATCTTCGGTTGTCCTTGTTATTAGTGCGTCACCAATGTTGCGTGAACCTTCGGCAGGATAGGTACTGATGATCAGATATCTCATGAGATATGCTCGTTCTCTAGGAGTTCGAATAAAAGCTGCGCGTAATTCCAATCTTCCTCGGTGTCGATGTCCTGCACACGATGACGCGGGAGCTCCAGCCCGACGGCGCCATCACCGTAGATCGGGGCGTCAAGTAGCCACTGTGCCGCTGAGGCCCAGTAGAACTGTCCAGCGTCGTGCCATGCCTCCTCAAGGTCCTGCGACCGCGTCTGGAAAAAGGCCGGTTCAAACATCTCGACGCGACCGTCCGATTTTCGGCGGAGCGCACGTTGTACAGGGAATTCAAAGCGAGTCACCGGGAAAACGTAGCGCGCGTTCCCTTGATGGAGCCGCACTAGACCGTCGCGCAGATCGGACGGCCGAACGAAGGGCGCCGTCGCATATATGCAGCACACGTCAGTGGCGATAGCGCCCTTGTCGGCCAGCGCTTCCACAGCATGAGCAATCACAGGCCGTGTCGCGGTAGTATCGTGGGCGAAGCGACTAGGGCGCATGAAGGGGATCTCCGCCCCTGAGGCCTGCGCGACATCGGCGACTTCCGGACTGTCCGTGGACACGATGACGCGATCGAAGCATCCGCTCTCGAGTGCCGCCTCGATCGACCATGCGATGATCGGTTTTCCGCAGAAGACACGAATGTTCTTCATCGGAATGCGCTTACTCCCTCCGCGCGCGGGAATGACAGCGAGCCTCATCCGCCGAGTTCTGCCTTCAGGGCAGCGACTACCGAATTTTGCTCGTCATCGGTCATGTTGGGGAAGAGCGGCAGGGATATCGCTTCTGAATAGTAGCGTTCGGCTTCAGGAAATGTCCCCGGCATAAGTCCAAGCGCACGATAGTAAGGCTGTAGGTGAACGGGAATGTAATGCAGGTTGACCCCAATCCCTCGAGCTCGGAGCCCTTCGAAGACCGTCTTGTGTCTGTCCGCATCGACGCGGACGACGTATAGATGAAATGCCGACAAGGTGTCCTCGCATCGGCCGGGCCGGACCACAGGTACGTTTGAAAGTAGACTGTCATACCTCTCCGCCCGGGCATTTCGGCGTGCGACGTAGTCGTCGAGCCGCTTCATCTGCGCGACGCCCAACGCGGCCTGGATATCGGTCATGCGGTAGTTCCAACCCAGTTCGATCTGCTGATAGTACCACGGGCCATCCGGCGCTTGGGTCATTTCGGATGGATCGCGGGTGATGCCGTGGCTTCGTAGCCGATCCATCCGCCGCGCGAGATCCGCATCTCTCGTCAGCGCTGCCCCTCCCTCACCGGTAGTTACGATCTTGACCGGGTGAAAGCTGAACACGGCTATGTCGCTGTGCTCGCAGTAACCCACCGCTTGGTTTCCGTAACGCCCGCCTATCGCATGGGACGCATCCTCGATCACGTGGAAGCCGTATTCGCGGGCCAGCGCACCGATCCTGACCATGTCGCACGACAGCCCAGCAAGATGGACAGGTACCACGATCTTGGGAAGACATCCCGCGACTGCGGATCGACGCAGTTTTTCTTCCAAACTGTCAGGGCACATGTTGCCGGTGGAAGGATCGATGTCCACAAAATCGACCTCGGCACAGCAGTAGCGCGCGCAATTGGCTGACGCAACAAAGGTGACCGGAGAGGTCCAGAGCGTGTCTCCCGGCCCGAGGCCAAGGGCCGCGCAGGCGATATGCAGGGCCGAGGTCGCGCTGTTGACCGCGATGGCATGGGACGCTCCCGTGGCGGCATTCAGAGCCTCTTCGAAGCGACGAACGGCTGGCCCTTGCGTCAGGAAATCGGATCGCAGGACCTCGACCACAGCCTCGATATCTTCCTCGCATATTTCTTGTCGGCCGTACGGGATCATGGCGGCGCGCCTCCGTTTTTTTTGAGTCCTTTGGCGCCGCTCGAGCAGGAACCACGCGATTTCGCCCATCGGTGCTGGATCATCCCGATGGTACAAAACCCATAGTCGACGAGGCCAAAGTCGTGAAGGTCCAACATTTTGCCGGCGAAGTCGCGCTTGATCAGTATGTCGGCATGTCCGCGGAGGGCACCTTGACGGCGCGGAAATTTTGTACGCGGCGATCAACGAGTAGCGGCGCGATAGTTGCGCGAGATTGTCGCAGACGCGTTGCAGCCTACATGGGTCGATACGGATGAGAACGCCCTTGGTCAAGATCAGGTCGATACTGCCCTTTTCGTCCAGCCCCTCGACAAATTAAGGGTTCACGATCCAGTCCACGCCAAGTTGCACGGGTTCGCGCGCTGCCGTTTCGTTGATCGCTATCCTCGAGAGATCGTCGGTGCCGAGTAGTTCAGCGCTTGCGGATTCAGCCCGATACTACACTAGATCCTTTAGATCGAGCGGATGCCCGAAGCTTCCCGAAATGCGCGCGCGGTACGCGACCGCTTGGGCAAGGTATTGATTAACGCGATTGCCCTTCAGATAGGCATCGCCCAATATCGTAGCCCACAAACTCCCCTATTCGGTTTGAGAGACAGGCATCGCCTCAATATCCCCCTTGTCAGATCGCACCGACACGTGCGCTGTTTTCCCTGATCCAGGCAGAGAGCTGGTCATGGGACATCCAGTCGGTGTTGGCATCGCTCGAATAACAGAAATCTTCAGCCACCTTCACCCCATCTTTGATGCGGATTGGGTCTGCAGACCAGTTGTGGATTGCGGGAAGAACCTTGAAATGCTCCTCATATTCATATGTGTACGGCGCATCCTCGACACCGATCATTTGTTCATGGATTTTCTCGCCCGGCCGTATGCCGACGATCTCCTGTTGGGCGTCAGGCGCGATGACGCGGGCGATATCAGTCACTCGCATTGACGGGATCTTCTTGACGTAGATCTCGCCACCGATCATGTCGGATAGTGCGTGGAACACGAGTTCCACCCCTTGTTCGAGCGAGATCATGAACCGGGTCATACGCTTGTCCGTGATCGGTAAGACGCCCTTGTCACGGATCGACATGAAGAACGGGATCACGGACCCGCGAGACCCCATGACATTTCCATAACGGACCACGGAAAACCGCGTGTCGTGCTCGCCGGCATAGGAGTTTCCGGCCACAAAGAGCTTGTCGGATGCGAGTTTGGACGCGCCATAGAGATTCACAGGGCTTGACGCTTTGTCAGTCGACAGTGCGACGACGCGCTTCACTCCTTTATCGATGCAGGCATCGATTAGGTTCATGGCGCCGATGACGTTGGTCTTGATGCACTCGAACGGGTTGTATTCTGCCGTTGGCACGATCTTGGTGGCAGCCGCGTGGACAACATAGTCCACCCCGTCGAGCGCTCGGTAGAGACGCTCCCGATCCCTTACATCACCGATGAAGAAGCGGAGTCTAGTGTCGCCCTCAAACTTTCTTGCCATTTCCCACTGCTTCATCTCATCCCGCGAGAGAATAATAAGCTTGGCGGGGTTGAGGCGTTCCAGCGCCGCCGGTACGAAGGCGGATCCGAACGAGCCTGTGCCGCCGGTGATGAGGATTCTCGAGTTCGGTTCCATCGGGTTCCTTCGCAGATGGATGTTCCGGCGACGGCAGAGCGTCTGTTGCGTCTATGTCGCCCAGATTCCTGCGATTGGCCCGGGCGCCTCTTATAGCAGCGTCGAGGGTGTCCACAAGAAGCGAGCGCCGCGGTAGGACTCGAGGTGCGAGCACCCTTGCCGATCTGTCAGTTCGCTTCTAGACAAGCACAGGTATCCGGAGGCCACTCCCCTGTCGAACCCACTGCGAAATCTATGGTTGCATTACCACCGCCTGCGCAACACGGCCCAGATCACCATCGACGGGGTCCGGGTGTACGCCGCAGGAGATCATGTGCCAAAACCCGTTCGCAACGGTCTTTACAAGAATACATACGAGGATGCCGAACGGCGTCTTCTGCAGCAGATCCTTCGCCGTGGCGACCGGGTGCTCGAGATTGGCGCTGGCATCGGTGTGGTGGGCCTTGTGGCTGCACGCATCACCGGCGGGCGAAACGTTCTGTCCTACGAGGCGAACCCGGCGCTCGAAGAGGTCATCCAAGCCAATTACGCTCTGAATAGAGAGCGTCCGCAGTTGCGCTTGAAGGCGATCACGCCAGACGGTGCAAGGGTTATCTTCCACCAGGCCGACAATGTGCTTTCGTCTTCAGTTCATGAACGGCGAGAAGCATGTCGCTCCGTCACCGTGGAGAGCGACAGCCTCGCAGCGGTTCTGGAGGAATTTTCACCCGACGTACTGGTGATGGACGTGGAAGGCGCGGAAACGCAGCTTCTGTCGTCGGCTCCGTTAGACGGCATTCGTGCTATCGTACTTGAACTTCATCCGCATATCGTTGGAGAGGAGGCCATTGCGAGGCTCGAAGCGCATCTCGAGGCAAGCGCGTTCAAGAAGGTTGCGGAGGATCGAAAGACCGTTTTGCTGGAGCGGGACGCCGCGGTCGTCTCGGCCTCCTGAATGGGGCCTGGCATCGGCAGGAAGCGTTGATGCGAGAAAACCACGCTGGAAACCCTTATTATCGTTATCCGGATTTCGAGGCAAGGTTCGTGGCCGATCACAGAGAGCTGCGGGCAGCCTTTCCACATGCCTTCATGGTACTCGAAAAGGAACTTCGGAATGCGGCCGTCGGTTTGGAAGTCCTTGCGCGCCAGAATGCTGCGCGCCTTGGCGACGGGGGAAGGCTCAAGGACACTATGCTTGCGCTTGCGCGTTTGCGCAGCGTGCGCCCGGGCGCGAAGTACTACATGAAGCTTCAAGGGTTTTCGAAGCTGCGGTCGGATCTCGACCAGGCTCTCGAAAGCCATGGTCTGACATCGATTTCCGCAGAACGTGTGATGGGATTTGCGCGCAACCGTCAATTGCATGCGATGGCGGTGCGCGGTTCAGCCTATCCGCGGATCATGGCGGTAGCGGCCAAACGCGGATTTAGCGCTGCCATCGCGAACACAGATTTGCTGGCCGCGCTACACGCGCAGATCGCACGGAACGTCGCGGAAATGCGTCGACTTTTCGAGCGTGAGCGCCTCCGCCTGATCATGTCGGATGGCGACGCAATGCCGTTTCAGAGGGTGATGGGGTATGCGGCGTCGGACTTGGGCATCCCATACATCGTCATTTCGCATGGATTCATTCAGAATCCGCACCTATTGACCATAGCGCCGATAAGAGCAGACGTACTCATCACATGGTCTGAGCAGGAGCGGCACGACCTGATCGAGGTGCTACCACCGAAACAGGCGGAGAAGGTTCATTGCTTCGGCTATCCACGGCTTACCGCCAGTCCGATGAGGAGACATGGCGAAACACTTCTGCTCGTCTGGCGACCGATCAGCTTGGAGCCAGAGGCTGATCGGCTGGTGCATGTTGAACGACTGGTCGGCCTGACGGCTCAAATCTCTGAAGCAGGTTTTAGTACGCGGGTCCGTCTGCATCCCAAGGATCGCCGCGATGCAGTTCTCATCAGCCGGCTTCGCGCCACGGAGGCCGTGCTGTCGGAAGGGCCGCTCGAGGAAGAATTCGCGACCTGCCGCGCTGTTGTCGGTTTGGCGTCGAGCGTACTTTACGAGGCGCTCGCGGCGGGTCTGCCGAGCATACAGATCGCCGAGACCGACCGCGATTTTAGATTTCCTGGAGTTCCGGTTCTATCACGCGAGGATCCCAATTTCGCAGCCGCCCTGCGCCAGTATGCCGACGCATCTCCACAGCCAGTCCGTGCGTTCGACATTGACGCCTTCATGAGACTGGTGGATGACCTCATGGATCGCGTGCCGACTGCACCTGCCGCTTGAAGACCAATGTAGCACAGCGGGGCCGATCGGTGCGCGAGTGCAAAAAACATCCGTGTCTACGGATTGGTCTCCTAAGGCGGAGGAAGTCAAATTGACAGCGACTGATCGCGCATTCTCGCCCGTCGAAACCGGTACTGTCGAGACAGCGCCATGGGGCAGCTTCCGCACCAACGCCGTGCAATCCGCCCTCATCGGCTTGGCGCGCCGCAGCTTTCTGCAGCGGGGCACGTTCCGGCACTGGACGACGAACCTCGTCACCGCGCTCGGCTCGCCGCTCGATATCGAGTGGCGCGGGTGCCGCTACCGGATCGAGGGCAAGAACAACCTGATCGAGTACGGGATGCTCCTGCGGCGGGACTACAACGGGGCGGAAATCGACTTTCTCCTCGGTGCGCTGGAGCCGGGCGGCGTCGCGCTCGATATCGGGTCGAACATCGGGCTCTATTCGTTGCCCATGGCGCGTGCCGTGGGGCCGGACGGTAGGGTTGTCGCGATCGACGCCAACCCCGCCATGGCCGAGCGTCTGAAATTCAACGCCGCGGCCTCGGGGCTTGCGAATGTCCACATGGTAAACTGCGCTGTGGGTGGCGGCGAAGGCATGGTCGATCTGCGCATCCGCAAGGATGACGTGGCCATCGTCCATGTAGAGGAAAGCGACACCGGCACGATCCCGATGCGGACGCTGGCCAGCATCCTGCGCGAGCTTGGCGTCAGCCGCGTCGATGCGCTCAAGATCGATATCGAAGGGCACGAGGACGCCGCGCTGGTGCCGTTTCTCGACGAGGCCGAAGACGATGCGCTGCGGCCGGATCGTATCTCGATCGAGCATCCGCGCTCGGGCGACGATTACAGCGGGTGTGCCGCGGCATTCGAGCGGCACGGGTATGTGCGTGTCGGGCAGACGCGGTCGAACTCGCTTTACCGTCGTAGCGGCTAGCGGCGTTTCTTCATGTCGAAAAGCGCCTCGTAGGCATCGACCACCGGCCCCTTGGCGAATTCGGCCTCAAGCCGCCCACGCCCGGCAACGGCCAGTCTTTCGCCCAGCCCGGGCTCGTCCCTGATGCGGGTGATCACCGCTGCCATTCCGGCGGCGTCCCCGATGTCGCACAAGAGCGCGTCCTCGCCGTCGCGGATGAACCAGGACGGGCCCTCGGACCGTGTGGAGACCGCCGGCACACCGGTCTGCCATGCCTCGAGGATGACATTGCCGAGCGGCTCGTGCCGGGACGGCATCGCGAAAACCGAGGCCGATGCGATGAAGTTCATCGGCTCGTCGACCCAGCCCGTGAAACGGGTCCGCGCGGCGATGCCAAAACGTTCCGCGAGCGCCTCGAGCGCCGCGCGTTCCTCGCCGTCGCCAATCAGCCAGAGCCATGCGCCGGGGATCTTCGCGGCCGCCTCGACCAGTGTCTCGAAGCTCTTGCGACGCACGAACCGGCCGGCGCTGGCGATGACGAAGGCATCCTCGGGCGTGTTCATCTCGGCGCGCGTCACGGGCGCGAGCGTCACGTCGCGGGCGAAGTTGGAAATCACCCGAAGATCGCCGGTCCAACCGAGCCTGCGGCATTTTTCGGCGATGCCGGGGGTGTTGGCGACGATCGCGTCGTTGTGGCGGAAGTGGTGCAGATGGCGTGGATAGTCGCCTAGCCGTGTAAGTTTTACCGCCGGCGCGTAATCCGGGATCAGGCGGGAGGACCGCGACATCCACGCCATGATAACGTCCGGCTGCCAGCTCCGGATCATCCGGTGCGTTCGCCATGTTAGGATCGGCGTCGTCAGGGACAGGCGGCGGTAGTGGTTTTCGGTGATCGGTCCGATGCGGGCGATCTCGTCGCGCCAGATGCGCCCGGGCCTCACGACGAACCGCTGTTCCATGCCGCGTTCGTCGAAGGCCTGCACGAGGTTGACGAAGAACCGCTCGGCCCCCCCTTCCTTGCCGAAATGCATGTGGAGGATCTTGCGCCCGCTCATGCGCGTGCCCCTGGGAGCTTGTCGAAGGTCTCGAGGTAGAGGTCGATGACGGCCTTCTTCGAGAACCGCATGTCGAGGGTTTTTTTTGCATTGGCGACCAGCCTCTCGCGAAGGGCCGGATCATCGCGCAGCCGCGCGATCGCGGCGGCCATGGCGGTCGGTTCGTCGATCGGGACCAGAAGCGCGTCCGTTCCATCGGTGGCGAACCAGTTCGGCCCGTCGGACCGGGTCGCGACGCTGGGAATGCTGCAATGCCAAGCTTCGATCAGGACGTTGCCCAGCGGTTCCTGGCGCGAGGGCATGACGAAGACGTCCGCGCCCGCGATCAGGTTCATCGGCTCCGCCATCCAGCCGGCGAAGCGCACGCGGTCCGCGATGCCGAGCCGGGCCGCAAGGGCCTCGAGTGCCGTGCGATCCTCCCCGTCTCCGGCAAGCCAGAGCCACGCATCGGGCAGTCCGGCCACCGCACGCAAGAGCGTGTCGTAGGCCTTTCTGTGAACGAGGCTCCCGGCGGAGCCGATCACGAAAGCCCCGGGCGGCGTGTCCATCTCGGCGCGTGTGACGGGAACGGGCGTCACCGGGCGCGCGAAATTGGAAATGATCGGCGTAGCACCAGTCCAGCCGAGGCCCTCGGTATGGCGTGCGATGGAGGGGTTGTTGCAGACGACCGCGTCGAGATGGCGGAAATGGCGGACGTGACGGGGATAGTCGCCCAGCCGCACGATCTTCACCGTGTCGCGCAGGTCGGGGATCAGCCGTGCGGCGGGCGCACGCCAGGCCATGGCCACGTCGGGCGCGAAGCGCCGCATCGCCCGGCGCATGCGCCAGAGCGCCAGAAGCGAGCCCGGCGTTCTGCGGAGGTAGGTGCCTTCGTGGACCTCGCCAAGGCGCTCGATCTCGTGGCGCCAGCCACGGCCGGGCCGGATCGCGAAGCCCTGCTCGATGCCGCGCTCGGCGAAGGCCTGGGCCAGCGTCACGAAGAACCGCTCGGTCCCGCCGTCGCGCCCCAGCTGGACGTGGAAGATGCGCCGGACCGTCATTCGCCGGTCCCGCGAAACCTGTGGCGAAAGAGCCTGAGATTGTAGCCCGCCTGGTAGCGCAGCCGCGCCCAGGTGCTCCGCCATGCGGGCCGATGATCGGCGCGGGCCGCGCGCTTGCGGGTGTCGCCCACGGTCCCGGTCACCGTCTCCTGCGCGCCGAGCGACAGGGGCTGCGGGTCGACGATGCGGATGTCGAGACCCGCCTCCCAGAAGAACTTGTGATCTTCGTCCACGGGCCGGAAGAACGGCACGGACACCCGTGCAAGCCGGGCGGCAGCGGATTTCGTGATGACATAGCCGAGGGTCGTGCTCGGAACCCGGTAGGGCGTGCCGAGCGCGATGCCCGGCGCGATGTCCCGGGGCGCGAGGATGCGGCCCGGCGACCGGATCGAATAGAGCTTCACGATGTCCCAACCGGCGGTTTCGGCATCCCGCGACAAGGCCTCCAGCGTCCCCGAGAGATCGCCTGTCACGCGGAAATCGTCCTCGAGGACCAGCGCTCCTGCGGCCTCGTCCTGTGCGATCCGTTCCCAGGTACGGACGTGGCTGAGGTAGCAGCCGATCTCGGGGCGAACCAGCGGATGCTTTGCAAGGCGCGCGTTGCGCTGGGCGTCGTAGACCTCCGCGATCGTCTCTTCGGGGAGGGTCCAGCCGTTCACCGCATCGAGGCGTGCCCACTCCACCCCCTGCGCCGCAAGCTCACGCCGCGCGTTCTCCAGCCGCTCGGTATTGTCGGCGAGGTTGATGACATAGGTGGGCCACATGGGCGCCGACCTCCGCAGGATATGGCGCCGGCGGTATAGGCCCGGCGCAGGCCCGTCACAAGACACGCGATCTTGAGATCGGCCCGACATTCGTGAAAGAAGCGCCGCAGCGAACCCCGGGACGTCTCCATGCCGCAAGCCATCCCAATCTACGTGATCAACCTCGACCGGCGCCCGGACCGACTGGAGCGGATCGCGCAGCATCTGGAGACACGCGGCGTCGCGTGGGAGAGGGTGTCGGGCTGTGACGGCGCCGGGGCTTCCGAGGCCGCGTTGGCGAGTGTCATCCGCCCGCGCGGGCCCCTCGGGCCGCTGGGTGTGGGTGATCGTGCCTGCACCGTCAGCCATACGCTCGCCTGGGAGACGTTTTTGCAGACGGAGGCGGCTGGATACGCCCTGTTCTTGGAGGACGACATTTACCTTGGCAGTGATATTGCCGCGACCGTGGCAAGCGACGCGTGGATCCCGTCCGGAACCGATGCGGTCAAACTCGAGAAGTACAATTCCGGCGCATCGCGCCTGCTGCTGGGACCTGTCGTCGGACACACGCCCGGCGGCCGGGCCCTGCGACGGATGCGGTCGCGCCACATGGGCGGTGGGGCCTACATCCTGTCGCGAAAGGGCGCGGAACTGGTGCTGGGATGGCGCGGGCGGGTGCGAGTGCCGGTTGACCATTTCCTGTTCAACGACACACTGTCCCCCGTCATGGCGACGCTGAACCCCGTGATCACGGTTCCCGGCATGGCGACGCAACGAAAATACGCCTATGACAGCGACACGGCCTCGCACAACCGCGCGGCCATGCCCAAGGGCTGGCGACGCAGGATGATCACGCTGCAGCGTGGTGCCTTCGAGGTGCGGCGCCTGCCGCTGCAACTGCTGGAACTGGTCACCGGGCGTGCCACGCTGATCGACGTGGCCTTTTCCGAAACGCCGCCCGGCTGACCACCGGACGGCATGACAGCACCGAGGCCCAGCCCCATGTCCGGCACCCCTCCTCCCGGCGAGACCAGCACCGACGCGTCGCCGCCAGGGACTGCGCTTACGCGACCACCGCTGCCGGAGATCGAGGTGATCGTGCCGAACTTCAAGCGGCGGTTGTCTGGCGTCACGGCGACGATCGCCCGGCTCGTGCCGATCCAGGCCGACAGGATTGCGCTGGCCACGCTGGGGCCCGGGCTTCCGGACGGGTTTCCGGATGTCGGCATTCCCGGGCTGCTTCGGCTGCCGCGCAGTCGCCCGGGGGGCCGCCCGAGGGTGTGGCACGCCCGGCGCAACACCGAGATGATCGGCGGACTGGCGGCGAAGCATATCCTACGCAAACGCCTGAAGCTGGTTTTCACCTCCGCATCGCAGCGGGAGCATACGTGGCTCACGCGCTGGCTGATTCGCCGCATGGATGCGGTGATCGCGACCTCGGAGCGGACGGCGGGGTATCTCGAACGTCCCGCGACGGTGATCCTGCACGGGATCGACACAGGGCGTTTCAGTCCACCGTCGCCCGCTGAACGGGCGGCGCTGCGCCGCGACCTCGGGCTTCCGGCGGAAGGATTTCTTGTCGGATGCTACGGCCGTATCCGGGCGCAGAAGGGCACGGACGTCTTCGTCGATGCGATGCTGCGCCTGATGCCGCAAAGGCCGGGGCTCCGCGCCATCGTCATGGGCCGGTCTACCTCGAAACATGAAGGTTTCGAACGCGCCCTTCGCGACCGTGTCGCGCAGGCGGGCCTGTCCGACCGCCTTCGATTTCTGCCCGAAGTGCCGGTCGACGCGATGGCCGACCGCTACCGGATGCTGAATCTTTTCGTGGCGCCGCAGCGGTGGGAAGGCTTCGGGCTGACGCCACTCGAGGCGATGTCCTGCGGCGTGCCGGTCGTCGCGACGACCGTGGGCGCGTTTCCGGAACTCGTGGTCGATGGCGTGACCGGCGCGCTGGTGGCGCCGGGCGATGTCGACGCCATGGCGCAGGCGGCGGCCGTTTTGCTGGACGATTCCGCCGCACTTTCCGGGGCGTCGCTTGCCGCGCGGCAACATATGCTGGACAGTTTCCGCATCGAGGCCGAGGCGGAGGCGATCATCGCCGTCTACCGGTCCTTGCTGGACGCTTGAGGGGCCTTGCCGGCTGACGCAGCGGGGCCTCAGCGGTCTGCCGTGGGGGCGGCTGACGCCAGCGCGACCGGATCGTAGCTGTCCCGCACCCATTGCTCGAACGAGACGCCGCTTCGGTCATGGGCTTGGGCGTAGGCATCGAGAATTCGGTGGACGACGCCAGCCCGTCCGAAGGACAGGTGGCCGTAGCTCCAGTGCAGGCTCTGGCGTGCGACGGCCAGCGGCTCTCCCATGATGACGTGGCGGTAGAGCGTGACGGCGAGGCCCGTCCGGTCTGCCCCAGATTTGCAATGAACCAGTATCGGCTTGGGCATCTCCCGAAACAGTGCCAGGAGTTCAAGCAGCGTCTCCGGCTGTGGAAGCTTGCCGGTTCTGAGGCCGATGAAGCGAAGCTCGAGCCCCAGTTCCGCGCAGGCCGCACGCTCGCGCCTGTTCGGCAGCGCATCGGGGGCCCCCCTGAGCGACAGGACGGATTGCACCCCGAGCTGCCTCGCCTGTTTAAGGCGGCGATGGCCCGGGTGGTTCGAACGATAGAGATCGTCATCGACCTTGTAGAAGTTCGGGATAAGGGCGCGCAGCAGGGCATGGTCCGCGACCCAGTAGCGGTAGGTCGGCCACCACCAGGCAGCCTTTGCTTTCCGCCTCAGTCTATCCACGTCCAGCCTCTCCAGCCGTTTTCCCGGGGTCGCCGTCGCACCCTGCGCCATCCGACGACCGGGACCGCGGCGACTTACACGCGCAACCTGCGCGCGTCTAGCCCAGCGACCCCTGCAGCGCGTGCATCCTGGCATAGGCGCCATCGTGATCGATAAGTGCCTTGTGCGTGCCTTCCTCGACCACGCGGCCGGCCTCCATCACAACGATCTTGTCCGCGGCGCGGATGGTCGACAGTCGATGCGCGATGACCAGCGTCGTTCGACCCTCCGCCAGCTTGTCGAGCGCTTCCTGTACCAGTTGTTCGGACTTCGCATCGAGCGCCGACGTGGGTTCGTCGAGAAGCAGGATCGGGGCCGATTTCAGCATGGCGCGCGCGATCGTGACCCGTTGCCGTTGCCCACCCGAAAGGGCCGAACCTCGAGGACCGACGGGCGTGTCGAGCCCCAGCGGCATCCGGTCCGCGAACTCCAGCACCGAGGCGTTGCGCGCGGCGTCCCGCACCTCCTCGTCGGTGGCGTCGAGGCGGCCCATGCGGATGTTGGCGGCGATGGTCTCGTCGAAGAGGGCGCTTTCCTGGCTCACCACCGCGATCCCGGCGCGCAGCGCATCGATCTCGATATCCCGGACCGAGGTCCCACCTATCGAGATGACGCCGGAATCCGCGTCGACCAGACGGCTCAGAAGCGCCAGGACGGTGGTCTTTCCCGCACCCGAGGGACCGACCAGCGCGGTCGTACGGCCCGCTTCGGCCACGAAGGACAAACCCCGCAGAACCGGCGCGTCCTCGTAACCGAAAACCACGTCGTCGAAGCGGATGTCGCCCGAAGGCATAGGCTTCGGTTCCGCCGTCTCGACCACGGTCGGCTTCGTGTCGAACGCCGCATAGATCCTCTCGACCGAGGCAAGGCTCGCCTGGACCTGTCCCGCCACGTTCGACAGCCGCCGAAGCGGTTCGAACATCAGCCCCAGGGCGGTGAAGAAGGACATGAACTGCCCGATCGTCTTTTCGCCCGAGACGATCTGCTGGCCGCCGAACCAGAGCACGGCGATGAAGCCCGCGGCGGCAAGCAGGTCCATGGTCGCCGGGTTCGCGGCCTGTCCAGCCTGCGCGCGCAGCGACGGGCGCAGATAGCCCTTCAGTTCGCTCTCGAAGCGGGCGTCCTCCGACTTTTCAAGACCATTGAGTTTTATGGTCTGCATCCCGTGGAAAATCTCGTCGAGCCGCGTGGACAGGCGGGCGGCTGCGGCACGCGATTGAAGTGAGGTCGCGCGGATCAGGCGATGGAGGAGGTAGAGTGGCCCGACCAGAAGCGGGATGCCGATCAGGGCGGTGAGGGTCCATTGCCAGTCCGTGGCCAGCATCACGACGAGGAGCGAGATCAGCGTGATCGAGTCCCGGCCAAGTGACATCAGCGCCGTGGTGGCCAGCGACTGAAGCGCGGTTGCATCGCCGCGCACCCTCTCCAGCAACGACCCGGGCGAATTGTCCTGAAAGAAGCGCTGATCGAGCGTCAGCATGTGGCGCAACAGCAGCCCCTGCAGACGCGTGGTCACCTTCAGGCCGACGGAGACCACGATCAGCCGCTGCGTGAAACTGGCCACGGCGCGCAGAATGAACAGGCCGGCGATCAGCCCCCCGATCAGGATCACCCCGTCGAAGGACCCATCCTCGAAGAGCCCGTCGAAAAGCGGCCGGACAAGCCAGGCGAAGGCACCGAGCGCCGCGCCCTCGATCGCCATGAAGGCGACGGCGATCAGGAGAACGGGCACGTGCATGCGCACATGGTCGCGCCAGACCCGGCGCAGGAGTTCTGTCTGCCCCGGCGCGGACCCGGCCCCCTCGCGCAATGTGTCGAGCGATTGCGTCGTACTCATGGGTGCGTAGGCGCCAAGCAAGGGCGCGGTCCGGTCGATCGGGGAAGGGACAGGGGCAAGGCGTCTCCGGCAATGGCCGCGTGCTTTGCCCCGGTGCTACGACATGCCGCCCTTCCAGACAAGCCGCAGCGGGTCGCGCACAGGCGCATCATCGCCGGGCGCCGCGTCCTCGACGGCGCGGAAGTCGCACGCGTAGCCCTCTTTGGCGAGCGTCCCGCCGGTGGCGATGGTCGCGCCGAGCCGGCCAAGCTCGTCCGCGCATTTCGCACCTGCGCCGTTGCCCCCGGCAAGAAGGCTCAGCCCCGGCGCGACCCGCGCCACGTAGGGCTTGCCCGTCGCGGTGAAGGCGACCGCGCAGGGCGCCGTGAAGCTCTGCGCCATGGGCAGCCCCGGCATGACCCGCCCCAGCGCGTCCAGAAGTGCGCGCCCGGCCGCGGCCCGTCCGCCGCTCCTGAACCACGCGGTCATCTCTGCCGTGTTCCTCAGGCGCGGGCTATCCGCCTCGCCGCCGATCTTCACCAGCCACCGCCCGTCCGGGTAGCGGATCGGCGGCAGGAGGTAGAGATCGTGCGACTGCCCCTCGGGCACGAAAATCAGCGTCGGCATGCCCGCGAGTGCCATCGCCTCCGTCTCTTCCAGCTCCACGAAGGCCACGGTGCGGGCATAGACTTCCATCGCGGGGCGGACCGGCAAAAGCGCATCCATCCCGGCATAGGCGCCGGTGGCGACGACGGTCTCGCCCGCGTCGATCGTGGCGCCGGAGGCAAGGGTGATCCGCGCGTCCCGGCGCGCGATGGCGGCCTCGGGAAAGACCGACGCCCCTGCCTGCAAAGCCAGCACCTCCTCGGCGCGGCGCATGGCGCGCGGGTCGACCCAGCCGCCCGCCGGGTCCCAGGCCGCCCGCGTGCCGGGTGCGAACTCGAACATGGGAAACCGGTCCGAAATGGGTGCACCGTCCAGCCGGTCATGGGTGATACCCTCGGCATCCGCGACAGCTAGAAAGGCGTCGCCGAACGCCGCACCGGGGCCGTCGGACGGCGCCGCCATCATGCCGCCGACGGGGTGGTAGAAGTCGATACCCGAGCGCGCCTCGATGTCCCTGTACCGCGCGATGGACCGTGCCGACAGCCGCGCCCAGTCCGCGTCATGCGCAAGGATGCGCGTGATCCGCCCCGCGTCGTGATGGCTGGCGAAGGGGCCGTCATGGGTGGCGGGATCAGTTGGCTCGTCGGGGCCGATCAGCGCCACGGAATGTCCGCCTTCGGCCAGATGGCGTGCGCAGGCGGTGCCCATCAGTCCCCGCCCGATCACGGCGAAATCGACCTGGTTCACACGCGCCCCCGGCTGACCGGAATGCGAGAACCGTCGGGCGGCCGTACGCCGTCAGGCGCGCTCAAGGATGACAGGGCCGCTTTCGCGCACGACCCATCCTTCATCTTTCCAAAAATACGCATCGCCACGTCCGCCCCGTGGCCCGGCATCCGTTCAGCCCCTGATCGTCTCCAGCAGAAGGTGCACGTTCTCGGGGTCGGCGTCGGGCGTGATGCCGTGACCGAGGTTGAAGATGTGCGGCCCGCCCTTCAGCGCGTTCACGATGCGGCGGGTTTCGTCCACGAGCGCCTGGCCGCCGGTCACCATGTGTTTGGGATCGAGGTTCCCCTGCACGCAGCTGTCGGGCTGCAGGTGTTCCGCCGCCCATGCCGGATCGACCTTGGTGTCGATGGCCAGCCCGTCCGCGCCGACGGCCTTGGCGAAACCGATGTAGTTCTCGCCCGCCTCGCGCGGGAAGGCGATGACCGGCAGGCCCGGGTGGCGGGACTTGAGTTCGGCGGTGATCCGCTTCGCCGGCTCCAGCGCGAATCGCGTGAAGGCCTCGCCCTTCAGCGACCCGGCCCAGCTGTCGAAGATCTTCACGACCTCGGCGCCGGCCTGAACCTGCTGGTCGAGATATTCGATCGTGGCCTCGGTCAGAAGCGCGATCAGCGCGCCGAAGGTCTCCGGGTCCTCCTCGCGCAGCTTGTGGGCGGGGGCCTGGTCCGGCGTGCCGCGACCCGCGATCATGTAGGTCGCGACCGTCCAGGGCGCGCCCGCGAAACCGATCAGCGTGGTCTCCGCCGGAAGCTCCCGCGACAGGATGCGCACGGTCTCGTAGACCGGCGCGAGGTGGTCGTGGATGTCATCCTTGCCCTTGAGCGGCGTCAGCCCCTCGGGTCCGGTGATCGTCGACAGCCGCGGCCCCTCGCCGGTGACGAACCACAGGTCCGCGCCAAGCGCGTCGGGGATCAGCAGGATGTCAGCGAAGAGAATCGCCGCGTCGAACCCGTAGCGGCGGATCGGCTGCAGCGTGACCTCGGCGGCCAGGTCGGAATTGTAGCACAGCGACAGGAAATCCCCGGCCTCGGCGCGGGTGGCCTTGTATTCCGGCAGGTACCGCCCCGCCTGACGCATAAGCCAGACCGGCGGCACCTCCATCGCCTCGCCCGCCAGCGAGCGCAGGAGTTTCTTCTTGCCGGTGGTGGGCGCGTCAAACATGGGAGTTGTCCTTCGGTCGTTCTGCAGACAGGAATTGTCCGCGCGCATGACTCTGTCACCCCGAGAACTCTGTCAACCCGAAGGCGATTGTCAAGGAAAGTTGACAGCTGTAAGAGGAAACCATGACGATCGACCTGCCCTCCCCCGCCAGACCCTTGCGCATCGGAACCCGTGGATCGCCGCTGGCGCTTGCGCAGGCGCATGAGACGCGCGGGCGGCTGATGGCCGCCTTCGACCTGCCCGAGGAGGCCTTCGAGATCGTGGTGATCAAGACCACCGGCGATGACCGGAGCCTGATCGACGCCGACGTGGCGCTCAAGACGCTGGGAGGAAAGGGCCTGTTCACCAAGGAAATCGAGGAGGACATGCTGTCTGGCAAGATCGACATCGCCGTCCATTCGATGAAGGACATGCCGGTCGCGCAGCCCGAGGGGCTGGTGCTCGACTGCTACCTCCCCCGCGAAGATGTGCGCGACGCGTTCGTGTCGCTGGCTCACGGCTCGCTGGCCGATCTGCCCTCCGGCGCCAAGGTGGGCTCCTCCTCGCTGCGCCGGCGCGCGCAGCTGAAGGTGCGGCGGCCCGACCTCGAGGTCGTGGAGTTTCGCGGCAACGTCCAGACGCGCATGAAGAAGCTGGGCGACGGGGTGGCGGATGCGACCTTCCTCGCCATGGCGGGTCTGAAGCGGCTGGGCATGACCGAGGTGGTGAAATCGGCCATCGCGCCCGAGGACGTGCTGCCCGCCGTCGCGCAGGGCGCCATCGGCATCGAGCGGCGCATCGCGGACATGCGCTCCGCCGCCATGCTGGAGGCCATTCACGATGGTCCCACCGGGCAGCGACTGGCGGCGGAGCGTGCCTTTCTCGCCGGTCTCGACGGGTCCTGCGAAACGCCCATCGCGGGTCTGGCCGAGCTTGACGGCGGCACGTTGCGCCTGCGCGGCGAGATCCTGCGCCCGGACGGGTCCGAGGTTCTGACCGACGACCGAACGGCCCCGGTCGAGGATGGTGCCGCGCTGGGATGGGAGATGGCGAAGGACCTGCGCGGCAAGGCGGGCGAAGACTTTTTCGACTGGATCGCCGCCTGAGGCGGGCCCCGCGTCTTGCAAGACGCGGGCAATTTCCTTGCAAGGAAATTGCGCCCAGTGGCTGCCCGAATTGCCCAGATCATGCCATGTGCGCGCCTTGCGACGTGCAAGGCCCCGTGGCATGACGGCGTCCGACTGGCGACGTCCACTTCTTCTGTCTGCGGAGCAGAGATCCGATCATGCATATCGACGAGACCGGCATTTCCGGACTTCTGATGCTGACGCCTGCGCGGTTCGGCGACGCGCGGGGCTTTTTCTCGGAGACATGGAACCGCGAGCGGCTGGCCGAGAACGGGATCGACATCGATTTCGTTCAGGACAACCATTCGCTGTCGGCCGCCGTGGGCACCGTGCGTGGCCTGCATTTCCAGGCCCCGCCGCATGCGCAGGCCAAGCTGGTGCGCTGCGGGCGCGGGGTGCTGTTCGACGTGGCGTTGGATATCCGCAAGGGCTCGCCCACCTATGGACGCTGGTTCGGGGCCGAGCTGAGTTTCGAGAACGGCAGGCAGCTTCTGATCCCGGCGGGTTTCGCCCATGGTTTCGCGACGCGGGCGCCGGACACCGAGATCATCTACAAATGCTCCGACTACTACGCGCCGGAGACCGAGGGCGCGTTGCGCTACGACGACCCTGACATCGGCATCGACTGGGGTCTTGGCGATACGCCCGCGATCCTGTCGGACAAGGACGCGGCTGCCGGGGCCTTCGCGGGCTTCGACAGCCCCTTCGTCCACGAGGAGGCCGCACCGTGAAGCTTCTGGTCACCGGCGGGGCCGGGTTCATCGGGTCGGCCGTTGTCCGGCTTGCGGTCTCGCGCGGGCATCAGGTCGTCAATGTCGACGCGCTGACCTACGCGGCCTGTCTCGACAACGTGGCCTCCGTCGCGGACAGCACGGACTATGCTTTCGAACAGGCCGATATCCGCGACCGTGCGGCGATGGACCGGATCCTGGCCGCGCACGAACCCGACGCGATCATGCACCTTGCCGCCGAAAGCCATGTGGACCGCTCCATCGACGGGCCGGGAACGTTCATCGACACGAATGTCACGGGCACCTACACGCTGCTCGAGGCCGTGCGCGCCTACTGGACCAGGGCGGGCCGGCCCGGGGGCTTTCGCTTTCACCATATCTCGACCGACGAGGTCTATGGCACGCTCGGGGACACCGGTCTTTTTACCGAGGACACGCCCTACGCGCCCAACAGCCCCTATTCGGCGTCCAAGGCGGCATCCGACCACCTCGTGCGCGCCTGGTCGGAGACCTACGGCCTTCCGGTCGTGCTGACCAACTGTTCCAATAATTACGGGCCCTACCACTTCCCCGAGAAGCTGATCCCCGTCGTGATCCTGAACGCGCTGGCCGGCAAGCCGATCCCGGTCTACGGGCGCGGCGAGAACGTACGCGACTGGCTTTACGTGGAGGATCACGCCGACGCGCTCTTGCTGGTCGTCGAGAAGGGCGCGCTTGGGCGCAGCTACAATATCGGCGGCAACAACGAGCGGCGGAACATCGACCTCGTGCGCACGATCTGCGCGCTGCTGGACGCGCGGCGTCCCGACGCGGCACCCCATGACCGGTTGATCACCTTCGTCGAGGATCGCCCGGGCCATGACCTGCGGTACGCGATCGACGCCTCCCGCATCCGGGACGAGTTGGGCTGGCAGCCCTCGGTCACGGTGGAGGAAGGTCTGGCGCGCACCGTCGACTGGTATCTGGAGAACGAGGACTGGTGGCGCGCGCTGCAGGCGCGACAGGGCGTGGGCGAACGCCTCGGGAAGGCGGGGTAGGGCGATGCGGATCCTCGTCTTCGGGAAAACCGGCCAGGTGGCGACGGAACTGTCGCGGCAGGCGGACGTGATCGCGCTGGGCCGCGACGCAGCCGACCTGTCGGACCCGGCGGCCTGCGCGGCGGCGATCCGCACCCATGCGCCCGAGGCGGTCATCAATGCCGCGGCCTTCACCGCCGTCGACAAGGCGGAGGAGGAGGAAGACCTCGCCACCACGATCAACGGTGCGGCACCGGCCGCGATGGCGGGGGCCTGCGCCGATCTGGGCATTCCCTTCGTGCATATCTCCACCGACTACGTGTTCGACGGCTCCGGCGAGACCCCGCGTGCGACCGATGCGCCAACGGCGCCCTTGGGTGCCTATGGTCGCTCCAAGCTGGCGGGTGAAACAGGGATCGTCGAGGCAGGCGGTGCCTATGCCATCCTGCGCACGTCCTGGGTCGTCTCGGCCCATGGCGCGAATTTCGTCAATACGATGCTGCGCGTGGGGCCTGCTCGCGGTCATCTGCGGGTGGTCGACGATCAGATCGGAGGCCCGACGCCTGCCGCCGATATCGCGGCGGCTTGCCTGAAGATCGCGGCCCATCTGGCCAAGCACCCGGAGGCCGCGGGCATCTACCATTTCGCCGGCGCGCCCGACACGTCCTGGGCCGGTTTCGCCGTAGCCATCTTCGAGATTGCGGAGCTCGCCATCGTGGTGGAGCATATCCCGACAACCGAATACCCGCTTCCCGCGCCGCGCCCGCTGAACTCGCGGCTCGACTGTTCGCGGACCGAAGCCGTTTTCGGCATCAAGCGCCCCGACTGGCGCGCGGGACTGGCCGAGATCCTCAATGACCTCTCACGGCAGGGTGACACATCATGACCAAGCGCAAGGGCATCATCCTCGCCGGTGGCTCGGGAACGCGGCTCTACCCGATCACGATCGGCGTGTCGAAACAGCTTCTGCCGATCTTCGACAAGCCGATGATCTACTATCCGATCAGCGTCCTGATGCTGGCCGGCATCCGCGAGATCGCCATCATCACCACGCCCGAGGATCAGGCGCAGTTCATGCGCACGCTGGGCGATGGCGGGCAATGGGGGCTCGAGTTCACCTATATCGTCCAGCCTTCGCCCGACGGTCTGGCGCAGGCCTATATCCTCGCGCGCGATTTTCTCGCCGGTGCGCCCTCCGCGATGGTGCTGGGCGACAACATCTTCTTCGGCCACGGCCTGCCCGAGATCCTCGCGGCCGCTGACAGATCGCAGGCCGGGGGCACGGTCTTCGGCTACCAGGTGGCCGATCCGGAGCGCTACGGCGTGGTGGATTTCGGAGCGCAGGGCGAGGTGCGTGCGATCATCGAGAAACCCAAGGTGCCGCCGTCCTCCTTCGCGGTCACGGGTCTCTATTTCCTCGACGGCACCGCGCCGGAGCGGGCGGCGGAGGTGACGCCGTCGCCGCGCGGCGAGCTCGAGATCACCTCTCTTCTGGAAAGCTACCTGCGCGACGGGTCGCTCGACGTGCAGAAGATGGGCCGCGGCTTCGCCTGGCTCGACACCGGCACCCACGGGAGCCTTCTGGACGCCGGCAACTTCGTGCGCACCCTGACCGAGCGGCAAGGGATGCAGACCGGATCGCCCGAGGAAATCGCCTATGCGCAGGGCTGGATCACCGCCGATGAACTGGCCGAGCGTATCGGTTTGTTTACCAAGAACGCTTATGGCGCCTACCTGAAATCCCTGCTCTGAGGGCGTGAGCGGTCATCGACCGGCGGCGCCGCCCGGGCGTTGCCGGAGGATCGGTCGCTGTTCAATCGCCTGCGTGCCCTGTTCCTGAGATACGCCTCGCACCATGAGGCGCGCGCCTGCGGCGTGGGTTTGCCGCGGCACCGCCTGCGCCGTGTCGGCAATATCGAAAGCGTGTGCCGGGTCGGCGAGGGCCTGCGCGTGAGCGGCTGGACGTCGGTGGAGGTGCTGCGGTTTTCATGGCCGGACGGGTCGCGCGATGTGCGTCCTGACCGCCCCCGCCGTGATCTGCGCCCCGCGCGCGGCATGGGGTTCGAGGTCACCCTTCCGCCGCGGGCAAAGCCGATCCGCGTCGCGGCGCTGATGCCGTCCGGCCATGTGCGGCATGTGAGGCTGCAGCACCCGGCCGATCCGTGGACGGCGCGCACGCGGCGTCGTGTCCTGCGCGCCTTTGTCCCGGACATGGTTCGCGCGCTTCCCGCCTTCGCGGCCTACGCATTTCGACGGGGCGACGCGCAGAAACAGGCCGTCAAGGCGGCGCTCGGCCTGCTGAATGGCCCTGTCGCGCCGCCGCTCGACGCGCGGTGGTTCGGCGCAAGTGACGCTTCCGCCGCCCTACCCCCGGCCGCCGTCACACGCTTCACCATCGTCATGCCGGTTCACAACGGCTTCGACCTGCTGCGCGAGGCGCTCGACCGGGTGCGTCGCCACACCGGCGGCGACTGGCGGATCGTCATCGTCGATGATGCCTCGACCGATCCACGGGTGGGGCCGTTCCTGCGCGACTGGACACGGGCGCAGGAGGGCCGGGCCGAGCTTGCGACGCTGGAGCGGAATGGCGGGTTTATCGCCGCCGCCAATCACGGCCTTGCGCTGGCCGAGGGGCGAGGCGGGCCCGTGATCCTCCTGAATTCCGACGCGTTTGTTCCCGATGGCTGGGCGGAGCGACTGCTTGCGCCCCTGTCGGATTCCACCGTCGCCTCAGTCACGCCTTTCTCCAACACGGCGGAAATCTTCAGCGCGCCGCTGGCCGGGCAGTCGGTTGCGATGACGAGTGAACTCGCCGACCGGCTTGATGAGGTCGCGCGCGGTCTCTGCGTTCCGGGCACGCTGCCATCCGCGCCCACGGGCGTGGGCTTCTGCATGGCGATGTCGCGCGACTGGCTCGACCGGGTGCCGCGACTCGATCCCGCCTTCGGACGCGGCTACGGGGAGGAGGTCGACTGGTGCCAGCGGGTCCGCGCGATGGGCGGGCGGCATGTGGGAATGCCGGGTCTGTTCGTCCTTCACGCCGGCGGCGAGAGCTTCGGCGCCGAGAAATCCGCGCGCGTGACCGCCGCCAATGCCATGATTTCCGGGCGCTATGCGCGATACGACGCGGAGGTTCAGGATTACCTGCGCCACGACCCGCTGCGCACGGCCCGCCTTACGCTGGCCATCGCCTGGGCCGGGTTCGGCGCCGTCGGGCCGCTGCCCGTCTATCTGGCGCACAGCCTCGGGGGCGGGGCCGACATGGCGCTGGAACGCGAGATCGCGCGCGATCTGAAAGGCCCCGGCGCGGCCCTTGTGCTGCGGGTCGGTGGCGTTTCGCGCTTCGTGCTGGAACTGCGTCTTCCCTGCGGACGGATCGACGGGGCGACAGGATCCTTCGACATGGTCCGCTCCATGCTGGCGGCGGTTCCGCGCCTTCGGATCGTCTATTCCTGCGGCGTCGGCGATGCGTCTGCGTCCGAGCTTCCCGCATTGCTGCTGGGGCTTCGCCGCGACGTGCTTTCCGATCGGCTGGAGGCCCGTCTTCACGACTACTTCCCCGTGTCGCCCTCCTATTGCCTGCTGGGAAGCGACGCGCGTTACAGCGGCCCGGTTTCCGGCGACAGCCCCGATCAGGTCCACCGTTACCAGAGGCGGGAGGGAGGCGCGGTATCCCTGCGGCAATGGCAACGCGACTGGGGCGCGTTCCTGTCGGCCTGCGACGAGATCACGGCCTATTCGAACAGCAGCGCCGAGGTCCTGCGCGACGTCTATCCGGCGCTGTCGCATCGCATCGCGGTCCGTCCCCCTTTGCCCGTGGCACTTCCCCCACGGATCGCGCCGCAGAAAACCTCCCGCGCGCTGGGTGTTCTGGGCAATCTCAACGCACAGAAGGGTGCCGGGGTCATCGCGGCGCTTGCCCGCCACCTCGATGCCGCGGGCGACCCCCGGCCCATCGTCGTCATCGGCAATGTCGATGCCGCCTGCCCGCTGCCCGCGCGCGTCAGAATCCATGGCGGCTACAGGCAGGACGAAATCGCGGATCTTGCGCGCCGCCACGGCATTTCGGTCTGGATCGTGCCGGCCGTCTGGCCCGAGACCTACTCCTTTTCCACGCGCGAGGCGCTCGCCACCGGCCTGCCGGTCATCGCCTTCGACCTTGGCGCACAGGGCGAAGCCGTGCGGCAGGCGGCGAACGGACATGCGCTGCCCTACGATCCCGACGCCGATCTCGCCCAGCGCCTGCGGGCCGCCCTCCCGGTGGCGGAGCCTGCCGCGCCCCGCGGCCTGCGCCCACGCTCGTCCGCGATGGCCGGAGGCGTGACCTGATGGGTGTGGAACCCTCCCGCCCAGAGGCCATGCCCGACGGTCCGCCACTCTTTCTCGTCGGATGTGTCCGGTCGGGAACCACCCTGACCCGCGACCTGCTGCGCCGCGTGCCCGGCGTCATCTGCCCCGAGGAGACCCATTTCCTCCGCTGGTCGGAGCCGTTCCGCACCCCCGCCTCGATGCCGCCGCACACCCGGAACGAGGTTCTGCGGCAGCACCGGGCCATCGACGGAGTGTCCGAAGACGTTTTCGCGGAGCTCCTGACCTCCTGCCCCTCCAAGGCGGAGTTGCAACGCGCCTATGTGGCGGCCTTCGCGCGCGCGCAGGGCGTCAACGGCCCCTATCGCTGGATCGACAAGACGCCTCAGAACATCTACGGCGGCGCGCTGATCCTCGCGGCCTTTCCGTCCGCGCGGCTGCTGCATATTGTCCGCAACCCTCTCAACGTGGTGGCAAGCATGCTGATGGGCCGGCAGGTATCCGTGCCGGACGTCCACGGCGCCATCAACTACTGGTGCGAGGCGGTGCAGATCGCCGCGACCCTGCGCAAGGCGGCGCCCGACCGCGTCATGGACCTGCGCTACGAGGATCTTGTTGCCGACGTGCCCGGGACGATGGCCGCCGTCCTGCGATTCGCCGGGATCGCGTCGCCGCCTGGCCTCTATGCCCGGGCCGACGCGCATCCCGAGCGCGACCTCTGGCGCAGCGCCCTTGGTCCCGTGGAACGTGACGCGGTACTCACCCGCTGCAGCGCGCTGGCCCTGTCCCATGGCTACGACTTGCGGGCCTGCGTCGCTTCGGCCGCCATCGCCTCTTGACCTTCCAGTAACAGGAAGCCCTATGTACAGGTCCTCATCGAAGGACAGGACCCGTGCCGGACACTCTCAGCCCAATGACCCTGCGCTACGACGTGGCGAACCTGAACTGCGGCGGTTGCGCCGCGCGGGCGCAAACCGCGCTCGCAGCGCTTCCCGGCGTGCAGTCCGCGACCGTCAATTTCGCCATCCGCCGCGCCGACCTCGTGGTGGGCCCGGATTTCGACGCGGAGGCCGTCGGGCCGGCCATGGACAACGCGGGCTATCCCGTGTCCGAGCGCGCGGACCCCGCAAGACTGCGGGTCGAGGTCGGAAACCTGACCTGCGGCTCCTGCGTGGCGCGGGCCGAGGCCGCGCTGACGGACATGCCCGGCGTGACCGGGGCCCGGGTCAACCTTGCCACCGGCCGGGCCGACATCTTCGGCGCGCCGGAGGGCGGTTTCGATGCCCTGTCGCGGCACATGCAGAAAGCGGGCTACCCGGTCCGACCGATCGAGGACGCCTCGGCATCCGCCGCACCGGGCGAGGACGACCGCGCCGAGATCGCGACCTACAGGCGCGCCTTTCTGATCGCCGCGCTGCTGACGCTTCCGGTCTTCATCGCCGAGATGGGCGGACACGTGTTTCCGCCCTTCCATCACTGGCTTGCCATGACCTTCGGCGAGACGCCTGTGCGCGTGGCGCAATTCCTGATGACGACGCTGGTCCTCGCGGGGCCGGGGGCGGTGTTCTTCCGGCTGGGCTTGCCCGCGCTCCTGCGCCGCGCGCCGGACATGAACAGTCTCGTGGTGCTGGGGACAAGCGCGGCCTGGGCCTGGTCGACGCTCGTCACCTTCGCGCCCATGGCCGTGCCCGAAAGCGGACGGCATGTCTATTTCGAGGCCGCTGCGGTCATCGTGACGCTGATCCTCCTGGGCCGCTGGCTGGAGGCGCGCGCGCGCGGACGGGCCGGGACGGCCATCGCGGGGCTGATCGCGCTGCGCCCCGACACGGCGCCGCGCCTCGACCCCGACGGCAGCCCAAGCGACGTGCCGCTGGCCGAGATCGTCCCCGGCGACCGGCTGCTTCTGCGCCCCGGCGCGCGGGTCGCCGTCGACGGCGTGGTCGAGGACGGCCGCAGCCACGTGGACGAGGCGATGCTGACAGGGGAGCCGTTGCCCGTCGGCAAGACCCCCGGCGACGCGGTCACCGCCGGCACGGTCAACGGAAGCGGCAGCCTGATCTACCGCGCGACCGCCGTTGGCTCCGACACGGTTCTCGCGCGCATCGTGGCCATGGTCGAGGATGCGCAATCCGCCCGCCTTCCCGTGCAATCGCTGATCGACCGCGTGACGGCGGTCTTCGTGCCGGTGGTGCTGGTGATCGCGCTGGTCGCGGGCGGTCTCTGGCTCCTGCTCGGGCCTGACCCGTCGCAGGCGCTGGTGGTGACGGTCTCGGTCCTGATCATCGCCTGCCCCTGCGCCATGGGGCTCGCCACGCCGGTCTCGATTCTCGCCGGGACGGGCCGCGCGGCCGAGATGGGAGTCCTGTTCCGGCAGGGCAGCGCGCTGCAATCCATGGGCCGCGTGAACCTGATCGCCTTCGACAAGACCGGCACCCTGACCGAAGGACGCCCGCAGGTGACCGGCCTGCACCCGGCGGGAGCGACGGCGGCCGACGACCTTCTGCGTGTCGCGGCGGCGGTAGAGGGAGCGTCCGAACACCCGCTCGCCCGCGCCATCGTGGCCGAGGCCGAGGCGCGCGGCCTGACCGTCGAACCCGTGTCCGGTTTCGACAGCACGACCGGCGGCGGCGTCTCCGCGCACATGGGCGGTGTTTCCGTTCAGGCCGGCTCCGCCAGGCATCTGCGCGGGTCCGGCGTCGATGTCCCGGAGGAACCGGCCGGCGCGGAAACCCGCGTCCACGTGGCGCTGGGCGGCCGCTACCTAGGGCGGATCGACCTGTCCGATCCGCCGAAACCCGACGCGGCCGAGGCTGTGGCCGCCTTGCGCGCGCAGGGGGTGCGGGTGGCCATGCTGTCGGGCGATGGGCCGGGTCCGGTCGCGGCGGTCGCTGAAACCCTCGGCATCCCCGAGGCTCATGGGGGCCTGTCTCCCGCCGACAAGAAGGACCTGCTGGAGCAGTGGCGCGCCGAGGGCCTGAAGATTGCATTCGTGGGCGACGGGATCAACGATGCGCCCGTTCTTGCCGCCGCCGATGTCGGCGTGGCGCTCGGCACGGGCACGGACGTGGCCATCGAGGCCGCCCATGTGGTGCTGGTCTCCGGCAGGCCCTCGGCGGTGGTCACCGCGTGCGACGTCAGCCGCCGCACGCTCAGCAACATCGTGCAGAACCTCGTCTGGGCCTTCGGCTACAACGTGGCGCTGATCCCGGTGGCGGCGGGGGGTCTGGCCATTTTCGGCGGCCCGTTCCTCAACCCGATGCTGGCGGCGGGCGCCATGGCGGCAAGCTCCATCCTTGTCGTGGTCAACGCGCTTCGGCTCAAGGCGATGAGGGCGGCATGAATATCGGCAACGTGTCCGACCGCACCGGCCTGCCGGCCAAGACGATCCGCTATTACGAGGAGATCGGCCTCGTCACGCCGGACCGGGACGCCAACGGCTACAGACGGTTCGAGGCGGCGCATATCCACAAGCTGGGCTTCCTCGCGCGGGCGCGGTCGCTGGGCTTCTCGATCGAGGATTGCCGCACGCTCCTCGCGCTGTGGGAGGATCGCGGCCGCGCCTCGGGGGACGTCAAGGCGCTGGCCAACCGGCACCTTGCCGAGATCGACCGCAAGATGGCCGAACTGGCGGACATGCGCGACACGCTGTCGGATCTCGTCAAGGCCTGCGCCGGCGATGACCGACCGGACTGCCCGATCCTGAAGGGCCTCGCGAAACAGGGCAACGCGTCCTGACAAGGCGCGTCGCCCCTCCCTTCATCTTTCCCGAAATACGCCTTCGCGCAGCGCGCGAAAAGGCGCGCGCGGGGCTCGATGCCCCGGGCGCGCCTGCCTCCGACCCTAGCGCAACCGCGCTTCGGTCTTCGCGTCGAAGAACAGCGCGTCCTCGCCGCGGAAGGTCAGCCCGGTGCGGCTTCCGGGGGGCGGCGCGACCTGGTCATGGGCCTCGACGATCACCCGCGCGCCGTCCGGCGCGGTCAGGTAATGGTAGCTGACGCCGCCCAGACGCTCCGACAGGTCCACGACGTGGGTCTCGCCCTGCGCCAGCCGTAGGTGGTTTGGCCGCAGCCCCACCGTGACCGCGCCCTGCGAGGATGCGCTGGCGGGTGCCGCGATCTGCATCCCGTCGAGTGCCGGGACGGCGACGTGCCCCCCCTCGATCCGCCCGTCGAAAAAGTTCATCGCCGGGCTGCCGATGAACCCCGCGACGAAGCGGTTGTCGGGATCGTTGTAGAGATCGAGCGGTTCGCCCACCTGCTCGACCCGCCCCGCGCGCAGCACGACGATCTTGTCGGCGAGCGTCATCGCTTCGACCTGGTCGTGGGTGACGTAGATCATCGTGGCGCCGATTTCCTGGTGCAGGCGGGCGATCTCGACCCGCATCTCCACGCGCAGTTCGGCATCGAGGTTCGACAGGGGCTCGTCGAACAGGAACACCTCGGGACCGCGCACGATGGCCCGCCCGATGGCCACCCTCTGACGTTGACCGCCCGATAGCGCCTTGGGCTTGCGCGCGAGATAATCGTCGAGCTTCAGGACGCGGCTGGCCTCGGCCACCTTGGCGTCGATCGTCGCCTTGGGATGGCCGGTCATCTTCAGCCCGAAACCCATGTTCTCGGCCACGGTCATGTGCGGGTAAAGGGCGTAGGTCTGGAACACCATCGCCACGCCGCGTTCCGCCGGGTCGAGACGCGTCACGTCGCGCCCGCCGATGGCGATGCGGCCCCCGGTCGTTTCCTCGAGCCCCGCGACCATGCGCAGAAGCGTCGATTTCCCGCAGCCCGAAGGGCCCACGAAGACGCAGAACTCGCCGTCCTCGATATCGAGGTCCACGCCGTGGATCACCTGCGTCGCGCCGTAGCGCTTGATCACATCATTGAGTTTCAGGCCCGACATCTTCGCTCCCTCCAGTGCCTCGTCCTATTCCGCCGCCTGGTCGGGGAAGCGCCAGTCCTGCGCCTCGCCCGCAATGGCCGAGACGGCCGCGCGCAGCGCCGGCAGATGCCGCGTGAGGCCGTCCAGATCGGTCCGCGCCGTGGTCGATGTCACCGACACCGCGCCCAGAACCCGCCCCGACCGGGTCAGGATCGGCACCGCGATGCAGATGATGCCGGGCTCGTGCTCTTCGTCGTCGAAGGCGTGACCGCGGGCGCGGATCTCGGACAACTCGTGGCGCATCGCGTCTGACGTGGTGATCGTCTTGCCCGTGAAGGCATGCCACGACTGCTGCTGCAGCACGGGCGCAAGCTCGGTCTCCGGCAAATGGGCCAGCATCGCCTTGCCGACGCCGGTGCAATAGGCGGGCCCGACCTTGCCCGCCTGGGAATACATGGCGACCGGTTCGCGGGCGTTGCGCTTGTCCACGTAAAGCACCTGCCCCCCGTCGAGCTGCGCAAGGTGCACGGTTTCACCGGTCTCCCGGCTGAGCCGGTCGAGATGCGGACGCGCGATGGGCGCCAGCGACGAGGCCTGCCACGCCGCATGAGCCAGCCGCACGAGCCTCAGGCCGGGCGCGTAGGTCTGACGTTCGGGATCGAACGACAGCATGCCCTGTTGCGTCAGGACCTGCACGAAACGATAGAGCGTGGCCTTGGGGTAGGGGCTTTCCTCCAGAAGCTCGGAAAAGCGCACGGGCCGACCGTGTTCGGCCACGGCGTCGAGCACGGTCAGCGCCTTCGCCACCGTCCCGTCACCGGCCTGTCTGGCTCCCGTGGTCACGCGCCTTACGCCTTCTTCCCGCGAAATGCTGTTGACAAGGCTAGGCAGAGTTGGCGTAGGATTTCAATATAAGAAACCAAGTTTCAAATAATGAAACTACATATCGTGAACAGGATCACCAGGGAGGACACCATGCGATCCATCACCAAGACCGGCGCCGCAGCGCTGGCCGCAACGACCATGCTCGCCAGCGCCGTCAGCGCGCAGGACCTCAGCGGCGAGTTGCGTATCATCTCGGACATGTCGAACCCGGGCCCCCGCGCCGTCATGGAACAGCTCGCCGCCGATTTCGACGCGATGCATCCGAACCTGTCGGTCGACCTGACCATCGTCGACCGCGAAGCGTGGAAGACCCAGATCCGCAACGCGCTTTCCGCCGATCCGCCGGACGTCGTGAACTGGTACGCGGCCAACCGCATGGGGCCCTTCGTCGATGCGGGCCTGTTCATGGACATCACCGACTGGTGGGAGGCCGGCGACTACGAAGGCCTCGACTCCGTGCGCGGTGCCTTGACCCAGGACGGGCGCCAATGGGGTATCCCCTACACCTATTACCAGTGGGGTGTGTATTACCGCGAGGATATCTTCAACGAGCTTGGCCTGAGCGAGCCCGAAACCTGGGAAGAGGAAATCGCGAACTGCCAGGCGATCCTCGATTCGGGCCGCAAGTGCTACACCATCGGGACACGCTTCCTGTGGACCGCCGGCGGCTGGTTCGACTATCTCAACATGCGCACCAACGGCTTCGACTTCCACATGCAGCTTGCCCTCGGCGAGGTGGCATGGACCGATGATCGTGTGCGCGAGACCTTCGCCAACTGGCGGCAACTGATCGACATGGGCGCCTTCATCGACGACCACCAGACCTATTCCTGGCAGGAGGCGTTGCCCTTCATGATCAACGGTGAGGCGACCGCCTACCTGATGGGCAACTTCGCGGTCGACCAGCTTCGCAACGGTGGCCTGACGGACGACCAGCTGGACTTTTACCAGTTCCCCGCCATCAATCCCGACGTGGAGATGGGTGAAGACGCGCCCACCGACACGTTCCATGTCGCCTCCGGCGCGCAGAACGTGGACGCCGCGCGCGCCTTCCTCGCCTATGTTGCCTCGCCCGAGGTGCAGACGGAGATCAACGGGCCCGACGGTCTCGGCCAGCTTCCGGTGAACGCAAACGCCTCGGTCGCGGATGACGAATTCATCCAGCAGGGTTTCGAGATGCTGAGCGAGAACGCCACCGGCGGCATCGCGCAGTTCTTCGACCGTGATTTCCCGGCGGAGATGGCGTCGATCGGCATGGAAGGCCTGCAGGAATTCATGGTCTTCCCCGACAATCTCGACGACATCCTCGAGCGTCTCGAGGCCGCGCGTCAGCGCATCTACCAGTAACCGGCAAGGCCGGTCTGCCCCGCCCGGTTTCCGGGCGGGGTTCACGGTTTGAAAACCATCAAGCGATACCGCCTGACCATGCGCCTCATCCTGCATATCGGCCTGCACAAGACCGCCTCCACGGCGTTTCAGACCTTGTGCCGCGACAATGCCGCGGCACTTGGCGCGTCCGGCGTGTTCTGGCGCGTGCATGACGGCTACCCGGCCCATCACGACGAGGCATGGAGCCTGCTGCGCGGCGAGGCCGGCGCGATATCGGACTATGTCGCGGAGGCACGCGCGGCCGGGGCGCAGACCGCCATCCTGTCCAGCGAGGAACTCGACTACGTCCTGCATGTCCCGCAAAAGGCGCTCGCCATGGAGGCGGAGGCGCGCGACGCCGGCGTGACCGACGTGATCTGGGCCGCCGCGCTGCGCCGCCCGTCGGAGGCGTTCCGGTCCCATATCTCGGAGCTGACGAAGCACGGCATCCATCTCGATCCGCTGCAGGGTTATCTCGAGATCATGCGCTCGGGCGGGCTGCATTTCACCGGCCGTCACAACGGCGGTGCGCAGTTCTGGAACTGGTATTTCACCTTCGATTACGACCGCTACGTCACGCGGCTGCGGGACACGGTGCCGGGCCAAGTGCTGGCCTATGACTATCACGGGGGGCATCGGCTTCCGGGGGCGCCGGTTCTTCGTGCGGCGGCACCGGAGGACCCGGGGCTGCTGGATGCGCTGACGGCGCCCGGTCGCGTCAATGCGCGGCTGCCGGAAGAGGCCATCACCGCCAATCTGGCCTCCATCCTCAGGGCGCATGGCCACGTGGAGGCCGAGATCGCCACCGTGATCGGGGCGCGCGCCGTGGCGATGGCGCAGGCCGAATCGACCGGCGCCGACGCCGTCATCGACGCGGGGCTCGACGCCCGTTTCGGCGATTACGCCCATCTGCTGGGCTATGGTGCGGCCGAAAAGCCCGTGCTGGAGGAGGTCTGACAATGGCTGTCGCCGCATCCGAGACCTACGCGGGGCCCACTTGGCTGCAGCGCAACCGCATGATCGTGACGCCGATCCTGTTCCTGCTGCCCGGCCTCCTGTTCTTCGGTCTCTACGTCATCATCCCGATCTTCCAATCCTTCAACATCTCGCTCTATCGCTGGGACGGGCTGGGGGAAGCGACCTATATCGGCCTTGCCAACTACCAAGAGCTTCTGACCGACCGGAACTTCGAGATCTCGCTCTGGAATAACGTGAGGTGGCTGGCGCTTTACCTGCTGGCGATCCCGCTGGGCCTCGGGATCGCGCTGTTCCTGAACCAGACGGTCACCGGCATCCGCGTCTACAAGTCGATGTTCTTCTTTCCCTTCGTCCTCAGCCAAGTGGTGGTGGGCCTCGTGTTCTCGTGGTTCTATCTGCCGCGCGAGGGGCTGCTGAACGGTGTGCTCACCCTCTTCGGGATGGAGCCCATCAACGTTCTGGGCGATCCGGACCTTGCCACCTATGGCATCATCGCCGCCGGTCTCTGGCCGCAGACGGCCTATTGCATGATCCTGTACCTGACGGGCCTCAACGCCGTCGATCCCGAGCAGGTGGAGGCCGGGCGGCTGGACGGCGCCAAGGGGTGGAAGATGCTGTGGTACGTGATCCTGCCGCAGCTCAAGCCCGCCACCTTCATCGCCTTCGTGGTGACGATCATCGGAGCGCTGAGGTCCTTCGACCTGATCTCGATCATGACGAACGGTGGCCCCTTCGGATCGACGCGCGTGCTGAGCTTCTACATGTTCGAAAAAGCGCTGTCCGAGTTCGGCTTCCGCATGGGCTACGGCTCGGCCATCGCGGTCGTGCTTTTCCTGATCATGCTGGTCTTCATCGGCTACTTCCTCTGGCAGATGTGGTACGATGAGCGAGAGGCGCGGCGATGAGACGGACGGCACTCGCACCACCGGGCGGAGGGGCGCACTGACATGTTCCCCACCCCGATCCAGAAACGCAGCCGCGCGGCGCAGATTTCTTACCAGACGCTCCTGCCGCTGGCTCTGATCATGTGGCTTCTGCCGCTGATCGCGGTGATGCTGTTCTCCATCCGGCCGATGGCCGATTTCAGCGCCGGGAACTACTGGGGCGTGCCGTCGAGCTTCGAGCTTTTCGCCAATTACGGCCGAGTCTTTTTCGACAGCGACATGCCGCGCTACCTGCTGAACTCGGTTCTCATCACGGTGCCGACGGTGATCGGCGCGGTGACGCTGTCCTGCATGACGGGGTTCGCGCTGGGCATCTACCGGTTCCGGGGCAACCTGCTGATCTTCTTCATGTTCATCGCGGGCAATTTCGTGCCCTTCCAGATCCTGATGGTGCCGGTGCGCGACCTGACGCTGGGCCTTGGCCTCTATGACACCAAGCTGGGCCTGATCCTTTTCCACATCGCGTTCCAGACGGGGTTCTGCACGCTCTTCATGCGCAACTTCATCCGCGCGCTGCCCTATGAACTGATCGAGGCCGCCCGGGTCGAGGGCGTCGCGGAATGGCGCATCTTCTGGTACGTGGTGCTGCCCCTGATGCGCCCGGCCATCGCGGCGTTGAGCGTGCTGATCTTCACCTTCATCTGGAACGATTACTTCTGGGCCATCGTGCTCACGCAGGGCCCGAACGCGCAGCCGGTGACGGCGGGGATCACCTCCTTCAACAGCCAGTTCGTGGCGCAGTACCACCTGATGAGCGCGGGCTCGATCGTGGCGGCCATCCCGCCCGTACTGATGTTCTTCCTGATGCAACGGCACTTCATCGCCGGCCTCACACTCGGAGCCGTGAAATGACGAAACTCGCATTCATCGGGGCCGGGTCCACGATCTTCATGAAGAATATCGTCGGCGATATGCTCCACTTCGAGGCGCTGCGCGATGCAAAGATCGCGCTGATGGATATCGACGCGCAGCGGCTGGAGGAAAGCCGCATGGTGGCCGAAAAGATGATCGCGGCGATGGGAACCGGCGCGACGGTCGAGGCCACGACCGACCGCGCCCGCGCGCTCGACGGGGCGGATTTCGTCGTCACCGCCTTCCAGATCGGCGGCTACCGGCCCTCGACCGTCATCGATTTCGACATCCCCAGGCAATACGGGCTACGCCAGACGATTGCCGACACGCTCGGCGTGGGCGGGATCATGCGGGGGCTTCGCACGGTTCCGCATCTCTGGGCCGTGGCCGAGGACATGGCGCGGCTCTGCCCCGATGCGCTGCTCCTGCAATACGTCAACCCGATGGCGATCAACACCTGGGCGCTGGCGGAACGGTTTCCGGCATTGAAACAGGCGGGCCTCTGCCATTCCGTGCAGAACACCGTGGAGGAGATTGCCCATGATCTCGATCTTCCCGCGAGCGACATCCGTTACCGCGTCGCCGGCGTGAACCACGTGGCCTTCTTCCTGTCGCTGGAGCACGAGGGCCGCGATCTCTATCCGCTGCTGCGGGAGGGGTATCGCGCGGGCCGCCTGCCCAAGCCGCCGCTCCTGATGCCGCGCTGCTGGAACAGGGTCCGCTACGAGGTGATGGATCACCTTGGTCATTTCTGCACCGAAAGTTCCGAGCATCTGGCCGAATACGTGCCCTGGTTCATCAAGGACGGGCGTGAAGATCTGATAGAAGAATTCAGGATCCCGCTCGACGAGTATCCGCTGCGCTGCGTCGAGCAGGCCGAAGGCTGGGCCGAGCAGGCGCGCGGCCTGAAGTCCGCTTCGGGCATCGCGGTTGAGAAGTCGCACGAATTCGCCGCCGAGATGATGAACGCCATCGTCACCAACACGCCCTACGTGGCCTATGCCAACCTGCCCAACCGCGGGCAGGTGCCGCAGTTGCCCGTGGGGGCCGCGGTCGAGACGCCGACGCTGGTGGACGGGCAGGGGTGCCAGCCCACGAGTGTCACGGACATCCCGCCGCAGCTGGTCGCGCTGATGCGCACGCAGATCAACGTGCAGGAGCTTGTGGTCCGCGCGCTGGTGGAGGAGAATGTGGATCACATCTACCATGCCGCCTACATGGACCCGCACACCGCGGCCGAGCTTGACCTGTGGCAGATCCGCAGCCTTGTCACCGATCTTCTGGCGGCCCATGGCGACATGCTGCCCGAATTCGCCAGAACCCGGAGGGCGGCATGAGCACCGATCCGACCTTCCCAGATCTCGCGGGCCAGTCCGTCTTCATCACCGGCGGCGGCTCGGGCATCGGCGCGGCACTGACCGAGGCGTTCCTGCGGCAGGGCGCGAAGGTCGCCTTCGTGCAGCGTTCGGACGCGTCGACCTTCGTCGAGGAGATGGAGAGCCTGACCGGCAACCGGCCGCTGTTCCTGCCCTGTGACATCACCGATATCCCGGCCCTTCAGGGCGCCATCGCCAGGGCGGCCGGGGCGAACGGGCCCATCACCGTCCTCGCCAATAACGCCGCCAACGACAAGCGCCACACGACCGAGGAAGTGACGGAAGAGTTCTGGGACTGGTCGCAGTCGATCAACCTCAAGGCCTATTTCTTCGCCTGCCAGGCCGTCGTGGCGGGCATGCGCGCGGCGGGCGGCGGGTCGATCATCAACACCTCGTCGATCTCCTACATGATGGGGAACGCGGGCTACCCCGCCTACACCACCGCCAATGGCGGGATCACCGCGATGACACGCAGCCTCGCGCGCGAATTCGGGCCCGACGGTATCCGCGTCAACGCTCTGATGCCGGGCTGGGTGCTGACCGACAAGCAGCTGGAGATGTGGGCCAGCCCCGAAGACCTTGCCGCGCATATGGACCGGATGTGCCTGAAGGAGCATTTGAAGCCCGGTGATATCACCGGCGGGATGCTGTTCCTCGCCTCATCGGCCAGCCGGATGATGACGGGGCAGGCGCTGGTCATCGATGGCGGCGTCGTGGTGACGGGATGAGCAGCAACCTGACATATGCCGACTGGATCGCGGTCGACTGGGGCACCACGCATCTGCGCGCATGGGCCATGTCCGCCGACGGCACCCCGCGCGCCGAGGCCCGGTCGGACGACGGCATGGGCCGGCTTGCCCGCGATGCGTTCGAGCCCGCGCTTCTGGCCTTGATCGAGCCATGGCTCGGGGCCGGGATCATGGACGTTCTGGCCTGCGGCATGGTGGGCTCGCGGCAAGGCTGGGCCGAGGCGCCATACGCCTCCGTGCCGACAAAACCGTCCGAGCTTGCACCGGTGCCGGTGGCCACGAACGACCATCGCCTGCGCGTGTGGATCCTGCCCGGCCTGAAACAGACCGCGCCGCCGGACGTCATGCGAGGCGAGGAAACGCAGATCGCGGGCTTCCTTGCCGCCGCGCCGGGGTTCGACGGGGTACTGTGCATGCCGGGTACCCACGCGAAATGGGTACAGATCAGCGCGGAGGAGGTCGTGAGTTTCCGCACCTTCATGACCGGGGAGTTGTTCGACCTCCTGGCCGGGCACTCCGTGCTGCGTCACTCGGTGGCCGGGGAGGGGACGGATGACGACGCCTTCCGGGAGGCCGTATCCGAGACGCTGTCGAAACCGGAGATGCTGGCGCAAAGGCTGTTCTCGATCCGCGCGGGCCAGTTGCTGGAGGGGTTGAGCGGGCAGACGGCGCGGGCGCGGCTTTCGGGTTACCTGATCGGCGCCGAACTTTCCGCCGCGCGCCCCTACTGGCTGGGCCAGGACGTGGTCATCGCGGGCGCGCCGGCGCTGGTGCACTCCTACGCGATGGCCCTTGCCACGCAGGGCGTGACGGCCCGAACCAGCGATGCCGACCCGCTTACTCGGCTGGGCCTGATGCGCGCACGGTCAACCTTGAAGGAAAGTGCATCATGAGCCGTCCGATCATCGCCATCCTGCGCGGTCTGACCCCGCCCGAGGCCTGTCCGGTCGCCGAGACCCTGATCGCAGCCGGGATCGACCGGATCGAGGTGCCGCTGAACTCGCCCGACCCGCTGGAAAGCATCCGGGCGATGGCCCACGTATTCGGCGAACATGCCCTGATCGGCGCGGGGACCGTCACGGCGCCGGACGAGGTGCGCGAAGTGGCCGATGCCGGCGGGCGCCTGATCGTGTCACCCAATTTCGACGCCGAGGTGGTCGGCGAGACGAAGCGCCTCGGCCTGCAGTCCTTCCCCGGCATCTTCACCCCGACCGAGGCCTTCGCGGCGCTCAAGGCCGGCGCGGATGGGCTGAAGCTGTTTCCGGCCACGCTGGCCGGTCCTGCGGGGCTCAAGGCGATGCGCGCGGTCCTGCCGCACGGAACTCGGGTCTACGCCGTCGGCGGCGCCGGGGCGGAGAATTTCGGAGACTGGATCGCGGCGGGTGCGGACGGGTTCGGCATCGGAACGGCGCTCTACACCCCGGGCCTGTCGGTGGCAGAGGTCGCGCGCCGGGCGCGCAGGATCGTCGAGGCCTACGACACGGCGGTGAAAGGCGTCGTGGTATGAGTGCCGCGACATTCGACGACCGCACCTGCATTCTGGGCGAGGGACCGCTCTGGCATCCCGAGCGGGAGCAGCTGTTCTGGTTCGACATCATGGGCAAGCGCCTGCTGACGCGGACGCAGGACGGGCCGATGGACTGGACGTTCGACCGTCACGTCAGCGCGGCGGGTTGGGTCGATCGCGACACGCTTCTGGTGGCCAGCGAGACGGACCTTTTTCGCTTCGACCTAGGCACCGGCGCGCAGGAACGTGTCGCGCCGCTGGAGGACGGCAACCCCGTCACTCGGTCCAATGACGGGCGGGCCGATCCCTTCGGCGGGTTCTGGATCGGGACAATGGGCAAGAACGCCGAGGCGGGGGCGGGTGCGCTTTACCGGTTCTACCGGGGCAAGGTCGTGCAGCTGCGCGACGGGATCACCATCCCGAACGCCACCTGTTTCGCGCCCGATGGCCGCCACGCCTATTTCGCCGACACCGCGGAACATGTCGTCTGGCGCATCCCGCTTGATGCCGAGGGCTGGCCCGACGGCGATTGGGAGGTCTGGCTCGACCATCGCGAAAGTGGGATCAACCCCGACGGCGCGGCGGTGGATGCCGAGGGCGGTTTCTGGTGCGCGGAATGGGGAGGCGCCCGTGTCGGTCGTTACGATGCGGACGGAAATCTTGTAGATGAAGTTTCGCTCGACGTGCCGCAACCGACCTGCCCTGCCTTCGGCGGCGCGGATCTGTCGACGCTCTACGTCACCTCCGCGCGGCAGGGTCTGCCCAGCGACGCAATGGACGGCGCGCCCCGGTCCGGAATGACCCTGTCCGTCGCCGCCCCCGTGCGCGGCCAGCCCGAACACCGGGTGATCCTGTGACCCGGAAGCGTGCGCTTGGCACCTGCTACTATCCCGAGCATTGGCCCGAGGAGATCTGGGCCGAGGACGCGCGCCGCATGGCGGGACTTGGCCTGACATGGGTGCGCATCGGCGAATTCGCGTGGTCGCGGCTGGAACCGGAGCCGGGCCGCTTCGACTGGGGCTGGATGGATCGGGCTTTCGACATGCTGACCGGGGCAGGCCTGAAGGTCGTGCTGGGAACGCCCACCGCCACGCCGCCGCGCTGGATGCTCGACCGGCATCCCGACATGCTGGCCCTCGACGCGGAGGGGCGGCCGCGCGGCTTCGGCTCCCGCCGCCACTACTGTTTCTCGCATGACGGTTACAGGGCGGAGGCGATCCGCATCACTGCGGCGCTGGCCGAGCGGTACGGGCGCCACCCCGGCCTCGGCGTCTGGCAGACGGACAATGAATATGCCTGTCACGACACTGTCCTCAGCTACTCCGACGCCGCGCGGCACGCGTTTCGCGACTGGCTTGCGCAACGCTACCAGAGCGTGGATGCGCTCAACCGGGCCTGGGGCAACGTGTTCTGGTCGATGGAGTATGACAGTTTCGACCAGGTCGATCTGCCCAACCTGACGGTCACCGAACCGAACCCTTCGCACGCGCTGGATTTCCGCCGCTTCGCCTCGGATCAGGTGGCGCGGTTCAACGCGGGCCAGGTCGCCGCGATCCGCGCGCGCTCGGATGCTCCGATATCGCACAACTACATGGGCCGGACGCTGGACTTCGACCATTTCGCGCTGGGCGCGCAGATGGAGATCGCCACATGGGACAGCTACCCGCTGGGCTTTCTCGAGGACCGGCTGGAGGACCCGGAAGAGCACAAGCGCCGCTACGCGCGGCAGGGCGACCCGGATTTCCAGGCGCTGCACCATGACCTCTACCGCGCCGTGGGCCATGGCCGCTGGTGGGTAATGGAACAGCAGCCGGGCCCGGTGAACTGGGCGCCCTACAACCCCGCGCCGCTGCCCGGCATGGTGCGGTTCTGGACGTGGGAGGCCTTCGCCCACGGCGCGGAGGTCGTCAGCTACTTCCGTTGGCGTCAGGCGCCCTTCGCGCAGGAACAGTATCACGCGGGCCTGCTGCGTCCCGACAGCGCCGCCGCGCCGGCATTCGCCGAGGTGGAGCAGGTGGCCGCGGAACTGGCGCAACTGCCCGAGGCCGAGGAGACGCCCGCGCCCGTTGCGCTCGTGTTCGACTACGCCTCGGCCTGGGCCTGGACGGTTCAGCCGCAGGGCAGGGGGTGCGACTACTTCCGCCTTGTCTTCGAGGTCTATCGCGGCTTGCGCAAACTGGGCCTTTCGGTCGATCTCCTGCCACCCGACACGGGCGACCTCGGCGGCTACAGGCTCGTCCTGATCCCCGGTCTCGTCGCGCCGCCCGCCGCGCTGATCGACGCCATCACCCGCACCGAGGCACAGGTCATCCTCGGCCCGCGCACGGGGGCCAAGACCGCGTCGCTGTCGATCCCGGTTCCCTTGCCGCCGGCGATCCCCGGCCTCGACGTCACGGTGAGCCGGGTCGAGACGCTGCGCCCCGACATGCCTGTACCCATGGCGCAGGTCGGAGAGGTCACCCACTGGCGCGAGGATCTCGAAACCGGCGCGACGGTGCTGGACAAGGACGCCCATGGCCGGCCGGTCACGGTGGGCGCAGGCAATCTCACCTATCTTGGCGGCTGGCCTGATCCGCGGTTCCTTCGCCATATCCTGCTGCGCGCCTGCGCGGAGGCCGGCGTCGCCACGACCGACCTGCCGCCCGATATCCGGGTCCGGCAAAACGGGTCCACGCGCTTCGTCTTCAACCACGGTCCGGACCCTGTCGCGTTCGAGGGCCGCGTCCTGCCGCCCGCCGGTGTGGCGTGGTAAGACCCTAGCCGCCCACGGTCTCGTTATAGGTGGCGTCGAGCCGGCTCTGCAGGTAGTCGGCCGCGCGGATCGGCGCGTATTTCGGCGTGCCGGTGCCCGGCAGCGCCTCGACCACGACATCCGGGTTCGCCTCCACGAACATCGCGACGGAGCGGCGCTCGCGTCTGGGCGGCAGGACCCGATGCGGGGTCGAGACATAGATGTCGTTGGTCCAGCGCATCAGGCAATCGCCGATATTGACCACATAGGCGCCCGGCACATGCGGCACATCCGTCCAGTCGCCGCCCCTCGGCCTGACCTGAAGCCCCGGCTCGCCATCCGTCATCAACAGCGTGACGACGCCGTAGTCGGAATGCGCGCCCGCCCCGATCTCGTCCGCGGCACCGGTCGCCGCCGGGTAATGAAGCACCCGCAGCGCCGCCAGAGGCTCGTGAAAGGCGCAGTCGAAATGATCCTCGGGCAGGCCGAGGTCGAGCGCGATCGCCTGCGACAGCCGCACGCCCAGATCGAGCGCGGCGTCGTAATAGGTCAGCATCGTGTCCCGGAAGCCCGGCAGATCGGGCCACTGGTTGACGCCGCGAAACGGCTCGCCCGCGATGACCCGAGGGTCGTCCCCGGGCAGGTCGAAGCCTATATTGAAGCTCTCCTTGCGGTCCCTGAGGCCGGAGGTCTCGTCGAGGCTTTCCAGCCCGTCATGGGCCCATCCGCGGTAATGCGGGGTCTTCAGGATCGACACGGCCTCCTTCGCCTCCAGGGGAAGCGCGAAGAACCTCTCGGCCTGCGCGAAGACCTCCGCCTGCAGGTCCGGATCGACCCCGTGCCCCTTGAGAAGAAAGAACCCCGGCCCCCGCGCCGCGGCGCCGAGGTCGGCCACGAAGCCCGCGCGATCCGTGCCTTGAGAGAAACGGGTGAAATCGAGAACCGGGATCAAGCGGTGGCCTCTTCTCTGCGGGTGGCGGGCGCCTTGCCCACCAGCCGGTCCATCTTGGCGGCGACGCGCTTGAGGTGCTTCGCCCGGCTTTCGGCGGTGGAACTGTCCATCAGGTAATGCGCCGCGAAAACCGTCCTGCAATTCTTCGCGCAAAGCAGGCGCAAGCCCCGCAGAAGCGTGCGCTTGCCCGGCGCACCGATCATCCGCGTCAGCCAGAAACTCGCACCGCAGGTGGTGAAGACGCCGAGCCGCCGGATATGCGTCAGGCCGGGGCGAATGTCGGTGTTCGCCCCGTCCGGCATCAGGAAGGCGAGCCCGGGCACCAGCACCCGGTCGAGCCAGCCCTTGATCATCGCGGGCAGCCCGTACCACCATGTCGGATAGACGAAGATCAACGTGTCGCACCACGCAAGGTCCGCGCAATGGGAGACGACGGGCGCGCGGTTCAACGCCTCGTCCTCGTAGATCTCGTGTTCGCGCGCGCTCAGCACCGGATCGAACCCCTCGGCGTAAAGGTCCCTCAGGCGGACCTCCGCGCCGATGGCGGTCAGCTTCTCCAGAACCACGTCGCGCACGGCCTCGGTGAAGCTGCCCTGCCGGGGGTGGCAATAGATCACGAGCGCCCGCATGGGTCAGAACACCTCCATCTCGCGACCGACTTTTTCGAGAAACGTGGCCCGCGTCGCATCATCCGCCCGGTTCATATCGTAAAGCGCGAGGTATTTCATCTTTTCCGGACGGCAGACGTGCCAGACCGCTCGGGTGACGCATTTGCGCGGCGGGTCGCCCACCAGAAGCGCCCGCATCCGCGTGCCTCCATAGGTCGTCACCGCAGCGAGTTTGCGGATCTGCGTGAGATTCGGCTTCACCTTGCCATCCTCCAGCCGGAAGGACACGCCCGGCAGGAAGACGCGGTCGAGAAATCCCTTCAGGATCGCCGGATAGCCGAAATTCCAGACCGGAAAGACCATGACCAGCGCGTCCGCCGCCCGCACCCGCGACACATAGGATGCCACGGGCTCGATATTCTCGGGCTCCTCGTGATAGCCGCGCCGCTCCGCTTCGCTCAGCACGGGGTCGAAGCCTTCGGCGTTGAGGTCGCAATCGTCGACCTCCCAGCCGCCCGCGGACAGCCGTGCCACCACTTCCCCATGAAGCGCCGCCGAGAAGCTCTCGGGGCAGGGATGGGCAAAGAGGACGAGCGCGCGTTTCACCGCGCCCCTCCTTCATCTTTCCAAAAATACGCATGGGGGGTCCGGGGGGCCTGCCCCCCGGCCCGATCGCCGCGCTTGCGCGGCGAGAAAAGCCTGAAACCCTCGCCGCGCCTGCGCGGCGAGGCATTCATGAAACTATCGCCGCCGGAGGCGGCGAAACCCCTCACTCGGCCGCCTCCGGTTTCGGCGTCATGCCGGGATAGGCGTACATCGTGGAATAGTCGAAATCCGGCGCGTCCCAGGCGACCATCTTGCCGGGATTGAGCAGCCCCTTGGGATCGGCCTCGCGCTTGAAGTTCAGCTGCCGCGCGTCGGTCGACTGCCGCCCGCCTTCCTCCAGCGTGTAGCGATGCGGGTTGAAGATCATGCAGCCCATCTCCTCGTGGATCGCCACGATCTCATCCAGCCGTTCGGGCGTCGAGAAGGCCACGATCGGCAGGCCCGCGAACATGACCTTGCCGTTCTCGCGCATCACCTCGAGATGCTGCAGGACCTCCGCGCCGAAGGTTTCGCGCACCTTCTCGACCAGTTCCATGTGGTCGGGATACCGGTAGCGGACCTGCAGATAGGTGACCGACGGATCGACCTTCAGCGCGCGCAGCGTCGTGTGGTTCCAGGTGTATTCGGCCAGCGCACCGGGTGTCCTGGGCCAGTCGTTGTCGGCGGAGTTGTAGATGATCCGGCCGGCGCAACCGGTCGCCGTCATGAAGGTCTTGAGCCCCTCGAAGGAATGCGGCGCGACCAGCAGGATCACGAGGTTCGTGCCCTCCTCCACATGCGGCGCGATGCGCTGGAAATAGGTCTTGCCGATGGGCGCCTCGAACACGGTGGCCAGCTTGATGAGGATGCCGTCCTCGTTGGCCACGTCCTGCGCGAAGGTCGCGGCGGCGGCGAAATCGTCGAAGGCCACCAGAAGCTCCGTCCAGTCATAGGCGGGCGCCAGCGGCATCTCGATCTCGGTGATGATCCCGTTGGTGCCGAAGGCGTGGCTGACACGCGGCAACTCGTCCCCCGTCAGGTCGATCACGCGCGGCTCTTCCTCCATCGTGACGACGCGCAGACGGATGATGTTGCCGAAGTCGCGCAGTGCGCCCCAGGTGCAGGAGCCGATACCACCCGAGCCGCCCGCGACGAAGCCGCCGATACTGGCGGTCGCGAAGGTGGAGGGCGTCATCCTGAGTTCCTGCCCCGAATGGGCGCGGGTCGCCGCATCGAGGTCCTTGATGACGATCCCGGGTTCCGCCACGACGCGGCCCGGCGCGATTTCCTTGACCGAGGCCATGTTCTTCATGTGCATCACGCAGCCGCCGCGCATCGGCATCGCCTGTCCGTAATTGCCGGTTCCCGCGCCGCGCGTGGTGACCGGCACGTCATGGGCGTAGCAGACGCGCATGATCTCGATCACCTCGTCCTCCGATTTCGGGTTCACGACGAAATCGGCCTCGAGATGATCCATCGCCGCCTTCAGAACCGGCGAATACCAGAAGAAATCCCGGCTTTTGGAGCGAATGGTGGCGGGGTTTTCGTCCTGTTCGATATGGGCAAGGGCGGCCTTTGCGGCGGCGACGTTCGGTTGCATGTGATCCTCGTCAGGTCGTCTTGGGTCAGGTCGTCATAAGGGGGTCGAGCTCGGCATAGTCGGGCAGCGTCCGGTCGATGCGCAGTCCGTTTCTCAGCACGATGCGGTCGGATTGCGGGCGCGAGAACAACTCGGTCCATGTCCGCGCCTTCACGATCACCAGATCGGCAGGCGCGCCGGGCGCGAGCGAGGGCGCGTCGAACCCGCAGGCGGCGGCGGGCGCGGTCAGGAAGGCCTCCGCCCAGTCTTGCCTCGAATGGTCGAGATGGCCGATCCGCGTGGCCTCGCGCATCACCTCCAGCATGTCCATGTCGCCATAGGCATAGAACGGATCGCGCGTGTTGTCGGAGGCGAAGCTGACTCGGATGCCGCGTTCGCGCATCTCGTGGACCAGCGTGATGCCGCGCCCGCGCGGCGTGCGGGCGGTGCCCTCGGGCGTGCGGTCCTGCAGGTAGAGGTTGCACATCGGCAGGCTGACCACGTCGATCCCGGCCCTGGCCACCAGGTCGAGCGTGTCCATCGCGCGCGCCTCGTCCTGCGTTGAGAGGGAGCAGCAATGGCCCACGACGACCCGGCCTTCAAAGCCCGTTTCCATCTTCAGTTCAGCGATGTCGCGCAGGGTCTCGACGCTCGGGTCCATGGTCTCGTCGACATGGAAATCCGCGTCGAGCCCGCGCGCGGCGGCTTGCGCGAAAAAACCCTTCACCCGGTCGCGCAGGTCCGGCATCGGGTAGGTCACCATGCCGAGCACGCCGCCCCGCGTCTCTGCCACGAGGTCGGCGGTATGGCCGAAGGGGCCGTCGTCATCGGTCCACTTGTCGCATCCGATCAGGCACACGGCCTGAAGGTCGATCCGGTCCGCCCACTCCGCCTGAAGCTCGCGGAAAACGGGCCAGGTGATGTCGTCCTGCGGCGGGCTGGAATCGAGATGTGTGCGGATCGCGCGGGTGCCGTGGGCATAGGCGGAGCGCAGCGAAAACGACATGCGCGGGCGCAGGTCCTCGGCGCTCCAGCGCGCGGCGCTGTCGGCGCGCACGGTGGTGAGCGCGCCCATGAAACTGCCGTCGGGGTTGGGGCTGCGCGGCCAGATATGGCCCTTGTCGAGATGGGTGTGCATGTCGACGAAGGCCGGAAACACCATCGCGCCGCCCATGTCGATGGCGATGGCCTGCGCCTCGGCGATGCGGCCATCCGCGATGGAGATATCGGTGCGCAGGAGGTCTCCCTCCTGCCCGAGCAGACATGCCGGAATGGTCACGTTCGACAGCGTGACGCCGTCCTGTGGGATCGATCGGAAGTCCATCAGGTTTCCCGGCTGACGGCGCTTTCGTGCCACTTCCTGAGCAGAAGATGGGACAGCACGCTGAGCGCGGCGAAGATGAAGACGCCCATGGCCGCGACAAGCGCCAGCGCCGCGAACATCCGCGCGATGTTCAGGCGATAGCCCGCCTCCTGGATGCGGAACGCCAGGCCCGAGCCGATGCCGCCGGTGCCCGCCACCAGTTCCGCGACAACGGCGCCGATCAGCGACAGGCCACCCGCGATCTTCAGCCCGCCGAGGAAGTAGGGCAGCGCCGACGGCAGCTGCAGGTAACGCAGTCGTTGCCAGCGGGACGCGCCATATATGCGGAAAAGATCGCGCAGGTTGTGGTCGACGCTGTTCAGCCCCAGCGTCGTGGAGCTGAGGACCGGGAAGAAGGCCACCAGCCACGCACAAAGCAGCATTCCCGCCACCTTGCTGTCGACATAGATGAAGATCAGCGGCGCGATCGAGACGACCGGCGTCACCTGCAGGATCACGGCATAGGGGTAGAAGCTGAGTTCCAGCATTCTCGACTGGTTGAACAGGATCGAGAGGCCCGCGCCCCCGACAACGGCGAGCAGCAGCGCAAGCAGGGTGATCCAGCCGGTCAGAAAGGCCGCGTCGATCAGCATGGACCAGTCGTTGACGAGGCTGTCCCAGACCCGTCCGGGTCCGGGGAGGATGTAATGCGGGATCTCGTTGGCCGTGACGATCCAGCCCCAGCCCATGATGGCCAGTACCATGATGAGGACCGGCAGAGCCCATTTCGCGGTGCGCTCGATCCGGGCGGCGCGGGCGCGGCGGATCTCGTCCTCGTCGCGGGGTTCGGCGGCGGCCAGCGTCTGGTTGTCAGCGAGGCTCATGCGTGTTCTCCCATGGCTTCCTTCAGCGCCTCGGAGGCGCGCCGCGCATGGGCGGCGTATTCGGCCGACGTACGGAAATCCTCGCCGCGCGGGTAGGGGGCATCGACCTCCAGTTCGGTCAGCACCCGCCCCGGCCGGGCGGCCATGACCACGATGCGGTCGGACAGGAACACGCTTTCGAAGACCGAATGGGTCACGAAGATCACCGTACAGCCGATCTGGTCCTTGAGCGTCAGAAGGTCGTTGTTGAGCTTGTGCCGCGTGATCTCGTCGAGCGCGGCGAAGGGTTCGTCCATCAGGATCAGCCGCGGGTTGGTGACGATGGCCCGTGCGATGGAGACGCGCATCTTCATCCCGCCCGAAAGTTCGCGCGGATAGGCGTTCAGGAATTTCTCGAGGCCGACGAGGCGGAGCACCTCCAGCACGTCATCCTTGACCTCGGCGTAGCCCTTCCCGGCAAGCCGGAACGGCAGCCAGACATTCTGCGCCACGGTCGCCCAGGGCATCAGGGTCGGTTCCTGGAAAACGACACCCAGATCGCCGCGCCCGTGCCCGCCCTCCCATTGCACGCGGCCGCGGGTCGGGTGCATCAGGTCCGAGATGATCCGGAGCGCCGTGGACTTGCCGCAGCCCGAAGGCCCGAGGAGCGAGATGAAATCGCCCTGGTTGACCTGCAGGGTCATGTCCTTGAGCGCGACCACGTCGCCACCGAAGACCTTGTCGACATGGTTGAGCGTGAGCAGCGGTGCGCGCTGCCCAAGTGGCAGGGTCTCGTGGTGACGAACGGCCATGGTGCCTCGGAGGGTAGGGGTAGGAGACGGCCCGCGGCAAGGCGGACCGCCCGGATCGTCTCAGGTCACTGGGGACGCAGGTCCAACCCGAGGCCCTGGTTCACGAACTCAGTGGTGTAGGCGGACTGCCAGTCGAGCCCGTCCTCCACGACACCGGCCTCGACCATCGCCTCGTAGAAGCCGCCGACGGTCTCGTCGGTCATCGCGCCGATGCCCAGCGTCAGCGCATCGCCGGAATCGACGATGCCGTATTCGATCATCTTGGCGATGGCGTAGTCGATCTTGTCCTGGGTCATGTCCGGGTTGTCCTCGAGGATCATCGCGTTGGCCCCGGCATTGTCGCCGTAGAGGTAGTTGTACCAGCCGAGGATCGAGCCCTCGACGAAGCATTCCACCACCTCGGGGCTGTTCTCGATGGTGCTGGCCATGGTCTCGATCGTGGTGGCGTAGGTGGCATAGCCCGCGTCGGCGATCAGGAAGACGTTCGGCGTGAAGCCGCCGGTCGTCTCGACGAGGTAGGGCTCGGACGACAGGAAGCCCTGCATGCCAAGCTGGTCATCGGCGAGGAAGGGCGCGGGGTTGAAGGTGTAGGGCTGGCGCTGTTCCACCGTGAAACCGTGCGCGGCGATCATCCATTGATAGTAGGAGGTGAAGCCGTTGTCGCCGATCAGCAGCGTCAGGTCCTTGAGCTCTTCCCAGCTGTCGGCGACGCCAGGATGCGCGAGGATCACCTGCGGGTGCTTCTGGAAGGTGGCGGCGACGGCCACGACCGGCACGTCCTCGGCCACGGCGTTGAAGGCTTGCAGCAGGTCGCCGCCCATGTGGAACTGGATGCGGTCGGCCATCAGAAGTGCGCGGTTGTTCACCTGTGGTCCGCCCGAGACGATCTCGACATCGAGGCCGCATGCCGCGTAGGTGCCGTCCGCGACGGACTGGTAGAAGCCGCCGTGCTCGGCCTGGGCCAGCCAGTTGGTGCCGAAGGTGACGGCTGTCAGGTCCTGGGCGCCGGCACCGCCGGCCGTGAGGGCCGCGGCGAGCGCGATCAAGGATGTGCGAAGCATTTCCGGAATTCTCCCCGAAGGTGGTTGGTTATGGCGCAACGGTAGATCGGGCGGCAGGGAGTGTAAGGCGCCCGAGGCTGACCGCGGCCGCGCATTCCGCGATGTCCGTGCATTTCGCCACTTCGGCGGGCGGTGTGCTCGATTTTTGAGCGGATGGCCAAGCGCGGTCCCCGCGCTCTGGACAGACGGCAGGCCGTGCACCGAGTGTGAGCCCGTCGACCGAACCCGGAGCCTGACCATGGAGATGAGCCCACGCCTTCGCGCGCTGACACCAGCATCCGTGCGGCAACCCTTCGCCGCCTATTCCCACGGGACCCATGTGCCTGCCGGGGCCGAGTGGGTGTTCACCTCGGGCCAGCTCGGCATTTCCCCCGATGACGCGATCCCGCCCGAGCCCGAGGCCCAGGCAGATATCTGTTTCGCGTCGATCGACGCCATCCTTGCCGAAGCGGGCTTCGATCGCGGCGACACGGTGCGCATAAACGCCTTCGTCACCGCCAGGGCGCATATGGCCGGCTACATGGCCGCGCGGGATCGCTGGTGCGCCGGAATGTCCCGTCTGCCGGCCTCCACGCTGGTGATCGTCTCGGGCTTCACGCGGCCGGAATTCAAGGTCGAGATCGAGGTCTCCGCCGCGCGCCTGCCCGCGCCCCAGGCCCTCGTGATTTGAGGTTGACGTGCCCGGGCGGTTGTCATACCTCCCACGGCGCTTGTGGCGGAGTAGCTCAGTTGGTTAGAGCAGCGGAATCATAATCCGCGTGTCGGGGGTTCAAGTCCCTCCTCCGCTACCAGATTTCCCAAGATTGGTGGACCTGCGACCGGCGGGACCTGTGCAGGAGCAGACTGGCCCGGATGTCGCATCCGTCAGCCTGTCGAGCCGCTGCCAATGTCCGAGGCCGCGACCGAGACAGTCTTGATGATGGCGTAGACGCGCGCGCCCGCCTCCAGCCCGAGCGCCGTGGCCGAACGTCGGGTGATCCGCGCCAGCACCCGTCCGGCGTCGGTGTCCAGCGCCACGATCGCGCCGGGACCCTCGCCCGGGCGGATGTCGCGGATGGTGCCGGGCAGGATGTTGAGCGCCGAGAGCCCCTCGGGACGCGTGCGTGACAGGATCACGTCATGGGCGGCGATGCGGATGCGGAGCGTGCTGCCCGGCACCTGTGCGAGCCGCGGCAGGAACAGCGGGATGCCGCCCGCGTCCAGTTCGCTCAGCCCGTCGTCATGGTGCCGCGCCACCCTTGCTGTCAGTACCGCACCGGCCTCGCGCGCCCCGGTGGGAAGGACCGCCGGGTCGCCAAGGATTTCGGCTGCGGGGCCCTGCGCGACGACACGGCCGGCGTCCAGCGCCACCACGGTCGTGGCCAGCCGCGCGACCTCGGAGGCGGAGTGGCTCACATAGAGGATCGGCACGCTGACCTCGTCGCGCAGGCGCTCGAAATAGGGGAGGATCTCGGCCTTGCGCGCCTCGTCCAGCGCGGCGAGCGGTTCGTCGGCGAGGATCAGGCGCGGCGCGGACAGAAGCGCGCGACCGATGGCGACGCGGCTCTTCTCGCCGCCCGAAAGCGCCCCGGGCCGCCGGTCGAGCAGATGGCCGATCCCCAGAAGCTCGACGACCTTGCCCATGTCCTCTCTGGCTGCGTCTTTCGGTGCGAACCACGCGCCATAAGCCAGGTTCTGCCGCACGGTGAGGTGCGGAAACAGGCGCCCCTCCTGGAAGATGTAGCCCAGACGCCTGCGGTGCGGCCTCAGCCGGATACCGGCATCGGTGTCGAGCAACACCCAGTCATTCGCCGCGATGCGCCCCGCGTCGGGCATCAGAAGCCCCGCGACGGCGTTGACGATGGTGGTCTTGCCCGAGCCGGACCTTCCGAACAACACCGTCACCCCGGCGGGCGCACGGAAATGCGCGTCGAGCGAAAAGCCCCCGAAGTCATGCCGCAGGGATACGTCCAGCATCACGCGCCCCCCACGCGCGCCGCCACGCGCCGCCCGATCACTTCGGACAGGAACAGCGCGCCCATGGCGACCACGATCGAGACGATCACCAGCTTCATCGCCGACCCCTCGCCGCCCGGCACCTGAAGGAAAGCGTAGATCGCGGACGGGATTGTGCGGGTCTGCCCGGGGATGTTCGACACGAAGGTGATGGTCGCGCCGAATTCCCCCATCGCCTTGGCGAAGGCGAGGATCGTGCCCGCGACGATCCCCGGCAACGCCATTGGCAGGGTCACGGTCAGGAACACCCATCCGGGCGAGGCGCCCAGCGTCGCGCTGGCCTGTTCCAGCTTCGGGTCCACCGCCTCGATCGACAGGCGGATCGCGCGCACCATCAGCGGGAAGGCCATCACGGCCGCGGCCACCGCCGCCCCCGTCCAGCGAAAGGCGAAGACGATGCCCCAATCGGCGAGGATGCCGCCGATGGGCCCCCGCGTGCCCAGCAGCAAAAGCAGAAGATAGCCCGTCACCACCGGCGGCAGGATCAGCGGCAGGTGCACCAGCCCGTTCAGGATCTGCTTGCCCGGGAAGCTCCAGCGCGCCAGCGCATAGGCGATGAAGATGCCGAAGGGCAGGCTGGCCAGCGTGGCCCAGAACGAGACACGGAGTGAAAGCGCAACCGCCCTCCATTCCTCTGGGCCGAGCCAGTCTGTCATGGGTCAGTCGACAAGGACGGTGAACCCCTGCCGCTCGAAGGCCGCCCTCGCCTCGGGCCCGCGCAGGTAGTCGAGGAATTCGGCCTCGGCGGGCGTGTCGCGGTTCGCGAGGTCCACGACCGGATAGACGACGACCGGGTGCGTGTCGGCCGGGAAGGTTCCGACGATGCTCACGCTGTCCTCGGCTGCGGCATCGGTCGCGTAGACGATGCCATAGGGGGCCTCGCCCGTGGCCACGAAGGCGAGTGCCGCGCGTACGTTGTCGGCCTGCGCCACCTGCGGTTCGACCGCGTCCCAGATCCCGAGGCTTTCAAGCGCGGCCTTGCCGTAGACGCCCGCGGGAACGGAGTCGACCATCGCCATGGCCAGTCGGCCGTCGCCCAGAAGCCGCGCGAGATCGAAACCCGGTCCGATCTCGGTCGGGTCCGCGTCGCCGAACGCAATCAGCACGATGGAGTTGCCCAGCAGATCGAACCGCGAGCCGTCCTCGATCAGACCGTCGCCCTCGATCCTGTCCGTCCAGTCGGTGCTGGCCGAGATGAAGATGTCTGCGGGCGCGCCCTGCTGGATCTGGCGGGCGAGCGCGGAGGATCCGGCCAGCGACACCACCAGATCGTGGCCCGTCGCGGCCTCGAAACTCCCCTCGATCTCGGCCAGTGCGTTGGCCATCGACGCCGCCGCGAAGACGACGACCTCCTCTGCCACGGCCATCGCCGGCGCGAGGCTTGCCAGCCCGAGTGCGACGGCGGCGGCGCCGGACCGGGCTGCTGATGGCATGTTTCGGATCAATAGGCGGGCTTCCCGTGGCTTCACCGGCTTCAGATATGGTTTGCAGGACATATCGAGGGCGATCAAGCGTTATTTTTCCGCGGGAATATCCCTGAGCATGGACTGCAGGACGCCGATCCGCGCCGCGCCCGCCTCGGCCATGATCTCCTCGAGCTTGCGGTAATTGCCCAGCACCTCGGCACCGGCCTCGGTGAGACGCGCGCCCCCGCCTTTCGCCCCACCGCGGGTCGAATCCACCAGCGGGTCGCGAAACGCGGCGTTCATTTCTTCGACCAGCATCCAGGCGCGCTTGTAGCTCATCGCCATGGACCGTCCGGCCGCGGCGATCGACCCGGTGTCGCGGATCCGCTCCAGCAGATCGGCCTTGCCGGGCCCGAGCATCGCCTCGTCGCCGAAGAGAATGCGGATCCGCAGGCTGGGCGCAGCGCTTCGGGATGTGTTCGTCGGCGTCATGGCGGGAAGTATGCCAAACGGGCGTTATTGCATGCAAGACATATCGCATGCCCCCGCGTCCTGCGTGAGCCGTGTCGCGCGCGACCCACTCGAGACTGGCGGCCGCGCGCTCTGGCGGCCCGTCGGTCAGGGGTCGGCGCGCGGTCCCGCGACGGCGTCATGGCGTCGAGCCGATGGACAAGGCGAATTGCGCGCGCATCTCTGCGGCGTCCCGGCCGCGGGATGCTCCGGTCCCCAGACCCGTGCGGCGTCCTGCGCCACGAGGCGTTTCTGGAGGTCTGTCAGGCGGGCGAGGGCCCGGCGGCAATCCCCCGTCTCGGCCAGCGCTCCCTCGGGACGGCGGCCCACCATGTGCCGAGCGGCTTGATCAAAGAGAGTGCGCCGGCAAGCGAAGCCTTCGCCACCCAGTCGGGGCGCGTTGCGATCCAGAAATGTCCGTTGGCGCGGACCACGACGGAGGTCAAGCTCCTTCGGTCAGCGCCCGGGGCGTGGCCGGAACAAGGCTGGCGTTCGCGGCAAGGGGCCTTTCCCGCCCGGCGAAAGCGTGATGGAACCCGGTTCTGCCCGTACCCTGACCCGTGCGCGACGTGATCGCCCTCGACACGGCCCTCAGGCTCTTTCGCGACCGGGCGGCGCCTCCCGCGGGACCGCGGCTCGTCGCGCCGGCACTGCTCCGTTCTCAGGCCGTGGCACGACTTTCCGGAGCCGCCCGGCGGGCCGAGATCGACCGGGCCGAAGCCCGGGCGCGGCCCGATCACATGCGCGCGCTGAACATTCGTCTGCTCGGTGACCCGGTGCTACAGAACCTGGCGTGGACCTTCGCGGAAAGGCTCGGCTGGGAGGACAGTTTCACCGCCGAATATCTGGCGCTGACGAAGCTTCAGGCCGACGCTTTCGTGACACGGGACCCGATCCTGGCACGCGCCGCCGCCAGCCTCGTGCCGGTCGCTTCATACGATGAGATGATGGGCGCTCGGTCCTCTCCGCCTTCGCCGTAGGGCGTGCCGTACCAATTGCCGGCTGGCAGCCGCGTCCGGGTCGCGCGGCTAGGCCTGCGCTTCTGTCGAGACTGGCGTCATGGCCGGTTCCGGGAACAGATCGTCGGGGTCGATCCCGCGCTTTTCCGCGCCGGCGCGCACCGCCTCCTGCAACGCCGCACTGCGTCCGAGCAGGCGCCGGAAACGCGCCTCGTCCAGCACCAGAAGCGTCGAGGGCGCGATGGCGCGGACCTCGGCGCGGCGGGCCCTCGCCGTCAGGATCGCCATCTGGCCGAACATCTCGCCCCGTCCGAGCCGCCAGGTCTGGCCCGCGACTTCCAGTTCGACCGCGCCCGAGGCGATGAAGTACACGTTCCGCACGGCGCCGTCCTTGCGGAGGATGAGGTCCCCCGCATTGACGTAGCGCGTCTTGAGCGCCCGGCCGAGACGGTTGAGCGCTGTGTCGTCGAGATCGGCGAAGAGCGGGAACTGCCGCACGATCTCGGCCCGCCTGAGCGCGATGTCGAGGCGGGGACGCTCCTCGGCGGCGGCGCGTCGGGCGTCGAGATCCTGCATCAGGGTGGTGTAGACCTCCGCGCCGATAAGCCCGTCTTCCCGCATCGCGGTGTATTCGCGTTCCTCCAGCCTCAGCGCGGTGCGGCGGATGAAACGGCGCTGAAGTTCTTCCGCGTAGCCGGGGTATTGCAGGCGCATCCCCTCGAGGGCGGTCTCCACGGTCTCGATCCGCCGCGACAGAAGTTCGTGCAGCAGTTCCGCCACGCGGCGCCCGTGAATGCGCCGGATGCGCCCGTCGATGAATCTGCCCAGATCGCGCAGGATCAGCCGTTGCGACAGCAGCAGTTCGAACCGGTCCGCCGTCAGGCGCGCCAAAGGCCAGGACACGCCAAGGCGCCCGTTCAGCCGGACGGCGGCGCGAAAGGACAGGCCATAGGCGACGCTTTTGCGGGCCGCGCGCTGATAGCCGCTGCGGCCGCCGCTGCGCGCGCCCTCGATCAGCCGATCTGCGTCCGACAGCACCTGTTCGGCCATCCGCGCCGATATCGTGCGCTCCCGCATGCGCGCAAGGATCGCGTCGCGCTCCTGCCCCGCCAGCGCGATCAGCCCCAGCGTGACGCGGTCCCGGTCCAGGATGTTCGCGCTCGCCTCCGCCGCCCTGACCGCCTCGTCCAGCCGCTCGCCGAACTGCTTGGCCTCGGAGCGGACGGTGTCGTGGCTCAGCTCGTAATTCTCGGTCGTGCGCGCCACGTCCTCGCGCACGGTCTGCAGCGACACCGCCACGACTTGCCGCGACAGCGCCTCGTCGATGGGCGACAGCCGGTCGAGCCCAAGTTGCGCGATCACCCATCTGAGCGTCGTGCCCTGCACGATCAGTGTAAACAGCGTGAAGCCGGTGGCGAGGATGCCCACGACCCGCTGGATGTCGTCCGGCACCCGGAAGCTTTCGGTGACGGCCAGCGCCAGCGCCAGCGTGACCGCGCCGCGCAGACCGCCCCAGAGGATCGCGACCCGGTAGGGCCGTTCCACCGGCGGCGAAAGCTTCAGCGTCGTCAGGAGCGGCAGGAGACCGAAGAGGATTATCGCCCTCGCCGCGATGGCGGCGAGGATCACGACGCCCACCAGAAGGAAATCGCCCACGCGGACCTCTTCCAGCAGGCGGGGGATCAGGAGCGCGGCGAGGATGAAGATCAGCGCGCCGGCCCAATGGGCCAGCACGTCCCAGACCTCGCGCAGGTTCGCCCAGGCTTGCGGCGGCAGGCGGCCCGGTGCCGTCAGGTTCAGCGTCAGGCCCGAGACGACGACGGCGATCACGCCCGAGGCGCCGACGGTCTGTTCGGCCACGATGAAGGCGAGATAGGGCAGCGCGACCGAGATCGAGATCTGCGCCAGTTCGTGCCGCCGGAAGAGCGCCATCATCCAGACGGCGATGCGCGCCGCCAGCCAGCCGGTGAAGGCCCCGCCTGCCAGCAAGAGGGGGAACCGCGCCAGAGCGTCGCCGAGGCTCGGGTCGGGCACGCCCAGCATGACGAAGCCCATGAACAGGCCGAACAGCGCGATGGCCGCGGCGTCGTTCAGAAGGCTCTCGCCCTCGATGATCCGCGCCAGCCTGCGCGGCGCCGAGATCGACCGGAAGATCGAGACCACCGCCGAGGGATCGGTCGTCGAGACTATTGCACCGATCAGAAGACACGCCGCGAGCGGCAGCGCCGAGGCCCAGGACAGCGCGTAGCCCACGCTGAGCGTCGCCACGACCACCGCGACGATGGCCAGCACGAAGATCGGCACCCAGTCGTCGAGCATCCGGCGCAGGTTCATCTCCAGCGTCGCCTGAAAGAGCAGCGTCGGCAGGAAGACGTAGAGAAAGACATTGGACCGGATCGGCAGCCCGAGGATCGCCTCGGCCACGGGGTTCAACGCATCCGTGAATTCCGTTCGCAGGAAGAACAGCGCGCCGGTGCCGATCAGAACCCCGAGCACGGCAAGGATCACGCTCAGCGGCAGCCGCAGGCGCGCCGCCAGCGGCTCGGCCACGCCGATGACGACGAAGAGCGAGGCGATGATCGTGGTGACGAGGACGATATCCATCCCTTTGACATAGCTGCAAACACGCGGTTGCGAAATCGGCAGGGGCACGGGATGGAACGGGAAATCGACCTCTGCCTGTTCTGTGCGCGGCAGGATGACCCCGGGGCTTGCGCCGCGATCAAAATCTGCGATCTCTGCATGATCGGCGCGCATTATTGCATGATGGGGTCAATCTGCCGGGCATAGCAATTTGACCAACAGGGAGGATGCCATGGATTTCGCGCTGAGCCCGGAACAGGAGATGATCGTCACGACGGTCCGCGACTTCGTCGAGACGGAGATCTACCCGCATGAGGACCTTGTCGAGCGCAGCGGCGAGGTGCCCGAAGAGCTCGCGCAGGAGATCAGGCGCAAGGTCATCGAGATGGGGTTCTACGCCTGCAACTTCCCCGAGGAGGTCGGCGGCGGCGGGTTGGGGCAACTCGACTTCACGCTGGTGGAACGGGAGCTTGGGCGCGGTTCCATGGCGCTCACGCATTTCTTCGGGCGGCCGCAGAACATCCTGATGGCCTGCGAGGGCGACCAGAAGGAGCGTTACCTTTTCCCCGCCGTGCGCGGGGAGCGGATGGACGCGCTCGCCATGACCGAGCCACAGGCGGGATCGGACGTGCGCGGCATGGCCTGCACGGCGGTGCGCGATGGCGGCGACTGGGTCGTCAATGGCACGAAGCATTTCATCTCGGGCGCGAATCATGCCGATTTCGTCATCGTCTTCGTGGCAACCGGTGTGGACGACACGCCAAGGGGCCCGAAGAAGCGCATCACCTGTTTCCTCGTGGATCGCGGGCATCCCGGTTTCACGATCCGTGACGGTTATGCCTCGGTCAGCCACCGGGGATACAAGAACTGCATCCTCGAATTCGACGATTGCCGCCTGCCCGACGCCCAAGTGCTGGGCGAGGTTGATGGCGGGTTCGACGTGATGAACACATGGCTCTACGCCACACGCCTGACGGTTGCCGCCAATTCCGTGGGCCGGGCGCGGCGCTGCTTCGATCACGCTGTGGCCCACGCTGCCGAGCGCAAGCAGTTCGGCCAGCCCATCGCGAAGTTCCAGGGCGTGAGTTTCCAGGTCGCCGACATGATCACCGAGATCGACGCCGCCGACTGGCTCACGCTGTCCGCCGCGTGGCGGCTGGATCAGAACATGCCCGCGAACCGCGAGATCGCGAGCGCCAAGCTTTACGCCACCGAGATGCTGGCGCGCGTCACCGACACGACGCTGCAGATCTTCGGCGGCATGGGGCTCATGTCGGATTTCCCGATCGAACGGTTCTGGCGGGATGCGCGGGTCGAACGGATCTGGGACGGTACGTCCGAGATCCAGCGCCATATCATCGGGCGCGAGTTGTTCCGCCCGCTCGGCGCCTGAGATGCAGCCGCTCTCGCGCCTCCTGCGTCCGCGTTCCATCGCCGTGGTCGGCGGCGGAACGTGGTGCGCCGCGGTCGTCGAGGGCTGCCGGCGGGTGGGCTATGCCGGGCCGGTCTGGCCGGTGCATCCGACGAAGACCGAGCTGGCTGGCGTTGCCGCGTTTCCATCGGTCGAGGCGCTGCCCGAAGCGCCCGACGCGGCCTTCATCGGGGTCAACCGGCAGACAAGCGTCGATGTGCTGGGCGCCTTGTCGGCCATGGGCGCGGGGGGCGCCGTCTGCTTCGCGTCCGGCTTTCGCGAGTCGGCATCGGAGACGGGGGACGGCCCCGCGCTCGAGGCGGCGCTGGTCGCGGCGGCGGGCGACATGCGCATCCTCGGGCCGAATTGCTACGGGTTCGTGAACCTTCTCGACGGGGCCGCGCTCTGGCCGGACCAGCATGGCGGCGAGCGTGTCGAGCGGGGCGTCGCCATCGTCACGCAATCCTCGAACCTCGCGCTGAACCTGACGATGCAGGCGCGCGGCCTGCCGCTGGCCTATGTGGTGACGGTCGGCAACCAGGCGCAGACAGGCCTTTCCGAGATCGCCGAGGGGCTTCTGGAGGATGCGCGCGTCACAGCACTCGGCCTGCATGTCGAGGGGGTGGGCGACCTTGCAGCCTTCATCGCCATGGCCGGCCGGGCCCGCGCGCTGGGCAAGCCCGTGGTCGTTCTTAAATCCGGCGCGTCGGACGGCGCGCGAGCGGCGGCCCTGTCGCATACCGGATCGCTTGCGGGCAGCGATGCGGGGGCGTGCGCGCTGTTCGAGCGGCTGGGCATGGCGCGGGTGAAAAGCCCGGCCGAACTGCTTGAGGCGCTGAAGCTCCTGCACGCCATAGGTCCGCTGCCCTCGGGCCGCATCGGCGTTCTGTCAAGCTCGGGCGGCGAGGCGGGGATCATCTCGGACATGGTGGCGGACCGGCGGCTTCAATGCCCGCCGCTGACCGCAGAACAGCGCGCGGGCCTGCGGGCGGCGCTGGGGCCCAAGGTGGCGCTGGCCAACCCGCTGGATTACCACACCTATATCTGGGGCGACCGGGCGGCGCTGGCGCAGGTCTTCACCGCGATGCTGGCGCCGCATATCGCCATCGGTGTCGCGATCATCGACTTTCCGCGGCCCGACCGCTGCGACCCGAGCGCGTGGGAGATCGTGATCGACGCCTGCGCGGATGCGGCGGCGGCCACGGGTGTTCCCACGGCGATCCTGTCGAGCCTGACCGAGACTATGCCGGAGGCCATCGCGCAGGCGATGCTGGCGCGCGGCGTCGTGCCTCTCTCGGGGTTCGCGGAGGGGCTTGCCGCGCTGGAGGCCGCCGCGCGGGTGGCGCGGACGGACACGGCGGCGGTCCCTTTGGTTCCCGGCCCCGCGGAGGCCGCGGCCTGCCTGCTGACCGAAGCAGAGGGCAAGGCGCTGCTCGCCGGATATGGCGTGCCCGTGCCGCGAGGGGCGGAGGCCGCAAGCCCCGCGGAGGCCGCGGCCCGCGTGGCGGCGATCGGATTTCCGGTGGTCGTCAAGGCGCTGGGCCTCGCCCACAAGACCGAGGCGGGCGCGGTGGCGTTGAACCTCGCCGATGCCGGGGCCGTCGAGGCGGCGGCGGAGCGGATGGGCGGCACGCGATACCTGGTCGAGGAGATGGTCACGGACGGCGTGGCCGAGATCATCGTCGGCATCCTGCGCGACCCGGCGCATGGCTTCGTCCTGACACTGGGCGCGGGCGGTGTGCTGGCCGAGATGCTGGACGACACCGTGTCCCTGCTTCTGCCCGCGACGGGGGCCGAGATCGACGCCGCGCTCGACCGGCTGCGCATGGCGCCGCTTCTGGGCGGCTATCGGGGGCGGCCCGCCGCGGACCGCGCGGCGCTGGTCGCGGCGGTCCTCGCGGTGCAGGATTGCGCCACGGCCCATGCCGATACGCTCACCGAGCTGGAGGTCAACCCGCTCATTGCCACGCCAGACCGCGCCGTCGCGGTCGATGCCCTGATCAGACTTGGAGAGAAGCCATGACCGACACCCCCATCAGGACCACACGCCGCGGCGCGGTGCTGGAGGTCACGCTGGACCGGCCCAAGGCCAATGCCATCGACGCGCCCACCAGCCGCATCATGGGCGAGGTCTTCATGGCGTTTCGCGACGATCCCGCGTTGCGGGTCGCCATCCTGACCGGGGCGGGCGAAAAGTTCTTCTGCCCCGGTTGGGACCTGAAGGCCGCAGCGGGGGGCGAGGCGCCGGACAGCGATTACGGCGTGGGCGGCTTCGGCGGGCTGCAGGAATTGCGGGGGCTGAACAAGCCCGTGATCGCGGCAGTGAACGGGATCGCCTGCGGCGGCGGGCTGGAACTGGCGCTGTGCGCCGACATCATCCTCGTCGCCGAGCACGCGACCTTCGCCTTGCCGGAAATCCGGTCCGGGACGGTGGCCGATGCGGCCTCGATCAAGCTGCCGAAGCGGATCCCCTATCACATCGCAATGGAGCTGTTGCTGACCGGCCGCTGGTTCGACGCGGAGGAGGCCGCGCGCTGGGGCCTCGTGAACCGGGTCGTTCCCGGAGCCGAGTTGATGGACGCCGCCCGGAAGATGGCCGATGATCTGTCGTCGGGGCCGCTGCTGGTCTTCGCCGCGATCAAGGAGATCGTGCGCGAGGCCGAGGCGATGAAGTTCAACGACGCGCTGAACCGGATCACGCGCAGCCAGTTCGAGACCGTGGAACGGCTGTATCGCTCGGAGGATCAGCAAGAGGGCGCGCGCGCCTTCGCCGAGGGCCGTGATCCGGTCTGGAAGGGAACATAGCGAATTTTCGTACGAAAATTCACACGTGCGATCTTTCGTACGAAAGATCGAAGGAAAGGGAGACGACATGCCACTTCAAATGAGCCGCGAGGTCTTCATCACCTGCGCCGTCACGGGCTCGGGCGGCACGCAGGACCGCAGCCCCCATGTGCCGCGCAGCCCGCAGCAGATCGCCGATAGCGCCATCGACGCGGCAAAGGCAGGGGCCGCCATCGTCCATTGCCACGTGCGCGACCCCGAAACGGGCGCGCCGTCCCGCAGGCTCGACCTCTACCGCGAGGTCACCGACCGGATCCGGGACGCGGAGGTGGACGTGGTCCTCAACCTGACCGCGGGCATGGGCGGCGACATCACCTTCGGCCCGACCGAACGGCCCCTGCCGCTGAACGAGGCGGGCACCGACATGATCGGCGCCGCCGAACGGGTGGAACACATCGCCCGGTGCCTGCCCGAGATCTGCACGCTCGACTGCGGCACGATGAACTTCGCCGAGGCCGATTACGTCATGACCAACACGCCCGGCATGCTGCGTGCGATGGGGCGGATGATGACGCATCTGGGCGTGAAGCCCGAGATCGAGGCCTTCGACACCGGGCACCTCTGGTTCGCCAAGAAACTGGTGCAGGAGGGCGTGCTGGACGCGCCCGCGCTGGTGCAGCTTTGCATGGGCGTGCCATGGGGCGCGCCCGACGACCTCAACACTTTCATGGCGATGGTCAACAACGTGCCGGATGACTGGACCTTCTCGGCCTTCTCGCTCGGACGGCACCAGATGGCCTATGCCGCCGCCGCCGTGCTAGCGGGCGGGCATGTGCGCGTGGGGCTGGAGGACAACCTCTGGCTCGAGAAAGGCGTGCTGGCCACCAACGCGCAGCTGGTCGAGCGCGCCGTGGGCGTGGTCGAGGGCATGGGCGCGCGAGTGATGGGGCCGCAGGAGGTGCGCGAAAAGCTCGGCCTGACCAAACGCGCGCCCGCCGCATGACCAGGCGCGTCCTCGTCACCGCCGGCGCCTCGGGCATCGGGCGCGCCATCGCCGAACGCTTTCTCATCGAGGGGGCGGAGGTGGCGATCTGCGACGTGGACGTGGATGCGGTCGCGGATTTCGCGAGCGCCCATCCCGCCGCCATCGCGCGGGTCGCGGATGTCACGCGCGAGGCTGACATGGAGACGTTCCTGTCGCTGGTCGAGGCCAGGTGGGACCGCGTCGATGTCGTCTGCGCCAATGCCGGTACGGGCGGGCCCGCCGGACTGATCGAGACGCTGGATTACGGCGCCTGGCAGGATTGCGTCGCGGTGAACCTGAACGGGGCGTTCCTGACCTGCCGCTGGGCCGCGCGCGTGATGCGGGCACAGGGGCATGGGCTGATCACGCTGACCTCCTCCACGGCCGGGATCGCGGGCTACCCGTTCCGCAGCCCCTATGCCGCGTCGAAATGGGCGATCATCGGGCTGATGAAGACGCTTGCGATGGAACTCGGGCCCGCAGGCGTGCGGGTGAACGCGCTTGCGCCCGGCGCGGTACAGGGCCCGCGCATGGACCGTGTGGTCGCGATGGAGGCCGAGGCGCAGGGCCGCCCGGAGGAAGAGATCCGCGCGCTCTACGTCAAGGGTGTGTCCCTGCGCAGCTGGGTCGATGCCGAGGATGTCGCCAACATGGTGCATTACCTCGCCTCGCCCGCCGGCGCGAAGATCTCGGGCCAGACGCTCTGCATCGACGGACATACGGAGACGCTCGCGCCATGATCAGAACGCTCCTTGCGCTCGGCCTCGCAGGCCTTCTCGCGGCGTGCGGCGCCATCGCGCCCGGCTATCGCGACCGCTCCGTCATCATCGCGTCGAGTGCCAATTTCGACCCCGCCCGCTACCTCGGCCGCTGGCACGAGGTCGCGCGTTATCCCAACCCGTTTCAGGCGCGCTGCGCGGGCGCGGTCGTCGACTACGCGCAAGGCGAGGGCGGCGAAATCCTCGTTCGGAACACCTGCCTCAACGCCAGCGGAGACGTCATCGACGAGATCGCCGGCACCGCGCGGGTGGTCGGGCCCGGGCGGCTGTCGGTACGGCTCGACGGCGTTCCCGTCGCAGCGCCCTACTGGGTGCTCTGGATCGACGAGGGCTATCGCACCGCCGTCGTGGGCCAGCCCGACGGGCGCGCGGGCTGGATCCTGAACCGCGACCCGGTAATCCCGCAGGACCGCCTGATCGCCGCGCGCGAGGTTCTGGATTTCAACGGCTACGATCTTGCGCGCCTCGAAAGGAGCATATCACCATGAAGGCAGCGATCATCGGCGGCGGTGTCATCGGCGGCGGCTGGGCTGCGCGGTTCCTGCTCAACGGCTGGGACGTGGCGGTCTGCGACCCCGACCCGGAGGCGGAGCGCAAGATCGGCGAAGTACTGGCCAATGCGCGGCGCGCTCTGCCGGGGCTCTACGAACGGCCCTTGCCGGCCGAGGGCGCGCTGAGCTTGCACACGACAATCGCAGGCGCTGTCTCGGGCGCCGACTGGATACAGGAAAGCGTGCCCGAGCGGCTGGAGATCAAGCATGCCATCTACGACGAGATCGCGGCCACCGCCCCGCCGGATGCGGTGATCGGTTCTTCCACCTCGGGTTTCAAACCGTCGGAGCTGAACCGGACCGGCGCCCGCGTGATCGTGGCGCATCCGTTCAACCCGGTCTACCTGCTCCCGCTGGTGGAGCTGGTGGGCGACGCGGGCGAGACGGCGCGCGCCGCCGACATCCTGCGCGGCATCGGCATGTTCCCCCTCACCGTCCGCAAGGAGATCGACGCCCATATCGCGGACCGGTTCCTCGAGGCCGTCTGGCGCGAGGCGCTGTGGCTGGTGAAGGACGGCGTGGCCAGCACGGCGGAGATCGACGAGGCGATCCGCATGGGCTTCGGCCTGCGCTGGGCGCAGATGGGGCTTTTCGAGACCTACCGCATCGCGGGCGGCGAGGCGGGCATGCGCCATTTCCTCGAACAGTTCGGTCCCTGCCTGACATGGCCGTGGACCAAGCTCATGGACGTGCCGGAATTCGACGATGCGCTGGTCGAGCTGATCGCGGGGCAGTCGGACGCTCAGTCGGGCCATCTGAGCATCCGCGAGCTGGAGCGTCTGCGCGACGAGAACCTCGTGGCGATGATGCGCGCGCTCAAGCGCACCGGCAGCGGGGCGGGCGGCGTGATCGCGGCCCATGAGAAAACCCTGAGTGTGCCCGACACCGGACCGGACGGCTTGCCCGTCACCCTGGAGATGCAGGTGCCGACCTCGTTCGTCGACTACAACGGGCACATGAACGAGGCCCCCTATCTGGAGGTCGGCGCGCGGGCCTCGGACCGGGTGATGGAGATGATCGGGGCGGATGCGGATTACATCGCGGGTGGGCTCAGCTATTTCACGGCCGAGAACCACATCCGCTACCTTGCCGAGATCGACATCGGAGACCGCATCACCGTGACCACGCAGGCCCTTGGCGGAGACGGTCGCAAGCTGCACCTGCTGCACCGGTTCTGGACCGGCGGCGAGACACCTGCCGCGACCATGGAGACGCTGCTGCTGCACGTGGACCTGTCCAGCCGCCGCGTCGTGGCGCCCGAGGGCGTGGTGGCGGACCGGGCGCGCACGCTTGTCGCCGCGCATCAGGGGCATGAGCGCCCCGCGCGTCTGGTGCTGAACCAGCCGCGGGGCTGAGCACGCTTACCCGAAATGCAGGCTCTTGATTTCCTGGTAATCCTCCAGCCCCATCGCGCCGCCTTCGCGCCCGTTGCCCGAGGCCTTGTAGCCACCGAAGGGCGTGCCCCAGCCCATGCCGCCACCGTTGACATGGACGGCGCCCGCGCGCAGCCGGGCCGCGACCCGTTCGGCGCGCTCCGTGTCGCCGGTCTGGATGAAGGCGGCCAGCCCGTATTCGGTGTCGTTGGCGATGCGGATGGCCTCGGCCTCGTCCTCGGCCCTCAGGATGCTGAGCACGGGGCCGAAGATCTCCTTCCGGGCGATGGCCATGTCGTTGGTGACATCGGCAAAGACGGTGGGGCGCACGTACCAGCCGCGGTTCATGCCCGGCGGTTTGCCAAGGCCACCGGCGACAAGCCGCGCGCCTTCCTCGATGCCGGTCGCGATCATGGCCTGCACGCGGTGCCACTGGATCTCGTCGAAGAGCGGCCCGATATGGTCCCCCTCCGCCCTCGGGTCGCCGACCTTGGTGGTCTCGGCCGCGTCGCGCGCGATCTCGACGACCTCGTCGTAACAGGCCGCCTCGACGATCATCCGCGTGGGCGCGTCGCAGGACTGGCCGGTGTTGAGGAAACATTCGGCCACGGAGGCGCGCACGCGGTCCTCCAGCGCCCCGCCGCAATCGGCTAAGACCAGGTTGGGGGACTTGCCGCCCAGCTCCAGCGTCACGCGCTTGACGGACTGCGCGGCGGCCTTGGTCACCGAGATCCCCGCGCGGGTCGATCCGGTGAAGGAGATCATGGCAAGCTCCGGGTGCCGGGCCATCGCGTCGCCCACTTCCGCCCCGGTCCCGTGGATCAGCGCGAAGGCGCCCGCCGGCACGCCCGCGTCATGCAGGATCTCTGCGTAGATCTGCGCCGAGAGAGGCGTGTGTTCGGACGGCTTGAGGATCGCCGGACAGCCGGTCGCGAGCGCGGGCAGGACCTTGAGCGCAATCTGGTTGATCGGCCAGTTCCATGGGGTGATCATCCCGGCGGGACCGATCGGCTCGCGCAGGAGCGTGTCGCCATTGGAGAGCGTCCAGCGCTCTTCCTGCGCCTCCAGCGCTTCTATGAAGCCGTCGGCATGGCCGATGCCCGCCTCGGCCTGAACCTCGCGCGCCATGCTGATCGGCGCGCCCATCTCGAGGCTCATGGCCTGGGCAAGGTCCTCTCGCCGCGTCTCCGTGCCCTGCCGGATACGACGCAGCAGCGCGAGCCGCTCCGCATTGGGCCAGCGTCCGAATTCGTCGAAGGCCGCGCGGGCCGCCTGCACCGCGTGGTCCACGTCCTGCAGACGCCCGAGCGCGACGGTGCCGACCTGCTCGTCCATGGACGGGTCCATGATCGGCATCGTCGCCGCACCGCTCGGGGCCACCCATTCGCCGCCGATATAGAACCTGTCAGCGTTCATCCGACCCCCTGAAAACCTCGTAGCCTAGTTCCTCAGGTTCCAAGTCTACAAGAAATTCGGGGAAACCGTCAGCCCGGATCTGAAGACCGGTCGCGTCCTCCAGCCGTTCGATGATGCGATCGGATTGCGCGCGGTCTCCGTAGCGGCGCTGCCCGTCGGTTACGATGTCGATCAGAAGCGGCGACATCTCCAGCGGGACGTTGTGGGTATCGGCGAGTTTTTGGAACAGGCCGATATCCTTCTGCACGAGGTCCAGCGTGAAGTTCACGTCGCGGGACCCCGACAGGATCAGCTGGCTCTCGGTCTCGTGCACGAAGGACGTGCCCGAACTGATGCGGATGGCCTCGTAGGTCGTCGCGAGGTCGAGTCCCGCCGCCTTCATCACCGTCATGGCCTCGCACAGCGACACGAGGTTCACCGTGGCGAGGTAGTTGGTCATGACCTTGAGCTTCGAGGCGCTGCCCAGCGGCCCGGTATGCAGGATGCGCCGCCCGAGATGCTTGAGGAGCGGCAGGACATGATCCACCGCCTCGCGTGAGCCGCCGGCGAAGATAGAGATATTGCCGGTATCCGCGCGGTGGCAGCCGCCCGAGACGGGGCATTCCACCGCCCGGCCGCCCGCCGCCTCCACCATGGCGCCGAGGCGCAGGACCTCCTCGGCATCGGTGGTGGACATCTCCATCCACGTCTTGCCGGGGCCGACATGGGGAAGCATCGCGGTGACGACGGCATCCGAGGCGGCAGGCGATGGCAGGCAGGTGATGACCACGTCGGCAGCCTGCATCAGCGCGGCAGGGTCGGCGCCCGCCGTGGCGCCGCGCGCGACGAAATCCGATACAAGATTTACGTCGAGGTCATGGATGGCGAGATCCGCGCCATTGCGCAGCAGGCTTCCGGCGAGCTTGCCGCCCACGTTGCCCAAGCCGATGAATGCGACCTTCATGGGTCGTCCTTTCGTGTTTCAGAACCTGATGGGGAACCTGGCGCGGATGGCGGCGTCCACGTCGGGCGGCACCTGGCAGGGCGCTTGCTGCAGGATGCTGTCCATCCGCCGCCGCGCGGCCGCGATCAGGTCCGGCTTGTCCGCCTCCACCCAATCCTTGGGCGTCATGCGGTTGCCGACCTCGGGATAGAGATACTCCGTCTGCATCAGCGCGAGCGTCTGGTCGGAGCCTAGGTAATGCCCCGGTCCGCCATCGAGGCAGACGGCCTTCATCACGTCGAGCGACACCGCGTCCTCGGTCACGTCGATGCCGCGCACGCAGCGCTGCGCCTGTCCGATCAGGTCGTTGCCCAGCACCATCCCCTCGGGGGAGAAGCCCATGAGCGAGGCATACATGCCCACGGATTCATAGACCATGTTGAGGCCGGACAGGCCGCTGAGGACGTTGATGATGCCCTGTTCCCAACCGGCCTGCATGTCCGGCAGCTTGCTGTCGGTCATGCCGCCCGCCGCTCCGCCCGGGATGCCGTAGAACCGGTGCATCTGCGCGCAGCCCGCCGAGAGGAGCGCCTGTTCCGCCGAACCGCCGGACATGGCGCCGGTGCGCAGGTCGGACACGAAGGGCCATGTTCCGAAAACCGCCGGATGTCCGGGCGCCATGGCGTTGACGTAGACGACGCCCGCGAGGCATTCGGCCACCGCCTGCACGATGGCCGCCGCGATCGGGGCGGGGGCCGTCGCCCCGGCCTGTCCGGCGGACAGTAGCAGGATCGGCATGCCCGCGCGGATGCAGGCCTCCATCGTCAGGCAGCTTTCGGTCGCGAACTTCATCGGCGGCACGACGAAGCAGTTCGACAGCGACACGAAGGGCATCGCGCGCCAGGCCTCCTCGCCGCCGGCGACCATGTGGATCAGCTCCATCCCCGGATCGACGGATGCGGGGTCGGAGAAGGACGTGCCCACATGCTTCGTCGTGCCGGCGAGACAGGCGTAAAGCGTGTTGATGTCCATCTCGACGAGATCCGGAATCTCGCAGCAGACCATGGTTCGCTGGAAGAAATGGATGTTGTCGAGATGCTGCGCCAGACGCGCGGCGTCGTAGAGGTCCGGCGCGGTGGAGGGGCGATAGCTCTGCGTCGCCAGATCGACGACATTCACGGCCGCGCCGGCGGTGCCGTAATGGACACGGGTGCCGGACAGATCGAGATGATGCCGGGGGTCGCGACCGTAGAGGGGAAAACTCTTCGCCGCCTTGTCGATCATGTCCTCGACCAGCGCGCGGGGAAACCGCAGCCGCCCGTCATCGCCCAGGATCGCGCCCGCCGCGGTCATGATCTCGACCCCGCTTTCGGGGGCTTGAGACAGGCCCACGACCTCCAGCGCGTCCATCACGGCGGCGTGGATGCGCGCGACGCCGGCCTCGGTCATGGGCGTATATTGCCCGCCTTCCAGACCGGGGCGCACGGGCCGCTTGTCCTCGGCCAGCGGGGCCGCGCGCAGGGCGACGCGGGCCGCCCGTCCGCCGCCGCGGCGGTTTTTCCTGATTTCGACCTCGGTCGTCACATTCGCACCCTTTCCGATTTCGGATCGTAAAGCGGCGCGAGGCTGGCCTCCGCCGCGTGGCGCCGACCGGCCACTTCGATCTCGTAGGTGGAGCCCAGCACGTCCCCGGCGCTTTGCCCGGGGCAGGGCACGTAGCCCATCCCGATCGCACCGCCGAGCGCGTGGCCGTAATTTCCCGAGGTCACGATCGAGACGATCTTTCCGTCGCGCACCACGGCCTCGTTGTGAAACAGCATCGGCTCCGGGTCGGTCAGCCGGAACTGGAGCATGCGACGGACGAGCCCCGACTCGCGCTTGCGCAGCACCGCGTCGCGGCCGATGAAATCGGGTTTCTGCGTGCGCACGGCGAAACCGAGGCCCGCCTCGAGAACATGATCCTCGTCGGTGATGTCATGGCCGAAATGGCGGAACGCCTTCTCGATACGGCAGGAGTCGAGCGCATGCAGGCCGCAGAGTTTCAGCCCGTGGCCCGCGCCGGCCTCGGTCAGTGTCTCGAACACATGGGCGGCCTGATCGGTGGAGACATAAAGCTCCCATCCGAGTTCGCCGACATAGGAGATGCGATGCGCGCGGGCCAGTCCCATGCCGATCTCGATCTCCCGCGCGGTGCCGAAGGGGAAACCCGCGTTGGAGAGGTCGTCGGGACTGGCATCCTGTAGAAGATCTCGCGCCTTCGGCCCCATCACGCAGAAAACGGCCTCAGCGGCGGTCATGTCGGTGATGGTGATGACGCGGTCCGCCACATGGGCGCGCAGCCATGCCAGATCGCGCCGCAGCGTCGCCCCGGGTACGACGAGCAGGAAGGTGGTCTCACTTAGCCGCGTGACGGTCAGGTCGCTCTCGATCCCGCCGCGCGCGTTCAGCATCTGGGTGTAGACGACGCGGCCGGCGGGCACGTCGACCTCGTTGGCGCAGACATTGTTCAGGAAGGCCGCGGCGTCGCGCCCCTCCACCCGGATCTTGCCGAAGGAGGTCATGTCGAAGAGGCCCACGCCCTGCCGCACGGCCATGTGCTCGGAGCGCGCATTGTCGAACCAGTTCTGCCGGTGCCAGTCGTAGCTGTATTCGCGCGCCTGCCCGGGACCCGCGAACCAGTTCGCGCGCTCCCAGCCCGCGACCTCGCCAAACACCGCGCCGGCCTGCTTCAGGTGCTCGTGCACCGGGCTGCGGCGCACGCCGCGCGCGGTCTCGACCTGCCGGTAGGGCCAGTGATCCGCGTAGAGGAGCCCGAGGGTTTCCGTCACGCGTTCCTTCAGATAGCGCCGGTTGCGCTGGAACGGTTGCGCGCGGCGGATGTCGACCTCCCACAGGTCGAAGGGCGGCGCGCCGTCCACGATCCATTGCGCAAGCGCCATGCCCGCCCCCCCCGAGGAGACGATCCCGATGGAATTGTAGCCCGCCGCGACCCAGTAGCCGCCAAGCTCCGGCGCCTCGCCCAGATAGTAGCGGTCGTCGGGGGTGAAGCTTTCGGGGCCGTTGAAGAAGGTATGTATGCCCGCCGTCTCGAACATCGGCATGCGCCGGGTGGCCATGTCGAGGATCGGCTCGAAATGCTCGAAATCCTCTGGCAGGGCGTCGAAGCAGAAATCCTCGGGGATGCCGGACATGCCCCAGGGTTTCGCGCGGGGTTCGAACGCGCCCAGCATCATCTTGCCGGCATCGGACTTGTAATAGGCGCATTCGTCGGGGACGCGCAGCACCGGAAGGTGGCCAAGGCCTTCGATGGGTTCTGTTACAAGATAGAAATGCTCGCAGGCGTGGAGCGGCAGGCTCACGCCGGACCGCGCGGCCAGGTCGCGGCCCCACATGCCACCGCAGTTGATGACGATGTCCGCCGCGATGTGACCGGTCTCGCCGTCCGCCTCCCAATCGACGCCGGTGACGCGCTTGCCGTCGTCTGTCACGGCCGTGACCTTCACGCCCTCCACGATCCGTGCGCCGCGCATCCGCGCGCCCTTGGCCAGCGCCATGGCGATATTGGCCGGGTCGCACTGCCCGTCGCCGGGAAGATGCACGGCGCAGGTGATATCGCCGACCTCCACATGCGGATACATGGCCTTGACCTCGGCGGCGGAAATCTCGCCCACCTCCACGTCGAAGGCGCGGGCGAGCGTGGCCTGCCGCAGAAGCTCTTCGCGCCGGTCGGCGGTCAGGCCAATGGAGATGGAGCCCACCTGCCGCATCCCCGTGGCGACGCCGGTCTCTTCCTCGAGCTTGACGTAGAGATCGGCGGAATACTTGGCCAGCCGCGTCATGTTCTGAGTGCCGCGCAGCTGCCCCACCAGACCGGCGGCGTGCCAGGTTGTGCCGCAGGTCAGTTGCTTGCGTTCCAGCAGGACGATGTCGGTCCAGCCCAGTTTCGCCAGATGATACGCGACCGAACAGCCGGAGACGCCGCCACCGATGATGACGGCGCGGGTTTGCGTGGGGAGGTTGGCCATGGGGTCAGGCCCTCAGCCGGTCGTTGCCCGGGTCCCAGAGGGGGCCGTCGGGCTGCACGATGGCGGGGCGGCGTTCGCCGAAGATATCGACCTCCAGCGCATGGCCGGGCACCGCCAGATCCGCGCGCAGCATGCCGAGCGCGATGGAGCTTCCCACGCGGTAGCCCCATGCGCCCGATGTCGTCTCGCCCACCACGGCGCCGTCATGCCAGAGCGTCGACATGTAGGGCGCGTCAGCCGCGCCCGCGTCCACGGTGAGCGTCACGAAACGCTTCGTCACGCCCCGCTGCTTCTCGGCCAGAAGCGCCGCCTTGCCGGGGAAATCCTGCGGCTTGTCGAAACGGATGAACCGGTCGAGCCCGCCTTCGAGCAGGCTGTAATCGGTGGAAAGGTCGCCCTTCCAGGCGCGATAACCCTTTTCGATCCTGAGCGAATTGAGCGCGAACATCCCGAAGGGTTTCGCCCCCGCGCCAAGGATCGCCGTGTAAAGCGCCGGGATCTCCGCGCTCGCGGCGTGCACCTCCCAGCCCAGTTCGCCGGCGAAACTGACGCGGGCCAGCGTGCAGGGCCGCCCGGCGACCACCGCCGACTGATGGCTGAGCCATGGCAGGTGCAGGTCGGCCTCGGTGCCCACCTGATGCAAGAGGTCGCGCGCCTGCGGACCCGTCACGATCAGCGTCGAGAGATCGCCGGAAAGATCGGCAAGCGCCAACCCCTCGGGCAGGTCGCGCGCCAGCCATTCGTAATCGTGCCACTGCGCCGTCGCCGCGGTGATCAGCGTGAAATCATCCTCGCCGTTGCAGGCGATGGTCATCTCCGTGAGGATGCGGCCGCGATGATCCGGGAAATAGGCCAGCGCGATACGGCCGGGTTTCGGCAGACCGCCCGCGATCTTGCTCAAAAGCCACGCGCCCGCGCCGTCGCCGGTCAGGTGGAAGCGCGAAAACCCCGGCAGGTCCAGCACGCCGACACCGTCGCGCACGGCCTCGCATTCCTCGCGGATACGCGGCTCCCACGGACCTGCGCGGTTCCATGTCTGGGTCGCTTCCTCGGATGTGTCGTCGCCGGGCTTGGCGAACCAGTTGGCGCGTTCCCAGCCGGCATAGGCGCCCATCTGGCCACCAAGTTCCTTTACAAGATCGTGGATCGGGGAGACCCTGCGATCCGGCGCGGCGGGCCAGCGGTGCCACGGGAAGTGCATGCCGTATTCATGGCCATAGACCTCCATCCCCTTGGCCACGCAATACTCGTGATCGGTATAGCCCGTGAAGCGGCGCGGATCGCAGGACCACATGTCCCACTCGGTCGCGCCCTCGGTGATCCACTCGGCCAGAACCTTGCCCGCGCCGCCGCCTTGCGCGATGCCGAAGGTGAAGACGCAGGCCTCGAAGGCGTTGGGCACGCCGGGCATGGGCCCCAGAAGCGGGTTGCCATCCGGCGTATAGGGGATCGGTCCGTTGATCGTTTTCGCCAGCCCCGCCTCGGCCAGCACCGGCACGCGGGCCATGCTGTCCTCGATCTGTACCGACAGACGGTCGAGCGCGTCGGGATAGAGCTGAAAGCTGAAATCCTCCGGCATCGGGTCGGAGGGATCGTTCCAATGCGCCCTGCAGGTCCGCTCGTAGGGGCCGAGGTTGAATCCGTTCTTCTCCTGCCTGAGGTAGTAGGACACGTCCACATCGCGCAAGAGCGGCAGCTTGTGGCCGACCTCTGCCGACCATTCGCGGACTGCCGGCACCTCGTCGAAGATCAGGTACTGGTGGCTCATCACCATCATCGGCACGGTGCGCCCGCCGAAGGGCTTGAACCACTCGCCCACGCGCTGGGCGTAATAGCCGGCGGCATTCACCACGATCTCGCAGCGGATGTCGCCCTTTTCGGTATGGACGATCCACTCGCCGTTCTCGCGGCTGACCCCTGTCGCCGGGCAGAAGCGCAGGATCGTTGCGCCGAGGTCGCGCGCGCCCTTGGCCAAGGCCTGCGTCAGCTGCGCCGGGTCGATGTCGCCATCGGCGGGATCGTAAAGCGCACCCTTCAGGTCGTGGGTCTCGATGAAGGGATACTTGTCCCTGATCTCGTCCGGGGCGAGGATCTCGAGGCTCATCCCCTGGTGGAGACCCATGCCGCGGGCACGCGCGAATTCCTGCATGCGCTCGTCCGAATGACCCAGCCGGATCGACCCGGTCACATGGTAGTTCATGGCGTAGTCGACCGCCTCGCCCAGCCCCCGATAAAGCTCGGTCGAATAGCGCTGCATGTTCATGATCGACCACGACGTCGAAAACGTCGGCACGTTGCCCGCCGCGTGCCAGGTGGAGCCGGCGGTCAGCTCGTTCTTTTCAAGCAACACGCAGTCGGTCCATCCCGCTTTCGCCAGATGATAAAGCGCCGAGACACCGACCACCCCGCCACCGATGATGACCACGCGTGCATGCCCGGGAATGTCGGCCATGACTGTCCTCCCACGGTGACGGACGATCGATTTCGGAATGAGTATTCCCACGGTCCTGGCGCGCTTCAATCGCGATGTTGAATGTGTTTAGATCGGTAATTCCGATCAGTACAAATCCGGTGAGGATGGGGCCATGAATATCGAACAGATCGAAACCTTCCTCGATCTCTGCGACACGCGCAGTTTCAACCGCACGGCCGACCGGCTGGGCGTGACGCAGTCGACCGTCTCCGGGCGGCTCAGGGCCTTGGAGACCGCCGTGAACTGCCGCCTGCTGGAGCGCAGCCGCGCGGGCACGGCGCTGACGACCGAGGGTCTGAGGTTCGAGCCGCACGCCCGCGCGATGCGTCTGGCATGGCGCGCGGGGCTGCAGGATGCGCAGGGCGCGGGCAGTGCCGCACGGACCGCGCGCATCGGCATCCAGCACGATCTTCTGGGCGACAGCGTGGCCGAGTGGGTCCGGGTCCTGCAAGGCGCGCTGCCGCAGACCGCGCTTTACGTCGAGGCGGATTATTCGGCGCAGATGTGTTCCGATGTCGCGAACGGGGCGCTCGACCTCGCGATCTTCTACACGCCGAAACCACAGCACGACCTGCATTTCGAAACGCTGGGCGAGATCGCCTATGTCATGGTCTCGACAGAGGCGGAACGCCTCGCGGAGGTGCGCACGGACAGCTACATTCTTGCCAATTACGCGCCGGCCTTTTCGGCCGCTCATGCAGCACTTCTGCCCGCCTTGTCGGTGGGCGCGGTGTCTGGCGGCCAGAATGCCGTGGTGCGCGGGCTGCTCACCGCCTTCGGGGGCAGCGCCTATGTCCTTCGGCAGACGGCGATGGAACTGGGGCGCGCAGGACTGGCCCGGCGGGTGTCCGGCGCGCCGGTGATCGCGCAGCCGGTCTATGCCTGTGTGCATCTGCGCAACCGGCACCGCGGTCCGTATCGGCAGGCGCTCAAGGCGCTGCGTGCCCATCTCGAGGCCGGGCAACGTTAGGTCGCAACAATCCCCCCTCGCGCATTCGGAAAAGCGCCGCTAACGTGACACGAGGGGGCCGTTTTACCCGCGGCCCGACAAGGGGAGGAGTGGCGCGCCGTATGTCAGCGCAGCCCGATATCGATCTGAACACGCCGGTCGGCGACCGGGTCGCCAAGACGACGTGCTACATGTGCGCCTGCCGCTGCGGCATCGACGTGTATCTGCGCGACGTGCCCGGTGGGCGGGCCGAGGTGCGTTATATCGATGGCAATCGCGACCACCCGCTGAACAAGGGCGTAATCTGCGGCAAGGGCGCGTCGGGCATCATGCAGCATTGCTCCCCCGCGCGGCTGCGCGCGCCGATGAAGCGGGTGGGTCCGCGCGGGTCGGGCGAGTTTCAGGAAATCACCTGGGAGGAGGCGTTGAGCCTCGCGACCGAGTGGATGGGCAAGGTCCGCAAGACCGACCCCAAACGCCTCGCCTTCTTCACCGGGCGCGACCAGAGCCAGAGCCTGACCGGGTTCTGGGCGATGAAGTTCGGCACGCCCAATTTCGCGGCCCATGGCGGGTTTTGTTCGGTGAACATGGCGGCGGGCGGGCTTTACACCTTCGGTGGTGCGTTCTGGGAATTCGGCGATCCCGACTGGGAGCACACGAAGTATTTCCTGCTGTTCGGCGTGGCGGAGGATCATGCCTCCAACCCCATCAAGATCGGCATCGGCAAGCTGAAGGAACGTGGCGCCAAGATCGTTTCGATCAACCCGGTGCGGACGGGCTACAACGCCGTCGCTGACGAATGGGTGGGCGTGCGGCCGAGCACGGATGGCCTTTTCGTGGGCGCGCTGATCCATGAGCTGTTCCGGACGCGCCAGATCGATCTGGACTACCTGATCCGCTACACCAACGCGCCATGGCTGGTGATCGACGCGCCGGGAACGGCCGAGGACGGGCTTTTCGCGCGGGATGCGGAGGGCAATCCGATGGCCTGGTCGCGCGACGCGGACGCGCTGGTGAGCGGGAAGGCGGGCGACCTGTCGGTTGCTCTGACCGGTGCGAGGGTGTTGCCGGATGGTCGGCGCGCGCGGCCGGTCTTCGAACTGATGGCCGAGAGGTATCTTGGCGATGACTACACGCCGGAGGCCGTGGCCGGGGCGACAGGCATCCCGGCCGACCAGATCCGCCGCATCGCCGCGGAGATCGCGCATGTGGCCTTCAGGGAAGAGATCACCCTCGACAGGCCATGGACCGATGCCTGGGGCCGCAAGCACGACAAGATGATCGGGCGGCCCGTCTCCATGCACGCCATGCGCGGCATCTCGGCCCATTCCAACGGGTTTCAGACCTGCCGCATGATCCATGTCCTGCAGATCCTGCTCGGCTCCATCGATTGCCCCGGCGGCTTCCGCTACAAGCCGCCATATCCCAAGCAGACGCCGCCGAACCTCCTGCCCCATGGCTTGCCCGAGGAGATCCAGCCCGAGATGCCTCTGGGTGGCCCGCATCTGGGTTTCCCGCACGGGCCGCAGCACCTTCTGATCGGGGACGACGGGGCGCCCTCCCGCCTCGACAAGGGGTTTTCGTGGGACGCGCCGATGTCGGCCCACGGGCTGATGCACATGGTGCTGAACAACGCGGCCAAGCGTGACCCCTACGGTATCGACGTGCTGTTCCTCTACATGGCGAACATGGCGTGGAATTCCTCGATGAACGTTCCCGGAACGCTGGAGGCGCTGACCGCGACGGACGAGAACGGCGACTACGTGATCCCGAAGATCATCTATTCGGACGCCTATTATTCCGAGACGGTGCCCTATGCCGACCTGATCCTGCCCGACACCACCTATCTGGAACGGTGGGACTGCATCTCGCTGCTCGACCGGCCGATATCCGAGCCCGACATGATCGCCGACGCGATCCGGCAGCCGGTGGTCCCGCCCGACCGCGATGTGCGCGGGTTCCAGGACGTGCTGATCGACCTTGGCGCGCGGCTGGGCCTGCCGGGTTTCGTCAAGGAGGATGGCAGCCCCGCCTATCCCGGCGGCTACCCCGATTACATGGTCAACCACGAGCGCAAGCCGGGTATCGGGCCGCTCTCGGGGTGGCGCGGCAAGGATGGGACCGAGACATGCGTCGGCGCGCCAAACCCCGACCAGTTGAGCCGCTACATCGAGAACGGCGCCTTCCACGTGCAGCCGGTCGCGCCGGAACACGCCTATTTCAAGCACGCCAATCGCGGCTATCTCGACTGGGGCATCGAGAAGGGCATCCGGCTTTCGCCCGAGCCCACGATCTTCCAGCTCTACTGCGAACCGTTGCAGCGCTTCCGGCTGGCCGCGCGCGGCCATGGAGACCGCCAGCCGCCCGAGCGCGCCCGTGACCGGATCGAGACCCATTTCGACCCGCTGCCCTTCTGGTATCCGCCCTTCGAGGGCGAGATGGTGGATAGCGCCGCCTTCCCCCTGCACGCCATCACGCAGCGCCCGATGCACATGTACCATTCCTGGGGCTCGCAGAACGCGTGGCTCAGGCAGATCACGGCCGAGAACAGGCTTTACGTCCACCGCGAGCTTGGCGCGCGGATCGGGGTCGTGGACGACGACTGGGTCTGGATCGCGTCGCATCTCGGGCGGGTGAAATGCCAGGTCCGGCTGATGGACGGGGTGAATCCGCATACCGTCTGGACGTGGAACGCCATCGGCAAGCGCAAGGGGGCATGGGGTCTCGACAAGGACGCGCCCGAGGCGACGAAGGGGTTCCTTCTGAATCATCTCATATCAGAACTTCTGCCCGACGGGGGCGGAGGTTACAGGTACTCGAACTCCGACCCGATCACGGGGCAGGCGGCTTGGTTCGACCTCCGCGTGTCCATCGAAAAGGCCGATGGCGCGGGCGGGACCGAGCCGCGCTTCGAGGCGCTCGGCCGAGGCGGTCTGCCGGAGGCGCCGTCGAAACTCGCCTACGGCAAGCCCGAGGTGGAGCGCACATGACCAGTCTTCCCGGAGATACGCCGAAAAAGCTCGGCCTCGTGATCGACCTCGACACCTGCGTCGGCTGCCATGCCTGCGTGACCTCCTGTAAGGAATGGAACACGGGCGGCTATTCTGCGCCGCTGACCGACCACGATCCCTATGGCGCCGACCCCTCGGGCGCCTTCCTCAACCGCGTACACAGTTTCGAGATGGAGATCGATGGCCGCGGCCGCACGGTGCATTTCCCACGCTCCTGCCTGCATTGCGAGGAACCCGACTGCGTCACCGTCTGCCCAACCGGCGCCAGCTACAAGCGCGCCGAGGACGGCATCGTTCTGGTCAACCCCGACACCTGCATCGGCTGCAAGCTCTGTTCCTGGGCCTGCCCCTATGGCGCGCGGGAATACGACCATGACGACGGCGTCATGAAGAAATGCACGCTCTGCGTGGACCGCATCTACAACGAGACCCTGCCGGAAGAGGACCGCGAACCCGCCTGCGTCAAGGCCTGTCCGACCGGCGCGCGGGCCTTCGGCGATCTGGCCGACCCCGACAGCGCCGTGTCCCGGAACGTGGCCGAACGGGGCGGTTTCGATCTTCTGAAAGAATTCGGCTTCAAGCCGGTGAACAAGTACCTTCCTCCGCGCGATCCCGCGACCGCCGGCATCGTCCCGACGCCCGCTCCCGAGGACCGGATCGGCGCGCCGCGCGACCGGCTGGAGCGTCTGTTCGCCTGGATCGACAACCGGCTGAGCGACTGAGGCAAGTATGCATCCGGCCTATTCCGTCATCTTCTTCACCACGGCGTCGGGCGCGGGCTACGGGCTCTGGATCTGGCTGGGCCTGCGAACCCTTCTGGACGGATTACCGGACCGCGCGGCACCGAGTGTCACGGCGCTGGTGCTCGGCGGCGTGCTGGTGACACTCGGGCTTTTGTCGTCGACGTTTCACCTCGGTCATCCGGAACGCGCTTGGCGCGCCTTCAGCCAGTGGCGCAGTTCGTGGCTTTCGCGCGAAGGCGTGGCGGCGGTGGCCACCTATCTGCCTGCGGGGGCCCTGTTCCTGGTCTTCCTGCTGCCCGGGTCGCTGCCGGGCGCAGGGTTGTTCGCGGCGCTGCTTGTGTCGGGTGCGCTGGTCACGCTCTGGTGCACCGGCATGATCTATGCCTCGCTGCGCACGGTTCCGGAATGGAACCATGGGCTTGTCCCTACGATCTACATCGCTCTGGCCGCGGCCACGGGTGCACTCCTGCTTGCCACGATCGATGTCGCCTTCGGGCAGCGGTCGGAGATCCTGTTGCTTGTGGCGGCTGCGGCACTTCTGGCCGGTGCGCTCATGAAATGGACCTACTGGCAGCGCATCGACGTCGCCCCCGCGCCCTACACGCTGGAACAGGCCATCGGCATCCCCGGCGCGTCGGGCATTCGCCCGCTCGACCCGCCGCACACGCAGCCCAATTTCGTCATGCGCGAGATGGGCTATGCCGTCGGGCGGCGTCACGCGGGCCGTCTGCGGCGCTGGACGATGGCGTTGCTCTTTGCCTTGCCGCTCGTGGCCCTGGTGATCGCGGCGCTTGTGCCGGTCCTGTCGCTGATCGCCCTTCCGCTGGCTCTGTTGTCGGCCGGTGCAGGCGTTCTGGTCGAGCGCTGGCTGTTCTTCGCCGAAGCGCGGCATGTCTCGATGCTCTACTACGGCGCGGCGCTCGGCGGGCGGGAGGCCGCGGCGCCATGACAGGCCCGGTTCTCGACGAAACCCACGATCCTGCCAGGCGGAGCTGGATCGAAAGCGCCAACGCGCCCGATGGCGATTTCTCGATCCAGAACCTGCCCTTCGGCGTGTTTTCCGAGAACGCGGGCGACAGGCGTGTGGGTGTCGCGATCGGTGACCTGATCCTCGACCTGACGGCCCTCGAGGCGCAGGGGCGCATCGCGTCCGGTGACGCGCCCATATTTGACGGGGGGTGCCTCAATCCCTTCATGGCGCGGCCACGCGGTGAGTGGACAAAGCTGAGGGCCAAACTTGCGCGGATGCTCGATGCCGGCGCGTCCGACCGCGACCTGCCGCTGGTGGCGCAATCCGCGGTCGAGATGCATCTGCCCGTCCGGATTGGCGGGTTCACGGATTTCTACGCCTCCCGCGAACACGCGACCAATGTCGGCAGCATGTTCCGCGATCCGCAAAACGCGCTTCTGCCGAACTGGTTGCATATCCCCATCGGCTACAATGGCCGCGCCTCGACCGTCGTCGTCTCGGGCACGCCGGTCACGCGCCCGCTGGGGCAGCTGAAAGCGCCGGATGCCGACGCCCCCTGTGTCGGCCCGTCGCGAAAACTGGACATCGAGGTGGAGCTGGGCGCGCTTGTGGGCACGCCCACGCAGATGGGCCGCCCCATCGGCACGGCAGAGGCGCAGGACAGCATTTTCGGCTACGTTCTGCTCAACGACTGGTCCGCGCGGGACATCCAGGTGTGGGAATACCAGCCGCTCGGCCCCTTCCTGTCCAAGGCCTTCGCGACCACGATCAGCCCGTGGGTCGTCACGAGCGCGGCGCTTGAACCGTTCCGGCGAGACGCGCCCGAGCGTGAAAGGCCGCTCCTCCCCTACCTGCGGGAAGCCACGCCCAACAATCTCGACATCGAGATCACGGCGACCCTCGCACCGCGTGGCGGCGCCCCCGTGCAGATCCTTCGCACCAATGCCGCGGGGCTCTACTACTCGGCGGCGCAGCAGCTGGCGCATCACACCCTGTCGGGGTGCCGGATGGAGGCGGGCGATCTTCTGGGGTCGGGCACCATATCGGGTCCAACGCGGGACAGTTGCGGCTCATTGCTCGAACTGACCTGGAACGGGACGGAGCCGATCTCGGTGGACGGCGGTACGCGGACATTCCTTGAGGATGCGGACACCGTCACGCTGACGGGCATGTGCACCGGTCCCTACCGGATCGGCTTCGGCGCCTGCAGCGGTACGATCCTGCCCGCGCCAGAGCTGTGCGAGCCCTAGCGTGCCAGCGTCAGGTCGCGCGGCAGGATCGCGCCCACATGGCCGATGACCTGGCAGGCAAGCGCATGGCCCGATCGCGCGGCCTCGACCGGCCCGGCCCCGCGCAGGCGTGCCGCGATATAGCCCGCGTTGAAACTGTCCCCCGCTGCGGTCGTATCCACCACGCGCTCCGCTTCCGGGCACGGGGGTGACGTCCGCTCTCCGGACACGGCAACGACCGGGCCGCGACTGCCGCGCTTGAGCACGATTTCCGCCGGGCCCGAGGCCGCGAGCCTGTCGAGGGCCGACGCCTCGTCCGCATCCGCGAAAAGCGCAAGTTCGTCGTCGATGGAGGGAAGCGCGATCGTCGATGCCGCAAGCGCCCGGATCGTCCAGTGGCGCGCCTCATTGGGTGAGGTCCAGAGCTTCGGGCGATAGTTCCCGTCATAGGCGACCTGCCGGCCTGCCTGCCTGGCCCGGTGCATCTGCGCCACAAGGCGTTCCCGCTGGGCGTCGGACAGGATCGCCAGAGTGATGCCCGACAGGTAGAGCATCCCGCAGGGGGCAAGCCGGTCCGGGTCCAGACCGCCGTCCGATAACATCTGACGCGCGGCGGAGGCCTCGCGCCAGTAGCGAAAGCTCCGCTCGCCCTTCGCGTCGACTTCGATGGCATAGATCCCCGGCAGCTTGCCGGGAAGGCGTGCGATCATGTCGGTGCCGAGGCCCTCGGCGCGCAAGGCGTCGATCATGCGCGCCGACAGGGCGTCGTCGCCCAGCGCCGTGGCGTAACTCACCCGCGGTCCCTCCGATCCCAGAAGCCGCGACAGGTAGATCGCCGTGTTGCAGGTGTCGCCGGCAAAGCCGAGCCGGACCCGACCGTCCGCCGCATCGAGATCGCTGAGCTCGATCATGCATTCGCCGATGGCGATGATCGGTCCGTCCAGCCTCATCCCAGCCTCTCCCGGTTAACTGCACCCGATCCTCAAACCACGGCTCTGGCGTGCATTCAATCTTCACCGGGCCGGACAGTCGCCCGAATGGCCGCACAGGCGGTTGCAAGCGTTCGGTCGCGGCGACATGCTGCCTCGGCGGCCACGCGCCGGCATTGCATGAGGAACACGAAAAGACATGTCACTCGATGTCGTCATACTCGGCGTCTTCATGGCCGACACGTCGCACCGCGCCAGTCGGATGCCCCGCATGGGCGAAACGATCCGCGGAACGTCCTTCGCGCTCGGACCCGGTGGCAAGGGGTCGAACCAGGCGGTCGCGGCGGCGAAGGCGGGCGCGCGCGTCGGCTTCGTCACGCGGCTTGGCGAGGATGCATTCGCCGACATGGCGTCGAAGCTCTGGGCGGAGGCGGGGATCGAGGCGCTGGCGACGCGGCATGGCGACCGTCCGACCGGCTCCGCCTTCATCTTCATCGATGATGCCACCGGCGACAACGCGATCATCATCAGCCCCGGCGTGGCCGCCACGATCTCGCCCGAGGATGTCGACATGCAGGAGATGCACATCGCGCGGGCAAAAGTCTTCGTGGCCCAGCTGGAGCAACCGTTGGAGGCCGCGCGGCGGGGCCTCGAGATCGCGAGGGCGAACGGTGTGGCGACGATCCTCAACCCCGCACCGGCCTCCGATCTTGCCGACGATATGCTGGCGCTCTGCGATTACGTGACCCCCAACGAGACGGAGGCCGCGGCGCTGAGCGGGATCGAGGTGTCGGGTCCCGACAGCGCCACTGCCGCCGCGCGGCAGATCATGTCGCGTGGTGTCGGACGCGCCTGCATCGTGACCCTGGGCGATCAGGGATGCGTCTGGTCCGACGGCACGCGCTGGGGCCATGTTCCGGCGATGCGGGCCGGTCCGGTGGTCGAGACGACCGGCGCGGGCGACGCCTTCAACGGCGGCTTCGCGGCGGCCCTCGCCCACGGATTGTCACAGGAGGACGCGCTGCGCTTCGCCACGGCGACCGCCGCGATCTCGGTGACGCGCGCTGGCACGGCGCCGTCGATGCCGGACCGCGCCGAGATCGACGCATTGCTCGCCGGTGACGAGACAGGATCGCCGCCCTAGGAGGCGAGCGTGCGAAGCATGGCGCGCAACTCGGTCACTGCGCCTGGGCCCAATCGGTCTTCGATGGCCTGTTCATGGGCGGCGGCGGCCCTCGAGAGATCGGCGAAGGCCTCCTGTCCGGGGCCGCGCAGCTCCAGTATCTCCACCCGCCGGTCCTCCGCGCTGGGCCGTCTTTGCAGGAAACGCTTGCGCTCCAGCGCCGCGACGGCGCGGGAGACCTTGGTCTTGTGGATGCCCGCCCGCTGCGAGATTTCGCGCGCCGACATCGCGCCATGGCGGCCGAGATGGAACAACACCCGCCATTCCGTTCGCAGCATGCCGTACCGGTCCTTGTAGACGCGCGAAAAGCGCAGGGACTGCTCTTCGGCGGCGGCATTGAGCAGATAAGGTGTGAAGTCGGTCAGTTCGAAGTCGGCATCGTCTGACATGGGTTTTTGCGTCCGTCGGGCTTGTTGGTTACAAAAGTAACCATAGACATCACCTGTCGCAACGAGTCTGCCAACAGGAGAGGCCGAGATGACGGATCAATCCCCTTCGCGCCCCATGGTTCAGGACCAACGCAGCCAGGGCACCCATCCCGGCTACATGCCGGGCTTCGGAAACGATTTCGAGACGGAGGCGCTTCCCGACGCCCTGCCGCAGGGGATGAACTCGCCCCAGAAATGCAATTACGGCCTTTACGGGGAGCAGCTCTCGGGCACTGCCTTCACCGCGCCGTCGCATCAGAACGAGCGGACGTGGTGCTACCGCATCCGACCCTCGGTCAAGCATTCCCGCCGTTACCGCAGGATAGGTCTGCCCTATTGGAAAAGCGCGCCGCATGTGGTCGAGGACGTGATCTCGCTCGGACAGTACCGCTGGGATCCCGTGCCCCACACCGACCAGCCGCTGACCTGGCTGACGGGGATGCGCACGATGACCACGGCGGGTGACGTGAACACGCAGGTGGGCATGGCAAGCCACATCTACCTGGTGACCGCCTCGATGGAGGACGCCTATTTCTACTCGGCAGACAGCGAGCTTCTGATCGTGCCGCAGGAGGGCAGGCTCAGGTTCTTCACCGAGCTCGGGATCATCGATCTCGCGCCGCAGGAGATCGCCATCATCCCGCGCGGGCTTCTTTATCGCGTCGAGCTCGTGGAAGGGCCCGCGCGTGGCTTCGTCTGCGAGAATTACGGGCAGAAGTTCGAGTTGCCCGGGCGCGGACCGATCGGGGCCAACTGCATGGCGAACCGGCGGGATTTCAAGACACCCGTCGCCGCCTTCGAGGACCGCGAGGTACCGTCCACCGTCACCGTGAAATGGTGCGGTCAGTTCCACGAGACCGAGATCGGGCACAGCCCGCTCGACGTCGTGGCGTGGCATGGCAATTACGCGCCCGTGAAATACGATCTGACGACCTACTGCCCGGTCGGTGCGATCCTGTTCGATCATCCCGATCCGTCGATCTTCACCGTGCTGACCGCGCCCTCCGGCGTTCCCGGCACGGCCAATATCGACTTCGTGCTGTTCCGCGAGCGCTGGATGGTGGCGGAGGACACGTTCCGCCCGCCGTGGTATCACAAGAACATCATGTCGGAGCTCATGGGCAACATCTACGGCCAGTACGACGCCAAGCCGCAGGGCTTCGCTCCGGGGGGCATGTCCCTGCACAACATGATGCTGCCGCACGGGCCCGACCGCGACGCCTTCGAAGGCGCGTCCAACGCGGAGTTGAAGCCCCACAAGCTCGACAACACGATGTCCTTCATGTTCGAGACGCGCTTTCCCCAGCACCTGACGGAATTCGCCGCCAAGGAGGCGCCGTTGCAGGACGATTACATCGACTGCTGGACGTCGCTGGACAAGAAATTCGACGGCACGCCGGGGAAGAAGTGAGGTCCCGGATTTGCCGGCAAATCCGTGACGGAAAAGCCGGCTTTTCCGGCGTCAAGGGAGAGACGAGATGAGCAAGGCTTTCGCCAGCGCGGGCGATCTGACGGAAAAGACCATCAGCTTCGACGAGATCGGTCCGGGGCTCTATGCCTTCACCGCCGAGGGCGATCCCAACACCGGCGTGATCGTCGGCGACAACAGCGTGATGATCGTCGAGGCGCAGGCCACGCCCCGGCTCGCGCGCAAGGTCATCGAGTGCGTGCGCTCCGTCACCGACAAGCCGATCAGCCACCTCATGCTGACCCATTACCACGCCGTGCGCGTCCTCGGCGCCTCGGCCTATGGCGCGGGGCAGATCATCATGTCCGAAACGGCGCGGGCCATGGTCGCCGAGCGCGGGCAGGAGGATTGGGAGAGCGAGTTCGCCCGTTTCCCGCGGCTTTTCGAGGGTCACGAGGAAATCCCCGGCCTCACGTGGCCCACCACCACATTCTCGGAGGCGATGACGGTCTATCTCGGCAACCGACGGGTGGACATCTTCTGTCCCGGGCGCGCGCATACGGCAGGCGACGCCGTGGTCTGGGTGCCCGATGCGGAGGTCATGTTCACCGGCGACATCGTCGAATATCACTCGGCCTGCTATTGCGGCGACGGCCATCTGCGGGATTGGGGCGGCACGCTCGACGTGATCGCGGATGTCGGCCCCAAGGCCATCGCGCCCGGTCGCGGTGACGCGCTGGTGGGGCCCGAGATGGTGACCGCCGCCATCGAGAACACGCGGGATTTCGTGGCCTCGACCTATGCGCCCGCGGCACGCGTCGCGGCGCGCGGCGGCAGCCTCAAGGATGCCTGGGACGCGGTCCGTGCCGCCTGCGATCCGAAATTCGCCGATTACGCCATCTACGAGCACTGTCTGCCCTTCAACGTGTCCCGCGCCTATGACGAGGCGCGTGGCATCGACACGCCGCGCATCTGGACGGCCCAACGGGACGCCGAGATGTGGGCGGCGCTGCAGGAGTAAGCCGTCATGGGCCATGCTCGTGCCGCTGTCGCCCGGTCGGGGCAGGGGGCTACCCGCGATAACGCGCGACCAAGGGGAGGAGACGATGACAGCCTACGCCTATACCGAGCAGCCCTTCGTCCGACCGCCGGAACTTGACGGTGGCAAGACCGAAGCGCCCGTCGCGATCGTGGGCGCGGGGCCCATCGGGCTGGCCATGGCGATCGACCTTGCGCAGCGGGGCGTGGCGAGCGTGCTGTTCGACGACAACAACGTCGTCTCCGTGGGATCCCGCGCGATCTGCTGGGCCAAGCGCACGCTCGAGATCTTCGACCGGCTGGGCGTGGGCGAGCGGATGCTGGAGAAGGGCGTGACCTGGAAAGTGGGTCGCAATTTCCACGGGACCGAGCAGGTCTACGCCTTCGACCTTCTGCCCGAGGACGGGCACAAGTATCCCGCCTTCGTGAACCTGCAGCAATACTATGTCGAGGACTACCTGCTCGACCGCGCGCGGGAGTTTCCCGACCTGATCGACATCCGCTTCCTGTCGAAGGTCACCGATCACGAGGACCGGGGGGAGGGCGTTCGCGTGACGGTCGAGACGCCGGAAGGACCTTACACGCTCGACGCCGACTACATGCTGGCCTGCGACGGCGCGAATTCTCCGACCCGGACGCGCATGGGCCTCGATTTCAGCGGTCAGACCTTCGAGGAGCGGTTCCTCATCTGCGATATCGAGATGGAGGAAAGCCCCTTCGGCGACCGCGACACGCCGGAGCGCTGGTTCTGGTTCGACCCGCCCTTCCACCCCGGCAAGTCGGCGTTGCTGCACAAGCAGCCGGACAACATCTACCGGATCGATCTGCAGCTCGACACGGGAGCCGACCCTGAGGCCGAGGGCACCGAGGATCGCGTGTTGCCGCGTATCCGCGCCATCGTGGGCGACAAGCCGTTCCGCATCGACTGGCTGTCGGTCTACCGCTTCCGCTGCATGATGCTGGAGCGCTTCGTGCATGGCAGGGTCATCTTCGCGGGCGATAGCGCACATGTGGTGTCGCCTTTCGGGGCGCGGGGCGGCAATGGTGGGATACAGGACGTGGACAACCTCGGCTGGAAACTGGCCGCGGTGGTCACCGGCGAGGCGCCGCGCGCCCTGATCGACAGCTACGACGAGGAACGCCGTCACGGCGCGGAGGAGAACATCCTCAATTCCGCTCGCGCGACCGGCTTCATGACGCCGAAATCCCCGATCGAGGCGCTGTTCCGGTCCGAGACGCTGCGCATGGCCCATGACCAGCCCTTCGCGCGGGAGCTGATCAATTCCGGGCGGCTGTCCCGGCCCTGTTCGCTCGCGGGGTTCCCGCTTCAGACCGACAGCGCGTCGGGCCAAGTGCGCCCTGGCACGGCCATCATCGACGCGCCCGTCGGCGACACATGGCTGATCTCGCTGGTGCAAGGCGCCTTAACGCTCGTGGGGTTCGGCGGTGTGCGCCTGCCGGATGTGGAGGGTGTCCGCCGAATCGGGATCGCCCAGCGGACGGATGACTATCCCTGTTTCGGAGACATGGAGGGCTATGCGCTGGGCCGCTACGGGATGGGGAAGGCCTATCTCTTCCGACCCGACGGCCATGTGGCAGCCGTCTTCGCGACGCCGACCGCCGCCGGTGTCGCGGCGGCGCGGGACCGGGCGCTCGGCCGCAAGCCTGTCCTGACGGAGGCGGTCTGATGCCAGAGCGCACCATCCACGCAAGCGGGTTCGCCGGGCGCGGCGACGACATCTATGCCGCGCTTCTCAAGGCGCATGAGGGGCTCACCGAGGCGGAAAGCCACGCTCTGAACGCGCGGCTCGTCCTGTTGATGGCCAACCGGATCGGCGATGCCGATACGGTCAGCGACCTGCTGAAAACCGCGCGGTCCTACGCCGAATGACTCACTCGGCGGCGAGCTTGCTGCTGTCGGGCTCCAGCCCGCCGCGGCCCACGGCGTCATAGGCTTCGAAGCCCGCGCGGCGCGCGTCCCTCGCCGAATAGATGTTGCGCAGATCGGCCATGCGCGGCGTCGCCATCTTCTTGGCCAGCCGCTTGAGGTCGAGCGCGCGGAACTCGTTCCATTCGGTCAGGATGACGACGAGATCGGCATTCTGCGCGGCCTTGTAGGGGTCGTCGTTCCACTGCACCCCGGGCAGCAGCGTGCGGCCCTCCCGTTCGCCCTGCGGATCGACAACGCGAACCTTGGCACCCCCGCCCACAAGCGCCGGCACGATGGTGAGCGACGGCGCGTCGCGCATGTCGTCGGTGTTGGGTTTGAACGTCACGCCGAGGACGGCGATCGTCTTGCCGTTGAACGATCCGTCGCAAAGGTCACGAAGCTTTTCGATCATCCGGGTCTTCACGCCGTCGTTCACGCGGATGACCGTCTCCACGATGCTTTGCGGGACGGCGTGTTCCTGCCCGATCCGGGCCAGCGCGCTGGTGTCCTTGGGAAAGCAGGAGCCGCCATAGCCGGGACCGGCATGCAGGAACTTGTTGCCGATCCGCCCGTCGAGGCCCATGCCCTTGGACACTTCCTTGACATCGGCGCCCACGCGCTCGCAGAGCGCGGCGATCTCGTTGATGAAGGTGATCTTGGTGGCGAGAAAGGCGTTTGCGGCGTATTTGATCATCTCGGCGGATTCGAGATCCGTGGTGATGATCGGGAAATCGCGCAGGAAAAGCGGGCGGTAGACCTCGGCCATCACCTCGGCCGCGCGCTCGGTCTGCACGCCGACAACGACGCGGTCGGGCCGCATGAAATCGTCGATGGCCGCGCCCTCGCGCAGGAATTCGGGGTTGGATGCCACGTCGAACTCGGCGTCGGGGTTCGCCTTGGCGACCGTGTGTTTGACCTTGCGATTGGTGCCCACGGGCACGGTCGACTTGGTGACGATGACGGCATAGCCCGTCAGCGCGCGCGCGACGTCTTCGGCAGCCGCCATCACGAAGGTCAGGTCGGCATGGCCGTCACCGCGCCGCGTGGGCGTGCCGACGGCGATGAAGATCGCGTCCGCGCCTGCGACCGCGCTGGGCAGATCCGTGGTGAACGACAGGCGACCCGCCTCGACATTCTTGGCCATCAGTTGATCAAGGCCAGGCTCATAGATCGGCACCTTGCCGTCGTTCAGCATCTCGATCTTTCGGGGGTCCTTGTCGACGCAGACCACGTCGTGGCCGAAATCCGAGAAGCAGACCCCGGACACCAGGCCGACATAGCCCGTACCAATCATCGTGATCTTCATGAGCGAACTCCGGAAATCCCTTGGCGTGCTGCGGTCCACGCCTGTGTCACATGGTGTACCGGTGCAAGCTGCACCGCAGCAAACAGAATTTCACCGCGGCCGCTGCTTAGTCCAAAACCGGTGTCTTGGGAACCATGCAATCGAACAACGGTTTGGTCCGTGCGGGGAAACGCTGGCGGCCCTTGCGGTGTTTGCTGCCAGATGCCAAACGACCGGCACCGGATATTGCATGACGAGGGGGAGCGGATCATGGCCGACTGGCAAACCTGGATGAAACAGGCGAATTTCGTCGCTGGCGCGTGGATCGGCGCAGACAGCGGGCAGACCATTGACGTGACGAACCCGGCGACGGGCGAGGTCATCGGTACCGTCCCGGCCTGCGGCGAGGCCGAGACCATGCGCGCCATCGATGCGGCGGCAGCGGCCTTTTCGGAACTGGCGGGCATGGACCTGATGACGCGCGTCGGCCTCCTGTGGAAGCTGCACGACGCGCTGATGGACAACCAGGCGGCGCTGGCGGAGCTTCTGACCGTCGAGATGGGCAAGCCGCTGGCCGAGGCGAAGGGCGAGATCGCCATCGGCGCGCAATACGTGCGCTGGTTCGCCGAGGAAGCCCGCCGCGCGAAAGGCGAGATCGTTCCCCCCGGCGTGAATGGCCGGCGCATCCTCGTGACGCGCCATCCCGTCGGCGTCGTTGGCATGATCACGCCGTGGAACTTCCCGTCCTCGATGCTGGCCCGCAAGGTTGCGCCCGCGCTCGCCGTGGGTTGCACGATCGTGGCCAAGCCGGCGACCGCCACGCCCTATTCGGGCCTCGCGTGGGCGGCCCTGGCCGAGGAGGTCGGATACCCTGCCGGCGCGGTGAACGTGGTGACGGGTTCGGCCCGCGCCATCGCGGGCGCGATGATGGCCCGTGACGAGGTGCGCAAGATCACCTTCACTGGCTCCACCGAGGTCGGTAAGGAGCTGATCCGCCAATCCGCCGACACCGTCAAGAAGGTGTCGATGGAACTGGGTGGCAACGCGCCCTTCATCGTCTTCGACGACGCCGATCTCGATGCGGCGGCCGAGGGCGCCATCGTCTCGAAATACCGCAACTCGGGGCAGACCTGCGTCTGCGCCAACCGCATCTACGTACAGGCCGGGGTCTATGACGCCTTCGTCGAAAAGCTCGTGGCGAAAACGCGGGAGCTGAAGGTCGGCGACGGGCGCGAAGACGGCGTGGCGCAGGGCCCGCTGATCGACGCCGACGCGGTCGCCAAGGTCGAGGAACTGTTGGACGACGCCAAGGCCAAGGGCGCCGAGGTCGCGCTGGGCGGATCGCGCCACCAGCTGGGCGGCACGTTCTTCCAGCCCACGGTGCTGACCGGGGCCACGCAGGACATGGCCTTCGCCACCGAGGAGATCTTCGGGCCGATTGCCCCCGTCTTCCGCTTCGAGACCGAGGAGGAGGCCATCGGCATGGCGAACGCCACGGTTTTCGGCCTCGCCTCCTACGTCTACACGCGGGACCTCGGCCGCGCCTTCCGCCTGAACGATGCGCTGCAATACGGCATGATCGGCATCAATTCGGGCCTGATCACCACGGTCGAGGCACCCTTTGGCGGCCTGAAGGAAAGCGGCATGGGCAAGGAGGGCGGCAGCCAGGGTCTCGAGGATTACCTGGACACGAAATACGTCTGCATCGACGGGATCTAGCCGTAGGTCAGCCCGTCCGCGATCAGGCGCATGACCTGCCGCGCGATCACCGCGCCGTTCATGTCATGTGCCGTGCGGGTGATGACCAGCAGCGGGGTGTGCCGGTCGCAGGACAGCGACACGGATTCCGGCAGTGACGTGATGTCGGCGCTTATCGTTTCCGTCATGCCGGCCGCCTCCAGCCCGTGGGCCGACAGGAACTCGGCCAGCGACAGAGGCGCGTCCTCGTCCAGCACGGGCGCGAGGCTCTCGGGGATGGCGATCTCCTCGATCCCGGTCCGCGCGCCGCCGCGCTTCAGCAATCGTTCGACGCTTGACAGACGGCCGGTGCCGAACAGTGCCATTTCCGCTTCGGTCGCGCCCCTCAGGCCCGATTTCGCGCGGTGAATTTCGAACTCCACGGGGGCGCCTTCGAAATCGAGCCGCCCCGTCGCGGCGCCTGCCGGTCCGGCAGGGGCCTTCCCCGACCGGGCGACGATCGTTCCGCGCCCGGGCTTGCGGCTCAACAGCCCCATCCCCTCGAGCGTGATCAGCGCACGGCGCATGGTGCCCTGGCTGACCTTGAATTCCTCGGCCAGCACGAATTCGTTGGGCAGGCGCGTGCCGACCTCCCATTCACCGGTTTCGATCCGCCGGATCATTTCGGTTTCTGCGGCCTTGTAGAGCGGCGTGCGGGCCATGGTCCTGGCGCTCCTGTTCTTCTACGGGAAATCCCTGCGCCCGAACGCGCGCGAGGTCAATTGAGGTGTTCGATCAACCGTGAATGACGGTCGAAAGCCTTGATGAGTGCCCCCAGATTGGGCAGTTCTGCCGCTTCGAGCATCGGGATCATCTTGCGAAACGCCTCGCCCGTGCCAACAGCGTCGCCGATCGCGGTGTGCCGGTCGGCCTCCGGGATGGCGATGCCGAGCCGCTCGCAGAGCGCATCGAGCGTGTGCTCCGCCGATTGCCCAAAGAGGATCGCCGAACAGAGCACCGTGTCAAGGATGGGCTGGTCGAAACGCCGCCCGATCTCGCGCTCGCGCCGCCTCAGGAAAGCCATGTCGAAGGGCGCGTTATGGGCCACCAGCACCGCGCCGTCGGCGAAGGTGTGAAACCGCGCCAGCGCCTCGGTCACACCGGGGGCGTCGGCCACCATCGCGTCGGTGATCTGGTGCACGGCGGTGGAGGCGGCGGGGATCTTGCGGCCCGGGTTGACCAGCATGTCGAAACGCTCCCCCTCCACGAGCTTGCCGTTGACCACGCGCACGGCGGCGATCTGGCAGACCTCGTCCACCTGTGGATTGAGGCCGGTGGTTTCGGTGTCGAACACCACGAAGGACAGGCCCCGCAGGCTCGCCGCCGCAAGGTCGTCGGGGATGTCCGCGTTCAGCAGGTCGAAATCGTAAAGCACGGTGCGGTAGGGGCGGCTGGGCTCCGGGCGGGCCAGCGGCAGCGCGAAACGCAACGCGGCGCGGCCGGGCCCGGCGGGTTCGGGGGCAACCGACGTGCCATGGGCCACGCAGACGGCCGCGCCGGTGAAACCGGTCATTCCCGGGGATAGCGGTTCCTTCAGCCAGCCGGCGACCGTCGCGCTGTCCGGCACGTCGCCGCGCGCCTCGAGGCTGACCACCGCCTCCGCCGCGCCTTCGGAGGCGAGCGTCAGCGTCAGCTCTCCCGCCCCTTGACCGGCCCAGTCGAGCGCCAGCCGCTCCAGCAGCCGCGTCACCGCGAACCCGTCGCAGCGCAGGATCGTCGGCCCAAGTTCGCAGGCCACTGCCACGCCCTTGCGGGCCAGTCGCGCCCCGAGCGCCGCGCCGAGATCCTCGGCCACGAGGCTTTCCATCGGCCACCATCCGGTGTCGGTGGCGCGTTTCCGGCGTTCGGTTTCCGCCGCAAGCGTTGCAAGCGCATCGGCCGCCTCGCCGTCCGGCAGGATCGCGACCGCCTCCTTCACACCGCCAAGCAACGTCTCCAGCAGATGCGTGCGTTCCAGATGCGTCGCCATGTCCGTGGTGACGTCGCGGAGCGTCAGGACATAGCCCGGGTGCTCGGTCTCCTGTCCCTCCAGCCGCAGCAGACGCATCCGCGCCTCCAGCAGGCGCGCGCCGTCGCGGGTCGTGACCAGAACGTCGGTGCCGCCCTCGTCATCCGTGCCATTGCCCCTGGTCAACAGCCGTTCATAGGCTTGCAGGATGGGCGCCATGCGCAACAGCCCGCGCAACGGGCGGTTGAGCCCGAACGCCTCGGAACTGCCAAGGATTTCGCGCGCATGGCCGTTGTAAAGCGCGATCGTGTGCCACGGTGAGCAGAACAGAACACCGTCCGGCACTTCGGAGAGAAGCGTCTCAAGGCGTGTCTTCTCGCTGGCCAGTCGCGCGGTTTCCCGACCCACCGCGAGTGCCATGGCGTTGCGCGTCTCGGTCAGGTTCGACGCCACCGCCGCCGCCGCAGTGCCCAGATCGCCCAGATACCTGGCCGGCGCGTGGTCGATCTCGTCGTTGACTTCGGCATGAGCCCGCGCCCGCATCTCGGCGGCCAGACGCTCCACCGGTTTGGCGACGTTCTCGTCGAACAGGACCCAGACCCAGGTGGTCAGCGCGAAGATCGCCAGAACGGCGATGGCGCCGGCGATGACGAAGGCCGACAGCGCGTGGTCCTCGCCCAGCCGCACGTAGCCCAACACAAGCCCCGCGATGGCGAGCCCCGAGGTGGCGCAGGCGAGAAAGGCGAAGAACAGGAATATGCGCAGACGCAGCGAGAGTGTCGTGAACATGTGGCGGGGCCTCCTCCTTGCCCCTTGGTCTTGGCCCGGTCCGACGGTCGCGCAACGCCGGATGGGTGGGGTTCTTCAGCCGGCCGCGGCTCCTCCACCGCAGACGGCGCTCAGGATCGGGTCGTCTTCCGGCACCTCGCGCCATGTGACGCCCACAGGCTCGCCGGTTTCGGTGAACCCCGTGTCCGGCAGGATCTCGGCGCGCCGGCCGCCCTCGCAATCGACGAGGTTGGGCCGTATGACCTGCGGCTGCCAGCGTTCCTGCCCTCTCAGTTGCACCACGTAGATGCCCGAGCCTTCCGCCGTCTCGACCGTTTCGGAGGGTGAATAGCCGATGAAGCCGCGCACCCAGGGCCGGACGAAGGTCCAGGGCTGATACCATGCCTGCTGCTCGCGTTCCGAGACGATCACGAGGTCCTCGGGCATGGTCGAGCGGACGCCGTCATACCAGGCGTATTCCGTACCCACGGTCGCCACGAGCATGGCCAGACCCGCGCAGATCGGGATGATCCCCTTGGGCAGGCGTTTGCCCGAAAGCGCCCGCAGGCCGAGGCCGATGCCCGCCCCCGCAAGGCCTGCGAAAAGTGCCGTGATCAGCGCGTAGAACACGTTGGAGCCGTTCCTTTCAGTTCAGGTAACCGCCGCCCGATCCGGCGGCGTTCTGCATGGTCTTGATGACGACGAAGGCGTCGCGAAGGTGGCTCCGCTCGAAATCCGAGAGGTCCGAGGGGGTCATGAAATTGTCCGGCTTCTCGCCGCGCTGGATCTGGGCGGCCTGATGTTCCAGCCGGGTCTGGGCGATCATGTCATAGGCGTCGATCAGGTCGCGCCCGCCGCCCGACGAGACCGCGCCGGCCTCGATCGCGGCGACAAGCCGCGCGCGGGTGTTGACCTCGGTCAGGCGGCCCTTCAGCGCGTAGACCCGGCCCAGATCGGTCACCGGAACGACGCCGTTGTGCTTGAGGTCGATGGTGTTCTTGTGCTCGCCCGAGCGGACCGTCGCGAAGCCGCGGAACAGGCCCAGCGGCGGCTGATGCTTGAGCGAGTTGGACACCATGTGCGCCACGAAGATCGAGTTCTTCGAGGCCTGCGCCAGCGTCTCCTCCTGCAGGTCGGCAAACAGGCTGAAATGCCCCCCGATGGGTCGCAGGTCGAACATGACCGAGGCCAGCATCTGCGCCTCGGGGTTGGGCGTGGCGATCCAGTCGCGGAAGTACTTCCGCCAGACGCGGGCCGGCTGCCGCCAGCGGATGTTCGTCGCCATCATGTCGCCGGGACAAAAGAAATAGCCCGCCTCGTCGAGCCCGTCGGAGACGAATTTCGCCAGTTCCGCGAAATAGGTGTCGTCGGGCGGGGTCACGGCGTCGTCGAGGATCAGGCAATTGTCCTGGTCCGAGATGCCTGTCTGTTCCTGCCGCCCCTGAGACCCGCAGGCAAGCCAGAGATAGGGCACCGGCGGCGGCCCGAGCTTTGCCTCGGCCAGCGCCAGAAGCCGCCGCGTCGTGGCGTCGCCGATATCGGTGATCAGGCGGGTGACCACCTGATGCGGGTTCTGCGCCGCGACCAGCTGCACCAGAAGTTCGGGGATGCGCCCCACGATCCTCGCAAGGGCCGCGCTGTCCGGGGCGGCAGAGATCTCCTGGATCAGCGCCGCCGAGGACGTGGCTTGGAACCGCGTCAGGTCGGTCTGGGTCAGGATGCCCACGAGCTTGCCGCCCTCGACGACCGGCATGTGGGTGAAACCCTTCTCGACCATGGTGTGGAGCACGTCCGCCACCAGCGCCGTCGGCGGCAGGGTGGAGGGATCGGCGGTCATGACCTGCGCGACCGGTGTCTCGAGCGACAGACCTTCGGCCACCGCGCGGGACGTGATGTCGCCTGTCGTCAGGATCCCGCGCACCGCGCCGTCCTCGGTCGCGATGATGCAGGAGACATGGATTTCCCGCATCTTGCGCGCGGCCTCGATCAACGGCGTGTCCGGCGCACAGGTCAGCGGATCGCGTGTCATCAGGTCGCTGAGCGCGATCGTGGTGATGTCCTGCCGGCGCGAGCGCGCGGGTCGCGTGCGGTCGAAGAAACGCATGACGCGCGGATGCTCAGCGATCAGCGCGTGGAAGGACGCGGCGGGAATGCGCAGGAGCATGCTGTCCTCGGACGCCTTGGCGGTGACGACGGCGACGCCGTCCTTCAGAAGCCCGCGTTCGCCGAAGGAATTGCGCGGCCCCAGGATCGAGAGGATCGCGCCGTCGGGATCGGTGATGTCGATGCGGCCCGACACGATCAGGTAAAGATGCGTCTGCGGCTCGCCCACGGAATAGACCGTCTCGCCCGCGACGAGGTCGATGCTGTCGATGGCCTCGGCCAGCGCTGTCCGGGCATCCTCGGGCAGGACGTCATAGGGGTGGGTGCTGGCGAGCGTGGCGGCGATATCGACCGTCATGACATGTCCCGGATTGGAAAGGCGCACCCCGATGTCTTCGGGATGCGCCGGTGGTTTGAACAGGGCGCGCGGTGTCGCAGGCCCTGTATGTCTTGACCCGTCGGATCAGTGATCCGATGCGGCACCGGCACCGCGCGGGACCCGGACGCTCTCGACGAGCTCCTGGATATGCGCGGGCGGCGCTGCCGTCGCCCTCGACACGAAGTAGGCGACCGCGAAGTTCGCCAGCGCACCGATCGGGCCGAAATGGGTCGGCGGGATGCCGAGGATCCAGTTGTCGGCCGTGTTCGGCAGCATGTTCGTGCCGGGAATGAAGAACCAGCCGAGGTAGGTGAAGAGATAGAGGCAGGTCAGGATAAGACCGGCCAGCATCCCCCAGGTCGCCCCGGCGGAGTTCATCCGTTTGGAGAAGATCCCCATCATCAGGGTCGGGAACAGCGTCGCCGCCGCCAGACCGAAGGCCAGAGCCACCACCTGCGCCGCAAAGCCCGGTGGGTTGAGGCCCAGATAGGTGGCCAGCACGATCGCACCCGCCATCGAGATCCGGGCAGCGAGAAGCTCGCCCTTTTCCGAGATGTTGGGGTTGATCACCGATTTGATGAGGTCGTGGCTGATGGCCGAGGAGATGGCCAGCAGAAGTCCCGCCGCCGTGGACAGTGCCGCCGCGATGCCGCCTGCGGCGATCAGCGCGATGACCCAGCCCGGAAGCTGCGCGATCTCGGGGTTGGCGAGCACGAGGATGTCCTGGTTGAAGGTGACGAGCTCGTTGCCCTCGTAGCCACGCTCGGCCGCGAAGGCCTGACCGGCTTCGGAAGCTTCGTTGTAGTACTGGATGCGGCCGTCGCCGTTCTTGTCCTCGACGCCCAGAAGGCCCGTGACCTCCCAGGTGCGGAACCAGTCGGGCAGGTCTTCGATCGCGACAGCTTCACCCTCGATGCCCTGCGGCCACATGGTGGTCGTGATGTTCAGGCGAGCCATGGCCCCCACGGCCGGGGCCGTCAGGTACAGCAGCGCGATGAACACCAGCGCCCAGCCGGCGGACCAGCGGGCATCGGCTACTTTCGGCACCGTGAAGAAGCGGATGATGACATGCGGCAGACCCGCGGTGCCGATCATCAGCGACAGGGTGAAGAGCGCCATCAGGAACGGTGTCGAACCCGTCGTGTACTCGTTGAAGCCCAGATCGACCAGAAGCCCGTTGAGGGTGGCGAGCAACGGCTCGCCCGCGCCGACCTCGCCCGGAGCCATGTTCGAGAACAGGCCCAGACCCGGGATCGGGTTGCCGGTCAACTGCAGCGAGATGAAGACTGCCGGGATGGTGTAGGCGACGATCAGAACGCAGTACTGCGCCACCTGCGTGTAGGTGATGCCCTTCATGCCGCCCAGAACGGCATATACGAACACGACCGCCGAGGCGATGATCAGACCCCAGAACGAGCTCACTTCGAGAAAGCGCGAGAAGGCCACGCCAGCACCGGTCATCTGACCGATCACATAGGTCACCGAGATCACGATGAGGCAGATCACGCCCACGACCCGCGCCGTGTTCGAGTAGTAGCGGTCGCCGATGAACTCGGGCACCGTGTACTTGCCGAACTTGCGCAGGTAGGGCGCGAGGAGCATCGCCATCAGCACGTAGCCGCCGGTCCAGCCCATCAGGAAGCTGGAGTTCGTGTAGCCGACGAAGGCGATGAGACCCGCCATCGAGATGAAGGAGGCCGCCGACATCCAGTCGGCCGCGGTTGCCATGCCGTTGACGACCGGGTTCACACCCCGTCCGGCGGCATAGAATTCCGATGTGGAACCCGCGCGGGCCCAGATCGCGATCGCGAAGTAGAGCGCGAAAGACAGCCCCACGACGATGATGTTGAGTGTTGTCTGATCCATGACTTGGTTCGCCCCTTATTCGTCCACGCCATGCTGCTTGTCGATCTTGTTCATACGCCAGGCGTAGAAGAAGATCAGGACAAGAAACACGAGGATCGACCCCTGCTGGGCAAACCAGAAGCCCAGATCGGTTCCGCCCACCTCGATCCCGCTGATCAGCGGGCGAAGCAGGATGCCGAAGCCGTATGATGCCAATGCCCAGATAACCAGGCTGATGGTGACCAGGCGGATGTTCGCGGCCCAGTACGCGTTGTTGTCAGAGTTTTCAGCCATCTGGCTCTCCCTTCTAGGTGCAGGCCGACCGGTCCCTCCTGGCCCGGCCGACATGTATCGCCGGCAGGGCCCGGGCCCCGCCGGCGAATTCTCTCAGGCGGTCGTAAGCGGGCTTACGATCGCGGTCATCCGCTCTGCGATGTCACCGATCCCTCCCATTGCGGGAATGGCGGTGAGTGTGCCGCGGGCGGCGTAGTAGTCGATCAGCGGCGCGGTGTCGGCGTGATAGGCCTCGAGCCGCGTGCGAACCGTTTCGGCGTTGTCGTCGGCGCGGCGCTTCATCTCGCTGCCGCCGCACTTGTCGCAGACCCCGTCCGTCGCGGGCTGCTTGAAGCTGTCGTGATAGCCCTCGCCGCAGGTCGCGCAGGTGTAGCGACCCGACACGCGCGCGATCATCGCGTCATCGTCGACCTCGAGGCTGATGACCGCGTCGATCTTCTGGCCACGTTCCGCGAGAAGCGTGTCGAGCGCCTCGGCCTGGGCTGCCGTGCGCGGAAACCCGTCGAGGATCGTTCCGGCGGCCACGTCCGACTGGTCGAGCCGTTCGCGCAGGACGGCAAGGACGATTTCGTCGGACACGAGCGCGCCCCGTTCCATCACCGCCTTGGCGGCAAGACCCGCCTCGGTCCCGGTGGAAACGGCGCCCCGCAGCAGATCGCCGGTGGACAGTTGCACGAGGCCGAAGCGGTCCATGAGCATACGCGCCTGCGTGCCCTTCCCGGCGCCCGGCGGGCCGAGTAGGATCAGGTTGACCGTGCGCGCGTCGCTGGAAACATCTTTCATCGCCCCGCCCTCACTTGTTCACGCGGTTGGCGATGAGGTCATCGACCACCGAAGGGTCGGCGAGCGTCGAGATGTCGCCGAGCGCGCCGAAATCGTTCTCGGCGATCTTGCGAAGGATGCGGCGCATGATCTTGCCGGACCGGGTCTTTGGCAGGCCGGGGGCGAACTGGATCGCGTCCGGCTTGGCGATGGGGCCGATTTCCTTGCGGACCCATGTCTGAAGCTCCTTGACCAGCTCGGGGGAGGGGGTCTCGTCGGACATCAGCGTGACGTAGCAGTAGATGCCCTGACCCTTCAGCTCGTGCGGGTATCCCACCACGGCGGCCTCGGCCACGGCGTCATGGGCGACCAGCGCGCTTTCGACCTCGGCCGTGCCCATCCGGTGGCCGGAGACGTTGATGACGTCATCCACCCGGCCGGTGATCCAGTAATAGCCATCTGCGTCCCGGCGGCAGCCGTCGCCGGTGAAGTAGTAGCCCTTGTAGTCCGAGAAATAGGCCTGCACGAAGCGCTCGGGATCGCCCCAGAGCGTGCGCATCTGGCCCGGCCAGCTGTCCTTCATGCACAGGACGCCCTCGGCCTCGGTCTCGTGGATTTCCGCGCCCGACTGCGGGTCGAGCAGCACGGGCTGCACGCCGAAGAAGGGCGTCGTGGCCGAGCCGGGCTTGAGCGGTGTGGCTCCGGGCAGCGGCGTGATCAGGTGGCCGCCGGTCTCGGTCTGCCACCAGGTGTCGACGATGGGGCAACGGCCTTTGCCCACGGTCTCGTTGTACCAGTGCCAGGCCTCGGGGTTGATCGGCTCTCCCACCGTGCCGAGGAGTTTCAGGCTGGACAGATCGTGCCTCGTCACAAGCTCGTCCGACTGCCCCATCAGGAGGCGGATCGCGGTGGGCGCTGTGTAGAACTGGTTGACGGAATGCTTTTCGCAGACCTGCCAGAACCGGCCCGCATCCGGGTAGGTCGGCACGCCCTCGAACATGACGGTCGTGGCGCCGTTGGCGAGCGGACCATAGACGATGTAGCTGTGGCCCGTGACCCAGCCCACGTCCGCCGTGCACCAGAAGACATCGCCGTCATGGTAGTCGAACGTGTACTGGTGCGTCATCGCGGCGTAGACCAGATACCCGCCCGAGGTGTGCACAACGCCCTTGGGTTTTCCCGTCGAGCCCGAGGTGTAGAGGATGAACAGGGGATCTTCCGCGCCCATTTCCTCGGCCGGGCAGTCGGTGCCGACGGTGGAGGCGATGTCACCGTACCAGACGTCCCGCTCGGGTATCCACGCGACCTGCTGGCCGGTGCGCTTGACCACGAGGCATTTCACGTGGTCGTCGCAATGCAGCAGCGCCTTGTTCACGTTGTCCTTGAGCTCGGTGACCCGCCCGCCGCGGGGTGCGCCGTCGGAGGTCACGACGACCTTGGCTTCGCTGTCGTTGACGCGGTTGGCCAGCGCGTCGGGCGAGAAGCCCGCGAAGACCACGGAATGGATCGCCCCGATCCGCGCGCAGGCCAGCATCGCATAGGCGGCCTCGGGGATCATCGGCAGATACAGGACCACGCGGTCGCCGCGCCCGACGCCAAGCTCCTTCAGGACGTTGGCGAAACGGCCGACCTCGGCGTGAAGCTGGCGATAGGTGATGTGCTGCGCCGGGTCCTTCGGATCGTCGGGCTCGAAGATGATCGCCGTCTGGTCGCCGCGCTTGGCGAGGTGGCGGTCGATGCAGTTCGTCGCGACGTTCAGAGTGCCGTCCTCGAACCAGCGGATATCCACGTTGTCATGGGCGAAGGAGGTGTTCTTGACCTTCGTGTAAGGCTTCATCCAGTCCAGCCGGCGCCCGTGCTCGCCCCAGAAGGCCTCGGGGTCGCGAACGGACTCGGCATACATGCGCGCGTAGGCTGGCGCGTCCACATGGGCATTGGCGAGCAGTGCGGGGGTTGGCTGGCTGTCCTTGGGCACTGGATGTCCTCCGGGATGCGACGGTCTGATGTCTCAAGCGGCGCGCGTCCGGCCGTCCCCGGGACCCTTCGGCCCCCACGCGTTCCACAATCCCGCTGCGGACCGGTTTGCGGTTCCGCGACAAGGGACGCCCGTAACGGGCCTTGCGATGTCGGGTTAGCCTCCCCCAACCTCCTCCTGCGTGCATTTGATCAGGGTGTTCGTCCGCCGCGCTCCTGTTCCCCTCGCGGGCGGCCCCTGATCAGGGCTCGCGTACGTTCCCGGCCCGGCTGTTGCGCAACGCGCATGACGAATCCGTGAACGCCGTCACCATCGCAGCTTTGGGGGTGCGAAAGAATATGTCGCGAATCCCTTCGCTTGGATTATGTCTCGTATTTTCACGCTGCGGCGCGGAAGTTGTAAAAATATTTACGATTTCGCCATGAAGTCGAGCGGTTCCAGAGCTTTCGAGGGCGGGCCCGGTCAGACCCGTTTTTCCGACCCGGAAGCCGTCTCGCCGGTCAGGACCGCGTGAAGGATCCGGTCAGCCAAGGCATCGCCTCGAGCCCCGGCGCGAGGAAATGCGTCTCGATCAGCTCGCCCGCCAGCGTGGCGATCTGCTGTGGGATCGGACCGGTCCAGTCGTCGGTCGCATAGAGCACGATCCGCCGCTCGATCGGGGCGCCGGGCAGGGGGTGGGCGTCGATGCCGCCCGCGAAGCGCCCGGCCCGGAGCAGGCTGAGCGGCGTCGTGATCGTCCAGCCGGTGCCCGAGGCGACGAGCGCGCTGATCGACTGGTTGGAGTCCATCTCGAACCGGTGCTGCGGGTTGAGATTCATGGCCGACAGATAGGTCTCGATCTGCTGGCCCATGAGCTGGTCCATGTCGCGCCGCAGAAAGGACAGGTGCGACAGCCCCGACAGCCCCTCGTCGAGCGGCGTTCCGCGCGGGACGGCGACAATGTAGGGATCGCGCACCAGCGGATGCGGCACACTGCCGGCGGGATCGGCGCCCGGCGCGGCGCATATGGCGATGTCGAGTTCGCGCTCGGCGATGCGGGCGGCAAGTTCGTGGCTCGGGCCGGTCTGCAGCCGGAAGGCGCATTGGCTCATGGCCTCGGCCAGGCGCGCGGCAAGCGTCGGGGTGACCTCGTTCTCGAAATCCTCGATGATGCCCATGGAAAGCGCCGAAAGCTCCGTCAGGTCGAGCGCGTTGAGATCCCGGTGCCCCGAGCGCAGACTGTCGAGCGCGCTTGCCGTCCGCTGGAGAAAGACACGCCCAGCCGGCGTCAGCGTCATCGGGCGCCGCGAATTGTCCAGAAGTTCCGCCCCCAGTGCGCCGGCGAGGTTCTTCATCTGTTGCGAGACGGCGGGCGCCGACAGGCCGAGTTCGCCCGCCGTGGCCGCGACCGACCCGGTTCTGGCAAGCGATTCGAACACTTCCAGTCCCCGCAGCGTCACACCTTTCGGGAGAGGGGTGGGCATCAGGCGGCGGTTTCCGTGTGTCGGGTCAGGGCGGCGGGCGGATGTATCATGGGCCCATGATGACCGAGCGGCGCTTGGCGTCAATGCGCTCGGGGGCGGCGGCGGGCATCACCCCTCGATCACCAGTTCCGGGAAGCGCCGCGCGGTGTCGCGGATGATATTCGCAAGCCGTTCATAGGCCGGGGCCGCGCCGGTATTCTTCCGCCACACGAGGCCGACCGATCGCGAGAACCGCCGTCCGCGAAACGGGCGTGTCGCCACGTCGCCGGCCGGCCGTGCGTCGATCTCCGAGCGCACGTAGAGCGCCGGAAGGAATGTCAGACCCATGCCCATGGCCACCATTTGCCGCAGCGCGTCGAGAGACGTCCCCTCATAGTCCCGGGACAGATGCGCCCCTGTCTCGGCGCACAGCGCCGAAATCTGTTCATGGAGCGTGTAGGCGGGCGACAGCGAAAGGATGGTTTCATCCCTCAGATCCTCGTTGTCGAGACCGTCCTTCGCGCTCAGCGCGTGATCGGAGGGCATCGCCACCGACAGCGGCTCGCGGAACAGCCGCGCGACGTGAAGGGCCGCGCCGGTCACCGGCAGCTGCGTCAGGATCAGGTCCTGCGCGCCGTCGCTGAGCTGCCGCAGCAGCTCGCGGGGTGTGGCCTCGCGGATGTAAAGGCGCAGGTCGGGATGCGAGCGGTGCAGATCGCCCACCACATGGGGCATCAGGTAGGGGCCGAGCGTGGCGGAGGTGCCCATGCGGATCGTGCCGGCCAGCCCGGATTTCAGCGTGACCGAGAGATCGAGAATGCCCTGCGCCGCATCCAGCATTTCGCGTGCGCGCCGAGACACTTCCCGTCCGGCCATGGTCAGCCGCACGGGGCCGCGGCCGCGCTCGACCAGCGTCTGGCCAAGGGCATCCTCCAGCGTCTTGATCTGAACCGACAGGGATGGCTGCGAGATGCCGCAGCTTTCGGCGGCTTCGCGGAAATGGTGCGTGTCCTCAAGGGCGACCAGATAGCGGAGTTGGCGGAGCGTGAAGGGCGGAATCGAGTTCGGCATGTCGTCTACTCCGAGAGGGGTTGCACAATCATAGGAACTTCCAATGGAATTGGAAGGCCAGAAGGTGTTTTTCCTATGAGCGACTCACGGTAATGATTTACGCAGACCGACGTATCGGTTTGGTCGGGACGCGGGCACGCGCGGATCGATCGGGTAACGGTGCTGTGCTGGCGGTTGTCCCTTCCAGCGCTCACGGACCTGCACCGTGACCAATCCGAGCGACTCTCAAACGGTCCCTGCCGTCAACCGGGTGAGAGTCGCTCGGGCTTTGGTTTCTGCAGCCACATACCGCGGGTTCGCGACCGGTCGCCGTCGGGTTCAATCGACCACGGTCACTTCCGGCGTCGTCTGCCGCAGGATCTGGCGAATTGCCTGCGCCAGCTCGCGGTAATCGGCCCCCCGGGCGGCGCGCTCCCGCCAGACCATGCCGACAGCGCGAAACGGTTGCGGGCCGTCCAGCGGGCGCGAGGTGACCATCTGGTTCGGCTGCACCTCCGAGCGGACGTACAGCGCCGGCAAAAGCGAAATTCCGAGGTTCATGGCCACCATCTGCCGGATCGTGTCGAGCGATGTGGCGCCGTAGTCGAGGCTGATCTCGGCGCCCGTCCGTTCGGAGATTCGCCGCACCTGGTCGTGCAGGCGGTGGCCGGTCTCCAGTGTGAGGATCCGCTCGCCCGCCAGCCGGTGCGGGGGCACGCGGTCCATCTGCGCGATGGGGTGGTCGATCGCGGTCACGGCAAGCAGGGGTTCGCGAAACAGGCGCGCGACAGCAAACTCGGACCCGGTGATCGGCAGCGGGCAGAACAGCAGGTCGAGCGATCCTTCCTCCAGCCTGCGCGCAAGGTCCTCGCCCAGACCTTCGCGCACGTAAAGGCGCAGATCCGGGTACCGCGTGTGCAGATCGGGGATCACGAGCGGCAGGAAGTAGGAGCCGAGCGACTGGACGACACCGACGCGGATCGTTCCCGAAAGCATGGTCTGCCCGCGGCGTGCGATCTCGGCGATCTCGTTGACCTCGCCGAGGATGCGGCGGGCGCGGTTGGCGATCTCCTCGCCCTCGGGCGTCATCACGACACGGGCGCGCGAGCGTTCCACCAGTTGCACGCCAAGCTCATCCTCGAGCTTGGCGAGCTGCGCCGAAAGCGTAGGCTGCGTGACATGCGCCCGCTCCGCCGCGCGGCGAAAATGCAGCGTCTCGGAAATGAGCGTGAGGTATCTGAGCTGCTGGAGGCTGGGCAAGTTCCGGCGCCTTATAGATTTGCTCTATCAAACTAGCCGCAAGTTTCGATTGGACCAATCAAAATACTTGCCGTAGGTCCGCCGGAACGATGTGCGGAGGTCACATGCAGCAGTTCAGAAGCGTGCTTGCCGTCCTCTCGGAGGACAGCCTCGCCGAGGTTGCCTTCGAGCGTGCGCTTCACCTCGCGCAAGCGAACGAGGCTGCGCTGACGCTTGTCGATGTGGTCGACTCCAACCCCGGCGAGCTGGCGCGCATGCTCACGGCGCTGACGGGATCGCGCGGAACCGAGATCGCCGAAGACGTGCTCGCGTACCACCGAGGGCGTCTGGCCGAGTTCGGCGCGCGTGCCCGGGACGCGGGGGTAGAGGTCTCGGAGGCGGTGCTGCAGGGTGTTCCCTTCGTCGAGGTCATCCGCATGGTGTTGCGCGAGGGGCACGACATCGTCATCAAGGGCGCAACGGCCGCACCCGATGGGCGGGGCGTGCTCAAGGGGTTCGACATGCACATCCTGCGCAAATGCCCGTGCCCGGTCTGGATGCTGGTGGGGCCGGGCGACGGGTCCTTCGACCGCATTCTCGCCGCTGTCGACCCCGCGCCGGCGGACGACGCGGCAAGGGACCGGCTAAACCGGATGGTTCTCGACCTCGCCGCCGGCATGGCGGAACGGGACAGGGCGGAGCTGCACGTGGCCCATGCGTGGTACCTGCCGGAAGAGCATGCACTGCGCCATGGCCGTTACACCTCGGGCCGGCAGGAGGAGATCGACCGCATGGTGGACCGCGAACGGGATCGCGCGCAGGACCGGCTGCTTCGGCTTCTTGCCCATTATCCGCAGGTGCCCAAGGCGAACAGCCATCTTCTCAAGGGCAATCCGGGCGACGTGATCGCCGACTACGCGCGGGCCCGGCATGTGGACCTTATCGTCATGGGCACGGTCGGGCGGACCGGACTTGCCGGGTTCATCACGGGCAACACGGCGGAGACCATTCTCAGGTCGGTGACCTGTTCGGTGATCGCGGTCAAGCCCGAGGGGTTCGAGACACCGGTCACGCTGAACGGCGGCTGAGACGCGGTCGCAGAAGGAAGACGGGCGCAGAAAGACAACGGGCGCAGAAAGAAACGAGAAGGACAGGGGCGACAAGGGTGGCGAAAACCGGAGCAGAAGTGCCGCGCGTCTATGGCGGGCCGGCGGGGTGGATCTCGGTCCTCGTCCCGGCGGCGATCTTTGTATGGTTCCTGCAGTTCCTCGCGCCCGTCGCGGCGGGCGAGCAGGTTCTCATCGGCACCGACTGGGTGCCGTCGATGGAAATCCGCCTGTCGTTCCTCATCGACGGGCTGAGCCTGACCTTCGGCCTGCTGATTTCGGGGATCGGCGCGCTGGTGACGCTCTATTCGACGAGGTATCTGGGCAATCACCCCGAGTACCCGCGCTTCGTCCTGTTCCTGCTGCTGTTCATGGTGGGGATGCTGGGGCTTGTCCTGTCCGACAATCTCATCGCGCTTTTCGTGTTCTGGGAGGTGACGACGATTTCCTCCTACCTGCTGATCGGCTTCGACAGCGACAGCGCGAAATCACGTCGCTCGGCGCTGCAGGCGCTGCTGCTGACCGGCACGGGCGGCCTCGCGCTTCTGGCGGGGATGATCCTGCTGGGCAATGCGGCGGGATCCTTCGAGCTGTCGGAAATCCTGACCATGGGAGACGAGATCCGGGCGCACGAGCATTACGTCCCGATCCTGATCCTGTTCCTCGCCGGGGCCTTCACCAAGTCGGCGCAGTTCCCGTTCCACTTCTGGCTTCCCAACGCCATGGCGGCGCCCACGCCGGTTTCGGCCTATCTGCATTCGGCGACGATGGTGAAGGCGGGCGTCTACCTCATGGCGCGGATGAACCCCACGCTCGGCGGGACCGAGCCGTGGTTCTGGGCGCTGGTCGTCGCCGGCGGTTTCACCACCGTCTTCGCGAGCCTGCTGGCCGTGCGGCAGACCGACATCAAGCAGGTGCTGGCCTACACGACGCTGATGGCGCTGGGCGCGCTGACGCTGTTCATCGGGGCGGGGACGTCCTCGGCGATCAAGGCCGCGATGATCTTTCTCGTGGTCCATTCGCTCTACAAGGCGGCGCTGTTCCTGATGATCGGCATCGTCGATCACGAGACCGGCACGCGTGAGGTCGACCGCCTGAGGGGCCTTGCGCGGAAGATGCCGGTCACCTTCGTGGCCGGCGCGCTCGCCGCGATCTCCATGGCCGGCATCCCGCCTTTCTTCGGCTTCATCGGCAAGGAGTTCCTCTACAAGGCGGGGCTCGAGCTCGAGGTCGCGTCGCTCTGGGTGACGGGGACGATCTTCGCGGCGTCGGTCCTGATGTTCATGGCCGCCGGCATCTCGGTCGCGCGCCCCTTCCTCGGACGCACGCCCGAGGCGCTCGCCGCCACCCACGAGGGACCGGCGGCCATGTGGGTCGGGCCGCTGGTCCTGGGGGGCCTCAGCCTGTGGTTCGGCCTGTTCTCCGACCTGCCGGAGCAGTGGCTCGTCGCGCCCGCGACATGGGCGGTCTACGGCTCGACCGCCGTCGAGGTCGACCTCTACCTCTTCCGCGAGGTCAATGCCGCCTTCATCCTGTCGCTGGTGACCTTCGCCGTGGGCTTCGTGCTGTACCTCGCGCGCGACCGCATCCGGGCGCTCCTGTCCCGCATCATCGAGGCCAACCCGATCAAGTTCGATCCCGGTTGGGACCGTGTGCTGGACGGGCTGAAGGCGCTGGCGGAATGGCAGACGCGCCTCCTGCAGTCGGGCGTGCTGCAGCGCTACATGGTCATCACCTTCGTGACGCTCGCCATCGGGATGGGCGTGACGATCTGGACCAAGGATGCGCTGGGCCCCTTGGTGCTTGACCTCGCCGCGACATTCGACGGTCTGGTCTTCATGCACTGGGCCGTGCTGGTCTTCATCACCTGCGGTGCGCTCCTGACGGCCTATACCTCCAGCCGGATGACGGCTGTGGCGTCGCTCGGCGTCGTGGGCATCGGGGTGGCGCTGATCTTCATCATGTTCTCCGCCCCGGACGTTGCGATCACGCAGCTTCTGGTGGAGACGCTGACGGTGGTGCTCGTCGCGGTGGCGATGCTGAAGCTGCCGAACCTCAAGCTGCGCAACGAGGAGCGCCGCCCCGGCCACGCGGCGCTGTCGCTGGTGGTGGGCGCGCTGGTTACCGTCGTGATCGTGGCCGTGGTGCAGGACGATATCGACCGTCGGATCACCGACTATTTCGAGATCGCAAGCTGGCCCGAGGCCTACGGACGCAACATCGTCAACGTGATCCTCGTGGACTTCCGCGCGCTGGATACGTTCGGCGAGATCGCGGTCGTGGTGATCGCGGCGCTGGCGGCCTATGCGCTGCTGCGCGGTAAGCGACCGGGGCGCGTGAAGCGCGGGGAGGACGACTGAGATGGTGAACTCGATCATTCTCAACGCCGCGACGCGGCTTCTGGTGGCGCTCCTGCTGCTGTTTTCGGTCTACATGATGCTCCGCGGACACAACCTGCCGGGCGGCGGGTTCATCGGCGGACTGATCGGGGCCACGGGCTTCGTTCTCTACGCCATGGCCCACGGGCCCGAGGCCGCGCGCGCCGCGTTGCGGTACGAGCCGCAGAACATCGCCATGATGGGGCTCGGCATCGCGCTGGCCGCCGGGGTCTACGCGGTGTTCTTCGGGGACGCGTTCTTCACCGGCCAATGGTGGTTCGCCGGCGCCGACCCGGCGGATCCCGATGACAAGGGCCTGCCGATCAGTTCGGTCCTCGTTTTCGACATCGGGGTCTACCTGGTGGTTTTCGGGTCGATCCTGACCCTCGTTTTCGCGCTGGAGGAGGAAGTCTGATGGAGCTTCTCGTTGCCATCATGGTCGGCGTTCTCGTCGCGGCATCGGTACACCTGATGCTGGCGCGCAACGTGCTCAGGTTCCTCTTCGGTCTGATCCTGATCTCGAATGCGGCGAACCTTACGATCTTCGTCTCTGGTCGCCTGACACCGGAAGCGCCGCCGCTGATCCACGAGGGCACCGACGCCCCGCTCCAGACCGTTGCCAACGCGCTGCCCCAGGCGCTCGTGCTGACGGCGATCGTGATCGGCTTTGGCCTGTTCGCCTTCGCGCTCGCACTGGTGTACCGGACCTATCAGAACCTCGGCACGCTGAACTCCGACGAGATGCGGCTCGCCGAACCCAAGGGAGAGGTCGGCAAATGAGCTGGATCCTTGCCGCCCCCATCATCATCCCCTTCGCCACGGCGGTTCTGGCCTTCCTGTTCCGGCGCGGTCCGGAGGGGCGGTGGCTGTCGGTCGCGGGATCGGCGGGTCTGCTGATCGCGTCCGGCTTCCTGATGGCGGAGGTGCTGCGCGAGGGCGTGGTGGCCGCGCAGATGGGCCAGTGGGCCGCGCCTTTCGGGATCACTCTGGTGGCCGACCTTCTGTCGGCCGTCATGGTGGTCATCACCGGCATCACCGGCCTTGCCGTGGCGATCTATGCGCTGGCCGACGTGGACGAGGCGAAGGAGACGCTGGGCTTTCACGCGCTCTACCAGGTGCTTTTGGCCGGGGTCTGCGGGGCCTTCCTGACCGGGGACCTCTTCAACCTCTATGTCTGGTTCGAGGTCATGCTGATCTCGTCCTTCGGCCTGCTGATCCTCGGCGGCAAGCGCGAGCAGCTGGACGGCGGGATCAAGTACGTGACGCTCAACCTCGTCTCGACGATCCTGTTCCTGTCGGCGGTGGGCCTGCTTTACGGCATGACCGGCACGCTCAACATGGCCGACCTGCACGGCGCCGTGCAGCAGGTGGACAATCCCGGCCTGCTGATCGTGATCGCCATCATGTTCATGATCGCCTTCGGGGTGAAGGCGGCGGTCTTCCCGCTGTTCTTCTGGCTGCCGGCCTCCTATCACACGCCGGCCTTCGCGGTCTCGGCGATCTTCGCGGGGCTTCTGACCAAGGTCGGGGTCTATTCGCTGATCCGGGTCTTTACGCTGATCTTCACCACGGACGTGGCCTATACCCACACGATCCTGCTGTGGGTGGCGGGGTTCACGATGGTGACGGGCGTTCTTGGCGCCGCCGCCATGAACGATTTCCGCCGCATCCTGTCGTTCCACATCATCAGCCAGATCGGCTACATGATCCTCGGTCTCGCGCTCTTCACGCCGCTGGCGATCGTGGGGGCCGTCTTCTACATCGTCCACCACATCATCGTGAAGGCGAACCTGTTTCTCGTGGCTGGCGTGGCGCGGCGCATCGCGGGGTCCACCGATCTTTCGGCAATCGGCGGGCTCTACAAGACGGCGCCGCTTCTGGGGCTGCTGTTCCTGATCCCCGCCTTCTCGCTCGCCGGTTTCCCGCCGCTCAGCGGGTTCTGGGCAAAATACGTGCTGGTCAAGGCGTCCCTCGATGCCGAGGCTTACTGGATCGCGGCGGTGGCGCTGATCGTGGGCCTGCTCACGATCTACTCGATGACCAAGATCTGGGGCGCCGCTTTCTGGAAACCGCATCCCGAGGGGTTGTCCCCGAAGCTGACCGCGCTGACGGCACGGGACAGGGCGGCGCTTCTGGTGCCGATCGCTTCGCTTGCTATCCTGACCTGCATCATCGGCTTCTTCCCCGAGCCCTTCGTGGTTTTCGCGGAGCGCTCGGCCGAGCAGCTCCTCGATCCGACCGAATACGTGGTGGCGGTCCTGGGGGAAATGCCGGACATCGCAACCGACCCTGCCGATGTCGCGCAACTGGAGGCAGTCGAATGAACATCTTCGCCCTCAATATTGCGCTCGCCGTCGCCTGGGCGGCGCTGACGGGCAATTTCACCTTGTCGGGATTGGCTGTGGGCTTCGCGTTGGGCTTCGCCTGCCTCTATCTCACGCGGTCGCTTTTTCCGGAGTCGGGCCTCTATTTCAAGCGGATCTGGCGGTGGTTCAAGCTCTGCGTGCTGTTCCTTTACGAGCTAGTCGTCAGCTCGTTGCAGGTGGTCCGGGAGGTTCTCGCACCCCAGCACAAGGCGCGCCCCGGCGTCATCGCGATGCCGCTCGACGTCAATCGGGAGATGGAGGTGCTTCTGGTCACCAATCTCATCACCCTGACCCCCGGCACGCTGTCGCTGGACGTGACCGAGGATTGCAACACGCTTTTCATCCACGCCATGTTCGCCGACGATCCGGACGAGATCCGCAGGCAGCTCAAGACCGGAATGGAACGCTGGGTGATCGAGGCGATGGAGTAGGCCCATGAATATTCTGGAAACCGCGCTCGACATATCCTTCGTGCTGGTGATGCTGGGCGTCGTCTTCGCCTTCGCGCGGCTGCTCAAGGGCCCGAGCCTGTCGGACCGGATCGTGGCGCTCGACATGATGACGGTGCTGATCGTGTCGTTCTGCGGGCTCTACGCCATACGGTCGCAGGACACGGCCTTCGTCGATGTGGCGATCGTCTTGGCGCTGGTGGGCTTTCTGGCGACGGTGGCGCTTGCGCGGTACGTGGAGCGGCGCGGCTCCCAGCTCGAGGGCAATCGCCCACAGGACACCGATGCGCCGGCGTCCGGCAACACCGACGGGGAGGGCGTTTAATGGCCGAGATCATCATGGCGATTCTCGTCGTCTCGGGCGGCTTTTTCTGCTTCGTCGCGGGGCTGGGCGTTTTGCGCCTGCCGGATGTGCTGATGCGTATGCACGCCTCGACGAAGGCGGGAACGCTTGGCTCGGGCCTCATCCTCGCGGCCGTGGCGGTCTATTTCGCCGACACGGCGACCATCTCGCGGGCTGTGGCCACGATCCTGTTCCTGCTGATGACCGCACCCGTGGCGGCCCACATGATCGGGCGCGCCGCGTTCCGGTCGGGCATCACGCTGTGGAACACGAAGATCGAGCCCGAGGCGGAGCGCAAGCTGGGCCGCTAGAGGCTCAGGTCTGCAGGAAGTCGTGCTGACCGTCCGGCCTGAGCGCGCAGGCGGTCAGCCGCCCGGTGCGCCACGCCCCGGTGTCCAGCGCGATGCGCCCGTCCTCGTAGACGGGACGCTGCATCTCGGTATGGCCGTAGGCGATCCATGAACCATCGGCGCGCGGCACGGCCTCGAATTCCGGGTGCCCCCACAGAAGCACGCGCGACGATTGCGCGTCCATCGGATGGGCCGGGTCGGCGCCGGCATGCACCGCCCAGAGATTGCCCGACCGCCAGCTGAGCGGGAGACCGGCGAGCCAGTCGCGCAACCCCTCGGGCATGGCCGCATCGAGCCGTCTGGCCGCCTCGCGGAAATCCTCGGGCCGACCGGAGGCGAGTATGGGCTCGGCATCGATGCGGAAACTCCACAGCGTCGCCGCCCCGCCTTCGCGCAGCCAGCGCGGGCCGCGCGTTGCGGGATCGGTGAGGAAATCGAGCATCATGCGTTCGTGATTGCCCATCAGGCACACCACGCTCGACGCGAAATCGCGCGTAAGCTCCCGCAGGCGGGCCAGCGTTTCGGCGCTGTCGGGGCCGTGGTCGATGTAGTCGCCCACGAATACCAGCCGCGGGTCGGTTGTCGCCGTGCCGCCGATATGGGCGTCGATGAGGCTCAGCAGCAGTTCCAGCAGATCGGCGCGCCCGTGGATGTCGCCGACGACATAGGTCGCGAATTCCGGCTTGGGGCAATCTATATCCCCCGGCTCCTCCGGCAGGTCGGGTGAGCCCTTGGAGAGGTCCTTGCGACCCAGAAGCGAGCGGACGGAACGCAACATGTGATTGACCTGCGCCCTCGGTCACGGCTTGGCAAGGGCAAAGCGGCGTTTGCGCGCCGCATTGTGTCGCTGGGGTCGCCCCTGCCTCAATCCTGGGCCCGGAGAACGCGCGCCGGGCGCACCGCCAGCGGCCGCAAGGCAAAGCCCAGCCCGGCCAGAAGGGTCGCGAGCGCGCCGCCGATGACGATGGCCAGCGCCGAGACGGGTTCGAACCGGTAGGTGGTGTCCATCACGAAGGTCGTGACGCTCCAGCCGCCGAGCGCGCCCGCCGCGATCGCAACCAGACCCGCCGCCATCCCCAGAAACGCTGACCGCAGGGCGAAGCTGGCGAGGATGCCGCTGCGCGCCGCGCCGAGGGTCTTGAGGACCGCGGCCTCGAACACGCGTCCGCGCTCGCCCGCCGCAGCCGCGCCGATCAGGACGATGAAACCGGTTATCAGCGTCGCTGCCGCCCCGTAGGAGGTCGCCGCCGCCAGACTGCGCAGCGCCTCGGCGACCTGGTCGATGGCATCGCGCACGCGGATCGCGGTGATGTTGGGTGCGTCGCCCGCGACGTCGCGCAGGATGGCGGCTTCGGCCTCCTCCTCGGCGTAGACGGTGGCGATATGGGTGTGCGGCGCCCCGGCCAGCGCGTTCTGCGACATGGTCAGGATGAATCCGATCCCGGCGTTTTCGAACTCCACCTCGCGCAGGGCGGCGATGGTGGCGGTGATGTCGCGCCCGAGGATGTTGACCGTGATCTCGTCTCCGACGCCGAGGCCGATCTCCATCGCTTCCTCCGCGGCGAAGGCCACCAGCGGCGGGCCGTCATAGTCGTCGGGCCACCACGCGCCATCGATGATCTCCTCCTCGGGCGGCGCGGTCTGCAGGTAGGTCACGCCCCGGTCGCCCTGGATGACCCAGTGATCGCCGGCCACGTCGGTCGCGCGCGCGCCGTTGACGCGCGTGATGATGCCGCGCAGCATCGGGGCGGTGTCGACGCGGGTGACGGCGGGGTCGTTTTCCACGCGGTCGAGGAAGGGCTGCAGCTGGTCGGGTTGGATGTCGACGAAGAAGTAGGAGGGCGCGACCTGCGGCAGGTCGCGCTGGATCGCCGCGCGCAGGTTGGCGTCGATCTGTCCCACGGAGGCCAGCACGGCAAGGCCGAGGCCCAGCGACAGGACGACCGATGTCGCCTCGGACCCCGGGCCGCCGACGGCACCCAGCGCGGTGCGAAGCGCGGTGCGCCCCCGGACCCAGCGGCTGCGCGCCAGACGGCGGGACAGAGCGCGGATGCCGCGCGCCGAAAGCGCCAGCAGCAGCAGCGCGCCAAGGATGCCCGCCGCCGTGCCGAGCGCCAGTTGCGGGATGCCGGAAAAGAGAACGGCGAAGCCCACCAGCGCCACGGCAAGCAGCACGATCACGAGCAGGTAGCCCGCCCGCGGAAGGCTGCGCGACGGCCCCGACGCATCGCGGTAAAGGGCGGCGGCACGCACCTGCTGCGTCCGGGCCAGCGGCCAGAGCGTGAAGATCAGCGCGGTCAGCAGCCCGTAAAGCGCCGCCTCCGCCAACGGTGCCGGGTAGACGGAGACAGCGATCGGCACCGGCAGCCGCGCCTCGATGAAGGGCGCGAGCGCAAGCGGCATGATCGCGCCCAGCACGAGGCCGATCCCGACGCCGACAAGTGTCAGGAGGCAGATCTGCGCGAAATAGACGGTGAAGATCGTTCGCCCCTCGGCCCCCAGCGTCTTGAGCGTGGCGATGGTGGCGATCTTGCCATCCAGATAGGCGCGCACGGCGGCCGACACGCCGATACCGCCGACTGCCAGGCCCGCGAGCCCGACCAGCACCAGGAAGGCGCCGATCCGGTCGACGAATTCCTGAACGCCCGGCGCCCCGTTGCGCGCATCGCGCCAGCGCATGCCGGTATCTGCGAAACGCGCCTCTGCCTCGGCCTCGAGCGCGGGGAGGTTCGCATCCTCGGGCAGGGCGAGCCGGTATTGCGTGTCGAAGAGCGTGCCGGGTGCAAGCAGGCCGGAGCGTTCCAGCGCGTCGAGCCGCACGATGCTGCGCGGACCGAGGGCAAAACCGCCCGCGGCCCCGTCGGGCTCGTTCTCCAGCACGGCGCGGAGTTCGAAATCCTGCGTGCCGAGGCGTACCGTATCGCCAATGCCAAGCGCCAGCCGGTCCACGAGGAGGCGCTGCATCACGATGCCGGGCAGGGTCTCGGTCGCCAGCGCCTCCGAGAGCGGCATGGCAGGGTCAAGCACGACTTCGCCATAAAGCGGATAGGCCCCGTCGACGCCACGCACCTGCGTCAGGGCGCGCTCGGGCTCCCCCTCGGGGTCCACGATGACCATGGAGCGGAAATCGACCGTCTCGGACACCTCCTCCGCGATCCGGTCCATATGCGCGCGCTCCGCGTCCGAGGCGAAACGGTAGGTGAAGCTCATCTCCGCGTCGCCGCCGAGGATGGTGGCGCCCTCGCGGCTCAGCCCTTCCTGTATCGCCTCGCGCACGCTGCCCACGGCGGCGATGGCGGCCACGCCGAGCGCGAGGCAGGCGAGGAAGATGCGAAAGCCGCGCAGGCCGCCCCGCAGTTCCCGGCCGGCGATGCGCAGTGCGACGCTCACTCCGCGGCCTCGCGCATGGCGTCATCGGCGATCCGGCCATCGCGCAGCCGGATTTCCCGGTCGCAGCGCGCCGCGAGTTCCGGCGCGTGGGTCACGAGGACAAGGGTCGCGCCGTGCCGGTCGCGCAGGTCCATGAGAAGCGTGATGATCGCCTCGCCGGTCGCGCCATCGAGATTGCCCGTGGGCTCATCGGCCAGCAGGATGTCGGGCCGCACCGCCGCAGCGCGCGCGAGCGCCACGCGCTGCTGCTCACCGCCCGACATCTGGCTGGGATAGTGCTGCGCGCGGGTGGCGAGGCCCACCGCCTCGAGCTCCGCCTCGGCGCGGTCGAAGGCGTCGGCGTGACCGGCCAGTTCCAGCGGCGTTGCGACGTTTTCCAGCGCCGTCATCGTCGGGATAAGGTGGAAGGACTGGAACACCACCCCCATATGATCGCGACGGAAGCGGGCGAGCTGATCCTCGTTCATCGTGGTCAGATCGCGCCCCAGTGCCGTCACCTGCCCGGCCGTGGCCTGTTCGAGGCCACCCATGAGCATGAGGAGCGAAGACTTGCCAGACCCCGACGGCCCCGTCAGCGCGACCGTTTCACCCCGCTTCACGACAAGCGATATCCCGTGCAGAATATCGACCGCGCCCGCGTTGCCGTCGAGCGTCAGACGCGCGTCCTTGAGCACCAGAACAGGATCTTCCATGACTGAACGCCTCGGTTCACTTTTCTCCTCGGCATATGGGGCCGTCTTGCGGATGGGCAAGGCGGGCGCGCTGGCGATCGGGCTGGCGCTGCCTGCCTGTGCCGAGGAGATCACGGTCGTCGCGCTGGGCGACAGCCTCACGCAGGGTTTCGGGCTGGTGGAGGAACAGGGCCTTGTTCCGCAGCTCGAAGGCTGGCTGGAGGCGCGCGGCCACGACGTCGCGGTCGAGAACCACGGCGTGTCGGGCGACACGACCGCGGGCGGGCTGGCGCGGCTCGGCTGGGCGCTGGGCGATCACGTGGACGCTTTGATCGTGGCGCTGGGCGGCAATGACCTGCTGCGCGGGCTGCCGCCGGAGAACAGCCGGGCGAATCTGGATGGTATCCTCGCAGAGGCGGAGGATCGGGGACTGCCCGTCCTGCTCGTCGGCTTGCAGGCGCCGGGCAATTACGGGCCGGAGTACAAGGCGGCCTTCGATGCGATGTATCCCGATCTCGCGGCCGAATACGACGCGCTCCATGTCGACAGCTTTCTCGCGCCCCTGAGCGCGGCGGCGGGGGACGACCCCTCGGGCGCACTGGCCCGCTACATGCAGCCCGACGGCATCCATCCCAACGCGGACGGCGTGCGGCTGATCGTCGAGGCGCTGGGTCCGGAGGTAGAGGCGCTGATCGCGCGCGTGGACGCGGGGTCCTGACCGGAGCACCGCCAAAAACGAAAACAAACGAACGGGAAAATTGACATAACGAACGCCAATTGCGATGAACCGCGCAACGGGAGACCAGCATGAGCGACCCTTTCGACCTCTTCGTCATCGGCGGCGGCATCAATGGCTGTGGCATCGCGCGGGACGCGGCCGGCAGGGGCCTGTCGGTCTGCGTGGCCGAGCAGGGCGATCTGGCCGGCGCGACCTCGTCGGCCTCGACGAAGCTGTTTCACGGCGGGTTGCGGTACCTCGAGTATTTCGAGTTTCGCCTCGTGCGCGAGGCGCTGATCGAGCGCGAGACGCTGCTGCGCGCCATGCCGCATATCAGCTGGCCCATGCGTTTCGTCCTGCCGCTGTCACCCGACATGCGCTTCGATAGCGAAACGCCGACGTCTCGGCTTCTGTCCTTCGTCATGCCGTGGATGAAGGGACGGCGGCCCGCGTGGCTGATCCGGCTGGGCCTGTTCCTTTATGACCATATGGGCGGGCGCAAGATCCTTCCCGCCACGACGCGCGTCTCGCTGAAGGGAACGCCCGAGGGCGCGCCGCTGCAGGACCGCTTCGCCACGGCCTACGAATATTCCGACTGCTGGGTGGAGGATTCGCGCCTTGTCGTCCTGAACGCCCGCGACGCCGAGGCGCGGGGCGCGCGCATCCTGACCCGCGCCTGCGTGGTCAGTGCCGCGCGCGACGGCGATCTGTGGCGCGTGACGGTGGACCGCGACGGCGCGACCGAAGAGATCACCGCCCGCGCGTTGGTGAACGCGGGAGGGCCCTGGGTCGGCGACATCATCCAGAACGTCACGCGGCAGAACACGCCCGAGAAGGTCCGCCTCGTGCGCGGCAGCCATGTCGTGACCCGGCGGCTTTATGACCACGACAAGTGCTATTTCTTCCAGGGCACCGACGGGCGGATCATCTTCGCGATCCCCTACGAGACCGATTTCACCCTGATCGGCACCACGGATCAGGAGCATCAGGGCCCGCCCGGAACCGCCGTCTGCACGCCCGAGGAACGCGACTACCTCCTGCGTTTCGCCAGCCAGTATTTCGCGCGGACCCTGACCGAGGACGATGTCGTCTGGACCTATTCGGGCGTCCGGCCGCTTTACGACGACGGGGCAAGCTCGGCCACGGCGGCGACGCGGGACTACGTGCTGTCGCTCGATGATACCGGCGCGCCGCTGCTCAACGTGTTCGGCGGCAAGATCACCACCTACCGGCGGCTGGCAGAAGCCGCTCTGGCGAAGCTGACGCCGTTCTTCCCCAAGGCGGGTGGCGACTGGACGGCGGGCGTCGCACTTCCGGGCGGCGATTTCGCGGTGGACGGCGTCGACGATCTCGTCACGCGGCTCCGCACCGACTACCCGTTCCTGTCCGACCGCTGGGCACGCCGCCTCGCGCGCGCCTACGGGACCGAGGCGCGGGCGATCCTCGGCGACGCCAGGACCGCCGATGACCTCGGCCGCGACTTCGGTGCCACGCTCACCGAGGCGGAACTGCGCTGGCTCATGGCGCGCGAATACGCGCGCACGGCCGAGGATGTGATCTGGCGCCGCTCGAAGCTTGGCCTGCGGTTGACGCAGGACCAGACCGCCGCGATAGACGCCTTCATGGCGGAGGCACGGCCCGCAAAGGCGGCGGAGTAGCTTGCCCCCCCTGACGGGGGCGATAGGGTCGAGGTCCGTAAGGGGAGGGAGACCGCGCCATGACACAGATCCTGGCTATCGATCAGGGCACCACATCGACACGGGCCATCGTCTTCGACGCAGCGATGACCCCCATCGCCACCGCGCAGGAGGAATTCGCCCAGATCTACCCGGCCTCGGGCTGGGTGGAGCATGACCCGGAGGTCATCTGGGCCACCACGCTTTCGACCGTGCGCGCGGCGCGTCTCAAGGCGCCGGGCCCCATCGCGGCCATCGGCATCACCAACCAGCGCGAGACCGTGGTCCTCTGGGACCGCGAGACCGGCGCGCCCTTGCACAACGCCATCGTCTGGCAGGACCGGCGCACGGCCTCGATGACCGCCGCGCTCCGCCGTGACGGCCATGAGCCGATGGTGCAGCAGAAGACCGGCCTCCTTCTCGACCCTTATTTCTCGGGCTCGAAACTCGCCTGGCTTCTCGAAAACGTGGACGGTGCGCGGGAACGGGCCGAGGCCGGCAAGCTTGCCTTCGGCACCATCGACAGCTGGCTGATCTGGAAGCTGACGGGCGGCAAGCGGCATGTCACGGACGCCACCAACGCGGCGCGCACGCTGCTTTACAACATCCGCGAGGGGCGCTGGGACGACGATATCCTGAAGCTTCTGAACATCCCGGCGAGCCTTCTGCCCGAGGTGCTGGACACCGGGGCGGATTTCGGGACCGCCGAGACCGCGCTCTTCGGCGACGCGATCCCGATCCTCGGCGTGGCGGGCGATCAGCAGGCGGCGACGCTGGGGCAGGCCTGCTTCGATCCCGGCATGCTCAAATCGACCTACGGCACGGGCTGTTTCGCGCTGTTGAACACCGGCGACACGCTGGTCGAAAGCCGCAACAGGCTCCTGGGCACCATCGCCTACCAGTTCGACGGCAAGCCCACCTATGCCCTGGAGGGATCGATCTTCATCGCGGGCGCGGTAGTGCAATGGCTCCGCGACGGGCTGCAGATGATCAAGACCGCCGCGCAGAGCCAGAGCCTTGCCGAAACCGCCGACCCGTCGCAGGAGCTCTACCTCGTGCCGGCCTTCACCGGCCTCGGCGCGCCCTACTGGGACCCCGATTGCCGGGGCGCGATCTTCGGGCTGACGCGCAATTCGGGCCCGGCCGAGATCGCGCGGGCCGCACTCGAATCCGTGGGCTTCCAGACCCGCGACCTGTGGGAAGCCATGGCCGCCGACTGGGAGGGCGCGGGCGGGTCGAACGTGCTGCGCGTCGATGGCGGCATGACGGCGTCGGACTGGACGATGCAGTTTCTCGCCGACATCCTCGGCGCGCCGGTGGACCGGCCCAAGGTGCTCGAGACCACGGCGCTGGGCGCGGCCTGGGTCGCGGGCATGCGTGCGGGCGTCTATCCCGGCTTCGACGAATTCGCGCGGGGCTGGGCGGTTGAGCGCACCTTCACCCCGCAGATGGACACGGCCACGCGGGAGGCGCGCTATGCCGGCTGGAAGGATGCCGTCGCGCGCACGCTGAGCGACCGTGACTGAGCCGCAACGCCCCACGCTTCGCGCCGCCCTCGCGCAGATGTGCTCGGGTGACACGCATGAGACGAACATTGCCGCGGTGGCGGAGCTCGCGGCTCAGGCGGCGGGGCAGGGGGCGGAGCTTCTGTGCCTGCCCGAGGTGGCGGGGCTGATGAACCGCAACGGCGAGGTCGCGCGGACCCAGGTGGTCGAGGCCGGGTCCGACCCGTTCATCGCCGCCTGCCGGGATCTTGCCGCGCAACACGCGATGTGGATTCACATCGGCTCCACCCCGGTCCTCGCGCCGGACGGGCGGTTCCTGAACCACTCCGCCGTCATCGACGCCACGGGGACGATCCGCGCCACCTACGACAAGGTGCATCTCTTCGACGTTGCCATCGAGGGGCAGGCGCCCATCGGCGAGTCCAAACGCTTCGCCCCGGGCGAGGCGGCGGTCGTGCTCGACACGCCATGGGGGCCATGGGGGCTGTCGATCTGCTACGACCTGCGCTTCCCTTATTTCTACCGCCGCTACGGACAGGAAGGCGTGAGCCTCATCTTCATCCCGTCCGCCTTCACCGTGCCCACCGGCCGTGCCCATTGGGAGGTGCTGCTCCGCGCCCGCGCCATCGAGACGGGAGCCTTCGTTCTGGCAGCCGCACAGGCCGGCCAGCACGCCGACGGGCGCGAGACATGGGGCCACGCGCTGGCCGTCGATCCCTGGGGCACGGTGCTCGCAGATCTGGGCCGCGACGCGTCGGGGCTCGCCGTCGTCGATCTCGACCTCGAGCGCGTGGCGGCCGCCCGGCGTCAGATCCCCGCCCTGCAGACGGGGCGCGACGTGCCGCTGATCCGGGTCTGACACCACCGCACGCGCCCGTCCCCTTCATCTTTCCAAAAATACGCGGGGGAGCGCGAGGGGGTGAAACCCCCTCGTTCCGCCGTTTGCCCCATGCGGAAGCATCGGCCTAAAGCGTCTTGAGATACTCGATCAGCGCCGCCCGCTCCTCCGCCGAGAGGTCCGCGCCATGGACATGCCCGCCATTGCCGTAGCCGTGGCGCGTGGTGTCGTAGATGCGGCGGCGCAGCTCCGGGTCGGGCTCCGCCGCCTGCCCCTCATCGAGCACCTCGAAGCGCCAGCCGACGGCCTCCCGATCATACGCGCGCGGAAGCACGTGGCGCCAGTAGCGCGGCCGGTCCTCGGGCGACAGCAGCGTCTCGAGGCTCGGGACCGACCCGTTGTGCAGGTAGGGCGCCGTGGCCCAGACCCCATCCAGCGGCGGCGCGATGTAGCCCGGGGCGGGGGCGGCGCTTTCGGCATCGCCGTAGGGCGAGCGCGCGATCCATTCGTAGAACCGGTCGCGGGAGCCATCCGTGGCCGCCGTCGCGTAGGCCGCGTCGGTCCCGATCTCGTCCAGCGGGACCACGAGGTTGGGATAATCGGTCCCCTGACCCCCGTGACAGGTGGCGCAGCCGCGCGCGTAGATCGCCGCGCCGAGGGCTGCGCGGTCCTCGTCGATGGGGTGGGGATAGACCGGCGCCTCGAGCGAAGCGATATAGGCGCGGATGTCGTCGGCATAGGCGTCCACCGCTTCGAATTCTTCCACGCTGTCGACACAAAGCATCGAGGCCAGCAGCATGAAGGTCGAATGATCGCCGCGCCCGACCGTGGTGTAGAACATCGCCTCCTTGTCGCGCATCCCCCACCAGGGCGGCACGCTGATCGGCAGGGGTTCGGCCTGCGGCGGCTCCATCAGGGGCTCGGCGGACCATTCCAGCGTCTCGGGGTCGCGGTGGGCCATGAGCGCCCAGGTCAGGTTGGTGGCCGGGTTCACGCCGACGGTCGCCGTCCGGATGTAGGGCGCGATCCCGTCGACCCGGTCGGCCCAGCGTTCCCAGGCGCGGGTTTCGGCGTCGCCGCGAACGAAATTGCCCGATTGCAGCACGAGACGGCGGGGATCTTGCGTGAAATCGGCGAACTCGTTGCCGAGACCGACGATCAACTCGCCTTCGATCTCTGCCGCGTGACAGGTCAGGCAGTTGGACGACACGATCGTGACGCCCTCGGCGTTTTCATGGGCGGTGAAGGCGTAAGGCAGTTCGGCGTTGAGCCCCTCGCGCCCGGGCAGAAGGTCTGCGGGGTCGGTCTCGGGCAGCACGCGGGTGAAGGCGTCATGGGGAATGCCGCAGGAGACATAGGGCGCGTTCACGAGCGCCGCATAGCCCGCCTCCGGATCGCCGGGCCGCTGTTCGGTTGCCGGAACCACGCCTGTTTCCGAGCGGTAGTCCGTGCCCTCCTCCCGGCAGGCGGCGGCCAGCAGGCAGGCCGCGATCAAAAGACCCGCACGCGCCCTCATGTCCCGTCACCCCCGGACAAGAGGACCGTGCCCGCGCCTTCGACCGGCATGCCCTGGCGCGTGCCCTCGACCTCGAGCTGCCCGACCCGGACGGGCAGGGCGAAACCCTCCTGCCCCGATGCGCCAAGAAGGGTGACCCGCAGGTCCAGCCCTTCGCCGGCGATGCGCCACGATCCCGGCATCGCGCTGTCCTCCTGCAGCGGGCCTGAAGTCAGGTCCACGGCCCCATCCTCGAGCAGCGTCGCGCCCCCGTCCGGCCCCACCAGAACGCCGTCGACCGTGGCGATGCCGCGCCCGTCGCGCCGCCGTGTCCGCAGAAGCGACAGTTCCGCCCCGTCCGACAGGTGCAGCACCAGACGGTCCCGGACCAGCGGCCCGCCGGGAAGGGGTATCTCGCCCCAGAGCCTGTCGAGCCACGCGGTCCCGCCAAGCTCCAGCACCGTCCCGGCCGTCTCGAGGCTTCCGCTGACCGCAAGCCGCGGGATCGCGAAGCCGCGCGGACCGGCCGTATCCTCTCCGGTCGGCGCGAGCGGCGTCTTGCGCGGCTCCAGCCGCAGCCGGAGCAGCTGATCCGACAGGCGCAGGGTCAGGTCCAGCGCATCGGTCCCGTATTCGAGCGTCCAGTCGTCGAGCCATATCTCACCTGCCGCCACATCATGCCCCGCGGCCCCGCGCGCGCGGCTGATCCGTTCCTCCGAGGCGCGCAGGCCGGGGTCGGCGGCGTTGATCGTGGCCTGCGCGATATGGACCGGACCGGGACCCCAGGGCGTCGCCTCTGCATCGCCACCATGCGTGCGGCCCACGCGTGTCAGCACGAGATTGACGGAAAGAGGCCGGCCTTGGGGGTCCGTCAGATGCGCCACGACGCTCCATGTCTCGGCCGGCGCGTCGGGATGCGCGCCGTAATCGCGCGGCAGTTCAAGATCCCATGGACCCGTGATTGCACCATTGGGGCCGTCGTCCAGCGATGCCACGAGCGCCTCGATGACCTGGCCCTGATCGGCGCCGCGTGCAGCCGGCGTCTCTCCGCCACGGGGCGCGAGCAGGACGCTGCCGATCCCGGCGAGGATCACGACCCCGACGATCCCGCCCACACGCAGGCGCGCGAGCCACGTCATCGGAGCCTGGACCGGCGGACATGGCACTGCCGGCCGCCCGCGACCTGCGCGTCCGGTTCGGGACCCACCGGCAAGCGGGGGCGGGTCGGCATTCGCCACACGTCGTGGATACCTGTCGTCATCCACCCTGATCTTGGTCTCGTCGGTCCTTGCGTCAAGGACAGTCAAGTCATGCCCGCCGGTCGCGCACTGCCCCACATGGGCGCGTGCCGCCACCACCATCACCACCACCGCTGCCGCGCGCGCGCCCGTCGCCCTCACTCAAACGGCGGAGCGATGGGTCCTTGCGGCGCAGCCTCCCCCCTCGCCCAGGTCAGGCTCAGGCCATGACCTCGCAGATATGCACCCGGTTGCGCACCGATGGCTCGCCCAGCGGCATCGTTGCGAACTCGGGGCTGTCGAAAGCCGACCGTATCCGACCGGCGTCCAGCAGCTTTCTTGGATAGGACAGGTAATGCGGATCCTGTCCCGCGTCATGGCGCAGGGAATAGGCGATGAACCCGCCGGGCCGCGTCACACGGATCAATTCGTCCAGCGTTTCGATCGGCGCGTGCCCCGGGGTCATGGTGCCGACGCAGAAGGCCGCCGCGAAGCTGTCCGTCCCAAAGGGCAGGTCGCCGCCGAGACGGACCTGTTGCAGGTCGTCGTAAAGACCCTTCAAGCGGGCGACGGCCATCATCTCCGTCGAAAGGTCGATGCCGGTGAACCCGCGCCATCCCAGCAGGTGAAGCGGTTCCACCTGAAGCCCGGTGCCGCATCCGGCATCGAGGACGGGACCCGTGCCGAAGGGGATGTGTTTCAGCACGCAGGCCGCGAAATGCCATGGCAGCCGGTATCCCATGGTCATGAGATCGGCGTCGTAGTCGCTGGCCCATCCGTCATAGGCGGCTTCGGCCTTTTCGGGGGTGTCGGCGCTGTAGACGGCTTCCAGTCGCGGTTCTTTCATCCTGCACTCTCCGGCTCGGGCGCGCCGATCCGGTGCGGGGACCCGCCCGGCGCGCGGTTGTCCGGGGATGATAACCCGCAATGCCCCGCGGGGGACAGCAGATCGGGACCGATGAGGTGAGGAGCGCCGCGGCGCTTTCGAGCGGCCCGCGCCGGGGCACCGGCGCCGGGGCGGGCTGAAGCGGAGTTCTCTAGCCGGTCACAGGCAGGTCGACAGCGTCGCGGCCATGTTGCGGATCACCTGCGGGTAGAGATCGGGGCCGGGCGCAAGCTCCGCGCCGAGCGGGTCGATCACGCCCGTATTCGCATCGGTGCCGTCCAGCACGGTGACGACGAGCGCCTCGTTGAACTGCGGTTCCGCCAGAACGCAGTCGATCCCTTCCTCGCCGATGCGAGACTGGATCTCGGCGATCCGTGCGGGGCTCGGGTCGGTGGCGTCACTGAGGGAAATCGCGCCCGATGCGGGAAAGTCGAAGGCGCTTTCGAAATATTGGTAGGCGTCGTGGAAGACGATGAAACGCCCGCCGCGCACAGGGGCCAGGGTCGCTTCGACCTCGGCCTGCAGGGCCTCCATCTCGTCGCGCGCGGCGGCGGCGTTGGCAAAATACGCCCCGGCATTGTCCGGGTCTGCCGCCGACAGTTCGGACGCGATGATATTCAGCCAGATGCGCGCGTTCTCGGGCGAGAGCCAGGCGTGCGGGTCGTGGTCACCATGCGCATGGTCGTCATGCCCGTGATCCTCATCCCCGTGGTCGTCGTGGGCATGATCCTCGTGTCCATGGTCATCATGCGCGTGTTCTTCGTGGTCATGGTCATGGTCATGGTCATGGTCATGGTCATGGTCATGGTCATGCGAATGGTCGTCATGATCGTGATCGTGCCCGTCGTCATCGTGGGCGTGATCGTCATGATGGTGGTCGTCATGCCCGCCATGGTCGTGGCTGTGGGCCTCGAACAAGGCACCCTCGCGGAAATCCAGAAGGATCGTGCCGTCGGCCTCCAGAAGCGTCGTCACCGAAGCATCCCCGGCCAGCGTTCCGACCGCATCCGCCATCCAGGGGGTCAGATCCTCGCCGATCCAGAACACCAGATCCGCCTCCTGCAGGGCGGCCGCTTCGGAGGGGCGGAGGTTGTATTCATGGGGTGAGGCGCCCGGATGGATGATCAGGCTCGGTGTGCCGACCCCGTCCATCACCCGCGCCACGAGCGAATGGACCGGCGCGATATCGACGGCGACGTTGGGCACATCCGCCATGGCCGTGCCCCCCAGAAGGGCGGCAGTGACGGAGAGCGGGAGGAGCTTGCTGGACATCGGAACCCTCATGTGATCTTGTAACACCAACAGCCGCATATATGATATGAAATAACATGACAAGCGATATCCCCGCCGCGCCGGCCGATCATGCGCCGCCGCTTGGGTTCGAAAAGCACGATCACCGCGCCTGTGTCGATCAGGCCCTCGCCGCCGCCGATGCGCGCTGCGCGGCCGAGGGGCTGCGCCTGACGCCGGTGCGCCGCAAGACGCTGGAACTTCTGTTGCAGGAACACCGTGCGCTTGGCGCCTATGCCGTGCTCGACCTGCTGCACGAGGCGGGATTCGGATCGCAGCCGCCGGTGGCCTACCGGGCGCTCGATTTCCTCGTGGAGCATGGCTTCGTTCACAAGATCGAGCGGCTGAACGCCTTCATCGCCTGCGCCCATCCCGGACAGACGCATTCGCCCGCCTTCATGATCTGCCGTCTTTGCGACGCCGTGGCCGAGGCGCAATCGGCCCCGGCCAGGGGCGCGTTGGGCGATGCGGCGCGGGCCGCCGGGTTCCAGATCGAACGCGCCGTGGTGGAGGCCGAAGGCGTCTGCCCCGCCTGCGCGGAAAAGGCGGGCGCATGAGCCTCATCTCGGTCGAGCATCTCGACGTCACCTATGGCGCGCAGCGCGTCCTGCACGATGTCAGCCTCGAGATCGAACCGGGGGAGATCGTGACGATCGTGGGTCCCAACGGGTCGGGCAAGACGAGCCTGTTGCGCGCGATCATAGGCGCGACGAAACCCTCGGCCGGACGGGTGCGGCGCAAGCCCGGGCTGCGCATCGGCTACGTGCCGCAAAAGCTGCATATCGACCGGACGCTTCCGATCACGGTCGACCGTTTCCTGCGGCTGGCCAACAAGGTGACACGGGCGGATTGCAAGGCGGCGCTCGACGTGGCGGGCGTGCCGGACCTGCTCAAGCGGCAGATGTCCGAGCTTTCGGGTGGGCAGTTCCAGCGCGTGATGCTGGCGCGTGCGCTGATCAACGACCCCGAGATCCTGCTTCTGGACGAGGCGACGCAGGGCCTCGACCAGCCGGGATCGGCGTCCTTCTACCGCCAGATCGAGGCGGTGCGTGCGGAAACCGGCTGCGCGGTCCTGATGATCAGCCACGAGTTGCACGTCGTGATGAGCGCGTCGGACCGGGTGATCTGCCTCAACGGGCATGTCTGCTGCGAGGGCGCGCCCGCCGCCGTCGCCTCGGCCCCGGAATACCGTGCGCTTTTCGGTACCGGGACGGGCGGCGCGCTGGCGCTCTACCGGCACGATCACGATCACGATCACGACCATGATCATCCGCATAGCCACGAGGCGGCCGAATAGTGCTGGACGATTTCATGACACGCGCCACGCTCGCGGGGGTGGGCGTCGCCTTTGCCGCGGCGCCACTGGGCTGTTTCGTGGTGTGGCGGCGCATGGCCTATTTCGGCGATGCCACCGCGCATGCCGCGATCCTCGGCGTGGCGCTGTCGCTGGCGCTGGAGATGTCGATCTTCGCGGGCGCGATGGCGGTGGCGCTGATCATGGCGGTGACGGTGACGGTGCTGGCAGGGCGCGGCTATGCGATGGACACGCTTCTGGGGGTGTTGGCGCATTCGGCGCTTGCCTTCGGTCTCGTGGCGGTCTCGTTCCTGTCGGGCGTCCGCATCGACCTGATGGCCTATCTCTTCGGGGATATCCTGGCCGTGTCACGCAGCGACCTCCTGGTGATCTGGGGCGGTGCGACCCTGGTCGTGGCGTTGATCGCGTGGCGATGGACGGCGCTGCTGACGGCGACGCTGAACGAGGAACTGGCCTATGCGAGCGGGATGGACCCGAGGCAGGAGCAGTTGATCCTTACCGTCGCGCTGGCCATCACCGTGGCCGTCGCCATCAAGGTGGTGGGGGTTCTGCTGATCGCCGCGATGCTGATCATCCCGCCGGCGGCCGCGCGCAGTCTCGCGCGCACGCCCGAGGCCATGGCCTTCATCGCCGCCGGCCTCGGCGCCCTGTCGGCCGTGGCCGGGCTGCGCGCCGCCTACCTGCTGGATACGCCTGCGGGGCCGTCCATCGTCTGTATCGCCGCGATCCTCTTCGCGGGTTTCAGCGCCTTCGGCTGGACCCGCACACGGACGTGATGTCGCCGGGGCCACCGGTTCCGGAAAACTCGCGGTTGTCGGACGGGGCAAAACCGAGTAATTGACTCGGAGATAGGCTTCGGCCCTGCCAGCGTATCCGCGCCATCGCGCGGCGCCAGCGATCGAAAACATCTCGCAGAGATAGGATCGCAGGCACCCATGGCTCTTGTTCTCAAGCTTTCGCACTTCGTACGTGGCCGCACCGCCGGTTGGTCGCTTGCCGCCTTCGCCCTCCTGTTCGCCGGTGCGTCCCACGCCACGGACCGGCCTGAGCGCGTGGTCGCGCTGGGCGGGGCGGTCACGGAAATCGTCTATGCGCTTGGCGCGGGCGACAGGCTGGTGGCGCGGGACGCCACGTCGACATGGCCGCCGGAGGCCGAGGACCTGCCGAACGCCGGTTATGTGCGCGCGCTGTCGCCCGAGGGCGTGCTGTCGGTCTCCCCCGACCTGATTCTCGCCATCGAGGGTAGCGGCCCGGTCGAGGCCGTGGACGTCCTGCAGGGCGCGGGCGTGCCCTTCGTGACGGTGCCCGAAGGATATGACGGAGCCGCGATCCGCGCCAAGATCGAGATCGTGGCGAACGCGCTCGGCATGCCGGAGGCGGGTGCGGAACTGGCGAACGCGGTCGAGGCCGGGCTGGACCGCGCCGTCGCCGACGCACGAAGGGAGGAACCGCCCCGCGTTCTCTTCGTCCTGTCCATGCAGGGCGGGCGCATCATGGCCGCCGGTGATGACACGTCGGCGGCGGGCATCATCGCGCTGGCCGGCGGTGTCAACGCGATGGAGGGCTTCGACGGTTACCAACAGGTGAGCGACGAGGCTGTCCTCCTGTCCCGTCCCGATGTCATCCTGATGATGGACCGTTCGGGCGACCATGCAGCGGACGACGACCAGATCCGCGCGCACCCCGCGCTTTCGGCGACGCCCGCCGCCGAGAGCGGCGCCATCGCGCGCCTTCCGGGCCTGTTGATGCTGGGCTTCGGGCCGCGCACGCCCGAGGCGGTCCGCGCGCTGTCGCAGGCGTTCCATCCGGCGCGAGGCTAGCCCGTGGCCGTCGCCTCGATCAGTCCCGCCGGGCGCGGCAAAGCCCTGGCGGGCGACAGGCGCGCGGCTGGGCGCCGGATGGCCATCGTCCTTCTCGTGCTTCTCGCGGTCGTCTCGGTGCTGAGCCTCGGAACCGGAGCCTCCGGCACCCGGCTCTGGCCCGTGCTGGGTCAGCTTCTGCGCGGCGAGGAGATCGCGGCGCGCGATGCCATCATCCTCTTCGACATCCGTCTGCCAAGGCTCGCGCTTGGCATTCTTGTGGGCGCGGCGCTGGCCGTGTCGGGGGCCGTGATGCAGGGGCTGTTCCGCAACCCGCTGGCCGACCCGGGACTGGTCGGCGTGGGTGCGGGGGCGGGTCTTGGCGCCATCGGCGCGATCGTTCTGGGTGCGATGCTGCCCTTGGCGCTGCGCGACGCGCTGGGATATTACCTCGTGCCGGTCGCTGCGTTTCTGGGCGGCTGGCTGACCACGATCCTGCTCTACCGGATGTCGACCCATCGCGGGCGAACCTCCGTCGCGGTTATGCTCCTGGGAGGGATCGCCATCGCCGCGTTGGCGGGCGCGCTGTCGGGCATCCTGATCTACATGGCCAATGACGCGGAGTTGCGGGACCTGACCTTCTGGGGGCTCGGCTCGCTGGCCGGTGCGACATGGGACAAGGTGGCGCTTGGCGGTGCGCTGATCGTGCTGGCGCTGGTCGCCACGCCTTTCCTTGCGCGCGCGCTCAACGGTCTGGCGCTGGGCGAAGGGCCGGCGGCGCATCTCGGCGTTCCCGTCCAGAAGATGAAGAACGCCGCGATCCTGACCGTGGCCGCGGCGACGGGGGCGGCGGTCGCGGTGTCGGGCGGCATCGGCTTCATCGGCATCGTCGTGCCGCATCTGTTGCGCCTGATGATCGGGCCCGATCACCGCTGGCTTCTGCCCAACGCGGCACTTCTGGGGGCGAGCCTGCTGATCCTTGCGGACATGATCGCGCGGAGCGTCGTGGCGCCGGCGGAGCTTCCCATCGGGATCGTCACGGCGACGCTCGGCGGGCCGTTCTTCCTGTGGATCCTGATGCGCAACCGCAGCCTGCTGGATCTCTGACACGATGCTGAGCGCCTCCGACATCCACGTCTCGCTTTCCGGCAACAGCGTCCTCGAAGGGGTCGAGTTCCGCGCGGAGGCGGGGCAGGTCACGGCCATCGTGGGGCCCAACGGCTCGGGCAAGACGACGCTTCTGCGCGCGATGACCCAGGACCTTCCCTATCGCGGCCGCATCACGCTTGATGGGGATGACCTGACGGCGATCCCCGGCTGGAAGCTGGCCACGCGCCGGGGCGTGCTGCCGCAGGCCAGCCGCATCGCCTTTCCCTTCACAGTGCTGGAGATCGTGCGTCTCGGCCTGACCGCTGCCGCGGAGCCCGCGCCCGAAAGCCGCGCCTCCGACGCGCTGGCCCGCGTCGGGCTCGCCGGGTTCGAGGGCCGCTTCTACCAGGAGCTTTCCGGGGGCGAGCAGCAACGTGCGCAGCTTGCCCGTGTCCTCTACCAGGTCTGGGACCCTGTGGGCCCCGACGGCGCGCGCTGGCTGTTTCTCGACGAGCCCGTGGCGAGCCTCGACATTGGCCACCAGCTCGAGGTGATGGACATCATGGCCGACTACGCCGCGCGCGGCGGCGGCGTGGTGGCGGTGATGCATGACCTGAACCTGACGGCGATCTATGCCGCCTCGGTTGCGATGCTGGCGGCGGGCCGCGTCATGGCGCAGGGCAGGCCGGAGGAGGTGCTGACCGACGCCCGGCTCAGCCGCGCCTATCGCTGTGACCTGCGCGTCAACGCGGCACCCGATCCGCCGGCGACCTTCCTGCTGCCGCACATGGCCCGGCGCGCGGGCTGAACCCAAACCCATTGAAAGGAGACCGACATGTATCTTGCAATGAACCGCTTCGCCGTGAAGCCCGAGAACGCCGAGGCCTTCGAGGCGCTCTGGCTGGGCCGCGACACGATGCTGAACGAGATGGACGGCTTCGTCGAGTTCCACATGATGAAGGGCACCGAGCGCGAGGACGGCACGATCCTCTATGCCTCGCATACCGTCTGGGAAAACGAAGCGGCGTTCCGCGCTTGGACCCGGTCCGCGCAGTTCCGCAAGGCCCATGCCAATGCGGGTGGCCCGAACAAGCTTTACGAAGGCCATCCGCAGTTCGAGGGTTTCTCGCCGATCCAGCACATCGCCAAGGAGGACGCGGCCTGAAGGCTGCCCCCGACGCCCGAACACGAACCGCCGCGTGACAGGTGTCGCGCGGCGGTTTTCCGTTGCCGTTCGGCGTGCTGCTTCAGAAGGTGAAGGTGGCCGAGATCTCGAAGCTGCGGCCGGTCTGGGGCAGGCCGTTGGGATAGATCGTGTATTGCTCGTCGAAGAGGTTATCGACGCCGAAACGGACCGTGCCCCCGGCCAGCGGCCCCGTTTCGGGTGCCCAGGTCGCGAACAGGTCCAGCAGCCGGTAACCCTCTCCGGGCGTGCCGTCGGCCGGCACCTGGGTCTGGTCGGCGGCGAAGGTCGCCCGCGCGCCAAGCTCCCAGTCGGGGATGGGGCGCAGACCGCCCTCCAGCGTCAGGCGGTCCTGCGGGATCGAGCCGAGCCAGCCGCCCGCGTCGTTCTCGCCCCGCGCGATCGAAAGACCGCCGCCCGCGAACCAGGTCTCGGCATCGTAGTCGAGTTCCGCCTCGAAGCCCCAGAGCGTCGCGCTCGTGATATTCGCGCTGGTGGTGGTCCCCGCGGCGATATTCACCGTCTGGTCGATGTAATCCTCGACCGTCGCGTAATAGGCGTTGGCCGAGAAACTCAGCCTGTCGCCGGCACCGAATACGCCGACACCGTCGAACCGCGTGCCGATCTCGAACTGCGTGGAATCCTCGGGCCGAAGGTTCGGGTTGGGCACGAAGAAGTTGTTGGGGGCCGGCGTGAAGTCGAAGGGCGGGTTGATGGGGAAGCCGCCGGGAAAATGCAGACCGCTGTTGTAGAGCTCGCTCAGCGTGGGCGCCCGGTAGGCACGCGCGACATTGCCGAAGATCTGCCAGTTCTCGTCGGGCCGGTAGCTGAAGCCGATGCGAGGCGAAACGAATTGCTCGGACACGTCGGCGAGCGCCCCGTCGTTAGGATCGCGCTCGTAACTGTCGAACCGCACCCCCGCGATCAGGTCGAGCGCCTCGGTCAGGCCGATCGTGGCCTCCGCGAAGGCGCCCAGCGTCGTGGCCTCGGCATCGGGGAAGGCCAGTCGCGGCGCGCCGTCCCTCAGGCCCTCCTGCGTGTCGCGAAAGGCCTCGAACCCGTAGACGAGATCGACCGGCACGCCGACATCCAGCGTGGACCGGTTGACCACCTCGAACCCGTATGTGTCATAGCGCGTCTGATCGAGGCGCGGTGCGCCCGGCGGGATGCGGGACTCGGTAATGTCGAGCCGCGTTGCGTAGAAAAGGACAGAGGCGTCGATCCAGTCCACATCTGACGGTGCGAAATCCCAGCTGAGCCGAAGGTCCTGAACCTCGGCCTCGCGATCCACGACCGGGTTGCCTGTGCCCGGATTGGCGTTCGACTGCGCCGGAACCAGCGTGTCGTCGAGATAGAGCGAATAGCTCAGTTCGAAGCGGCTGTCGGCGTTGGGTTCGAGCCCGATCTTGAACAGGCCGTTGCTCGCGTCGATCTGCGAAAACGGGATTGCCGTGCCGTCGCCGCTTTCCAGATCGGCGGTGACGCTGCGCGCGGCCAGCGAGAACAACAGGTCCACGGTGCCGTAATCGGCAAAGACGGTGCTGGAGCCCATGGGCTCCGCGCCGTTTGAGGAATAGCCGAGCGTCACGCGCCCGCCCATGGTCTGCCCGGGCTGGAGCAGGTCGGCGGCATCCACCGTCTCGACCGAGATCACGCCACCGAGCGCGCCCGACCCGAAAAGCGTCGAGCCGCCGCCGCGCACCACCTCGACCTGCTGCACGAGGGAGGGGTCCACGAAGAACCGCCCGCGATGGGCCTGATTGAAATTCAGCCGCCCGCCATCGAAGCGCAGGACGATCTGTTCGTCGCGGAAGCCGCGGATATTGGGCTCCTGCGAGATGCCGCGCGGGCCGCCGTCGATGGTGAGGCCGGGGATGTCGCCGATCAGGTCCTCGAAATCCCCGGCCTGGCGGTTGGCGAGATCCTCCGCCCCCCGGACCGAGGCCGCCACCGGCGTGTCGAGCACGGCGCGATCGTCGCGGAAAGCGGTGCCCAGCGTGATCGCATCGAGCGTGAAGCCGAGGTCCTGTGCCCCGGCCGCGCCACCCAGAGTGGCGAGTGCAGTCGTCAGAAAAAGGGCGCGTCTGCGCATCTTTCATCCCCCATGTTGCAGGTCGTGTCGCGGTCTTTGCGGGCCTGCCAGAGGGGTGGGTCGCGCGTTTCAGATCAACCGGTTACTTTTCCCGATGGTTTTAGTCAAGATTATCATCCGGCATGGCGTTCAACGCCCCTGCACCGTGACATTGAAGCTGCGTTGCGCGCCCGGTGGCGGCGCCGGGAAAGGGGCCGCGCGCTGAACATGGGACAGAGCGAACCGGTCGAATTCGGCACTGCCCGAGGAGCGCGCGACGCTCAGCGCCGCGAAGCCGCCTCCGGGCGCGATGGTGAAGGCGATGACGGCGGCCCCGTTGAAGCGCGCATTCGGGCGGCGCAGTCTGCTGAGGCGGCGGTTCACCACCTGTGGGTAGTTGGTCGCCGCACGGCCGTCGCTTGCGCTTTGCGCAGTGCCGCCCTGCGCGGTCTGGGCGGCATTGCCCCGCGCCTGACCGGCCGCGGTCCCGGCCCGCGTCGTCTGCTCGGCGCTGCCAGCGGGTGCGGGGGGCGGTTCGGGTGGGCGTTCGGCCGTGCGCTCAGGCCGGGGTGCGCGGGCGAGCGGGCGCGGCGTATCGGCGTCCGGGGTCCGCGCCGTTGGCTCGGGGCGGGCGGCGATCCGCCGGGGTTGCGGCGACGGGCTTGCAGAGGGCGGCTCGGCGGGAGGCGTTTGGGCGGTCTCCGACGTGGTCGGAGCGACCCGCGGCAGGCCGGGAACCACCGGGGCCGTCACTGTGTCAGTCACCGGGGACATTGCCGTGACGCGCGGCGCGGGTTCTGCCGGTCGCGTCTGCGACGCTGTCGCGACCGCTGGCGCGGTCGCGCGAACCGGCGTCGGTTCAACCCTCGCCGTGGTCGGTGTCACGGCTGTGACGGGCTCCAGCCGGTCCGACACATCCGGCGGCTCCGTCTCGGCCGTCGTCTCCGAAGGTGCGATCCGTCCCACCACTGCGTCCTCGAAACTGTTGCCCACCATGGCCAGTTGCTGCGGTCCGCCAGCGAGGGCCTGCGGCGGTTCGGGCGCGAGGGCCACGAGGCCGCTTGCGTGAAGGCCGAGCGACACCGCCCCGGCACAGAGCGCCACCCCGGACGCCCGCCGCATCAGTCCAGCCCCTGTTCGGTGACGATCCAGATCTCCCCCGCGCCAGCCGCCCGCAGGCTGCCCGCGATCTCGACGAGGGTCTGGGCCGGCAGTGCCCGGTCGGGCACCAGCCGGAGCGCGACCGTGCCGCTGTCCTCGGACAGGCGCGCCGCCAGATAGGCCTCCGACGTGATCTCGGCCCCGCGATAGACCAGCGCGCCGTCGGCCCGGATGACCGCCGCATCGGGCGGAGCGCGACCTTCGATCCGCGACGCCTCGGCCAATTCCACCCTGCGGTCGAGCGGCGGGGCGACGGAGGCCGCGACGAGGAAGAAGACCAGCATCAGGAAAACGATGTTGATCAGCGCGATCATTGGCTCGGCGCGACGGCGGGGGGGCAGGGGCGGGAGGGCCATGGCGTCAGCTCAGAACCGAAACGGCAAGCCAGGTCTTGCCCTGAAGCAGAACGAGCAGATCGACGAGCCCCTGCGAGGTGACCTCGGCATCCAGCGTGACCAGCAGCGTGACCGTGTCGGCGTCGGCGTCGGGCTCGGGCTCGAAGACCGCAAGCGCCGCGGGCAGCGCCTCGAGGCTCAGCGGCTCGCCGTTCAGGTGCAGGCCCGCCGCCCCGAGCCGCAGGAAGACGGGCGGCGGCCCGTCGCCTGCCGCCCCGCCGCCTGCATTCATCAGCGGCAACTCGGCGAAGCGCGTGAAGGTCGAACTCAGCATGAAGAACAGCAGTAAAAGGAAGATGATGTCGATCAGCGGCGTGAGCGTGATCCGCCGCGGCCGCCAGACGCCCCGCTCAGCCGGCATGGGCGAAACCGCCCGTGGCCGGAACCGGGCGGCCTTCCGTGCCGCGCCGGGGCATCGGGTGGAACAGCGCCTCGAGCGCTGCGTCGGCCTTGGCCCGTTCCCGCGCCGCGCGGCTTTCGAACCATGTCAGCGCCAGTGACGTGGGCATGGCCACGGCCAGACCTGCCGCCGTTGTCAGAAGCGCGACCCAGATGCCGCCGGCAAGGACGGAGGGATCGACCGCATTCCCGGCCTCCTGCAGGGCCCGGAAGGCGTCGATCATGCCAAGAACCGTGCCGAAGAGGCCGAGCAGCGGGGCCACCTGCGCGATGCTGTCCAGCAGGCGAAAGCCGCGCTGCACCTCCTCCAGCCGCGCTTCGGCCATCGCGATCAGGCGCGGCTTGAGCGTCGCATCGGCATCCAGCGCATGGGTCAGAACCGGGGCGAGGTGGCTGCGGCTCGCGCGCAGCTGGCCCATGGCCAGACCACGATCGCCGCCGTCCCATGCCGAAAGGGCGCGGTCGATGGCGCCGTGGCGGCCGACGCCCAGCGCATGGAACTGCCAGAGCTTGAACAGGATCACGCCGAGCACGATGACCGAGAGCGCCAGCAGAAGCGCGATCACCGGGCCGCCGAGATCGATCAGGGCCGACAGGGCACGGGTCAGGGGCTCGAACGGCGTCATCCGATCAGTTCCACATCTGTGCGGCTGCTCAATGACAGAGCAGCGCCGCAGGCCTCCGCCCCGTTGCATTCGGACACGCCGTTGATCAGAACGCGGCCCAGCCCCTCGCAGGCGAGCCCGGGGACGTCGAACTGACGCACGCGCGGGACGCCATTTGGCAGTGTGCCGAACTCGAAGAGCGTCAGCCGCTCGACCTGCCCGTCGGTGGCGATCAGCACAGTCTCGAGCGCCAGCGCCTCGAGATCGGCGCCGAGCGTGTTCTCGGCCATGAACGTCAGGCGGCAGGCCCCGTCGAGTGCATCGAGCCGGTTCAGCTCCAGCGACAACCGCGGCGCGGCGTCGGATTCGGCGAGGGCCGGGGATGCGGCCATCAGGCAGGAAAAGAGGATCGGAGAAAGGCGCATGGTCCCTCCGTGTGGCACAAGTCTGGGGAAAGCTGGCTGGCACCGGATCGGGCTTGCGCGTTTGGCCCGGCATTCATTCCACCGCGGCACTTGCGTTGGATACGAAAACCGACAAAAACTGTCAAGAAATGCCAGGCTGGCTGCGCACCCCGCACCGACCCCGCCCCAATGTCCCACAGAACAAGGTGCGCACCATGGCTCGGACAGCATTGCAGACCCCCGTTTCCCCCAAACCCACGGCCGCGGAGATCCGCGCCGCGCTGGCGGAGAACACCGGCCTTCGTGCCCGCGACGTCGCAACGAAACTCGGAATAACCGAGGCCGATCTGGTCGCCGCACAGGTGGGCCAGGGCACAACACGCATCGCCGCCTCGCCGGACATCCTCATGCCGGCCGTCTGCGGGCTGGGCGAGGTCATGGCGCTGACCCGCAACGCAAGCGCCGTGCACGAGCGAACCGGAACCTATGGCGACTGGCACCCCGGCACCCATGCGGCGATGATCCTCGGCCCCGAGATCGATCTGCGGATCTTTCCCTCCCACTGGGTGCACGCCTTCGCCACACGCAACGACAGCGGCAATGGCCCGTCGCGCAGTCTTCAGGTGTTCGACGCCACGGGACAGGCGGTGCACAAGGTCTATCCGCGCGAGGGCACGGACCTTGCCGCCTGGGACAGAGCCGTCGCCGCGCTGGCGACCGGTGAGGCGTCCGATACGCTGGACCTGAGCCCGCCCGTGGACCCGGATCCCGCGAAGAGCCGCCCCGAGAAGGCCGCAGAGCTTCGCGCGGCCTGGGCGAAGATGACCGACACGCACCAGTTCCTGCGCCTCGTCTCGCGGATGAAGATGAACCGGCTCGGCGCCTACCGCACCGCCGGCGCGCCCTTCGCCGTGCCGCTTGCGCCCGGGGCGCTGAACGCCGCGCTTGTCGCCTGCGCCGCCGACGCCGTGCCCCTGATGATCTTCGTGGGAAATCGCGGCTGTATCCAGATCCATTCCGGCACCATCTCGACTCTCAGGGAGATGGGGCCATGGCAGAACGTCCTCGATGCCCGTTTCAACCTGCATCTGCGGCTCGACAGGGTGGCCGAGGTCTGGCTCGTCGAGAAACCCACGCGGCGCGGTCCGGCCCAGAGCATCGAGGCGTTCACCGCCGAGGGGGAGCTGATCTTGCAACTCTTCGGCGACCGAAAGGAAGGGCAGGAGGACACGGCGGCCTTCGCCCGCATGTGCGAAGCGCTTCCGAAGCCGGCGGTCTAGGGGGCGGGTGCGGGGAGGCGTCGGGCCCCGTCAGCTTCGCTGTCCACCATGGGCGCGGCGAATTCCCTCGCTCTCTCCGTCATGGATCGTAAAGGATATATCGAGGTCAGACGGGGGATCGACCGGGCGCGGCCTTGCCCATTGAAGCGAGATTTCGGACATGCGCGTCCTGCTGATCGAAGACCATCCGCCCCTTGCCGAGGCGATCGGCGACGCGCTCCGGCGCGGAGGCTTCGCCGTCGATCATGCAAGCAGGGCTGCCGATGCCAGTGAGATGGCCGCGCTGGCGGAGTATGGGCTCGTGATCCTCGATCTGAACCTGCCCGACGGTGACGGGATGCAGCTTCTTCCGGCGCTGCGTGACGGCGGGCGGGTTCCGGTCATCGTGATGACGGCACGCGACCAGCTTCGGGACCGGCTCGCGGGTCTCGACGGCGGGGCCGACGACTACGTGGTCAAGCCGGTCGAGATGCCGGAACTCATCGCGCGGTGCCGGGCGGTGCTGCGCCGGCCCGGCGGCCGGTCGGACACGATCCTGCGTCTCGGGCCGCTGGAACTCGACACTGCCGCGCGCAGCGTCCGTGTGGCCGGCGGGCCCCTAGCACTCGGTCGGCGGGAGATGACGGTTCTCGAGCATCTCATGCGCGCCGCGGGACGGGTCGCGCCGCGACGGGCGCTGGAGGAGGCCGTCTACGGTTTCGATGACGAGGTCGGGCCGAACGCGCTGGAGGCCTCGGTCTCGCGTCTGCGCCGGGCGCTTGCCGCGGCGGGCTGTCCCGTGCCCATCGTGACGGTGCGCGGTGTCGGCTGGATGCTGCCTCGGGACGACGCAAGGTGAGCGGCGCCGCGCGGTCCGGACCGCCGCTCGCGAAGGTCCTCGCCCGGGGGCTTGTCGTGATCGCGGGCGTGGTCTTTGTCGTGAACTCGGTGGCGGTTGGGCTTTAATACGGTTCGGACCGCAGGGCGCTCGAGGCCGAGGTCGTGGCGGATATCGTCGACCGGCTCGAGGCGGGGCTGGAGGGTCGGACGCTCGCCGAGGCTGCATCGGTTCGCGATCTGTTCACGGATCTTCCCGAGGCCTATGCCTACGCGCTGGTGGATCGCGGCGGCGAGGTGCTCGCGACCGCGAACGCCGAGCTCATACCGCCCGGCGCGACCGATCTCTACGCCGATGACTGGTTCACCCGGCTTGCCGGGCCGGACGGCCCCTTCCTCGTCGCGGGGCACGAGTTCGAGGAGCGTTCGGATGGTCTTCGGATGGTCTTCGTCATGGCGGAGGATCCCGCGCGCCTGTTGTGGCGTGCCTATTTCGCCGAGATCTTCGGACATGTCTGGCTGCCGATCCTGCCGCTGGCGCTCCTGCTGCTGGGGGCCAATGCCTTTCTGCTGCGCCGCGGTCTCGCGCCGGTCGCCGGCGCCGCCGGATGGGCGCGCGACCTGCGGCCCGGGGCCCCGACACCGCCGCCCGAGGCGCGGGTCCCGGCCGAGATCGCCGATCTCGTGGACGCGACGCAGCGCTCGGTGGAACGCGTGGCGGCGGCGCTCGAGGCCGAGAAGCGGCACGCGGCCGAGGCCGCCCACGCCCTGCGCACGCCGGTCGCCGTCCTCACGGCGCGTCTCGATGCCCTGCCGCCCGGCGAGACGACCGACCGGCTGCGCGCCGATCTCGCGGCCCTGTCGCGCACGGTGCAGCAGGTGCTCGCCTCCTCCCGCGCGGAGGCGCTGACGGAGGCGCGCGCCATCGACCTGCGCTTGCCTGCCGAGACCGTGACCGCAACGCTCGCCCCTTTCGCCTACGGGCGGGGGATCGAACTTTCCCTCGACAGTCCCGAGACACCGGTCATGGCACTTGCCGATCCCGAAGGCGTGGAACTCGCGCTGTCCAATCTGGTGGAGAACGCCATCCTTCACGGCGGCAAGGGGCCCGTGGACATCACCGTCGGGCCGGGCGCGGTCCTGTCCGTGCGCGATCGCGGGCCCGGCCTGCCGGAGGACGCGGCGCGCAGCCTCTTCGATCCGTTCTGGCGCGGCCCCGGCGCGGCGCCCGGCGGCGCGGGTCTCGGTCTGGCAATCGTCGCACGCGTCCAGCGCGCGCAGGGCGGCACCGTGGAGGCGCGCAACGCGCAAGGCGGCGGTGCCGCTTTCGTGCTCGGCTGGCCGTCACCGGATCCCTGACGGTTCGTCAGGCTGTCGTCAGGCAGGGGTGGCACACCGCGCACGTCAGACCGATGGACGGTCTCCGAATGGAGCGAATCGAATGCAAGAACAGAAGCGGACCGATCTGGAGCGCGCCCGCGCTTGGTTGTCGGGCGATGTCCGGGTGTCCCGGAAGGCCCTCGTGCTGGGCGGGGTCATCATGCTCGTCCTTCTCGGCGTCGCGCTCGACTGACGCCGTCGCCGGGTTTTCAACAGATCTCATGGAAACACACCGATGAAACGCATTGCAGCCACGACGCTCGCCACCGTTCTCGCCACCGCCGCCTTCGCCAGCGGGCCGCTCACCCCCATCTCCGATCTTCAACGCGGCACGATGGTGAGTGTTGCCGGCACGGTCGAGCGCATCACCGACGAGGACGAATTCCGCCTCACCGACGCGGGCGGAACCGTTCGCGTCTATGTCGGTCCGAACTGGGTCCCCGCCAATGTCGGCGAGGCCGTGACCGTCGACGGGTTCGTCGATGACGATCTCGGGCCGCTCGAGATCTACGCGCGTAGTCTTACACGCGCGGACGGCACGGTCGTGACCTTCCGCCACAGCGACGACTGAGCTATCCTTTGCCCTTACCCGGTGCGCGCCGGGTGCCGGTCCCACCTCCGCAGGAAGGAGCGCGACACGCATGCGCAAGAGCCGCGGCATGACGGTGGCGATGGCCATCGCATGTCTCTTTGGCCCGGCGCCCGCCGCCGCTGGACCTCTCCCGCCCTGCGCCACCGCCGCCGGAACGCCCGAGCCCGTCTATGGCGCCCCGGGCGACCCGCCGTCTGTGGGCGTCTGGAGCGGCCTCGTTCTCGGTTTCGGCGGTGATTGCCCGGAGATCCTGAACGGTCCGGCCGGGTCGGTCGTGGCGATCTCGGGGCAATTCCGGCACGACGGTACGCTTGATGATCTCGTCGCGCGCGCCGGTGCAGTCTCGGCCATCGAGGGGGTGCGCTACTGGTCGGTCTCGGCGGGAGACTGGCGGCCGCTCGTCACCCTGTCGCGGGCTCTCGAGAGCCCCGGGTCCACGCAAACCCGGTCGGATTTCAGCGCGGCCGAGGTCCTTGCCGGGCGCACGCTCTACCTCGCGCAGAGGGATGGCCGGTCCCACGGGCTGAACGTCTATTCGATGACGGCGCATGCGCGGGACCGGGACCGGCTTACCCTCACCACGGTGAACGAGACGGGGATCCGGTTCCTGGTCGCGACCCTGTTCGAGCCGCGCAGCCTGATCAGCGTCGTCACCGTCACCCGGCTCGACGGTGACAGGTGGGGCTATTACGGCCTTCTGGTCGCGAAGAACGGCGCTGGACGGGGGCGGGAGGCCTCCCTCGTCAACCGCGCCGCCGCGTTCCAGAGGTATCTGACCGGGCAGCCATCGGACGGAGCCCCGCCGCTCGCGCCTTAGGGACTGTCCCGAACCACGACCATGGGATCGGTCCCCGGCCTCGGGTTGTGGGCGACGCCCCAGACCGCGATCCGGTTCGGCAGGACCCATGCGTCGGAACGGGCATAGGCGAGCGGCACGGCGGTCAGGTCGACATCGGGGTCGATGAAGGGCTGCATCGGGCGGCCGTTCAGGGACTTCATGATACGGGCATAGACCTCCACATCGCCATGGCCGGCCTCGTGCCAGACGTCTTCGAGATGGGTCGCGAACTGGTGGATCATGTCCGAGCGCACGATCATCTTGCCGGTCTGCCTTCGCGACAGGTAGTCGTTGGGGTCCACCTCCCAGACCTCGTCGCCGGAGCGCACGATGAACACGCCGTCCGCGTCGCGGTCGTAGATACGCATCCGCCATGAGAACCGGTGTCCGTCGCCGCTCCACCTGACCTCGGTCGGGAAGGCGCCGGCGCGGATCGGCAGGACGATCTGCACCGCGGTCCAGGCGGCGATGACTGCAAGCGCGGCCATGGGGATGAGCGACAGGCCGCCCGGGGCTGACGCGCGTGGGGCAGGCGCGGGCGTCGGGGCGGGTAGCACCTCGAACAGGCCATGGAACCAGCGCGCCAGCCGCAGCGGCCAGTCGGGCGCGAAGAAGATCGTCGTCGCCGCGATCGTGAGCCACGGGAAGATCCCGATGTTGAAGAACGCGGAATTCGAGGCATGGAAGGCGCAGTAGACGAGGAAAGTCGCAAGCCGCGTGCGGTGCCACAACAGGAGCGGCGCCCCCAGCACATGCAGCGCGACCGTGCCCCATGTCCCCAGCAGGATGAACCAGTCGTAGTGGAACAGGAAGCCGAAGGCGAAATCATCCGCCTGCGGGCGCAGCCACATGCCGAGCGGCTCGCCGGCAAGCCAGTCGGGCGTCAGCTTCACCAGCCCCGCGTAGATCAGCATGATCTCCATCTGCAGGCGCAGGATCGCGACGCCGGCATAGGGGATCGCCTCGGCCCGCACGCGCGCAAACAGCTTCGCGTCGAGTGACAGGGCCCGGTGCGCGGGCAGGAAACACAGCAGGATCAGGAACAGGATGACGAGGTAGAAGTGGTTCAGGTATTCCGCCTTGTCGAGCAGGAAGAAGTAGCTGAACAGAACCGTCAGCGCGACGATCGAGACGCGGTAGAAGAGCCCCACCATGACGAGAAGCGCGAAAAACCCCATGCCGAGCCATGCCACCCAGATCCACGGCTCCGGCAGGGGCTGGACCCAGTGAAAGCCCGGATAGGTGAAATGGAAATCCGGCGCGATCCAGTAGCGGTAGACGCGGTCATACTTGATGAAGCGCCAGCAGTCCCAGACCAGCATCGCGCCCACCGCCATGCGGAAGACGGCGAGCGATAGGGGCGAGACCGGTTGCGACAGGGCCTCGCGCAGGCCTTGTACCGCGCGGGTCGCGCGGCTCGATACTCCGCCGGGAAAATCGGCAATTCTCGTCATGTGACGTCTCCGGATTACCATGTTCGTATGGAATTACGGGCCCGGCCGCACGTTATTCCCGGAACAAGCGAACCATCGAGGAGCGTGGAGATGACCGGACCGGGGATCACGGTGATCTATGACGGCGACTGCCCGTTCTGCGCGTCCTACGTGTCGATGATGCGTCTGCGGGATGCCGTGGGCGAGGTGGAACTCGTCAATGCGCGCGAGGGCGACCCGCGCGTGCGCACGGTCCAGGAGGCAGGCCACGATCTCGATGAGGGAATGGTGGTTCTCTGGCGGGACGAGGTCTTTTTCGGGGACGGCGCGGTGCATCTGCTGGCGACCCTATCCTCGGAAAAGGGCGGCCTGTTCGATCGCATGCAGCGCGCGGCCTTCGCCAACCCGCGCCGCGCGGCCCGTCTCTATCCGGTCCTCGCAGCAGGGCGGCGTCTGTTCTTGCGGCTGGTCGGACGCAAGCCCATAGGCCGCCTTTCAGAGAAAAGATCGTCGGATCGGGAATAGATCGCCGGATCGTCCGTTCTCCTGTCGTGGTCCGATGTCGAGACCGCAACGAAAGGAGACGACAATGACGGTTCAAAAGACCCTTCTGGCGGCCACCGTTGCGGCGGTCGCCCTTGTTTCCGCGGCCGAGCCTGCCCAAGCCCAGACCGGCGACCCGGTGCTCCGGTTGCTGAACTCCATCTTCCCCAATGCCGATTTCCGCTCGGCCAGCGCGAGCCGCAATTGGAACGACGATGACGATAACGATGATGACGACGACGGCGGACGGAGCGGCCGCTACGACGACGATGACGACGATGGCGGCCGTGACGATGACGACGATGACGGCGGTCGCGATGACAACGACGATGACGACTGAACCGCTGATCCCGACAGCTAACCTTACGGAAAGGACCCGATCATGAAACACCGCAATCTTCTTCTCTCTGCCAGCGTCGCCGCGCTGGTGATGGCCGGATCGGCCGCCTCCGCGCAATCGATGCGCTTTTCCGATGTCGATGCCGATGGAAACGGCCTGCTCTCCTATGACGAGCTGCGCTCCGCCTTCGGCACGGCCGCTGCCAACCGTCTATGGAACCGTGGCGGTGGGGACGATCTGAGCGTCTCCGACATCCGCCGTCTCAATGCGTCGGATGACGACGACGATGACGGATCGCGCGACGACAACGACGATGACGACGATGGCGGATCGCGCGACGACAACGACGATGACGACGATGGCGGATCGCGCGACGACAACGATGATGATGACGACGACGGCGGCTCCGGCAGCAGCGACGACGACGATGACGACGACTGACCCATCGGTGCCACGCTGCCCCCGATCGTCCAAGACACGAACGCCCCGCTATGCGCGGGGCGTTTCCGTTTTCGGTGCAGATGGTGGGGGCTGGCCCGGCGCGCCGCGATCAGTCGCCGGCCGCAAGCCGCTCGGCTTCGTCCTCGGTCGATAGCGGCTGGCCCGCGCCGATCGTGGCAAGGAACGCGTCGAGCGTGGCGAGCGCGGAGGCGGGCGCGTAGCCCGGCGCGTTTGTGTCTTGCGTCACCACGGCGAAGCGCGCGGCCCAGGCTCCGTCTTCGCGGCAGGCGACGGAGACGATGCTGCCGTCGCCGGCACGGTCGTACTCGAACTCCCGGCAGAAGGCGCCCGTATCGGTCAGGAAGGAGGAAATGATCTGCACCTCGCCATCACCCGCATCCCCCCGCGATCCCGCCGGCAGGCTGTCGAGAGCGTCCCCGATCCCCGGCGCGTCGAGAAGGGCGAGGGAGGGCGCCGCCCCTTCGGGCGTCCGCAACGACAGGCTCGCCACGATACCGCCCACGGCGCCCACGATCAGCGCGACGCTGGCCGCCAGCGCCGCGGGACGCCATGCCGGGCCCGGCCTGCGCAGGGGCACGACCGTGTCCGCGTGCCGTGCGTCGGCCAGCGTTTGCTCTACCCTCCGGGCGAGGTCGTCGGGCAATGGAGCCTCCGGCCGCGCAGCGCCGAGCGCGCCCAGAAGCGCCCCGGTCTCGCGGAACATGTCGATCCGCGCGGCGATCGCGGGATCGGCCGCCGCCGCTTCTGCGACGCGCCGCGCCTCCTCGGGCTCCAGCGCGCCGTCGGCATGGGCCATCAGCGTGGCGTCGTCGAATTCGGTCGGGTTCATGCGTGGGTCTCCTTGCCCCGTGGGGACAACGCCCGGGCGCTCATTCTATTCCCATCTTCCCGGCAAGAGCCGCGCGGCCTCGTGCGAGCCGGCTCATGACGGTGCCTTTCGGGATGCCGAGAACCTCCGCGGCCTCGGCATAGGACATCTCTTCGAAACAGACGAGGACGATCACCTCGCGCTGGTCGGCGGGCAGCGTCGCCATCGCGGCCTCCGTCCTCTGCAGCATCAGCGCGGCCTCGGTCACGCGCGGCCCGTCCACCGTGGCCGCCTCGGGCGCGTCGGCCACGTCGATCTCCGTGCCCCGCGTGGCAGCCCTGCGAGTCTGGTCGATCCACGCGTTCCTCAGGATGCGGAACAGCCACGGGTCGAGCCGCGTGGCGGGATCGTAGCGGCCGCGCCCGGCCACGGCGCGTTCGACGGTCGTCTGCACCAGATCGTCCGCCACGTCGGGTCTGCGGCAGAGCGACAGGGCGAAGCGTCTGAGCCTCGGCAGCGCGTCTACCAGGTCCCTCTCGAAAGCGTCCCGCATTCCCGTTCCCGACCTTTCCCGTTCAGGCCGCGCGGAATAACCTCGGCGGCGAAGCGTAGTCCATGGACGATGCCAACCCACACGAAGGCGTGCAGCAATGACAAGGGCCTTTCTCGTCGCGATGCTTGCGGCGGTCCTCCTGATCCTCCAGCCGGCCGTGCCGCAACGGCTCGGTGACGGGGCATTCTCGGCGGCCGCCTGGGCGGATGACGACGATGACGACGGCGGAAGCGACGATGACGACGACGATGGCGGCGGGGCAGGACACTCCAGCCGCGACGACGATGATGACGACGACGACGGCGGCGGCGGCGGCGGCTCGCGGCCGTCCGGGTCGAGTGGCGGCGGCTTCCTCGACACTCTTTTCGGCACGCAGCGGCAACCCGCGGCCCCGCCACCCGCACCAGCGCCCCCGAGCGCCGTGCCCGACGAGATCGTGACACTTGCCCTCGACGCGGCCGATCTTGCCACCCTGCTCGCACAGGGCTTCACGGTGATCGAGGAACGGCCCCTGCCGGGGGTCGGCACCGTCTCCCGGCGTCTGCGCATCCCTTCGGACCTGACCCTCGCCGATGCGCGCACGGCCGCGCGCGCCCTGCCGAGCGGGCAGGATGCCGATTTCAACCATTTCTACCGCCCCGAACAGGTCGTGGAGGGGCAGGACGTCTGCCCCGGCCCTGACTGCCCCGACAGCGTCCTGCGCGACTGGCCCCACGGGCTGCCGCGCGACACCGTCTGCGGGCCCGGAGCGCCGATCGGGATGATCGATACCGGCATCAACGCGGATCACGAGGCCTTCGCGGGGGCGCGGCTCGAGGTGACGCGGCTGGGTCGCGACGTGCTCGAGCCCTCCCGCGCGATCCACGGCACGGCCGTGGCGGCGCTGCTGGTGGGCCAGCCGGGCACGCGCGCGCCGGGCCTTGTTCCGGGCACGCGCGTTGTCGCCATCGATGCGTTTCATCGCGTGGGCGGCGATGAGCGCGCCGATGTCTTCAGCCTGATCGAGGGCCTGGACATCCTTGCCTCCGAAGGCGTCTCGGTGATCAACCTCAGCCTCGCGGGCCCGCCCAACAGCGTGCTGGAGGAGGTGGTGGAGCGGCTTCTTTCCGAGAACGACATCCTGCTTGTCGCCTCCGTCGGCAATGCCGGTCCCGCCGCCGAACCCGCCTATCCGGCGGCCTTCCCCCCGGTCATCGCCGTCACCGCCATCGACCGGGAGGGCCGCGTCTATCGCCGGGCGGTGCGGGGGGCACATGTCGATCTGGCCGCGCCGGGGGTCGAGGTCTGGACCGCCGCATCCGTCAGCGGCGCGCGCTGGAAGACCGGGACCTCCTTCGCCGTCCCTTTCGTGAGCGCCGCCGCCGCACTTCTGCGCGCCGAACGCCCCGATCTCGGCGCGCCGCAGGTCGCGGAGGAGCTTCTTCTGCGCGCCCTCGATCTGGGCGATCCCGGCCGCGACGACGTCTTCGGCGCGGGGCTCGTCGACCTCGACGCGCTGTGCGGCGGACCGCTCTGAGCGCCGGCGGACGGCTTTCGCCCGCCACTCAGACACGGGTGCCGGCCGATCCTGATATCGTGCACGAGGTGCACAATTGTCCGCAAGGACTGCCCCCCGATGGCTCCCCTCCCGCGGGCGCTGGCCGGCCATATCTCCGGGCGCCGGATCGCCGAGGCGCTGACTTTTCCGTTCGAGACCGTCAGGCGCCACGTGGCCAGGATGACAGAGCGCGGATTGCGCGGCGCCGGCAAGAAAGGCCAGCTTTCCACGCCGGGCGGCACGCTCGCGCGGTTGGGGGAGCATGACAGCCCCATGGAATTCGCGCGGCGGTTCACATCGGTCGTCCGCGCAATGCAGTGCATGGGCGCGGTCTCGGACGCGTTCATTCTCCGTCGCCGCGCCGGTTCCGGGGCTCGCGTTCGTGCATCGCCGCCTCCGGATCGCTGCTGCGCCTCTGCGCGACAAGCGCCGGAAGCGCGCCGTGGTGTCGACCGCAAGAATCCTTCGAGACATCGTTTTTGCCGCAATTATCGTCTCGATTCTGCAGTACTGAGATTCCCGGGCGGTTTCGCCGGCATGACCCGGATCGGGTCATGCGGTTCGGCACGGCGGGCCGGTCGGGGGTATTCCGGCGCAACGGGCTTCGGCAGACGCAGGAAGGAGCAGGATCATGATGGCAATTTCCCGAACCCCGGCGCCGGTCGCGCAGGCGCGATCGTTCCTCGCACGGCGAGACGGCGGACCGCTTCGGTGGACCTTTCGCGTCTTTGCCCTGCTCTTCGTCATAGTGCCCGGCATCCCGGCGGCGACGGCGGAGACGCTGACCGGCACCGCCCATATCCGCGAGCGCATCGCCCTGCCGCCCGACGCGGTTTTCGAGGCGGTGATCGAGGACGTGGCCCGCGCGGATGCACCGGCCACGCGCCTTGCAGGAACCGTGATCGAAGGTCCCGGCCAGGCTCCCATCGGTTTTTCCATCGACTACGATCCCTCCGCGCTCGACGCGCGCGCGATCTATTCGCTGCGCGCCACGATCCGGCGCGAGGGGCGGCTTCTCTTTACCACCGACACCTTCACGCGCGTTCTGACCGGGGACGAGGCCGCGCCGGTCGAGGTCGACCTCGTGCTGGTGCAGGGCGACGGAGCGGATGCCCCCGTTCCGGCCCACGGCCTGCGTCTTCCGGCGTCATTCCGCGGCACGCTGCCTTGCGCCGACTGCGAGGGTATCCGCCATCATCTCGATCTCTGGCCGGACCAGTATTACCACCTGAGCCGGGAGTGGCTCGGCCGGGAGGACGGCACCGCGCGCCGCGACGAGATCGGGCGCTGGTATGCCGACCCGGGCCGCGGCGCGATCGTTCTTCACGGCGCCTCGGAGATGCCGCTCTTCTGGCAGGTGATGGCGCCGGACCGGCTGCGCCAGATGGACATGGCCGGCAATCCGATCGAGTCCGATCTGCCTTACGAGCTGACGAGCGAGGGCACTTTGGAGCCGACCGAACTGCACGACCTCTTTTTGCTCGGGCAGATGACCTACATGGCCGACAGCGCGCGTTTCGAGGAGTGTTTCTCGGGCGTGGGCTATCCGGTGGCGCAGGAGGGCGATTACCTTGCGCTGGAACGGGCCTATCTCGAGGCCGCGTCCGGCCCCGGCGCGCCCGTGATGGTGCATGTGGAAGGCGATCTCGCGCTGCGCCCACCCATGGAGGGGCCGCCGCGGATGAGCCTTGTCGTCGACCGTTTCATCGCCGTGCGGGACGCGGATGCCTGTGACCGGCCCGAGCCGCAGGCCTCGCTCAGCGATACCTACTGGCGCATCGGCACGCTGATGGGCGAGGCGGTGGAGTCCCAGCCCAACCGCCGCGAGCCGCATCTCGTCCTGCGGGGCGGCGAAGAGCGGCGTTTCCGCGCCACGGTCGGGTGCAACCAGATCATCGGCTCCTACGAGACGGATGGCGGAACGCTGAACTTCGGTGCGGCGGCAAGCACGATGATGGCCTGCCGGCCGCCCCTCGACCGGATGGAGCGCAGCCTGGGCGAGGTTCTGTCGCAGACCCGCGCCGTCCGGGTGGCGGGGCGGGGGCTCGAGCTTCTGGCCGAGGACGGCAGCACGCTCGCGCAGCTCCAGGCCGTCTATCTGCGCTGACCCCGTCGGAGCGCGGCGTCTTGCCGGCGGGCCATGCCATTGTGTGGGCGCTCCCGATCGAGGTCGCTCTGGCCGGGGTTGCCTGATCGTCATCGGCCTTGCGCCGACGCTGATCCACCTGATCTCGATCCCGATGACGACCACCTCGGTCAACCCCTTGCGCTCGACGGCGGTGGTGCCATTCGCCGAAACGGCGGCGCTGGATCACCCTTGGCTCTTCTGGGCCGCGCCGCTCTGGATGGCATTGTTGTCCGACAGGGCGGTCGAGGCGCCTCCGGCTCCGGGGCTCACACCGGCGGAATGAACCCGGATCCAGGGGCGAGCGGGCATTCGCTTGCATGCCGCTGCGCGATGGCGGACAGAGGGTGTCGACCGCGACCGACGCAGCTGCCCGGAGACACGCCATGACTGACGCCCCGAAGCTTTTCACGCCGCTCGCCCTGCGCGGGATCGAGACACGCAACCGCGTGGTGATCTCGCCCATGTGCCAGTACTCGGCCCATGAGGGTCATCTGGACGACTGGCATCTGGTGCATCTTGGCCGTTTCGCGATCGGCGGGGCGGGCATCATCTTTACCGAGGCGACGGCGGTGCAGAAGGGCGGGCGCATCACCCATGGCTGCGCGGGCCTCTGGGCCGACAGCCAGATCCCGGGCCATGCACGGCTCGCCCAGTTCGCCCTGCGCCATGGCGCGATCCCGGCGATCCAGCTGGGTCATGCCGGGCGCAAGGCCAGCATACAGCGGCCGTGGTTCGGCAACGGACCCCTGGATGAGGCGGATTTCGCGCGCGGCGACATGCCATGGACGCCGGTCGGACCCTCCGCGATCCCGGTGGCCGAGGGCTGGCCGGTGCCGCATGAGCTGACCCTGGCCGAGATCGGAGACCTCATCGCCGATTTCGTCGCCGCCACCCGCCGCGCGCGGGAGGCGGGATACCGGATCGTCGAGATCCACGGCGCCCATGGCTACCTCGTGCACAGCTTCCTGTCGCCCCTGTCGAACAGGCGAAGCGACGCTTATGGGGGCGATCTGAACGGGCGGATGCGGCTCGCCCTCGAGATCGCCGAGGCGGTGCGCGCCGAGTGGCCCGAGGACCTGCCTCTGTTCTTCCGCACCTCCGCCGTCGATGGCGCCCCCGAGGGCTGGAGCCTCGACGACACCGTGGCGCTCGCCCGGGCGCTCAAGGAGATCGGGGTGGACGTGATCGACTGTTCCTCGGGAGGCATCGGCGGGTCGGCGACGGCCGCCGGCGGCGCGAAGCGTCAGCCGGGTTTCCAGGTGCCCTATGCAGACCGGGTCCGCCAGGAGGCGCAGATCACGACGATGGCCGTGGGCCTCATCACGCACCCGGTGCAGGCCGAGGCGATCCTGACAGAGGGGCGCGCCGATCTTGTCGCCATCGCGCGCGAGGCGCTGGTCGATCCGCAATGGGCGCTGCACGCCGCGCGGGACCTCGGCCACGACACCGACTTCTCCACATGGCCGGAACAGTCTGGCTGGTGGCTGGCGGGACGGGAAAAGACGGCCGATCTCTACGATCCCGAGACTCCCTGAGCCGGATCGGAGCGGCCTGTTTCAGGCCTTCGGTCGGCTCGCCGCGGTTGCTGTTCCGTCCTGGCGTCCACCCCAGCGGTTCAGCGCGAGGATCAGCAGGATCAACGCCGCACCCGCCCCCTCGACGGCGACGTCCGGCCAGAAGACCGCTATGACGCCCGGAACGATCAGCAGCCGTTGCCAAAGCGGCATGGGCCGCCACAGAAAGCCCTCGAGCGCCACGGCGAAGCCGGTGAGCGCCACGATCGCGATGGCGCCGTTCCAGATCACCACCGGCAGCGGCCCACCGAGGATGATCGCGTCGTTGAACACCATGAAGAGCGGAATGAGGTAGAGGCCCTTGGCGTATTTCCACGCCTGCAGGCTGGTCTCCATCGGTTTGGAGCCGGCTATTGCCGCGCCCGCGAAGCCCGCGAGCGCCACGGGCGGCGTGACGTTGCTGTCCTGCGAATACCAGAACACCACCAGATGGGCGATCAGGATCGGCAGGCCGAACTCCTGCGTAAGCGCGGGACCCACGAGGATGATCAGCACGATATAGGCCGCCGTCACCGGCAGCCCCATGCCGAGGATCAGGCTCGCGATCACCACCAGCAGCAGCGCGAGAACCAGATTGCCGCCCGAGAACGCGATCATCATGGCCGAGAATTTCAGGCCAAGGCCGGTGAGGCCAACGACGCCCACGATGATGCCGGCCACGGCGCAGGCCATGGAGACCGCGACGGCGTTGCGCGCGCCAAGCTCCAGCGCGTCAAGCGTCAGCGCGATCCCCCGGCGGCAGAGCGCGACGAAGCCCGAGGCCGTCGGCCGGCCGGTCAGGAAATCCCACAGCGCGCGGGCCACGGCGGCAGCGACGATCGACAGGATCGCGTAGAAGCCCACGCGCATCGGCGAGTAGCCCGCGACCAGCAGCGCCATCAGAGCCACGAGCGGCAGCAGGAAGTGCCATCCATCGGCCAGCACCGAGCGGACGCTGGGCAGCTCGTCCGCGCTCAGGCCGGTCATGCCCTGCTTGACCGCCGCGATGTGCACCAGCAGGTAGACGACCCCGAAATAGAGCAGCGCGGGGAAGATCGAGACCAGCACGATATCGACATAGGGCACCCGCGTGAATTCGGACATCAGGAAGGCGCCCGCGCCCATCAGGGGTGGCATGATCTGGCCGCCTGTCGAGGCCGCGGCCTCGATGCCCCCGGCCTGCGCGGGGCGGTAACCGAGCCGTTTCATGAGGGGAATGGTGAAGGCGCCCGTGGTGACCACGTTGGCGATGGCGCTGCCGCTGATCGACCCCATGCCGGCCGACGCGATGACGGCGGCCTTGGCCGGTCCTCCGCGCTGTCGCCCCGTGGCGGCATAGGCGAGGTCGATGAAGAACTTGCCCGCGCCGGTCACCTCGAGGAAGGCACCGAAGAGGACGAAAACGAAGATGAAGGTCGCGGCGACGCCCAGCGGGATGCCGAAGATGCCTTCGGCCCCCAGCGTCATCTGGCTTGCCACCCGGTCGATGGAATAGCCGCGGTGGTTCAGGATGCCGGGCATCCAGTCGGCGAGGAAAGGCAGCTCTCCCCGGCTTCCGGCGAAGGCGTAGAGCAGGAAGGCCGCGCCGATGATGGTCATGCCGAGGCCCACGGCGCGGCGGGCGCCCTCCAGCACCACGAGAACGGTCAGCACGCCGACCCAGACGTCGATGTCGCGAGGGAAGATCTGGTTGGCGATCGTGTCGATGTTGACCGGCAGCCACGCCCCCACCAGCACGGCGCAGGCGATCAGGGTGCCGTCGATGACCCAGCCGAGCACGCCGCGCGGCCGGGACCGGCCCCAGACGGGATAGATCAGGAAACACAGGACGAGGATGAAGCCGAGGTGAATGGGCCGCTGGTAGAACAGGCCAAGCGGTTGCACGCCCGCCGCGTAAAGCTGGAACAGCGACAGGGCGATGCCGATCACGGCGATCGCACGCAGCACGATCCAGGGCTGTGGCGGCTCGTTCCGCGGGACCTCGGTATCGACGACCATCAGTTTTCCTGCCCCGTCAATTCGATGCGAACGCGTTCGCGCGCCGCGGCCTGCGACAGGGATACCACGGTGTCACCGACCCTGAGCCGGTGATCCACCGGTTCCCCTCCCGGGCGCAGGACATAGGCGTTGCCGGGCACGGGTTCGTCGATGTCGATGATCCAGTAGCCGCCCGCCCCGTCCGAGACCTGCCGCCCGCGGCCCGGGATATGCCCCAGACCGGCCGCGAAGTCGGGTTGGCGCGAGCGCACCAGTACCATTTGGCCGTCCCGGTTCTCGTAGCAATCCGTGACCGGAAAGCCCTCGACCGAGTGGTTCCACAGCACGCACCAGCCCGCCCCCTCGGGAACGGGCAGGCGTGCGATCTCTGTGCCGTCCTCGGCGGTGGCGACAAGATCGCCCGCCGCAGCGGCGTTGAAGCCGGAGAGAAGGAGGAGGGCCGACAGCCCCCCTCCGAACCATCCGATCAAGAGGCCGCGCTCATTCGCGCAGGCGGTCCGGGACCGCGGCGCCGATCTCCTCGTAGTAGCGGATCGCGCCGGGATGCAGCGGGACCGGCGTGGCCGACATGGTGAACTCGACCGTGGTCTCGTTCGCCGCCGGGTGGACGGCCTGCAGGTCGGCGACGTTCTCGAACATCGCGCGAGTGATCGCATAGGCCACGTCGTCCGGCATCTCGGAGGAGACAGCGAGAACGTTCGGAATGCCGAGGACCGTGATGTCCTCGTCGATGCCCGTGTAGCTCCCACCCGGAAGCGTGGTGCGCGACATCACCGGGTCGGCGGCGATGGCGGCGGCCATTTCCTCGTCGGTCAGCGCGATGATGACGATGTCGTTCGTCGTCGAGAGGTTGAGGATCGAAGAGGTTGGCGCGCCGACCGACCAGAAACCCGCATCGATGTCGCCGTTGGCGAGCGCATCCGCGGTCTCGTTGAAGTTCAGACGCTGCTCTTCGATGTCGTCATAGGTGATGCCGTTGGCCTGAAGGATGGCGTTGGCGTTGACCTCTGTCCCCGAGCCGGGAGCCCCCACCGAGACACGCTTGCCGCGCAGGTCTTCAAGCGACGTGACCCCGCTGTCTTCAAGCGCCACGATGTGGATCATGTTGGCGTACATCGACGCGAGACCGCGCACCATGGGGAGCTGCTGCCCCTCGAAGCGGCCGGTGCCGTTGTAGGCCTGCTGCACCGTGTCGGCCAGCGCGAGCGCGAGATCCGCGTCGCCCGTGGCGATGAGGCCCATGTTCTCGACCGAAGCGCCGGTGACCTCGGCGGTCGCCGAGAAGCCGTCCACGTTGTTGTTGATGACTTCGGCCAGACCGCCGCCCATCGGGTAGTAGACCCCGCCGGTGCCGCCGGTGGCGATCGAAAGCTGCTCCTGCGCGACGGCGGGCGCCGCGGTGGCCAGAAGCGCTCCGGCAAGACAAATCTGCATGAACTTCATGACGTTCCTCCCTGAAACTGTTGTGTCGTTCCTTCTAAAGCAGATTGTATCACTCTCCAACACATCAGTAAGCCCGCCTGTGGCGGTCTCCCGAAGTGGCCGAGCGGCATCCCGTCGGCGGGGCGCATCGTGCGTCGGGAAGCGGCTATCCCGCGTTGCAGACCCTGAGCGTTGCCGCCTCCGACATGTCGTAGGGTGTGCCGGTCGGGTAGAGGATGTCGTGGAACCAAACGGATCGGTCGGCGTCACCGCCATGGGCGGCAACAAGCTCTTCCGGCCAGGGCAGCCATGTCTGCGTTCGTCCCTGCACGAGGCCCCACTGAACGCATCCGACACCGCGACGGCGGAACAATTCCAGCTGATCGGCGATCCTGCTGCCCACGGGGCGGGCCATCCATTCCGTACAGATCATCGGGCGGCGGTGCCTTTCGAGGGCCTTGATGATCCCGGCCACCTTCTCGGTCGAGAGGTAGGCATGAAAGGTCACGATGTCCGACAGTTCGAGCGCCGTCCTGTCGATCTCGGTTTCGTAGGCGGCACCGAGCGCGCCCGCGACGGGCGTGCTCCAGGCGCCCACGGTCAACGGTTGGCGGGGCCGCTGTTCGCGGGCCACGGCGAAGCTCGCCTGCATAAGCGCAAGGCTCTGATCGGAGAAATCCGGTTGATACATGTCTGCGCCGTCGCGCCCGAAGATCATCCGGTTGCCGGGCTCGTTGTAGAGGTCCCAGAACGCGATCCTCGGGTCGTTGCGGAACCGTCCGACGATATCGGCGACGTAGCGGGCGAGCCCTTCGGTTTCCGTCCCGGTGTGAAGCAGGGCGCGGCCGGGGCTGGCGACGGCGCGGCTGTTGTGGACCCCGGGGACCGGATCGGGCTGGGGCCCGTACTCGGGTTCCAGCCCGCCGAACCCGCAATCGTCGAAGAGAACTGGAATGGTGTCGATGCCCACGGAGGCCGCCATGCCCATCACCCGGTCGAGACGGTCGAGAAGGCCGTCGCGGTCATGCTTCCAGACAAGGTAATGCAGGTTGATGCGAAACACGTTGAACCCGAGGTCCGAGGCCCATCCCAGCTCGCGTTCGATCGTGGCCGCGTCAAAGCTGTCGGGGTGCCACATCTCGATGAAATTCACCGCCGTCGACGGCAGGAAGTTGAACCCGCAAAGCCAAGGACGGGCGTTCCACCATGCGTTCGCGTCCGCTTCGGTCCAACGGTCCATCTTCGCGCTCCGATGCTTGAGGGCTGTCGTGGCACCGGCCGACCTGCGCCGGCCGGTGCTTGAAAGGGGCGGCAGGGATCAGCCGTCGAGCAGATCCTGCACTTCGAGCTCGGCGTCGGAGAGCGCGTCGTCGATCGACTTTCCGGTGAGCCAGATCGCCTGAAGCTCGCGGTTCAGCACGTCCTGGATCGCGCCGTAATTCTCGGCGGCGGGCGTGTCGCGGGCGATGGCGGCGGTGCCGGCATACTCGTCGCGATGCGGCAGACCTGCATAGGCTTCCGACCCCAGGACCGAATTGCGCACGGCCATGTGGCCCGTCCGAGCCCAGTCGATATTGTGGTCGTTGATGAAGGCCAGCACCCGCAGCGCGGCGGCATAGGTCTCGGGGTCATCGCGCTTGAGCGAGGCGGGGATCGCCCACATGTGGCTGTCGGCCCATGTCGCGCCCTCGTCGAAGAGCGTCGGGAAATCCGCGACGTGGTAGTCCGACAGCGCCACATCGGAGTTCGCGGCCTCGGCGGCGTAGAAATCCACCACCCATGTGCCGTTCACCAGGACCGCCGCCTCGCCGTTGAGGAATGCCTGCTGGCTGTCGGCGTAGTTCAGCTGCGGGTCCGCATACCCTTCGTCGAAGAGCTGCGTGATCGTCGTCACGGCGTTCCGCGCGGCTTCGCTGTCGATCGTCGCGGTGCCGTCTTCGGTGAAGATGTTCTCGCCCTGCTGCCACATCAGCGACAGGACAAGCCGGACGCCGATGGGAAACTGCGCGAAATCGGCGGCGAGATAGTCATGGCCCGTGGCGTCCTCGACCATGGCGGCGTGTTCCAGAAGCTCCGCGGGCGAGGTCGGCAGGATCGGGCTGCCATCGTCGTTCACGAGGCCGGCTGCCTCCATGATCTCCATGTTCACGTGCCAGAGGTTGGCGTGGAAATCCATCGGAACGCCGTAGATGCCGCCATTGTGGCTGACGGCGTCCAATGCTGCGGGCGCCCAGTCCGACACGTCGATGCCGGCGGCCTCGAGGTCGCCCGACAGCTCGGCCAGCGCGCCCAGGCCCGCGAATTGCGGCACGCGGTGGCGGTGCATGACGTGGATGTCCGGCGGCTCGCCGCCGGCATAGGCCGCGACGATCTGGTCGTAGTAGTTGCCCCAGTCGGTCGGCAGGGTGTTGACGGTGATCCCGTCGAGTTCCGCATCGGCCGCGTTGATGATCGACTGGATGATGCAGGCCTCGCCGGTGCTCGTGGTCGTGTCCGTGCCCGCATCCTCGCAGGCGCCGAAGAACCGCCCGAGCGAGACCTCCTGCGCGGCGGCCCCGGTGACCGCCATGGCGGCCAGTGCGGTTCCCATGAGAACATGTTTCATGTCTTTCCTCCCTTTGGTTGGGGCGCTTCGGCCCCGGTTCAGCCCTTGGTCCCGCCGGCCGTCATGGCGCGGACCACGTAGCGTTGGAACATCAGGAACAGGATCACGACCGGCAGCGAGGCGATGACGCCCGACGCCATGACGCGGCCCAGTCCTTCGGATTGCGCGAAATTCGACTGGATCGACGCCAGGCCCAGCGTGATCGTGAAGCGGTCGGGCTCGCGGGCCGAGACCAGCGGCCAGAGATAGTCGTTCCAGGCGTAGAGAAACGTCAGGATCGCCAGCGTCATCATCGCGGGGCGCGCCAGCGGCAGCATGATGTACCAGAAGATCTGGAGCCACCCGACGCCGTCGATCCGAGCGGCCTCCTCGATGTCCTTCGGGATGGCGCGGAAGAACTGCATCATCAGGAAGACGCCGATGGGCACGGCCATGCGCGGCAGGATCAGCGCGTGGTAGCTGTTGTGCCACCCAAGGTCGGCGAACATCGTGTAGAGCGGGATGAAGACCGCCTGTTCCGGCACCATCAGCCCGACGAGGCAGAGAACCATGATCGACCGTTTCAGGGGAAACTCCAGCCGCGCCAGCGCGTAGCCTGCCGTCGTCGACACGGCGAGCACCCCGAGAGTCATGCCAAGCGCGACGATGGCCGAATTGAGAAACCAGAGCGGCGTCTGCCCGAAACCGAAGAGCGCCACGTAGTTGTCGGCGGTGAACGGGATCGGGATCAGCCCGAAGGCGGTGGTCGAGGTCGTGCGCGCCAGCACGTCATTTGGCTGGAAGGACAGCGACACCATCCAGATCGTCGGGATCAGCCACAGGAAGGCCGGGATCGAGAGCGCCGTGATCAGCCAGTAGTAGGACCGGTTGAGCATCACTCCTCCTCCCGGCCGACGATGAACTGAACGAGGGAAAACGCGCCCATGATCACGAAGAGGAACACCGCCATGGCGCTGGCCTTGCCCAGCTCGCTGTCGCGAAAGGCGGTCTGGTAGATGTAGCGCACAAGGACCTGCGTGCTGTCGTTTGGCCCGCCCTGTGTCATCAGGTGGGACTGCCCGAAGACCTGGAAATGCAGGATGATCTGCAGGACCACGACCAGCGTGATCGTCCGTTTCAGGTTGGGCAGCGTGATGTACCAGAACGCCTTGACCCCCGTCGCGTCGTCGATGGCAGCCGCCTCGTAGATGTCCTTCGAGATGTCCTGGATACCCGCGAGAAACAGGATCATCGCGATGCCCAGCGACCACCAGATCGTGGCGATGACGATCGCCGCCATGGCGAATTGCTGGTCGGTCAGCCAGACGATGGGCGAGCCGCCCAAGGCCTCGGTCAGGTTGGCGATCAGCCCCTGCCGGGGCGAGAACATGATCTGCCAGATCAACGTGACCACCGTCACCGACAGCACCTGGCTGAGGAAGAAGAGCGTGCGCAGCACGGCCTTGGCGCGTGTCTCGCCGTCGAGTGCCGCGGCGAGGATCAGCGCGGTGATCGTGACGCCCGGCACCGCCAGCGCGACGAAGGTGATCGTGTTGCCCACCGTGGGCCAGAACCGCCGGTCATACCAGCGCCCGTCCTCGCCCGGGTGAAACCCCGGCAGCAGGACGAACAGCGACCCCGCGATCCCCAGCGCGAGCGCCGTGGCCTTCGACAGCCGCCCCGCGCGAAACCCGAAAAAGGCCAGCCCGATCCCGAGGACACCAACGGTTTGCATGACCGGGCTGGCGAGTGGACCCCATTCGATGTTCCGCCCCCAGAGCGTGCGGATGTAATTCTCGGCCCCGACGAACTCGCGGGCATCCGGGTTGAAGGCGACGGCAAGCAGGTTCCAGTCGTGCAGGCTGATCCAGACGCCGTGAAAGAACGGGTAGACGAGGAACGCGCCATAGACCGCCAGAAACGGCACAAGCAGGATCGCCGCCGCCTGGGTCTGGGACAGACCTCTCCCCTTGCGCTGCTGATTCATGGCCATGTGGCACGCCCTCCCAAACGAGCCGATTCTGGAGCATTCTGGCTTGTGCTAAAAACTTTAGCAATATTTATTAGCGAGCGGAGGTGCAGGATGGGCAATCACGACGACGCTGGCGCGGCCCGTGTGACGATGAAGGACGTGGCGCTGGCGGCGGGTGTGTCGCAATCGACGGTGTCCTTCGTGCTCAACGGCAATGACGACATGCGCATCAGCGCCGAGACCCGCCGCCGTGTGCTCAGGGCCGTGGCCGATCTGGGCTATCGCCCCCGCGGGGCCGGGCGGCCGCCCAAGGCCGCGGGCACACGGGTCATCGGCGTGATGTTCGACGAGGTCGCCACCAGCCCCTTCGCCGCGATCTCGATCGAGGGCGTGCAGGAGGAGGCGTGGAATTCCGGCGTGCTCGTCGAGGTTGTGATGACCGGCGGCGACCGTAGCTACGAGGCGGCCGTGCTCCGCAAATGGGCCGCCGACCGGGTCGAGGGGGTGATCTATGCCTCGATCCTGACGCGGCGGGTCACCCCGCCCGACGCGCTTGCGCGGCACCGCGCGGTGCTCCTGAACTGTTACGATCCCGAGGAGAGCTACGCCTCGGTCGTGCCGGCCGAGCGCCGCGGCGGAGAGGCCGCCACTCGCGCCCTGCTGGAGGCCGGGCACCGGCGCGTCGCCTTCATTTCGGGCGAAACATGGATGGATGCCTCCGACCAGAGGATGGAGGGCTATGAGCGCGCATTGCGCGCCGCCGACCTGACCGTGGACCCGTCCCTGATCGAAACCGGGAATTTCCTGCCCTCCGGTGGCCACGCGGCCACCCATCGCCTTCTCGACCGCACGCGGCCCGACGCGATCTTCTGCGCCAACGACCTCATGGCCGTCGGCTGTTACGAAGCCCTGAAGGAACGCGGCGAGCGTATCGGCGAAACCATCGGCGTGATGGGCTACGACGACCAGGAGATCGCGCAGCATCTGAACCCGCCACTGTCCACGGTGCTTCTGCCGCATCGGGAGATGGCGCAATGGTGTGCGGCTCAAATCCTTGCAGAGGGTGACCTGACGACGGCGCGCAAGAGGATGGAATGCCCTCAGGTCATCCGGGCCTCCCACACGAGGCGGGCGCAAGAGGACAGGCTTGAAACCCCTCCGGTCTCATCCTGGACGGCATGACGGGACAAGCGGCACTCGCGATCGGCACGGCCCGCGCCCGTCTGATGCCCCCGCGTGGTGCGGCACCTTCGGAAACGCACCGTCGGATGACACGCGCGCCTAGCCTGTCACAAGGCGTTCGCGCAATAGTCCGACCGCTGACTGCGTGCCGTCCACCACTTTGACGGCGCAAGAGGGCGCGATCGTGCTGGCGAGACCCGCCAGCGGGCCGCCGCCCAGAACGATGCTCCGGGCGCCCTCCGCCTCGCAGTCATGGCAGAGTTCGAGCAGGGCGGGCAGCATCCTGTCGGCGACGTCGGCGGGATCGTGGGCAAGCGGAAGCGCGGGGCTTGCCACGCGCATCAGCGCGCCGGCCATGCCGTGTTCGGCGGCCTTCTCGGACAGCGGTCCGGCCACTTCCGGCGCAAAGGTCACGATGGCGAATGGGCCGCCGATGCGCCGGACTTCGGTGAAGGCCGCCTCGGCTATCCCGAGGACGGGGAGGTCCGGATACCTGCGCCGGACTTCCCGCGCGCCGGTATCGCCGAAGGAGGCCAGCACGATCCCGTCGATCGGTCCGTCACGGGCGGCGATCGCCTGCAGGACGCCGAGGGTGGCCGCCTCGGCATCGGCTTCGGTCACGATCAGGGCCGGGCCGGAAGCCGCCGAGACCGTCGTGAACCGGTCGCCCGGTTTTGCCACCGCCTGCGCCGCCGCATCGATCCGCGCCGTCACGCCCGGCGTCGTGTTCGGGTTGACGATGAGAAGCCGCATCACAGGATGACCGATGGCAGCCAGAGCACGATGGCCGGGAAGACGTTCACGAGGATCAGCGCCACAAGCATCGCGCCGATGAAGGCCAGCAGCGAGGGGATGATCCTGGCGATGGATATCTTTGCGATAGCGCAGGTGATCAGCACGACCGAGGCCACCGGCGGCGTCTGTTGCCCGATACCGAGGTTGATCGTCAGGATCAGCCCGAAATGCACCCGGTCGATGCCCAGCTGGTCGGCCAGCGGCAGGAAGATCGGCACCAGCATCAGGATCGCGGGCGTGCCGTGGATGATGGTGCCCGCCAGCAGGAAGAAGATGTTGATGGCGGCCAGCACGACCCAGTAATTCTCCGAGATGCCGAGGATCGCCTGCGCGATGTCCTGTGGAATGCGCTGGTTGGTGAGATACCAGCCCAGCAGTGTCGAGGTCGCGACGATGAACATCAGCATCGCGCTGCGCTTGCCCGCGATGCGGAAGGTATCCAGCAGGTTGCCCAGCTTGATCGTGCGGTAAAGGAACATGGCCAGCACGATCGACCAGAAGGCCGCGATGGCGCCCGCCTCGGTCGCGGTGAAGATGCCGCCGAGGATGCCGACGAGGATAAGGATCGGCAGGGTCAGCGGGATCGCGGCATCCTTGCCGGTTTCGAGCACGCGGGCGAAGCGGAACTCCCCCTCGGTCGGGTAGCCGCGTTTCACCGAGATGAAATAGGCCGTGGCCATGAGAAGTGCGCAGACCATGATGCCGGGCAGGATGCCTGCCGCGAAGAGCTCGGCGATCGAGGCGTTCGCGACATAGGCGTAGAGGATCAGGTTCAGCGACGGCGGCACGATGATCGCCATGGTGGCCGAGGTCGAGGTCACGGCGGCGGCGAAGGCCGCCGGGTAGCCGCGCTTCTTCATCTGCGGGATCATGACCGAGCCGATGGCGGCGGCATCCGAGGTGGCGGTGCCCGAAATCTCCGAGAAGAACAGCGATGTCAGAATGTTGACATGCGCCAGCCCGCCGCGGATATGGCCCACGAGGCTGGAGGCGAAGGCGATGAGCTTTTCCGCGATCCGGCCCTGGTTCATCACCTCGCCCGCGATCATGAACAATAGCGCCGCCACCAGCAGGTAGTTGTTGGCGCCCCCGAAGGGGATCAGCCCGATGATCTGCGGCACCACGGCCGGGTCCAGCAGGATCATCGTCGCGGCGGTCACGCCGAGCACGAAGGCGATGGGCAATCCCGCGATCAGCAGGGTGACGAGAAGGATCAGGATGATCCAGCCGGGATCGAGGAACATCACGCGTCGCTTTCGGGCAGGAGGTCATCGGGATGCACCCGGCCCGTCAGAAGACCGGCAAGGCGCGTGAGGCTGATGAGCGCGATCAGAGCGCCGCCTATGGGCATCGCCCAACGGAACAGGCCCATCGGCAGGTCGACGGAGATCAGCATCCGGGCACCGAAGCTTTGCGCAGCGATCCCGCCGTAATACGCTAGGAGCCCGCCGAAGCCCGCCATCAGGATGAGGTTACCCGCCATCACGGCGCGCTTCACGCCGGGCGACAGGATGCGCACCACGGAGTCGAAGCCCAGATGCTCCGAGGTGCGCGTCAGGTAGGCCGCGCCGATGAAGGTCAGGACGGCCAGCACATGGGCGGGCAGTTCCTCGGACCACGAGACGCTGTCGTTGAGGATGAAGCGGGTGAAGACCGCGTAGTTGAGCAGGCAGAAGAGCAGCCCCGCCAACCCGATCACCACCGCGTCCAGAAGGCGCGTGAGCCAGAGGTCGACGAACGCGACAAGGGCGGTGAGGCGGGCCATGGCGGGGCTGCTCCTTGGGGCAGGCGTTACTCGATGCCGAGGGCCGCGCGGGTGGCGGCGATCATGTCGGCGCCGATGACGTCCACGAAGGTCGGGCTCTCGTAGAGGGGTGCGGCCGCGGCCTGGAAGGCGGCGAAGTCGATCTCGTTGATCGCGATGCGGTCTGCCAGTTCTCCGATCACGCGGCTGTCTGTCTCGTCACCCCACGCGAAGGTCCAGGGTGCGACTTCGGCCGCGACGGTCATCACCGCCTCCCGCAGTTCGGGATCGAGGCTTGCGAGGAAGGGTTCACCGAAAACGAGGAAGGTCGGCAGATAGACGTGGTTCGACAGCGACATGTATTGCTGCACCTCGTAGAAGCGCCCGCTTTCGACGATCTCGGCGGGGTTTTCCTGGCCGTCGATCACGCCTTGATCCAGCCCGGAATAGACCTCGCCGAAGCTGAGCGGCGTGGCATTGGCGCCGAGCGTGTTGAACATCTCGACGCGCTGGCGGCTGGTGGGCGTGCGGATCTTGAGCCCGTCCAGATCGGCGGGCACCACGATGGGCCGCACACTGTTGGTGATCTGGCGGAAGCCGTTGTCCCACATCGCGGCCAGCACCATGCCGGTGCCCTCGAAGCCTTCGGCCAGCATCTCGCCCGCCGGGCTGGCGGCAAAGGCCTGCACGGCGTCGCGGTCCTCGAACAGATAGGGGAGATCGAAGATGGCGGTGCGGGTGTTGATCTGCGCGATGGCCGACGCGGAAAGCGATGCCTGATGCGTACCGAGACCGAGGCCCTGGAGGACGTCCTCCTCCGAGCCGAGCGTGTTCGACATGAAGATCTGCACGTCGATGGCGCCGTCGGTGGCGGCTTCGAGCCGGGTTTCGTATTCCTGCAGGAAGACATGCGCGAAGGAGCCTTCAGGCAGGGAGGAGTTGATCTGCAGCACGGACTGGGCGGCGGCCATGCCCGGCAGGGCGAGGCACGCGGTCGTGATGAAAAGGGATTTTCTCAGAAGGGTCATGTGGCGATCCTTTCCTATGGAGGTGGACGGGCAAGCGATGTCTTACGCAAGAGGTTTTTCACCAGCCACGTCGTGTGAAAAAGTTTTTTTATAACAACAAAGCGCTTCGGGATTCACGATCGCCCAAGACTTGGGCGGAAATTCCGCGCGGATGACCACGCAGGCCGCGCGCTTCGTGTGCGTCGGAGTTCAGAGTTCGTCGAGGGAATCGTGGATGTTCTCGATGGTGCGCAGCCGTTCCCGTCCGGCGGCGCCCGAGCCCTCGATGGCGCTCGAGGCCAGTATTCCGCAGACCGCCATGACGCCCACATGGTCGAAAAGCGGACCGGCACCCGTCGTGCTGCAGGGCAGGCGCCAGCGCGCCGGCATCGCCTCTAGACCGGTCAGATCGCCGATCAGTGCCGTCTGCGCCTCGCTTTCCTCCAGCACCGACAGAAGCGCGTCGAACTGCCGGGGCGGGCGGCGCAGGGCGAAGACGACCACGCAATCTCGCGGCCCGATGCCGGCAAGGCTTTCGGACAGTGTCTCCCCGTCGCGGGGCAGGGTGAAGACGTTGCCGCGGACCTGCATGATCTGCCACGACAGGTAGCGCGCAAAGGCCTGACCCGCCCGGAACCCGATCAGCCAGAGCCGGTCCGCCCCGATCATCGTTTCGACCAGCGCGCCGATCTCGGCGTCGTCGAGCCGCGCGAGGCTGCGTTCGAGATTGTCGTGGCTCCGGTCGAGGTGGCGGGCGATCTGCCCGTCGCGCGGCGCCCCCTCGCGATCCACCCGCAGAAGCGCCGTGCCGGCGGCCTGCTCGGCGCGCACGGCCTGCCGCGCCTCTTCGAAGGAGGCGTAGCCGATCTTGCGGACGAAACGCGTCACCGTGGCGTTGGACACGCCCGCCATCTGCGCGAGTTCAGTCGCGGTGTAGCTGGCGATCTGGCCGGGGAAATGCAGGATCGCCTCGGCCAGCCGCAATTCGCTCCGATGCATGCTCGGCGTCGCATCCCGGATGCGTGCGATGAAGGAGGTGCGGGTCGCTGACGCCATGCCCGTGAAAATAGGCTTTCACGGGATGGCAGCACAAGCCTGCAAGTTGAGCGCGCCCGGTGCAGCCCGACCCGTGGGTCGCGATTGGCACCGGGCGTTTCGCTCCGCCGGGCCGCCTCAGGCGACCGCGAGACGCTTCTTCGGATCGTAGAACGGCCGCTCCACCACGGTGGCGCGCGTCGGGCCGGACGGCGTGACCACCTCGAGCTCGAGGCCCAGATGGGCGACGTCCACCGACACCATCGCCAGCGCGATGTTCCGCTCAAGCCGTGGCGAATAGACCGCGGAGGTGACCTTGCCGACCGTCTCCCCGTCCCGGTTTATCGGCCAGAAGCTGGTATTCGGCCCCTTGAACGGATCGCAGTCGATGATCAGGCCCACCTGCCTGCGGCTGACACCCGCGTCGCGGATACGCCGCAGCGCCTGCTTGCCGATGAAGTCGGCCTCCATGTCGAGATCGACCAGCCGGTCGAGGCCGAGCTCGTAGGGGTTCGTGTGGATATCCGCATCGGCGTGATAGGACAGCATGCCGCCCTCGATGCGGCGGATGGACGAAGTGTGCCCGGGCTTGAGCCCGTAGGCCATGCCGGTCGCCATGATGCGTTCCCACAGCGCGTCGCCCTGCGTGCCGTCGCGCAGATAAAGTTCATAGCCCAGCTCGCTCGACCAGCCGGTGCGCGACACGATCAGCGGGATGCCGTCGAGATCGACCTCGCGCAGCCAGTAATACCGCAGGTCCATGATCTCCTCGCCGAAGAGCGCCTGCATGATCTGCCCCGATTTCGGGCCCTGCAGCTGGAGCGGCGAGACGTCCGGTTCCGTGATCGTCACGTCCATGCCGGAATGAACGGCCACGCCCTGCGCCCAGAGAAGGATGTCGCTGTCGGCGAGCGAGATCCAGAAATGGTTCTCGGCCAGCCGCAAGAGGATCGGATCGTTCAGGATGCCGCCTTCGGCATTGGTGATGAGGATGTACTTGCACTGTCCGACGGCCATCTTCGACAGGTCGCGCGGGGTCAGCATCTGCACGAAATGCGCGGCGTCCGGCCCGGTGATCTCCACCTGCCGCTCGACCGCCACGTCGCACAGGATCGCGTCGTTCACGAGGTTCCAGAAATTCTGCTCCGGGTCGCCGAAATCGCGCGGGATGTACATGTGGTTGTAGACCGAGAACGCCTTCGCACCCCATCGGACGGTGGCCTCGAAATAGGGTGATTTGCGGATCTGCGTGCCAAAGCCGAACGCGTCTGCGTGCATGGTTCCCTCCCAACCTGCCGCCGGCCTCCCTGCCGACGTATCCAAAGGAGACCTAGTGCCGAAGCCTCGAAAAGTCGGACCAAAGATTCGGCCGTGCCGGGCCGATCGGACCATTTTCGGGCAGCATGCGGACGATTCGGTCGCATTGCGTCATCGCGCTGCCGACGCCGCCAGCTTCGCGAGATTCGGTTGCGCGGTCTTGACGGTCCGTGTCGCGATGTAGGTCATGTACCTGTCGACGCCCAGTTCGGCATCGACCATCGCCTGCATCAACTCCTGGAACGCCGCGAGGTTCGGGCTGACGACCTTCATGACGTAATCCATTCCGCCGCCAGTCGCGATGCACTCGATTACCTCGTCATGCGCGTTCACGAAGGCTTCGAAGCGGTCGAAGTCGGATTTGCGGTGATGAGAAAGAGACACCGTGACCACGACGCGGGACACGTCGCAGATCCGCTCGAGCGCGATATCGGCGTGGTAGCTGCGGATGAATCCCGCCGCCTTCAGCCGGTCAAGGCGGGCCCAGCAGGGTGTCGGAGAGATGTTGGCGATCTCGGCAAGCCTCGTCTTGCTCAGCTGGCCATGCCGCTGAACGGCGCTGAGGATGCGAAGGTCCGTCGCATCCAGGCCCAGCCTTTTCATCTTCTCGAAACCTTCACCGCATCTCTTCCCAGGCAACCGTAGGTGTCCCGCGCCCCTTCGCAATTGTAGCGCCGAGGTCAGGCGTGGGCGGCAGATTTCCGACCAATTTGCGGCCAAACTCGCCGGCCCGTCGCGCGGCAGGAAGGCGGTCGCCCTACGCCGGGTAAAGATGCGCTGTCGCCCCGATGTCGACCTCGTCGTAGAGATCATTGATATGCGCCATCACCATGCGCACACAGCCGGAGCTTGCCCGCGTGCCGATGGTCCGTGGCTGCGGCGTGCCGTGGATGCGCAGATAGGTGTCGCGCTCGCCCTCGTAGAGATAGAGCGCGCGCGAGCCCAACGGGTTGGACGGACCTGGATCCATGCCGTCCGCCCATTGGCCGTAGACGTCCGGCTCACGCTCGATCATCGACTCGGTCGGTGTCCAGTGCGGCCATTGCTGCTTGCGTCCGATGCGGTATGTGCCGGGCTCGTAAAGGCCGTCGCGTCCGATCGCCACGCCATAGCGCATGGCGGTCTGGTCGGCGCCGATGTGGTAGAGAAAGCGCGCGACGGCATCGACATGAATGTCTCCGGGGACGAGGCCCGCGCGCGTCTCGACGCGGGTTGGCAGGTAGCTGGGCGCGAGGCCCCACGGGTTCGAGGTCGCCGGATCGTAATTCGTCGGCGTCACCTCCGCGTCCCACGCCGCCTGCTGCGCCTCGCTGGGCGATGTGCTCGCCAGTGCGGTTCCGGCAAGCGGACCCGAGAACAGGGCCGCACCCGTGATGATGAAATGGCGTCTCGTCAGCATTTTCGCCCTCTGTCCCGCGCGGCGTTCGACTCAATTCCAGAGCTGCCCGCAGCATCTTCCAGAGACAACGCCTGCCGCGCGATCCGGTTCCGCCACCCGGTCATGGGCCTGCTTTTCCGGCATTTCGGAATGATCCACGCAAACAGCCCGCATAGCTTTCGCAATGACCGCTTCGGCAGAGGATGCGGGGGGCAGAGGATGCGCGGATCGTTGCCGGGCTTCTTGGTTTCAGTTCAGCGTCGCGTCGAATTCGATCAGGCTTCTCGAGCCGTCGGTGGTCGGCGCCACGATGATCTTCGCGTTCACGATGTCCGGGCCGGTGAACTCGATGGATCGGTCCAGAAGCTCACCCGCTTCCTGCGTGACGGGATAGCCGTTCTCGGTCAGCTCCTCCTCCCAGTCGGCGAGGAGGGTGTCGACATCGGCTTCGGTCGAGATCGAGAACAACCGGATGCTGGAGCCCACGGCACGGTCGGTGACGACCTCGGCATCGTCGGGGAAGGTCAGCACATCGGGGATCCAGTCCGGTAGGTTCTCGTCGGCATGGACGACGACCGAGGCCGCAAGCACGATCGCGGCGGCGAGGATCAGATCGCGGATCGGCAAACGCCGGAAGGTCTCGATGATCGCATGGCAAGTCAGGGCCAGCGAGGCGCGGGGCGGGTGCAGGGTCAAGGTGCTCATCGGGTTTTACTTGTCTTCCTTGAAGTTTCGGTCAAGCGCGGTCATGCGCCGACGCCGAGGAATTCGCCCGCCGCAAGCTTTCGACCGGCGGGTCGCGCGGCCCGCCAGACGCCATATGTCCAGCGGTTCACTGGCCGTCCATGGTCCCGCCGGTTCCTGTCGTCCCGGTGCCTCCGGTGGTGCCACCGTCCAAGGCGCTGCCACCGGTGTCTCCGGTTCCAGCGCCGGCTTCCGGTTCGGGCGGCGGCGGATGGATGCGTTCCCGGAACGCGTGTTCAGGTGCGGCCCCGGCTTCCTCGCGGGTTATGCCGAGCGTGATTTCGTTACCGTCGTAAGTCATGTCCGGTTCGGACCAGTCCACGGCGATCTGCTTGGTGCCGAAGCCGAGAAAGCCGCCCACGGACACCACGGAGGCGTTTGCCGAACTGTCTTCCTTGTCAAGGATGAGATCTCCGATCGATCCGATCACGTCTCCGTCCGGCGTGGTCACCTGGGTGCCGAGCACCCAGTCTCCGTGAAGCTCGGAACCGTCCTGTCTTTCGACGATGACCTCATCGGCGCTTTGCCTGTAGGCGGGTTGAACGACGCGCGGGGCCGCGATGGTGACGCTCTTCAACATGGTTGCTACTTTCGCTGTCGGTGTGGGCGAACGCATCGTGTTGCGTGGGCTGTCGCACGGGGAACCGCGGGTGGTGGTCCGGCCTTGAAGCGGGTCCCACCTCCCGCGGTGGTGCGCCGCCGGGGAGAGGCGGCGACGCACTTCCATTCCCTTGTGCCGGGTCGTCCCGCGGCGTCAGGTGCTCAAATTGGCGATCGCCTCGTTGATGCGCTCGACGAGCGCCGGGTCATCGTTCGCAGCTTGGATCACGGCGTCGTACTCTTCCAACGTGATGTCTGGCGTCGCTTCGACGGCTGCGATCATCTCCTCGGTGGCCTCCTCGGAGACCTGCATGCGCTCTTCGTCGGTTTCCGCCGCTTCGAACTGAGCGGCGTAGAGCGCACGGATCTCCGCCACGCGCATCTGTGCTGCCGCGAAGGCGTCGATGGTCGCGTCGTCGAACTGCTCCTCGGCCTGAGCCTCGATCACCGGCGGCTGGTGTTGCCCTGCGTCATTGGCCGCCACCGCTGTCGGCATCACGCCGACGGCCGTCACGAGCGCGCAACTCCCGAGGATCGCGGTCAGTTTCTTCGAATGGATCATGGCTTCTGGTCCTCTGTTTGGATCACGGGCCACCGTGCGCTATGATGCGGGCGACCCTATGGATAGACAGGCGCGGGGTCCGGTTTGTTCCCGAACAGCAAAAAAAAATCTGGATGGAGGGGATCGAATGGAACTTTTCCGGCCGTGTGCCTGTCTCTCCCGAAAGGCCATGATCGACGAGGGCGGGCATGCAGGAAACCAAGTGGCTCATCGCGCGGGAGATCCCCCGTCTGCGGCGCTACGCGCTGGCATTGACGCGGGACCCTGTGGCCGCCGACGACCTCGTGCAGGACACGCTGGAGCGTGCGATCCGCAAACGCCACCTCTGGTCGCGCCATGGCAGTCTTAGGGCCTGGCTCTACAAGATGCTCTACCATGTCTTTCTGAACCAGGGTCCGCGCCGCAAGCGACGCGCAAACGAGGTGGACCTCGACGTCGCGCCCGATCCCATCGCCCCGGCGACGGCCGACGCCCGCCTCGTGCGTCGCGACATCGTCACCGCGATGCAGGAGCTTCCGGCCGAGCAGCGGGCGGCCATCGCGCTGACCGCAGTGGAGGGTCTGTCCTATGACGAGGCCGCCGCCGCGCTCGACATTCCCGTGGGCACGCTGCGCTCGCGCCTGTCGCGTGGCCGCGAGCGCCTGCGCGAGACCTTCGACGACTTCGAGCCGCAACTGCGCCAGGTGAAATGACATGATGGACCGCCCGTGCATCGACGACCTCGACCTCCTCGCGCTGGCCGACGGGTTTCTCGACGACGATCCCGCACGCAAGGCCGCGATCGAGGCGGCAATCGCCCGTGATCCGGAGGCCGCGTCCCGCCTGTCGGATTATCGCGCCCAGACGGCCGCCCTGCGCACCGCCTATGCAGGCGCGCTCGCGGCCCCCGTCCCCGAGCGGCTCCGCGCCATCGTCGAGGATGCCGAGCGGACACGGGCACGTCCCGTCCTGCGGCGCGCGGCGGCCGGCCTGGTGGTGGTCGCGGCGGGCCTTGGCGGCTGGCTCGTCGGGCACGGCGAGGACGATACGGCCCGGCGCGCTCTTCTGGACGAGAGCTACCGCCAGTTCGTCCTGCGCGGACCCGAGATGGCCCTGTCCGGCGAAGGGGGCGGCGCGCCCGAGCGTGCGATCAGCTGGATCGATGATGAAGTTGCGATCCGCCTGAGCGCGCCGGACCTTTCATCCGAGGGCTTTACCCTTGTCGGCAAACGGGGCGTGCGCCGCAGCGGCGACCAGCTTGTCGCGCTCGAATACCGGTCGCGGGACGGGCGCGCCTTCAGCCTCTTCATCGCGCCCCGCTGGATGGACAGCCCGGGACCCATCGTCGAGCGGGAGCGCGCCGGGATCGCGCTGGCCTACTGGCACGACGGCCCGCTGGCCGCATCGATCGCGACCCAATTGCCCCGGGCCGAGGCGCGGGTGCTGGCCGAGGCGGTGCGACGCGCGATGCGTGACGACACCACCGCCCCGCCGGCCGGCCTCGCGCCCGAGTTCCGGCCGCTCCGCAACCCTGTCGGAGATGTCATGGCCGACGGCCTCGCCACGATCCCCGGGAGCGAGACCCTTGACGCCGTCCCGGGCCTGGCGCCCACCACGTTCGGGTCAAACTGACCCTTGGCCGCATGGCCTGCACCCGCCACGGACACCACGGCGACGATCGCCTCGCGACTGCTCCCGGCCAGCCTGCGGGAGCAAAGCGGGCCGCGTTTCCCTCCGCCGCCAAACGTTGTGCCAACGGAAGCTCCGGCTGGGTGGCCGCCACCCTCGGTGCGATCGCGACCATCCACGTGCAAGGCCAGGTCGAAGAACTCCTGCCCCGGACCCATACCGGCAAAGGGGTGATCGGAACACAGGTTAGGGTTTGTCCGCTTCTCGGACCTTGATGCCGTTCGCTGCAGGGCCCCGGGAATAGGGACCGGACCCAGGGCGATTCAGCACGGCCGGCGATCGTGACCTCAGCCCTTGGTCGTCGATGTCTGGCTGGAAGTGACCGTCACGAAGCTGCCCGGTGCAGGCTCCAACGACGTGTAGCGTCCCCGTTTCGCAACCTTGCGAGGCGTCACCATCTCGCCGCTTTTCTCAGCGAGCCACCCCGCCCAATAGGGCCACCATGATCCTTCATGAGCCTCTGCTTCCGCCAGAAAGCCATCGGTCGTGGCGGGGTAACTGGCGCAGGTCATGTAGCCGTATTTCTGGCGTTTGCCCGGAGGATTAATCACGCCGGCGATGTGGCCCGAACCACCGAGAACGAACTCCACATCTCCCTCGATTATCTGCGTTGCGGGGTAAATCGACGTCCAAGGCGCGATGTGGTCATCCCGGGTCGCCAGGACAAACATCGGCGGCTCGATCTTTGAGATGTCAATCTTGACCCCGTCCATTTCCAGACCACCGGGCTGACGGAGCTTGTTCTGCAGGTACACCTCCTCAAGATACCAAAGCAGCATCGCTTTCGGCAGGCGCGTCGAGTCGGCGTTCCAATAGAGCAGGTCGAATGGCCTGGGCTTGTCGCCACGCAGATAGTTTGCTTCGTAGAACGACCAGATGAGGTCATTCTCGCGCAGCATCGAGAACATGTCCTGAAGGTGGTGCGCCTCGAGGTAACCCTTTTCTTCCATATGCGAGCGGAGAATCTCGAGCCGGTTGTCGTCAATGAAAACACCGATCTCCCCCACGTCGTTGAAATCCACCATCGTGGCGAGCGTCGTGGCGCTGTTGATCCGATCTTCGCCTTTGGCCGCGAGATAACCAAGCATCGCAGTGACGAGAATCCCGCCGATGCAGAATCCGAGGACATTTGCCTTCTCTTCACCCGTGATGTCGCGGATGACGTCGAGCGCGGCCAGAGGTCCAAGCTTCATGTAGTCGGAGAAATCTAGGTCCGCGTGTGCAGCGGTGGGATTGGCCCAGGAGATGACAAATACCGAATGGCCCTGCTCCAGCGTGTAGCGGATCAAGCTGTTCTGCGGCCGCATGTCCATTATGTAGAACTTGTTGATCCAGGCCGGCACAAACAAAATCGGAACCTTGTGTTGGCTTTCAGTGCGCGGATGATACTGGATCAACTGCATCAAATCGTTCTGAAAGATCACTTCACCTTCGGTGGTTGCCAGATCTACGCCGACTTCAAATGCGTTGGGGTCGTTGGTTGCAATGTCGAGACGACCGTCGCCTCGCTCAAGATCGCTCAGCAGGTTTTCGATCCCGTCCAGCACGCTTTCCCCGCCGGTTTCGATCATTCTGGCCCGCGCCTTGGCATTGGTCGCGAGGTAATTCGCGGGAGAAAGCGCGCTGACGGCCTGCCTTGTGAAAAACTTGACCCGCAGATCGTCGCGACCCTCTTCGGTAAGCGTTTCAAGCAGCTCTTCCACGGCTGCCTCGAACGCGAGGAACGTATCGCGGTAGCTGCGCGACACCGGGTCTTCGGACCAACTCTCATCCTTGAAACGTCGGTCTGTCACCTCGCCATCCCGTGGCGCGAGCATGGCGCTCCAGATCTTGGCTATGCTCGTACCGGCCTGGATTTGGGCTGTCCAAAACTCCTGCGGATTGGTCATCAGGCGGCTCCAGACATTGCCGTAAGCGCGCGCAAGTGTAGCGGAATCCATCAACGAGTATTCAGACCCCGTGACCTGAGCCGTGGATCGGGACTGGATTTTGGCCGCCGCAGAAACGGATCGCTGCGCCAGCGACATCATGCGCTGTGCTGTCTCGGTCATCTCTTGCGATCTTGGGTCTGGTGTTGTGTCAGCCACGGCGGTTTCCTCCCCGATTTGCCGGGGCGCCCGTTGCGGGCGCCCCGTCCCATTGTCCTTCAGTTCAAACGCTCGAAGGCAAGAGCAATACCCTGGCCGCCCCCGATGCACATCGTGACGAGGCCATACTGGCCGCCGATGCGTTCGAGCTCATAAAGCGTCTTGATCGAAATGATCGCGCCGGTGGCACCGATCGGGTGTCCCAGAGCAATGGCGCCGCCATTTGGGTTTACCTTGTCGGTGTCGAGCCCGAGAGCCGCGTTCACAGCACACGCCTGTGCGGCGAAGGCCTCGTTTGATTCTATCACGTCGAACTGGTCGGGCGTCATATCAATCTTGTTGAGCAGTTGGGTCACCGCCGGGATTGGACCCATGCCCATCACTTCGTGGCGCACACCGGCAATGGCGTAACCAAGAAGACGGGCCCGTGGCTTGAGCCCCGCGGCTTCCGCGGCATCGGCGGAGGCCAGTGCCATGCGTTGCCCAACGGCCTAATCCTACGGCGTGCTAGGCGTCGAGGACTGAACGTGTTACAATGTGAAGGTTTACAAAATGCAAATTATTATATGCGAAAATGTGAATGACCGACAATCTTCGGAAAATCTTTGCGGGCGCACGCGTCCGACATCTGCGCCAAAGTCACAACCTGACCCAGGCAGAATTCGCTAGAAAACTCGCCATTTCAACCAGCTACCTGAATCAGATCGAAAACAATCACAGGTCTTTGTCGGCCTCGGTGATACTCGCGCTGTTCAACGGCTTCGGGTTCGATCTTTCCGAACTCGCCCTCGATGAATCCGGCAAGATCGCGGTCGATCTTGGTGGAATTCTTGCTGATCCTGTCTTCGCAGACACCCGCATCATGCCGCAGGAATTGAAGATCGCGGCTTCGAACACGCCGAACATGGTCCGGGCATTCCTTGGCCTCTATCAAGTTTTTCAGAAGACGCGTGAGCAACTGGGTCAACTCGACACCACGCTCTCGGAAACCGAGGCCGCCGTTGCGCCTCTGCCTTATGAAGAGGTGCGGGACTACTTTCACTACAAGGACAACTATATCGACGAGCTCGACCGTGAGGCCGAGAGCTTTGCTCGCACGATCACCCAAAGCGATAAACAGCGTTACGTTCTGCTCGCCGACTATTTGATGGATGCACATGGCGTCCGCGTAGTGGAAACCAAAAGCGCGGCGGAAGCAGGCGCAATTCGCCGCTATGACCCGGTGTCTCATACGCTCCACCTCAGCGTCACATCGAGCGCGGCCACAAACCTATTCCAGATGGCCTACCAGGTCGGCCTGCTTGAACAAGGCCCATTGATCGAGAACCTGTTGGATGAAGCCGGCTTTCACTCCGATAGCGCCCGTGAAGTATATCGCATGACGTTTGCGAACTACTTTGCCGGTGGCGTCGTGCTGCCCTACAGTGAATTTCTGGAGGCGGCGGCTGAAACACGGCACGACCTCGACAGGCTGGCCTTCCGCTTCGACGCGAGCCGCGAACAGGTCTGCCATCGGCTCAGCATGCTCCAAAGGCCGGGAAACAAGGGTGTGCCGTTCTACTTCCTTCGCATCGACCGTGCGGGCAACATCACGAAGCGGCATAGCGCCACCAGCCTGCAGTTCACACGCTTTGGGGGATCCTGTCCGCTATGGAATATTCACAGTGCCTTCGAGAGCCATGGTGAGATCCTGCGGCAGCTGGCCGGCACGCCCGACGGCCTCCGGTATCTTTGCCTTGCCTTCAGTAAAACCATCCACAGCGCGGATTTCCGAAAGGCTTCCCGGAAGTATGCGATCGGCCTCGGGTGCGAGGCCAAATATGCAGACCAGCTTGTCTATGCCGACGATCTTGACGTGACTGACGCCGATCGGTTCGAACCCATTGGTACAGGGTGTCGCATTTGTGAGCGTTCGGACTGTGCCCACCGCTCCGTGCCCCCACTTGCACGCGACATCAAGGTCGACCACCACGCCAGAAACGTCGTGCCGTTTCAAGTCGACTGACCGCAGGCATCCAGGAGTTCCGGTTCCCCGGCAGGTTCCACGGCTCGCCACACATCTCTACGGTAAACATCCGGCGAAGACCGCAGTCAGGCGCCTTGGCGGATGCCGGTTGATTTCCAGGTCCAGGGAAGCAGGTCCGGCACCTGTGAGGGGGGCATGTAGGGCAACCGTTGACCAAGATCAGGGAGCCATCGTGCATGCCCAGGTAGCGTTGCCGCGCCGGACAAGTGGGAGGCAGGTGACGGCTCGCGAGGGGCTTTCAGCCTTGGGATCTGAAGCGCATCGTCGGAGGTGCGATCCGGTTTCGGTGCGTTGCGGTGAGACCCATGCGCCGACGAACGTCATTTTCGGGCAGGACCCCGCGTTGGACGCCCTGGGCCTGTCGATGTCGATCCGGCACAGCGATCTTTCGATCCGTTATCCCACGGCCGCCCCCAACCTCAGATGAAATCGCGCGGGATCGAGACGTTCCAGGTGCGGCAGAACACGCGCTCGTCGCTCTCGTAGGCGTCGAGATCGGCCGAGATGTGGAACTCCGTCGCGTTGCAGGTCAGTCTCGTGCGCGTCTCCGTCCGAATGCGCCAGTCGCCGCGGGTCAGGCCGCGCACGGTCCGGGTCTCTCCCACCGGCGAGAGGAAGTCGTCGGCCCGAACCGTGTACCATTCGTTCGTCCGGCTCTCGATCTCCAGTCCGATCTCGTCGAGGGCGAAGATGCCCCGGTCGTTGATGACCTCGAGCGTCGAGACATCGCTGGCGAGGTCGCGATGGACGAGCCAGGTGTGCCGGCCCGCCTCGATCATCCGCTGCGGGATCTCCGGCGCGCCCTCGGGCGGGTCGAATTCGCGCAGGGTGGCATCCTCCGGCCTCGGTGCTCGGACCGGCAGCTCGATCGCGCTCTGCCCGGGATGAATGGTCAGGCGCACCGGCTCCGGCGAGGGCCATGCCAGCGGCCAGTAGGAGGTCGAGACCGCGAGCCGCAGGCGATGCCCGGACGGAAAGCTCTGCGCGATGTCGTTCATCTTGATGCGCACGCGGTAACGCTGCCCGGGCTCGAGGTGTTCGGGATGCTCGCGGGAGTCGCGATGGGTCAGGTTCAGCATCCCGTAGGTGACGCGAGTGGCCTTGCCATCGGGCGCGACGTCCGAGAGGCGTACGGCGACCATCGCCAGCGGCCTGTCGGCCGAAAGCTCCAGTTCGACGCAGACTATGCCCAAGATCTCCATCGGTTCCGCCAACGGAGCGCTGTCGAAGACCAGCGCGCCGCCATCCTCCTGCCGCTGGTCGTGGGCGAGATCGGGGCCGGCGGCGTAGGAACACCACTTGCCGGCGAACAACCCCACCGTTAACGGCGACTGGATCGGCAGCGGGTCGGTCCGCGCCACCTCGCCATCGCCGAGAATACGGCCCGGGCCCAGCCCGATGCGGCGTTGGCTGACGTTCCCGGAGGGCCAGACCGGCTCTGCCACCCAGCGCCCGGGGCGCGTGTCGTAGCTGGCGCTCGGCGGAACGCTGTCCTGCATCCAGACGCGCAGCATCGGGTCTTCCATGACGCCCGTATCCCAGCCCTTGAGCCACTGGTCCCACCAGCGCACGCATTCCTGCAGGAACCCGATGGCAGGGCCCGGAACCCCGATATGGGGATACTTGTGGCTCCATGGACCGATGAGCCCTCGGCGGGGTACGTCGAGATGGGCCAGAAGCCTGAAGACGGCGTTGGAATAACCGTCGGCCCAGCCGCTGACGGCCATGATGGGGCATTGCACGGCGGCATAATCCTCCGCGATGGAACCATGCCGCCAATAACCGTCGCGCCGCTGGTGGCGCAGCCATGTCTCGAGCCAGAGGCCGCTGCCGTCGAGACGCTCGAACCACATGTCGCGCCAGCGCGCGCCCACCACCTCCGGGTCGGGCGGCAGGCTGTTGTAGGCGAACATGACCGAAGCCCAGGAGAGATTGTCGCCCAGCAGGCAGCCGCCCATGTGGTGGATGTCGTCGGCATAGCGGTCGTCGGTCGAACACAGGCTGATGACGGCCTTGAGCGGCTCGGGCTGGCGCGCGGCGATCTGGAGCCCGTTGAACCCGCCCCAGGAGATGCCGATCATGCCCACCGCGCCGTTGCACCATGGCTGGGCGGCCAGCCAGTCGATCACGTCGCATCCGTCCTGCAGTTCCTGCTCCTGATACTCGTCGCGCAAGATCCCGTCGGAGTCGCCGCTGCCGCGCAGGTCTACACGGATGCAGGCGTAACCGTGGCCGGCGACGTAGGGATGGATCACCGCGTCGCGCGGTCGGGTGAAATCGCGCCGTCGGTAGGGGATGTATTCCAGAACCGCCGGAACCGGGTCCGCCTCGGCATCCTCGGGCAGCCAGAGCCGCGCGGCGAGCCTTGCGCCATCGCGCATCGGGATCCAGACCGTCTCCTCGCTGCGCACCTTCCGGGGAAACTCGGTCACGGTCGCAATCTGGGACATCAGCTGTCCTCTTCGAATGTCAGGCCGACCGCGTCCCACAGCCTGTCGAAGTCGCGCCTGAGCCCCGCGCGCGACTGCGCCCCGATGAAGATCGCACCTAGCTCGTAGCTGTAAGCATCGCTGTGGCTCGATTCCGATAGTTGCATGCCCTCTTCGACATGAAGCTGGATCTCGCTCCCCGGAAAGGCTTCTTCGACCTCGCGCAGGCGCGTCTCGTCCGGGACGTTGCGCACGCGGCAGTCGCCGTGGTCGCCATAGACCCGCGGCATGAACTTCGCGGCATAGCGGAACCGGCCGCGCCGCGCCGGGAAGTCAGGCTTCCTGCCCAGCGCGACATCCAGCATGACCTCATTGTGCGGCACGCCCTCGACCTTGTCGAAAAGCGGGCTGTGCGATTTGGATATGCGCACGTTGACCTCCAGCAGCGAAATCTCGTTGCGGCCCTCGTGATAGAAAAATTCCATGTTGAACGGCGTGTCGTCGAGCCCCGCCTGTACCACGACCTTGCTGGCCGAGGCGATCATGCGGTCCTTGATCTCTTGCGGCAGGGCCGAGGGGTATTCGTAACGCTCCAGGCTCGACCGGTTCCGCCCACGGATCGAGTCGACGATACCGTAGACCTGCAACTTACCCTCGAAGACATAGCCCTCCAGCATGCATTGCTGCCCGTCCGAGATGATGGCCTCGGCGATGCAATGCGCCCCGCCGATGGCGCGGATGTCGTTGGGCAGGTCGGCATATCCCATGATCACGTCCATCGGCTCGGCGAAGCGGTGGATGCCGCGGCGCGTCACCTCCAGCGCATGATCGAGATCGGCGCGGGATGCCACGCGGAAGCCCAGCAGGGACGAGTGCGCTTTGATCGGTTTGAGCCAGAAGGGATAGGACAGGTCCAGCTTGTCGGCCGCCTCGGGGTCGAACGGATCGACCAGCCTGAACTCCGGTACCTCATCGGGCACGGTCCCGGCCTGAAGCTGCCGGGCCCAGAACTTGTGTTCGCAGCGCAGGACGCTTTCGAGCGTCGGACCCCGCAGCCCGAATTCGCGCCGTAGGATCGGCATCATCAGGACGGTCGGGAAATCCCAATACCCCACGATGGCGTCGATCGGGCCGTCGAACCCGCGCAGGATGGCGCGCGCCTTGTCGAGAAGCGCCTCGAGATCGAAACGCGCGGCGGCAGAGATCTCCGCGTGGCTCAGCAGGCCGAAAAACGCATAACGCTCGGAGTTCCGGACGGACCGAAGAAGCCGGAGGTTGAAACGCTCCAGCCCGACGACGAACACGTTTAGTTTGCGTGTGTCCATAGTTGCAAAGTGCATATGATCTTGCACCACCGCAAGCGTGATCAATGCGGGGCTTTTGAATTCAAGGTAATGTCAGTCGGTTCGAATGATCGGCCGAGTAGTCAAGATGGGCAGATAGTGAATGGATACGCACCCTTTTGATCAGACCCGGCGCCAATGATTGTGCTCGGGAGGGCGGCCTTGGGCTCCGAACCGGCGCGGCGGTCGGCGCCAGCAGCTCAAATCATCCCTTGCGCAAACGGGGCCGTCCACACATGAGACCACCCGCCAGCCCACTTGAACGCCGTCTTGCTTCAGACACCGAACGGCCAGGTGTCGGGCACGCCTTCGCGGCGACGGTCGAGCGGCAGTGGCGTGATGGCCCGCGTCTCATCGAACCAGACCCAGCCGTCGAACTGCCGCGGCAGGACCGCGTTCGCATAGTGGCTCGTCAGTTCGGTCTCGGGCCGGTAGATCACGCCGATGAAGCGCTCCAGCCGCTGTTCCATCAGTCGCCGCCGCAGCGCCTCGTCGCGTGTCATGTCCAGCAGGAAGTTCGGCACTCCCGTATCGTGGCAGATCCGCTCATGGCTTTCCACGCGCGAGGGGTGCACACGCTTGATCTCCATCTCGCCGCCCCACTCGTTGGCCGCAGCGACGGTGCCGGTGTGGGTGCCGAAGCCGATCAGCGCGACCTGGTCGCCGAACCGCTCGCGGCAGAGCTGTCCGATGTTGTGTTCGCCGCGGACCGCGCCCATCTCGGTTGCCCGAGCATCGCCGATATGGCTGTTATGCGCCCAGACAACCGCCTTCGCGTCCGGGCCGCGCGCCTGCAGAAGTTGTTCGAGCGTCTCGAACATGTGGCTGTCGCGCAGGTTCCAGCTTTCGGCGCCGCCGTAATACATGATGCGGTAATACTGCTCGGCCGACCGTATGAGACGCGCGTTCTGCGTCGCATCGAGGAAGCTCGCGCCGTCCCGCGCTTCGTAGTCGAGCCGCTGCGCGAGCAGGTCGCGGAGTTGTGCCACCACCTCGTCCTCGCAGTCGCGATAGCGCCGGCTCAGAACCGCCCGGCCGTAGGTGGCGGGATCCTTCTGCCAGGGCGTCAGGCAACCGTAGCGCTCGCGGGCGATACGCGCGGCCTCCGGGTCGATCTCATCGAGATAATCGAGCACGGCGGCGATCGAACTGCGCATGTTGTAGATGTCGAGCCCGTAGAAGCCTGCCCGCCGATCCGGCGCCGCAACGGTCCCGTTATGCGCGCGCAGCCACTCGGCCAGACCCTCGATGACGGTGTTGCGCCACATCCATGTCGGGAAGCGGGTGAAGGCGGGATCCTCGAAATCGCGCGCCGCCTGATGCGTGACGTAGCGATTGACGGCAGCGGCGTCGGGCCAGTCGGCCTCCACGGCGACGATGGTGAAGCCGTGGTTCTCGATCAGATGTCGCGTGATCGCGGCGCGGGCGCGGTAGAACTCCGAGGTGCCGTGGCTGGCCTCCCCCAGGAGCACCACCCGGCGATCGGCATAACGGTCGAACAGCGCGCCGAAGGCCGGATCCTCGAGATCAGGCAGCGGTTCTGCTGCGTCCGCGATCATCTGCGGAAGTGTCCTGCCGCTGTTCTGGCCGGGCCCATGGCTGGAGGCTGCGCGGCGCCCGTTTGCGGTCCAGCCCTGGACACCGATCAGGGGCACGAAGCGAACTCCGCCGATATCGCTCTCGTCACGGCTGTCGGGGCCGGTGCGGGTGATCCGGCGCAACGACTGGCCCAGCGCTGCCTTGCCCAACGGGATGACCATGCGAAAATCATGGCAACGCATAACGAAATGAGAAACCAGAAGTAGAAGTCTGCCATTTTTCTTGTCTTCCTTGTTCAGGGGGCGAGTGAGTGCTTCGACTGGACGGCCGTTCTCAGGACCGGTCGGCGTCCTTCACCTCGCCGAAGGCCTTCTCGACATCGGCCATGTCGCCGTAGCGGCGATCCGGAAGGCGAGAGACGAGATCCATTTCCCGATTGCTGGCGTTCCCGCGCGCCTGGGTTTTCAGGTCCTCGACAGAGGCTGGGAACTCCATGCCCGAAAAGAGGCTCGCGAAACGTGCCGCCGAAAGCGACTTGGCCTGCATTGCCGCTTCGCCACCGCGTTGGCTCGGCTGGTCGGTCGGTTTTTTCTCGTGCGCGCGGATCCCACCGAAGGCCCGCGCCACGTCGGCGGCGTCCAGGTACTCACGGTCAGGCAGTTCCTTCAGAATATCCGCGATTTCGTCCTCGCCGTTGTCGCGCGCATGCCGGACCAGCGTGCCGCGGGGCGCCGGGTAGGCGATACCGGACAAGGCCTGTTCCAGATCGGCCGCCGACGGCGCGCGCTCCGGATGTGACGTCTGCATATGGCGACGGTATCCCGAGAGCGTGTCGAACTCTGCGCCGCACATTTCACAATGATATTGGGCCATCAGCGCACCTCCCCGACCGCTTTGCTCACATCCGCCATCGTCTCGAATTCGCGATCCGGCAGGTTTCCGATCAGGCTTATCACCTCGTCGGGCGCGTCGTTGTCCCGGGCCTGCCGAACGAGCGCGGCGCGGTCGGACGGAAGCGAGACGCCCTTCAGCGCGGATGCCACGCCGGCCGCGGAATCCGTGCTTGCCGCCGCTGGGCCGCCGCGCCGGCCGCCCTTGCCGCGGTCGGCCTCGGACTCCACCGGCTCGGCTTCGCCTGTCGCTTCGGCGAAAGCGCCGTTTCTCAGTGGATCGTCGGGCCAGTCACCGCGATCGAGCTCGAAGGTCGCAAAGGGGTCCGCCTCGCCGCCCGACCCGATGTCCAGCGGCTCCGCGTCTTCCTCGGCGCCGATCAGGACGAGCTGTGCGTTCTCGTAATCCAGCAGGCGGGAGCCCGACACGTCGATCCAGCGCTTGTCCGCGAACTTTTGGGCGACATCCTTCGGATAATCCGGTTGCGCCTCCGGAAATCCCGGCACCTCGATCGACGGATTTCGCACGGCGATCACATAGCGCGCCTCTTTCTCGATATTCAGAGCCTTCTGTGGCTGGCCGAGGGTCTTCGGCTGACCCAGGCTGTAGGCGGGCTGCGTGGCGTCGTCGCGCGACGCGATCACGAAGCGGCCCGATCCGACGAGGATCGCTTGTTGCGTCTGTCTTTCCCCCCGCGTCTCGGTCTGGTAGCGCACCGGATGCAGGGCCTTGCCAATCTCTGCCGGTGCGCCGACCTCGGACAACAGTAGCCAGTGCCGCTCTGACGGATCGGCCTCCCCAGGGAGGATATCCGGCATCTGCTTGCGCCCGACGATGAACAATCGCGCGCGCTTGCGATCGTCGGGCACCAGCGCAAGGAACATGCGCTGCAGATCGTCCACGCCCGAGGGCTGACCCACGTAGATCTTCGATCTGTAGAAGAAATGTACCTCGCCCGTCTCGATAGTCCGGGTCATTGCGGATCCTCCCTTGCAACAGTACGGCGCGCCAGCCCGATGCCGTCGCGCCGCATGGAACAATCAACGCCCGGCCGCGCCTTGTATGGCGTTGGCTGCGGGCGCCCCTGGGGAAGCGGGCATGCATCAATCGGGATCGACTCAATCGCGAAACACTTCGCAAACACGTCACAAGATTGGAGTCCGCGCAGGTGGCCTGCGACACAGATCATTGAACCGGGGCCGGCGGTGGGGTCGGTACGGGCGCCCACGGCACGGCGATGACAATCAGGCCAAGCCAGAACAAGAGCAGAATCAGAAACGCAACGAGGCCCGCACCCGCGCTCGGGTAGTATCTGTAGGCACCGCCATAGCGATACGGCCAACGCGCGCGGGTGTACCCCCAGGGCGCCGCGGCGACGGCGAAGATGATGAGGATGAAGAGAATCCAGAACCAGAACACTTCCATCTCGGATTTCCTTTTCGCACTTGTGCGCGGATGAAGGCGCGTCGGCGCGTTCCAGCCGCTTCGCGTCGACGCTTAAGCCCGTGGGTCGGGCATGCTCTCGGACACCTGTTTCAGCGCGTCTCCGACGGCACCATCTCGCGCGAGATCAGCCATCGCGACGATGCCGACCAGGCGCTTTTCCCGGTTCAGAACGGGAAGCCGGCGCACCTTGTGTTCGGCCATCACGTCGCTGGCGCGCTGCGCATCCTCATCCTCGAAACAGTAGTAGACGCCCTCTGACATGACATCGCGAACCGTGCATTCGCTGGGCGCACGATCGGAGGCGACACCGCGGGCGACGATGTCACGATCGGTGACCATGCCGACGAGGCGGTCGTTTTCGCCGACCGGCAAGGCACCGATGTCCTCGTCGCGCATGCGCTGTGCGGCGGCCCGCAGGTTTGTGCCCGGGTCGATCAACTCGACATTCTTCGTCATCAAGTCATGGATGTTCATGCCCGTTCTCCATTCATTGTCATAAAGCGATTTCCCGAAACGGTACTTGCTGGGAACGCCTCGGTTCCGGGCCATCACTTTCCAAGGAACGTCACGGGCCACCGCAAAGTTCCGAGCAATCGGGGCGTCGCTTTAGTCCGAGGAACGCGTCCCATGCGAGGGCATTCCTTGCGGGGCGTGCATCGCGTCGCGACGGCTCATGGCCTATTTGGCCCGCACGCGATCCGGCTGGAACAATGAGCGGGGCAGTATCGTTCGGCTTTTGGACATCAATGCCGCAAGCGAGAACGTCATGATGCCCACCAATGCCCTCAAGATCGTAACGAGGGTATTCGCCGTGGTCGTTACCATGCCAGGCTCGGCGCAGGAGCAGGAACAAGACTACCAGCAGGATGGCGTTCGGGGGCTATCTTCTTGGACCTACGATCCGCTTTATGCCGAAGGCTGGAGCGTCGAGATCATGTTCGCCATGACCATAGTGGTCGACGCCAGCGGCGATGATAACGGCGATATTGAGAACGTCATTTTCGCCAATGACGGTGAGGTGGTCGGGATCATCGCCGAGGTCTGCGGGTTCTGGGACATTCTCGACACACGCGTGCATGCTCCCTGGAACGAAGTGACACTGGAAGGCGGCATTCAGCGGATGCGGAGTCCGGTGACGGAAGAGACGATCGACGATTACGACGTATTCGCCGCATATATGACGTTCCCGCGGGAACACTGGACACAGATCGTCTCGACCAATCCGCGCGAACGGGTAAACCGCGAGGTGAAGCGACGCTCGGACGTGATCGGTATCTTCCCGAACGACGAGGCCATCATCCGCCTCGTCGGTGCGCTGATGCTGGAGACCAACGACGAATGGGCGGTCGCACGGCGCTACATGAGCCGAGACTGTCAGATATTTTGTGCTCTGACGTCATTTGTCAGGCCATTGGGAAGCGGTCTTCGAACATGATGGCGAGCTGAGATCTGACAGCGTGCCATTCGCGCACCGAGCGCTTCCACTCGGTCGAC